>ERZ773269.394-NODE-394-length-52388-cov-12.151109_pt1 | contig 52388 bp, 44 predicted proteins | sample MGYA00511958_ERZ773269 | MGnify/ENA primary metagenome ERZ773269 (study PRJEB29015, sample SAMEA2737761) | human gut metagenome | biome: human gut; feature: human-associated habitat; material: faeces | place: China | collected 2012 ... | reverse complement strand
AAAGTGCCTCACAATCGTTAGAACTTTTGTCTAACAATTATGAGGCACTTCATTTGATTTTCCGGGCCTTTTCATTACTTAATTTAGAACAGCTTACCAACACCGTAGTGAATAGCAACAGTAATCAACGCAATAATAATATTTCGAATAACTGCAATTTTTACTAGTCCGTTCCCAAGCTTTGAGCTAATATACCCAGTTAACGCACTAGTTAAAACTACTGCCAAAATAACCGCATACCACTTATAAGCGGCAGGAGCGAAAGTCATTGCACAAAGAGGAAAAATTCCACCGGCAGCTGCTGAAAAGAGAGAGGAGAAAGCAGCATCCCAAGGGTTTAAGTAGTGTCCCAACTCAATATCATACTTAACCCGAACAACGGTCTCTAAAGGCTTCTTACTGAGAAGATCCTTTGCAATTGCAAGTGAAGTTTCTGGGGTAACCCCCTTACTAACGTAATAATCCTTAACAGCAGCAACTTCACTTTCAAAATCAGTTTTTAAGAGATGTTGCTCTTTACTTACAGCTGACTCTTCCGTATCCTTCTGTGTTGAAACTGAAGCATACTCTCCAGAAGCCATTGAAAAAGCACATGCAAGCAAATCAGATAGGCCCGCAATAAAGATCGTAAACCGGTCAGATGTCGCAGCAGCAACGGAAACCAAAACACCAACAACGGTTAAAATACCATCATTCGAACCTAATACTCCAGCACGAAGGGTGTTCAGCTTCTCTTCCATCGTTTGCTTCTTTTGTTGTTTTACCTTTTCCATCAATCACCCCTCCTTTAGTGTGCCAGCAACTGACCAATAATATAGGTAACACCCATAGTTAGCAGTCCAGCAATGGCATTTCGAATACTCGACTTTAACCGGTTAGAATTACTCAAGATCGCAGCGCAGTATCCCGTTATTAAGAGGGCAATTAAAACAGCGATTGCGGTCGCGAGAATTCTGCTTTCCGCTGGTGCAAGCGTAACTGCTAGCATTGGTAAGACAGATCCGGTTGGAAAAGAGATAAATGATGCAATAGCAGCCGCGTATGGACTGGTAAATTCTTTAGGATTAAACCCGTACCGTTCTTGAACAACAGTTGACAAGGCATCCTTATCCATCAATTCCTTGGTAGCCTGCTTAGCAAGTTTAGGATCAATATCCTGATCTTCATACTTTTGCTGAACATAATTAAATTCTTCTTGGTATTGATCATCTAATCGTTGACGCTCGCTAATCAATGCCATTTTTTGCGAATCCTTCTGGGTAGATACCGATACATATTCACCCATACACATTGAGATCATTCCGGCTAACGTCCCTGATAGTCCAGAAATTAAAATAGAATAGGCATTGTTCGTTGCAGCAGCAACCCCGATAACAATTCCGGCAATTGAAATAATGCCATCATTGGCCCCCATTACACTGGCACGTAAAATGTTAACTTTTTGTGCCAGCGACATCTTTTTTCTTGCCATTCTGAAAACTCCTCTTTTTAAATTAGAATCATTATAACATTCTTCAGAACTAGATCAACTAATAGCTTCGTATCAATAGCAATAGTTTAGAAAGATTATTAATTGCTATTCAAAGGATAAAGGGACTACGACAAATTGCCATAGTCCCTTTATCTTTGATTAGTTAAGATTTTAAATAATTGCTAATCAGAAATAACTATTCATATCTTTCGACTGCAGTAGTCCGAATAACAAACACTGAGGTTCCAGCATGTCTAGTCATGTAAGAAGCCTGTGAACCAACTGCTTTCCGGTTACCCCATTTACCAATTGAACCAACAACTAATAAGTCTGGTTGAAATGCTGGAATAACGTGGTTACAAATCCGTTCTGCTGGTCGATCACCCTGATCAACAATTCCCGTAATCTTACTTGGGTCAACTCCATAGTCAACAGCAGCCTTAACGTACTCATTAACCCGTTTCCGTAATTCATCAGCAGAACTATGAACATAGTCCTTGTCAAGGATTTGGTAAACATTAACATTATCAGTTTCTAGAATAGAAACAATTCCTAATTCAGAGCCATCACGCTTTGCTTTATCAACCGCATATGAAAAAGCTGCCCGGGCATCAGGTGCATCATCAACACCGACAAGGATCTTCTTGAACTTCTTTGGCTTAATTTCAAACATTAAACTATTCCCCTCTCTGTGGTCCTGACGATCAATAGATTATCTCGATCGCAGTAAGTTTCACCTACTATGTTACTACTTATCAAATATTTGTAAATATTTATTTTGGCAAGCCTAAAATAAAATTCTTTTATATTAAATGACAATTATTTTTAAATTTTTATATTCATCTGGGCTTTCTTGCCTGTCGATCCAACAAGTTCTATAATTTAATTGTTTTAGTCTTTATGACTACTATTGACACCGTCAATTTAGGGGGAGAGTAAAGTATCATGTCAATGATAGAATTTCATGATGTCCAAAAATACTATGGTAAATTCCACGCGTTAAAGGACATTAACTTAACAATCAATGCCGGTGAAACGGTCGTCTTAATCGGTCCATCTGGCTCAGGAAAAAGTAGTTTAATCCGGACAATTAACGGATTGGATCCGATTCGTGACGGTCAGCTAATCGTTAATGGGTTTGATTTGGCTGATAAGAAAACCAACGTTAACCTGATTCGCAAAGATGTTGGAATGGTCTTCCAACATTTTAATCTCTATAATAATAAGAATGTTTTAGAAAACATAATGCTTGCACCACGGGTTGTTCTTAAGCGACCAGAAAAAGAAAATCGTGAATTGGCAATGCAGCTACTTGAAAAAGTTGGTCTTGCTGATAAGGCTGATAATATGCCTGCCCAACTATCAGGTGGTCAAAAGCAACGGATTGCAATTGCTCGCAGCCTAGCAATGAAACCAAAGTGTCTCTTATTTGACGAACCCACGAGTGCACTGGATCCGGAAATGATTGATGATGTTCTTAATGTAATGAAAGATATTGCGGAAAATTCCAACATGACCATGCTGGTGGTTACCCACGAAATGGGATTTGCTCGTGATGTTGCCGACCGGGTTATCTTTATGGCTGACGGCCGAATCGTCGAAGACGACTCCACTGAGAAATTCTTCGGTGACCAGCCAACTACTCAACGGGCCCGCGACTTTATGAGTAAAATTAGTGGACACTAAGGGGGCGGCCAAAATAATGAAAAAGATTTGGCACTTATTAACGATTGCTGTAGTCGCCCTTATTAGTATCACTGTTCTTTCTGGTTGTAGTTCCGTGGCAAAACAGGATGTTCTCAAGGTTGATCAAAAGAACAAGCAAATTACTTGGGGGGTTAAAGCTGATACTCGTCTTTTCGGTTTAGAAAATATTCGAACGGGAAAACTTGAGGGATTTGAAATTGATCTTGCTAAGGCAATGACCAAGGAAATCCTTGGGCCTAACGGAAAGGCTGTTTTTGTTCCCGTTACTAGCAGCACCCGAGTCCCACTACTAAAGAACGGTAACATTGACGCCATTATGGCAACGATGACGATTACACCAGGACGAGAAAAGCAGGTTGATTTCACTAAGTCATATTTTGATGCTGGCCAATCTCTTTTAGTAAAAAAAGGTAGCCCGATCAAAAATATCCAAGATCTGAATAAGCCTGGCAAGGTTATCTTAGGTGTTTCCGGTTCTAATTCAGTAAAAAACGTGGCAAAGTATGCACCCAAAGCACGGGTTCTTCAGCTTTCAGACTATGCCCAAGCAATGACTGCTCTAAAATCTAAGCAAGGGGATGCGTTAACTACGGATAACGGGATCCTTTACGGAATGGCAAGTGAAAATCCTGGTTATGAAGTTGTCGGTGGTAATTTTACTAAGGAACCATATGGAATCGCAGTAAACAAGAATCAAGCACCATTTAGGAACAAGTTAAATTGGGCCTTGGAACGACTTGAAAAAAACGGAACTTATAACCGCCTTCTTCTAAAATGGTTTGGTAACGTTAAAGGGTTTAATTATCAGGAGATGAAGCGTTAAATGTTAGATATTATTACAACACAGTGGCATCCCCTACTCAACGGTTTGTGGAACACCATTCTCTGTAGTTTAATCGCACTTGTTGGTAGTTTAATAATTGGCACATTCTTTGCTCTGTTAGAGATTTCTAAATATCGTATTGTTCGCTTAATTGGGAGTATCTATGTTGAAGTTTTTCGGAACATTCCTTTATTGGTAATTGCAATGGGCTTTTTTCTTATTGTTCCCATGTACATCACTAAAATAAGCGGTTTTGCTGCCGGAACAATCGGCTTAACTCTCTATACTTCCGCCTTCATTGCTGAAACTGTTCGGGCGGGAATCAATTCAGTTGAGGGTGGTCAACTAGAAGGGGCTCTTGCCAACGGACTAACGCACGCCCAAGCAATGCGTTATATCATCCTTCCCCAGGCATTTAGGGTTGTTATTCCGCCACTGGGCAACCAATTTATTAACTTGGTTAAGAACTCTTCTGTTCTTGCCTTTGTAGCTGGTTTTGACTTAATGTATGAAGGAAATCTGATCGCAAATGACACCTTACAAACAATGCCAACGTATTTCATTGTCGGTGTCCTTTACCTAATCATTACCTTACCTCTCAGCTACTATATGCGTCACCTGGAAAAGAAGCTAGCATAGGGAGGTGGATAATATGCAAAACTTTATTGATGCCTATTCATGGATTAATATTCGTTTCTTACTTCAAGGATTAGGAATTACTATTGAAATCTCCGTTGCCTCAATTATCTGTAGTTTCATCATCGGAACTTTACTAGGAATTATCCGATATGCCAAGATTAAGTATCTTTCAGCAATTGTTGGTTTCATTATTGACCTAATTCGGAACCTTCCATTATTGCTGATTATCTTCTTTACATACTTTGGTTTACCAAACATTGGGGTTAAGCCCGAGATCATTCCAGCCGCTATTATGGCACTAACCGTTTTCGAATCATCAATGGTTGCTGAAATTGTTCGTTCGGGAATTAATTCGATCGACTATGGTCAAACCGAAGGAGCACTTGCCAATGGGCTTACTAAGTGGCAGGCTCTCCGACTAGTCGTCCTTCCACAAGCGATTAAAAATATGCTTCCAGCACTCGTTAGTCAATTCATTTCACTGGTTAAAGATACCTCACTAGCAACAATTATTGTCTTGCCAGAATTAATGTATCACGCTCAAATTATTTATGGTCAAAACACCAATTACATTATTCCAATGTTCGTTGCTTTGGCTGTTCTGTACTTTATTGTTTGTTATTCTCTATCCCTTCTTGCCCGTTACCTTGATAAGCACTTAGCATAGGAAAAGAGTAACAGTATAACTATAAATAAACAAAATGATCCAGTCCTTAGTTAAGAGCTGGATCATTTTTATTTATCTTTAATATTGAATTGAGTAGCCAAAATGCTGGTGTTCACCAGTTAAGCGTTTAACATGACGCTCCATTACTTTCCGACGAGTACCAAACATCATCCAAATACTGAAACCACCAAAAATCACGAAGAGTATTAACAGTGCCCACCAGTCACCAGGGACCAAATCACCGGTAAGTTTAGTGGTTCCCGTTGCCAGGAAGCTAAACCAATCGAGACTAAAGTGCATTAGCATCGTTAACCATAGTTGTCCCGTATAAACATAAACAACTGCTAAAAATAGTCCCAAAAGAAAAGCTACACCGACTTGATAGAACGTTAAATCAACTCTTTGTCCGCCCAAGTTAATCAGGTGCGCAAAGCCAAATAAGACTGAACTTGTAAGGATCGCTAGCGGTAGTCGTTGCTTAACATTTCGCCAGGCATAAAAGAGAACCCCGAGCATTGCAAAGCGAAATAGGCTTTCTTCTGCTAATCCCGCTTCAAATGCTTGGCATGTTAATTTAAAGAATCCACCTTTAGGCAACTGATTGATCGCCATCATGTTACTACCAAGTGGAACAACAAAAATTGCGATCATCAATAAGAGAATCCACCAATTAAAGTCGCCACTCCAATTTGGCTTTAGCCCAGGCCATGACAAGTGCCAAGCACGCATCACGGTTGTAGCAAAAATAAAGTAAGCAACTGCACCAACTGCCCCGGTTGCAAGTAAGGTTGATAATTTCTGGTTATCAATTAAATCAAACGGTAAAGATGTAAAGGGGACAATGACAATCTGAAACATCCAAAGTACAAAGATAAATCGCTCAATACTTAATTTCATTTGTCCACCAATAACACTAGCAAAGGGCGCATACATCACGAAATAATATAAAATCATAATTGATACTACTCCCCGAGGTGGCATGTGGAGTACCGTAATAATTTCCCGGGTAATAACTCCCCACGCAAAGGTTAGAATTATCGGCTGAGCTAATCCCTGAAGCCAACAATTAATCCTACTGATAATTGGGGGAACATTCTCCCATAACTCCTCAGAAAGTCCTATTCCGAGAATAATTACCATCCATAACAATTGTAGCCAAATATTACGGCCAAGTTCAAAGTTACGAATCATCATCATCATTAAAATAATTAAAGTCGCACCGATTTGAACTCGATACCAGATTTTTAAATAGTCTCTTCCAGTCATCGAGATTCCTCCAAATAAATAATTGCTTATACTGTTCGATCATACCAAATTAAGCAAACTAGTTTAAGCATTTATTTAAAATTAAAAGAAACAAGACAAAATGAAGTCATAAATGGCTTTGTTTTGCCTTGTTCTCATCTCTTACCTATTCATTTTTGCCAGCAACAACTGGTTCTTTTTTTACGGTTTGTTTCTTATGACCATTATTTTTTCGTTGTTGATGGTGGCTTTTCCGGTTATTACTGTTGTTCTTTTCGTGATTAGCTTTCTTTTTGTTGTTTGGTTGGCGATAGTGATGATTTTCGTAATGACGATCACCATTTAAGATCGTAACCATTGGAATGATCACTGGGCGCCGACCTGTTCGTGCGTAGAGAAGCTTCTGTAAACGACTAATAATTGTCCGATTAAGCGCTCGCCGATCCACGTGCTTATGATTCTTAAAGGTATTTAAAATGGCCCAAAAGACTTCGTGGTTTGCCGCCTTAATTAGTTCTTGAGATTCATGCATGTAAACAAATCCCCGAGAGACAATATCAGGTCCAGCAACAATTTGATAATCTTTCAAATCAACAACCGCAACAGCAGTCACGACCCCTTCTTCAGAAAGAAGACGACGTTCGTGAATTTCAGGATTACCAACAGTATCACCAGCATCCCGTCCATCAATGTACACGTCAGCAGCGCTCTCAATGTGATCCGCAATCCGTGCAGAATCCTTAGTTAATGCTAAGACATCACCATTAGCCAAGATAAAACTGTTTTCTTGCGGTACACCTGTCATTTCTGCTAACTTAGTATGAATCTTCTGCATCCGGTATTCACCGTGAACTGGTGCAAAAAACTTTGGCTTCATTAACCGCAACATGAACTCTTCATCAATTTGGCCACCATGTCCAGAGGTGTGGATATTATTAACGTAACCATGAATAACATTCGCACCATCTTCTTCTAGCTTATTAATTAAAGCATTAACACTAGTAGTATTACCAGGAATTGGGTTACTTGAGAAGACAACGGTATCACCAGGTTGAATAGTAATTTGCCGGTGAGTGCCGTTAGCGATCCGACTCAGGGCTGCCATTGGCTCACCTTGGGAACCAGTACACATAATTAAAACCTTTTCCGGTGGATAATTATTAATTTCGTTCTGATCAATTAATGAATCCTTTGGAATATTAAGGTAGCCTAGCTCCTGACCAGCAGTAATCGCATTTTCCATGCTTCGCCCAAAGACAGCGATCTTCCGACCTTGAGCAATCGCTGCATCTGAAGCTTCACGTAGTCGGTAAACATTTGAAGCAAATGATGCAAAGATAATGCGTCCTTTAATCCGTTCAAAGATCCGCCGAATGTGAATATCGACCCATCGTTCTGACTTAGTAAACTGTGGTCGCTCAGCATTAGTACTGTCAGATGTCAAAAGGAGAACACCATCATCACCAAGTTTTGCCATCTGTTGGAGATTTGGCCCTGGTAAGTGACCAACCGGAGTTAGATCAAACTTAAAGTCACCGGTTTGAACGATTGTTCCTTGGGGCGTATGAACAGCCACTCCTAAAGTGTCAGGAATTGAGTGAGTAGTCCGGAAAAAACTAACCCACAATTTCTTAAAATGGACTTCATCAAATTCGTTGATTTCATGAAGCTCTGCATCACGTAAAAGGTGCTTTTCTTCAAGTTTTCCCTTAATTAAGGACATTGCAAATGGTCCCGCATATATTGGAGCATTCACTTTTTGCAAGAAAAATGGCAAGCCGCCAATGTGATCTTCATGACCGTGAGTAATAAAAATCCCCTTAATTTTATCTTTATTTTCAATTAGGTAATCATAATTTTGAATTACGTAATCAACCCCAAGGAGTTCATCTTCAGGGAAAAGCACACCACAGTCAATAATAATTATTTCATCTTGGAACTGAACACAGTACATGTTCTTACCAATTTCGCCTAAGCCACCCATCGCATAAAAGGCAACTTCATTATTCTTAATATCTAATTTTGACATAATACCTTTCTTATACCTTTCTGTTTTCTTAAATTCTATTTAGATCTAAACAATAACGGAAAATTGTAAACCAAAAGACCCGCTTCTCAGGTAAGGGAACGGTTTTAACAATTGGTGATTCAGTTTTATATTTTATATCCGTACTTAAAACTAATAATATTTTAACATAAATTATTTTTTTCTGCTATTATCCAAGAATCAAAAAATTTCGCGAAATAATAAAGTGACCTCCCTAAATTGATAAGGAGATCACTTTAATTATCATTTTCAGTAAATTTCAATTAATTGAGAAGCTGCCGTTCTGCATCATAGCTAAAACACGCTTGCCATGGACTTACTAGAGTTAGCGTTCTCGGCAACCGAGCCGAAATGTTGGAGTGAACCAGAAATTGATTTGTCAATTTCGTCTGTGAACCCACGCAAAGATGAGTAGGTTGTTGGCAATCAACTTGTTGATGACAAAAGCCACTCAGCTACTGCGCTTCGCCCTAACTGTAGGTTCTCGAAATGTGTTCGCCAGGAGAAATTGCTAACTTTCCGCAAGCTCTTTGCTGGCTCACACTCTTTTTTCCTAATCCTCCTTTGGCAATTGTTCTTCTTCCTTTTGCCAAAGCTTTTCTAACGGAACAATAGGTTGTCCTTCCTGGTTAAACTTTACGTCGGTTAACTCGCTGAGAACTTCCTCATATGCGGGTTTACAAAGTCGTTCGCTAATTTCCGCAAGTTCTTCTGCACCATGGTAAGAGTTTTCCTTCAAAACGTGGTTTATCGTTCCCATAACCTCATTTGAAGCCTTAGCCCCCATAATCTCAAGGCTCTTTAATCGGTATTGATGAATGTAAAACGCAATAAATGCTTTCAAAGCTGCTTCCTTAGCCGCTTGGTTATCTAGTTCATCATAGCGCAATCCTACTTCTGCCAATCTGATCGCTTTCCTTTCTTAATTTACCATAGAATACATAGCTATTTATTTCTACCATAACACAAACCACTAATATTCGTTAATTATTCATTTTTCGCAAGTGAAGTCCTGTTTTGCCATTTTCTATTGTGGCGTAAACTTCAATATTTGAGTCTTCAGCAATTTTTCCTAACGTAATCTCACCCTTATCTGAGCCAGTTTGTTTAACACTCAATCTTTGACTAAAAATAAACTCTCTAAATAGGTTAATGGCTTCCCGTCGTTCCTTTTCTTTTTTCACCGCGACAGCAAGCGTATACCCCTGATCAAGAAAAAACTTAATCGTACAAACCCGATAAAGAATACCAATTGAATAGAGATGATTTTGGTTCTTTTCACCCTGCTCAGAGTTAATGTAACCCTTTTTTTCCCAATAACGAATTTGACTTGGCGATACTCCTGTCATTTCTCCTAATTGAGACATTGTAATCCTTAGGTTACTCTGCTTAATCATTTTGCGAAATCGTTCTGATAGTAAAATATCCATCAAATTCCTCCAAGTATTTAATTCATAAGTCATTATCTTAAAATTTATTATCATTGTCAAATTATTTGACAATAGAATTAAATAGTTTTATATTATTAGGCATTGTCTAAAACGAAAAGAGGTATTTAGCTTGAATCAACAATCTATTCCAGTAGATATTAACAACAAGCCATACAACAGGAATCTAATGGTTCTCGTCCTATTAATCGGTGCTTTTTGTACTATTTTAAACCAGACTATTCTTTCAACCGCTTTTCCGGCTTTAATGGATGCTTTTAATATCAGTACATCAACGGTTCAATGGTTAACCACTGGTTTCTTGATGGTTAACGGGATCATGATCCCAATTAGTGCATATTTAAGTAGTCGTTTTAATACTAAAGGGCTATTTGTCATTGCAATGTCAATCTTTGAATTGGGAACAATCATGTCCTGGCTTGCCCCTTCCTTCGCTGTGCTTTTAAGCGGAAGATTAATTCAAGCGATTGGCGTTGGAATCAATATGCCATTAATGCAAAATATTATGCTAACAATCTACCCACCTGAAAAGCGCGGGGCTGCAATGGGAATTAACGGATTAGTTATTGGCTTGGCTCCAGCAATTGGACCAACTCTTTCCGGATGGGTCATCGATAGCTTTAGCTGGCGGTGGCTATTTGGAATGATCGTTCCAATTGCAGCCGTAGTAATCATTGCCAGTCTTTTTCTGGTTAAAAACGTTATTCCAAATCAAAAGCCACACCTTGACTGGTTATCAGTTATCATCTCTACTGCTGGATTCGGTAGTATGCTTTACGGTTTCTCCAGTGTTGGTAATGATGGCTGGACTGATCCGGTTGTCTTAACAACCATTATCATCGGAATTATTTTAGTTATCTTCCTCATTCTTCGACAAAACAAATTAGATGAACCATTTTTAGAGTTCAAGGTTTTCAAGAGTAATGAATTCACCCTAGCAACCATCTTGAGTTCCATTGTAATGATGGCCATGGTTGGTGTTGAATTAGTTATCCCGCTATACCTTCAAATTATTCACGGAATGTCTGCCTTCCATTCAGGGTTAACCCTACTCTTCGGTGCTCTTTTTATGGGAGTTATGAGTCCAATTACAGGAAATTTGTTCGATCGCCATGGCGCTAGACGGTTAGCGATCACCGGAATGTTTATTCTTTCCGTTGGTACAATTCCATTCGCCTTTATTACTCGTGATACACCAATTATCTACATTATCTTCCTATATGCTGTTCGGATGTTTGGTATTTCAATGGTAATGATGCCAGTCACTACAGCTGGAATGAACTCTTTACCATACCACTTAATCTCACACGGAACAGCTGTAAATAACACCTTACGGCAAGTAGCTACTTCCGTGGGAACGGCCATTATGATCTCAGTTTTAACCAATGTTACTAACAACAATAAACCTGCTCATTCATTACTTAAAACCGCGCCACTACAATATAAGTCACAAATGTTTGATGCAACTTTAATGGGGTATCATTCAGCATTTTGGTTTGCAATCGCCTTTGCTTTGACTGGTCTCTGCCTTACTATCTTTGTAACAAGCGGCACAGGAATCCATATAAAAATTGACACAAATGATACTCAAAGAAAGGGGGATTCTAAATGATTATTATCTTAATGTTTGGGTCAGTACTCGTCCTGTTCGCCAGTGTAATGTTTATCAATCAACGTTCAGTAAGAATTGTTGGCACCCTTATTTTTAGTATTCTTTTTGTCGGCTCAACTGCTTTAATGACGTTAAATTACAGTCAGCATTTCGGAATGAAGCAAGAAACAACGGTTACTCGACAAGCTGTATACTCTGCAGCCGCCCCTCTTCCAATTGCCGTTTACCAACCGGTTGGAACTAGTGGTCAAGAAAACGTCTTAATTTATAAGACTAACCAGAAACAAAAGAAAGCCACTCACACTCAAGCAAATGAATATACGACAAGCAAGATGCAGTTCACTAACCGTTCTACACCTGAATTAAAAACAACCGAAACGCGGTGGCGATTTAAGAATAGTTTCTACAAATACCTCTTCTTATGGTCCGGAATAGACGGAACATTAGTCCGGCGAACAAATGTAATTGAATACCCACACACATTCGTTAAGCTTACCGCAGCTCAGGCTCAACGGTTGCAAAAAAAGATGACTGATGCTAATAATTCACAAATTCAGGCCCAAGCAAAAAGCTTTGTAAGTGCAAAAGTCCAGGCTGCAATGGTAAAGCAACCAAATATGAGTGCTCACCAAATCCAACAACTATCACAACAGGCTGAACAAGAATTTCTCGCTCAATTGATTAGAAAAAATTAAGTTTAATATTATGATGCAAAGAGACCGCGAAAAAGCAAAACGCTTTTTTCGCGGTTTCTTTTAGGTTATCCACCTAGCGTGATAATCTCATTTTACTTATCAGGAATTTCATTTATTTCCCGGGAAAATGTTAATTGTTTTAGGGTAAAAGGATCTTTAAATGATAGTTTAGTTGCCCAGAGTGCCTGATGCTGATACTTAGAAGTATCGCCACCATAAAGGTGATCACCGATCAATGGGTGGTTAATTGAAGCGAGGTGGGCTCGTATCTGGTGAGTACGTCCAGTATGCAACCGAACTCGCAGTTTGGTCCACCCCGCGCCCTTCTCTTCTACCCAATATTCAGTTACCGCACGTTGACCATCTTCAGCAATGACTCGTTGAACCTGACCCTCACGACGAGCAATCGGCTGATTAATCATACCGTGTTCCTCATCAAAGGTTCCTGATACAAATGCCGTATATTCCTTTAACATTTGGTGTTGCTGAACCTGTTGACTAATCATACTAGATGCAACATGGTGCTTAGCAATTAAAAGTAAGCCGCCTGTATACCGATCAAGTCGAGTAATCAAATGTGGCCGTTGGTCGACTGACTTTTTTTCAACCAAATAGCGGACTGCACGATTAAGGACAGTTCCATTGTCAACTGTAGGGCCAGGAATTGACGTTACCCCTGCAGGCTTATCAATTACCAGCCAATTATCGTCTTCATAAACAATATTAAGAGGGGTATCACTTAATTTTACCGATAAATCACGCATCTCCGGTTGAGCAATTATAGTTAATGGCTGGTTAGGCAATATCTTTGCCGTTGGTCGAACTTTTCGGTGATCAACCAAGAATTCTCCCTGACCATTCTTTAAATCATTGAAAAGGCGGTGCCCCATTCCCAATGACTGAAGAAACTTTTTAATTTTAATCGGTTCGGTACCTTGATATTGCCAAGTATTTTCCATTTTTACCTCCAAATTATTCTTAAATAAAGAAAGACTGGGGAGTTCCCCAGCCTTTCTTTATTTATTATGACGGTCCGTACGAGACTCGAACTCGTGATCTCATCCGTGACAGGGATGCGTCCTAAACCAACTAGACCAACGGACCATTTGACAACAAATAAAAGTATACGAAACTTCCTCTCAAGTGTCAACAACTTTTTAAATTTCCTTTTACTTCTTCATCAGCCATAAATACCTTATAATATTATTAGCATTCTATTGAGGAGGATACTATGGAATCCCTATATAAACGATTGTCATCATGGTGGGTTAAATACGCGCGACCGATAAAGGTTATCTTTGTAATCTCGGTCATTATCTTTGTCGTCCACGCCCTAACAAGCTTTTTCAAAACCGTTGATTGGCACAGGGTTGGCACAGGATTAAGCAATTTAACATGGTCAAGCATCCTAATTCTGCTTGTCTTTGGATGTATCGCAGTTATCCCAATGCTGGGATACGATTTTGCAATTGTTAAATTTCTTCCCGGTAAATTTAAACGATCATACATTATTCGTTGTGGCTGGATTACCAACACGCTCACAAATATTGCTGGTTTTGGTGGCGTCCTTGGCGCAACAATGCGGGCATATTTTTACCGTAAACACGCTAATAAAAAAGATATCTTATTAGCAATTTCTAAAATCGCTGTTTTCCTTTTGTCAGGTCTTTCGGTACTTTGCTGGGTTGCCTTAGCCTTTATGTTTATCTTTCATCAGGGAGGCCATTTTAACCAGTACGCACTCTGGCTTGTTGCCGGTGGTCTTTACTTCCCTGTTGTTTTTTACTTTACCCTGATTAATAATAACCGGTTGTTTAAAGACGTTACACCAAAAATTGAGGGACTCCTCGTCGGCAGTTCAACCTGTGAATGGCTCTTTGTCGCCCTTTTCTTCTTGCTAGTCGGTTGGTGTTTAGGTGTTCGTCATAATCTAGCATCAGTTTTACCCTTATATGTAGTTGCTCAGCTGCTTGGGGTTATTTCCATGATTCCCGGTGCCCTTGGTTCCTTCGATGTCATGATGATGTTTGAATTATCATTAATGGGAGTTTCTAAGCCAACAATTATTATTTGGCTCCTGCTCTTCCGAATATTCTACTATATCGTGCCACTAATTATTGCCGGAATTCTCTTCCTTCACGATTTAGCTCGGCAGGTTAATGACTTCTTTGATGGTCTGCCATTAGTTATTATTCAAAATACTGCTCACTTTCTAATCACAGCATTCATGTACATTTCTGGAATCTTGATGTTACTTGCCGCTGCGGTTCCTGACATCACAGCTGATAATAAGCTTTTTGCCCGACTTTATCCGTTTACTTTCTTTTTTATCCATCAATTATCCACAGTGCTCTTCGCCATTGCTATGCTAGCTTGTGCCCGTGGATTAGCGTCAAAAGTTCAAAAAGCTTACTGGCCGACACTTGCTTTACTATTAATCGGAATTATCAGCACTTGGTGGAATTTAAGAACAATGAGCCTAACAATTTATCTTGCCATTGTTTTAATCCTTATCCTCCTTTCAAAGCGAGAGCTCTACCGTGCAAAACTTCAGTACTCAATTAGCAAATTTGCAACCGACCTTTTAATTTTTGCCGGAAGCTGTATTCTTTACGTTATTGTGGGAGTTCTTAATGCTCCTCAATATACCCGGTCGCATAAGATTCCAAACTTCTTCCTTTTCCCAGGTGAAAAAGTTTGGTTCTCTGGCTTAATCGGTCTGTTGCTTGGTCTAATCCTTCTAGTTTTAATTTTACGTTACTTCTGTTCTGGCACTGACCCGTTTGCTAAACAGCAAAAGTTTGCTGCAGAGCGGATTCATAAGGTGATTGACCAATTCGGTGGCAGCCGGACTAGTCACCTCGCCTTCTTAAAAGATAAGAACCTGTATTTTTACCAAAAAGATGATCAGGATCAATTATATTTTATGTATCGCCGAAATTATGACCGATTGATCATTATGGGCGATCCTGTCGGTAATTCCGCTGAAATTCGGCCTGCTCTTCGTCAATTTTTAACGGAAGCCGACCTCTATAATTACCAGTTAGTCTTTTATGAAGTCTCCGGTGAATTTACGATGTTGCTTCATGAATTTGGTTTTGACTTCATAAAAACTGGTGAAACCGGCCTAGTTCGCTTGGCTGACTTTACCTTAGCAGGAAAGAGACAACGCTCACAACGGGCATTAATGCACAAATTCGATCGTGAAGGCTACCAGTTTAACGTTGTAAAGCCCCCATTTGACGACGAATTCATGCAAAAATTAAAGGCTGTTTCTGATGATTGGCTTGGAAAGCAAATAGAAAAAGGTTTTTCCTTGGGCTTCTTCTCACCAAACTATATTCAGCAAGCACCGGTCGCAACTGTTACAGATCAAGATGGCAAAATCGTTGCTTTTGCCACCTTCATGCCAACTGGGGGAAAGAAGTACCTCACTATTGATTTAATGCGGCATACCCACAATGCTCCTTCGGGTATTATGGATAAAATTTTCATTAGTATGTTCTTGTATGGTCAAGAACATGGTTACGAATACTTTGACCTAGGGATGGCCCCGCTATCAAATGTGGGTGAATCTCAATTTAGCTTTCTTGGTGAAAAGGTTGCTCACTTTATCTACGAATATGGTTACCACCTATACGGTTTTCAGGGGCTTCGGCGGTATAAGAACAAGTATGCTGATGTTTGGGAATCTCGGTATACCGCATTCCGGAAATGGAGTTCAATTATTAACTCAATGCTATCTCTTGTTAGCGTTATTAACCAACGTGCTGATAAGCAAGAAAAACGTCCCTTCTTTTCCTGGATTGCCCGTTAATTTGCCGCTAATTTAAGTTTGAACTATAATGATCGTGTAATCGTTTACACGATCATTATTTTTTATTAGGAAGGCGAATATTATGGCTACCGTTTACCTATCAGCAAAAGTGCCAAAAGTGGCTACTGAAATATTAAATAAGGCTGCAATCCACTATGAGGTTTTTGACGGAAAAGGGTTAATTTCAAAAGATGAATTGATTAAGCATGTTAAAGACTGCAAAGTATTAATTACTCCGCTATCCACCCAAGTTGATCAAGAAGTGATTGACGCCGCTCCAAAACTTAAGTTAATCGCTAACTTTGGCGCCGGGTTTAATAATATTGATGTCAAATACGCCCGGACTAAGGGAATCGACGTTACTAATACGCCATTTGTTTCCTCAACTGCTACTGCCGAAGTTGCTAGTGGATTAGTTATTGCCCTCATGCGAAGAATTGTTGAAGGAGATCGCGTAATGCGCTCTGTTGGTTTTGACGGCTGGGCACCACTCTTCTTCCTTGGTCACGAATTAGCTGGCAAGACTTTAGGAATTGTTGGGTTAGGAAGTATCGGGCGTGGAGTTGCACAACGTCTCCATGCATTTAACATGAAGATCATCTACACCCAACGTCACCAAGCTGATCCAGCAACGGAAGCTCAATATTCTGCTGAATACGTTACGCTTGATGAGTTATTAAAACGTTCTGACGTGGTTACTCTTCACTGTCCGCTAACACCAGAAACGCACCATTTAATTGATGCTCCTCAATTCGCAATGATGAAGGATTCAGCATTCTTGATTAATTGTGCCCGCGGTCCCGTAATTAACGAGGCAGCCCTACTCAAGGCTCTTCAGGATCATAAACTTGCTGGTGCTGCGCTTGATGTTTATGAAGCTGAGCCAAACGTTGCTGACGGTTTCAAGAATCTCGATAATGTTATCTTGACACCACACATTGGTAACGCATCATTTGAAGCCCGGGATGCAATGGCTGAAATTGTTGCCACTAATGCCGTTAATGTTTTAACTGGCGAAGCTGCCAAATATATTATTAACTAAGTAGGATCAATCAAATTCTAACTAAACAAAGCGAGAACCACTTGCTATTATTTCTGATCTGCAAGCAGTTCCCGCTTTTTAATTAAATAATTATTACTTCACGTTCAAAATTGCAATAAATACAATAAAGATAAAGAAAAGGGCATACATAATTGGATGGACTTCCTTACCTCGCTTAGCAGCAATCATGGTAAGTGGATACATAATTAATCCAAGAGCCATCCCATCTGAAATGCTGTAGGTTAACGGCATCCCGATAACAATCAGGAATGCTGGAATCGCAATTTCGAGTTTTTCCCAATGAACCCGTTTCATTGACTGAGCCATTAATACCCCGACGATAATTAGCGCTGGCGCGGTTACTTGATTAGTAACTACCGGTAATAATGGTGAGAAAAACATTCCTAAAATAAAACAAATCGCCGTTACCACTGAAGTCAAACCGGAACGACCACCAACTGCGATCCCCGCTGACGATTCAACATAGGCGCCAACTGGTGAAGTTCCCAAGATGGAACCAACTAACATTGCACTAGAGTCGGACATTAAAGCTTTCCCAACCCGCGGCATTTTATTATCCTTCATAAACCCTGCCTGTTGAGCAAGACCAACTAACGTTCCAGCAGTATCGAAAAAAGTTACTAGCAAGAAAGTCAAAACAACAACCCAGAGCTGAATGGTATTAATATGGGAGAAATATTCAACACCAACGCCAAATGTTGGCTTTAAGCTTGGAGCACCCGAAATAACGTGATGTGGCATTGGAATTAGTCCGGTAATCAATCCCGCAATTGCAGTCACCGCCATTCCAATAAAGATTGCCCCCGGAACCCTTTTAACCATTAAAATCGAGGTAACAATTAGGCCGATAATCGTTAACCAGGTAGTTGGTGTAGTAAACGAGCCAAGGCCAACAACAGTCGACTTGTTAGCGACAATCAAACCACCTTGATGAAGTCCTAAAAAAGCAATGAATAAACCAATCCCACTAGAAATCGCGAATTTCAAATCACTTGGAATTGCGTCAATAATTACTTCACGTAACTTAAAAATTGTAATGAGGATAAAAATCAGTGAAGCAACAAAAACAGCAGCTAAGGCAGTCTGCCAGTTAACTCCCATCCCAATAACAACGGAATACGAGAAGAAAGCGTTAATTCCTAGAGCTGGAGCAGTAGCAATCGGGTACTTCGCATAAAGTCCCATCATTAATGTCCCGAATGCTGCTGAAAGTGCAGTTGCTGTGAATACTGCCCCTTGGTTCATCCCCGCTGCTCCTAAAACATTAGGGTTAACGAACAAAATGTATGACATTGAAATAAAAGTTGTGAAGCCAGCTAAAACTTCCGTGTGAATGTTCGTATTTAATTCATTAAGCTTAAAATAATTGCTAATTGCGTTCAAGAAAAAATCCTCCAAACAGTAATTACGAATAAAACAACAAATGGTATCTTATAATATTCGCATTCATCTGTAAAGAGGAATTTTAGATAAAATTTAGATATTTTGGGCAAGATAATCGTATAGCATGTCCTTCTTAATTTGCTTTGTGTCAACTCCTAAGACTTCTGCAATCTTAAAGGCGTATGCAAGAGCGGTTGCTGGGCCACGACTAGTAAGGATCTTGGCTTTCTCATCAACTACCGTAATTTCTTTGTGGAACCGGGCCGTTGGTACTTCTTTTTGAATTTCTTCATTTATTCCAGGATAGCAAGTGTAATCGTGATTATCTAACAAGCCATAATGAGCAAGCGCGATTGGTGCAGCACACATTGCGGCATCCCACTTACCCTCCTGATTACGCTGAACCATTAATTGCTTTAATTGTTCGTTATCACGAAGCCGTTGCGAACCACCCATGCCACCCGGAAAGGCAACAAGATCATACTCCAACAGCTGATCACCCATCAGCTCATCACAAGTCAATTTAATGTTATGAGCACCAAGAACTTCCTTATCTTCAAGGCCAACTATTTTGGCATCAATACCAAGGCGACGCAATACATCAATTACTGTTAACCCTTCAATTTCTTCGCATCCTGGCGCAAATACAACTGCAACTTCTGGCATAACCTAAGATCTCCTTCTCTAATTCTTTGTTTTAACTATTAACTAGTTTTGTTATTTCTGTCATCACCTGATCGGCCTCTGGCATCCGGTATATCGGAAAAATATGAGGTAAATCACGTCCAACAACAAATTTAACGGTCACTCCAGCATCACGGAGCTTCTGAACAAATAAGGCGCTATCTGGATACATAATCTCTCGGGTACCCACACAAACCAAAACATCCCGCAACTGACTAACATCGCCATTAATTGGACTTAGCCTGTAATCATCATACTTTTCACTTGCAGCCCACAGTTTAGCCACTCGCTGTAACCCCTTAACTGATAGAGTCACGTCATGAGCCTCATACTTGGTAATTGTCGGGTTATTCAAGTCGAGATCCAACCAGGGCGAGATTAAAACTAAGTGTCCTGGTTGTGGCAGGTCGGTTGCTGCACAGTATTCGCAAAATCCAGCAGCTAAACCACCACCAGCGGAGTCACCCAGGAGTGTAATATTGCTAACCGGAACCTGATCATAAACTTGTCGATATAGCTGAGTAATCTCTCGATATGCCGTTTGAAACTGGTGCCGTGGAAGATGGGAATACAAGACAACATAAACACGCGCTCCTGTTTCTTGAGCTAACCGGTCAGCAAATAACCACTGCTCCTTTACAGGCGACTCAATATATGCCCCACCTGGTAAATAGATAATTGCCTTTTGTGGGCCTGGCTGTTCATTTAAGACATAGGTTCTCGCTAAAGTATTGGGTAATTTACGTAAGCTGACACTAAACGGAACTGCTGGCATCACAAAATCTTCTTCGCTTTCTTGTTGTGCTTCCGTAAGCATTTGGTGAAATTTTTGCTCATCAGTCATCCGTTGCTTAAAGCCGCTCACCTGGATTTGTAATTCAACAAAGGTTGCTCGTTGTGAACGGTGTTGACCACAGCATATTAATTCACGAATACTTTGGCCAAAATTGCTAGCAAGCTCAGAAGCAACCTGATGTTGAAATTTTGGTAATTTTCTCATGAGCTGTTGGGCTCCTCTTAATAAACTAATCGAGTTTCCCCGACCTCACTATAAATAGTTACTCTCATCGTAACACGATTTTAGCACCCAACTCCATTCAATTTTATTAAGTTTTGTCTTAAAATTAATTAATAAAGGAAGTAATCTCAATGCATCAGGAATCTCTTTTCGCTCAATCAAACAATAATACTCCGCTAGCTAACCGCATTCGTCCTAAAACTCTTGAGGAATTTATGGGGCAGCAACAATTAATCGGTAACGGCAAGGTTCTTCGTGACCTGATTGAACACGATCAGGTATCCTCACTTATTTTATGGGGACCGCCCGGTGTCGGTAAAACCACGTTAGCGGAAATAATTGCTCAACAAACAAAGTCCCATTTCATCACCTTCAGTGCTGTTACAAGCAGTATTCGTGATATCCGAAAAATTATGGAAGAGGCGGAGAAAAATCGTGAATTTGGTGAACGAACGATTTGCTTCATCGACGAAATTCATCGTTTTAATAAGGCTCAACAAGATGCCTTTCTTCCCTTTGTTGAACGGGGAAGTATCATTTTAATTGGGGCAACAACGGAAAATCCTTCTTTTGAAATCAACTCTGCCTTACTTAGTCGGTGCAAAGTTTTCGTTCTTAAATCATTAACAGTAACTGACATTATTGAGATTCTTAAAAGAGCAATCAACCACCCAGCTGGTTTTCCTGGAATTAAGGTTAGTTACAACGATGATGTTTTAACAATGATTGCAGAATTTGCCAATGGCGATGCTCGGGTTGCCCTCAACACTCTTGAAATGGCCGTGTTAAATGCTAATCATCATGATCATCAAGTGAATTTAACCATTGATAGCCTCAAGCAGCTGATCAATACTAAATCATTACGCTACGATCAGCATGGTGAAGAACACTACAATGTCATTTCCGCGCTCCACAAATCAATGCGCAATAGTGATGTTGACGCGGCAATCTATTGGTGTTCACGAATGATTGATGGTGGTGAAGATCCGCTCTACATTGCCCGACGGTTGGTCCGGTTCGCCAGCGAGGATATTGGTCTTGCAGATACTAATGCATTAACCGTTGCTATTAATACTTTCCAAGCTTGCAAATTTCTTGGTGTTCCGGAATGTGACGTTCACCTCACAGAGTGTGTTATCTACCTATCACTGGCACCTAAATCAAACGCGGTTTATAAAGCCCGAATGACTGCCAAAAAAATAATTAAAAAGACTGGTAATTTGCCAGTTCCCCTTCAAATTCGGAATGCACCAACAAAACTAATGAAGGATCTTCATTACGGTGCTCACTATCAATATGCCCACAATACTAAGGACAAACTAACCTCAATGAAAACAATGCCACCAGAATTGGCGGAGCAACAGTTTTATAAGCCAACAAGTCAGGGTCGCGAAGGGCGCTTTAAAGCCCGAATGGAGCAAATCAAAGAGTGGCATCGAGAAAATGATAATTAATAACTAATAAAAGAGCGTGAAAACTTAGTCATAACTGGCTTCTTCTTCACGCTCTTCACTTTTCATTAACCTCTTTTTACAGATTGCTTTCGATTTCGGATCCACATCACAACAACCATTACTAATGAAATAGTAATGAGGGTTAGTGCTGTGATCACAATATTTCTATACCCATTGTATAGAATATGACGCATCTCGGGTAACAACGCTCCTGGCAAACTACTTGCTGTTTTGGCGTTAGATAACTTATTTAGCATTCCCATTGTAATTCCATGATGGTGTTTGATTCCCTGCAGCAAGGCGTTATTAAGGATCACCCCATAAATTGCAGACATGAAAGTTTGACTAAGGATCCGCATCAAATAACCCATTGATGTTGCAATTGGAACATCTCGTAATTCAGCATCAGTCTGAACATTAATCTAAAGAATATTAAAAACTAAACCAACACCGAACCCTTCAAATGCACCAAGAATCATGATCAACCAGAATGGCGATTTCTGACCGCCAAGCAAAAGGCCGAGAAATGAAATAAAAATTGTCAAAGCACCTAAGCCAACAATTTCATACTTTGACCATCGATCCTGAATAAACGGGACCAATTCGGAGCCAAGAAAATCCGTCACTGCTCCTGGAATTTGCGTCATTCCACCAAGTAATGCCGATAGCCCAAGAAGTCCCTGAGCCCACATTGGAATATAAATAACAAAGGCAATAAAGGAACCCCAGATAATCACAAAGAGCATAAAGTCAATTACTAATTCATGATTGGTAAATAATCGATTCGGCACAATCGGGTCAGCGGCTTGCTGATCAACCTTTACCATCCACCATAGTAATGCCCCGCCAATAATCATTAGGCCAAGGATAACAGGAAGCGAGGCAACTCCAATTAATTGAACCGCAATCAAGATCAGCATTAAACTACTAACTAACAACGTCGCTCCCAAGTAATCAATTGGTTTACCGGCTGCCTGGGCATTAACATTCTTATAAAAGATTGCAATGATCGTAATTGCAATTAACGCAATCGGAACATTAACATAAAATACCCAATGCCAACTAAGCGCGTCAACGATCCACCCACCAAGGAGGGGACCAATAATTGAAGCAGTCCCGAAACAAGCACTTGATAAGCCAAGCACCGTGGCCCGTTTCTTTAGGTTAGTATAGATTTCGGCAAAGACAATAAATGGAATAGTGTTCATTCCCCCAGCGCCAATTCCCATTATTGCCCGGGCAATAATAAACCAGATAATATTTGGAGCAAGCCCCTGAAAAATCGCCCCAATCGCAAAAAGAGAGGTTGCACTAATGTAAGCAATTTTATTTCCCTTATGCTCACCAAACTTACTCCACAATGGAGTTGCAACAGCCATCCCAAACAGGAAGATCGCTACTATCCATCCCATATACTGAAGAGCATGCAAGTCACTAGTAATTGCCGGTAATGCCGTATTAACAATCGTCCCGTCCATTCCCGCCATAATGTTAGATAACAATAAGGCTCCCGTAACGATTGTTCGTCGTTGTTTTAACTCCAAATTCTTGTCCCCTCCCCAGAATAAAGATAGCGGGTTCCGCAGCATTCCGCTTTCCCCGCTTGCTATCGAATATTTTCTAGTTAATAACTAGTCATGTATTATACAAAGAGTTGAAAATTAACTCAACCTCTTTTCAATTCCAAGTAAATATTTAGTTAGTCTTTTTAATAAAATTCCCTAACCTTTGCCAATCACGCAAAATAGTTGGCTCTAGTTTTCGACTATATAGAACTGCAGCCGGATGATACATCGGTACTAGTAAGGTATTGGTTGTTGCAAACTCATAGCCGCTGCCATCTTTTTTAGCGTGCTGAATTGGTTGATTCAACAATTGACCGTGAAGTTTTCCAATGTTAGCTTGTGGTCCAAGTAACCGTTGCAACGCAGTATTGCCTAGTGGAACGATTATTTTAGGTTGAACCTGAGCAAGTTCCCAATCAAAAAGGTTAGCAAATGCTAAAACTTCCTTCTTTGTTGGCGTCCGGTTTGGCTTTTTTACTACCTTAGCACCAGTTTTCTTATCAACGACCTCTTTAATTGAGTATGGTCGTTGACGAACAACACTGGTGATATAAACACTATTCCGGTCATAACCAATCGTTGCTAACATTTTCATTAATTCTTTACCAGAGGCCCCTGAAAAGGGAATGTTATGAACTTCCTCGTGGCGACCAGGAGCTTCACCAACCAGCATCAAGTCTGGCTTTAATTTTCCTTGACCAGGGGTAAAGCCAGCAAGATTTCGTCCAGCAACTCGTTGGTGAACTTCAGCTAAAAGATTTTGTGGATATTGAATGATCATTTCATCACTCCCATGTTAACCATTATGCCGCCATTTTGGATCAGTAATGATTCGGGCAGTAATTAAACCAAGCGGTAAGAAAACAACAATTAGGAGGGCCTTAGTAATCCAGAGCGCACCAACACTAATTGAGGTTAGCCCCATATTATACATTGCTTGATACATATATAATCCAGGAACCATAATTACGATCGAAGGGACGGTAATTGAAATCTGTGGATAGTGAATTTTCCGCTTAACAATTGAAGCTAATAACCCAGCAATCAATGCCCCAATAAACGCACAGGCACCGGCAGGAATATTACTATAATCTACTAATTCTAAGCGAGTCGTATTGGCGATCGCTCCAATTAATCCTGCAACTGTTGCCATCTTCGGCGTACTATTAAACATGATTGAGAATCCAAAGACACCACCAAAACTCGTCACAACCCGTAGCAGCATTAACATTAACGGTGGTAACGGTAGAGCCGCTAACGTTCCTGGTCGTAGTCGGACAGCCATTGCCACAATCCACCCCACTAATGTTGCTACCACAATGATGGTCACCGCGTAGGCAAGTCGTTCAAGACCTGATCGCATATCTAACTTAGAAATGTCTAGGCCACTAGTAATGAATGGGAAGCCGGGAATAATGAAAAGCATTGCTCCAATATATCCCGTTTCGTGACGGGGACTAATGTGAAATAACCATTGCATCCCGACAAAAGCAAACAGGTAAAAGAGACAAGCAACCGCGACTCCTACAGAAACACAGGCTAATAACGTAATATGGCGATCAATTAACTTCCGCCGAACATAGTTTCCTAAGCCCGCGCCAAGAAAACAGCAAGCCATTTCAACAGGTCCGCCGCCAAGCAGGAAAACGAAACAGCTACAAGCTAAAGCAGCCGCTAGACCAACTTGAATTGGCGTGTAATTTCCTCGACTATGAGCAATCTTTTCAAGGCGATTATGAATCTCACCAATTGTCATCTCACTGCCATGTTCGTGAAATTCGTCGATGAACCGTTCCATCTGGGATAGTTTACTCGTATTAATCCCAGTGCTTGGTAACGACAATGCTTGGGTATAGCTATGGTGAGCATCCATACAGGTATACTCTAGTGAAACCAGTCCAATATCAGCCGAACAGGTCATCTTTAGTTCACGGGCAACAATATTCATTGAGTCACGAACTCGCCAAGCTCCCGTTCCGTATGACAGCATCATTAAACCGATTCGTCCGGCAATTGCGGCTCGCTCCACCAGGTTAGCTTCACCTGCTGGCGTAAAATTATCATTAGTAAAGAAGTCTTGCCACGGGATTGCCATATGGTGATGTGTCGAAATGTGTTCTGCGGGTTCGAATCCCATTATCCCTTCTGTATCTTCTGCGTCACTTTTTTTCATGACTGCTTTTCCTCCATCAATTCCGTTCAGTTTAAATTCACATAGATAATTATACCGACCTTGTCAACCACTAATTATCAAGTTGAATCTGTTTGACTCGCCGAATAAAGTCCTGCTCGTCATCACTCAGAACGTATCCTTCCCGAATTACGATTGAAATGTAAAACTTTTCTGGAATCGGATCAAGGATATCTAATGCTTTAATTCCTGGTTCATTTGTCGCAGCATCCCTAACCATTAGGCTAATCCCCTTATCCTGCCGAACAAGTTCCTTAATCCAAGAAATATTTGGCAAGCGATAAACAACAATTTGAGGTTTTATTTGAGCATATGTGCAATATGCCTGAAACGCAGATTGATGAACATATTGCTGATCGTAATTAATAAATTTTTGCGTCGCTAATTCATTAAAATAAACCGCATCCTTTTGAGCAAGTGAATTTTGCTTACTAACGATGATTCCAAAAGGCCGTGTTGCCACTAATTCAGCAAAAATACCATCTTCATTAATCGGTGTAGTTGAACCCAAAATGGCAATATCAATTTTTCCCTTCCGCAACTGATTAAGCAGATCGTGGGAACCAACTGAGGTTATTCGAAGACGGGAAAGTAAATCACCAGAAAACTCCTCAACAATTTTTGAAATATATAGTTTCCCAATAATTGGCGGCAAGCCAAACCGAATCTGCTTTTGGTTAGCACGGCTAATTTCTTTCCGTGTTAGATCGATCTTGTCATTAATCAGAACAGCATTTTCATAAAGAAGTAACCCACTTCGCGTAATCATTTCATCACGATGAAAGCGATCCTTACGAACTAATTGGGTATTAAATTCCCTTTCTAATCGTTGAATTGCTTGAGTAATACTCGGCTGGGAAACCTTAAATTCTTTAGCAACCCGTGTGTAATTTTTATATTTAACTAACGCAACAAAATACTGTAAATCGCGGGTATTCATTTTCGTTCCTTCCTTTTTTTGATACATAATCATATCTTACGCCATAACCAAACAGAACGGCAAGCAGATAATAATGACAAGTGTAATTAATTATCTCCGAATACAAAAAAACAGACTGACGAAAATAATTAATTTTCGTCAGTCTGTTAGTTAATTTTCTATTCTAAACTTTGAGTGGTTGAGCAATAGAGTTAAGAGTTGCTCGCCAGGAACTTGCTAGAGCTAATGTTCTAGGCGACCAAGCCGAAACGTGCTCACCGTGACCACAACTTCCGCCTAGCTATCCCGTCCTTGATTGTAAGCAATCATCGTCCGGAATTTTCTAGTGCTCAGTTGCTAATTCGTCACGGCTCGCACTCTACTACAGCCTAAGCTCCCTCAAGATAACGACCTCTCTCCTAGGCGCTAGTCGCCTTCGTCGAGAGAAATCGTTATCATCCGGGAGCTTTTTTACGGCTTCGCACTCTCAAATTACCACATACCCAATACTTTCATCCAGAGACTTCCGATACCGATCCAAACGACGATGTAGAAGATCCCGAGGACAAAGTTGAGTGACCACCACTTGGATTGAGGAACGTAACCAGAACCAAAGAGAACTGGTGCAGGACCTGAGGCGTAGTGCGTAGTAGATGCCATTAAGTTACCGAAGAACCCAAGCATCAAAGCAGCTAACATTGGTGGAACGTTAGCAGAAATTGCCACTGCTAAGAAGGCACTGTACATTGCAGTAACGTGGGCAGTTGAACTAGCAAAGAGATAATGGGAGTAGAAGTAAACCACAATCAAAATGATTAATACTAATACCCAGTTCATTCCGTGAAGTGAGCTACCAACAGCCTTACTTAACCATGGAATAAATCCTAAGCTTGTTAATGAACCAGCCATCATAACCAGAACAGAGAACCATGTTAATGTGTTCCAAGCACCGGTTTCATGCAAAACATCTTGCCAACTGAGAACCCCAGTTAAGAGAAGTAATCCTAATGCGATGAAGGCAGCCAAAGTTGCATCAACTCCAATAAAGCTACCAACAATCCAGAGAACTAATGCCAATACAAAGATTACCGCCATCAACTTTTCAGGGAGAGTCATTGGTCCCATTTCTGAAAGCTGATCTTCAGCCCACTGCTTAGCGTTTGGTGTTTCCTTAATTTCAGGCGGATACATCTTGTAGATCAACCATGGTACAACGATTAATGAAATGACACCCGGTACCAAGGCAGCTAAGAACCAGCCAACCCAGGTAACATTAACGCCATTCCCCTTAGCAAGGGTTTGAACTAGTGGGTTAGCAGCCATCGCCGTCATGAACATTGCAGCGGTAATCATATCACCATGGTATTCAGCAAAGATTAAGAATGAACCAATCTTCCGCGAGGTCCCCTTCTTGGGATCTGAGCCAAATGACTGTGATAATGATTCAATAATTGGATATAAAACACCACCAGCACGAGCAGTGTTACTTGGAGTCGCTGGTGCCAAGATTAGGTCAACCCCAATTAATGAATAAGCTAAACCAAGTGTTCGCTTACCAAAGGCCTTAACAAAGTTCAATGCAATCCGCCGACCTAGTCCGGTCTTGATAAACCCACGGGCAATGAAGAATGCCATTGCAATCATCCAAATAGAAGCATTCCCAAAGCCAACAATTGCTTTTTCCATTGGTACAGTTTTTGTCAATACCGTTAAAGCAAAGGCAACAATTGATACCCCACCAATTGGTAATGGCCGAGTAATACATGCAATGATCGTTGCAACGAATAAGGCAAACATATGCCAACCAGCAACCGGAACTGCAGCCGGCTTAATTGGGGTCATAAACCATAAGATTAGGCCAACGATAACAGGCCAAATGAACCCCTTATAATTTACACTTTCTAATTTTTTCATCTTTCCGTCCCTTAATTAAATAGTAATAATTGCTCGCGGTGGTTTTTCACCACCAACTGTTGCTATTTGTTTACAAACTCCGTGCGTAAAGGGCCACTTGTTGACCTGCTTGACGACCAAAGACAATCGTTTCAGCAATGGAGTTTCCCCCAACACGGTTGTTACCATGAAGACCACCAGCTACTTCACCGGCAGCGAAAAGTCCCTTAATGATGTCACCATTTCCATCAAGTACTTGAGTCTTTGGCGTAATGTGAATTCCCCCCATTGTGTAGTGAATAGCAGGGGCGATGTGGATAGCGAAGAATCCTGGCTTGGTAATACCACGATCCATCCCCGTTGTCCGACCAAATTCAGCATCATCATGGTTTTCAACTGCTTGGTTCCAGGTGGTAACAGTTTGCTTCAAGTTGCTTGGATCCACGTTAATCTGCTTAGCAAGATCTTCAATCGTTTCACCATGAACAACTAAGCCAACCTTGTCATAGAATTCAATTGCCTTAACATGATCGCGAATTCCTTGATCAAAGATTAAATAAGCACTGTGCTCCGGTAACGCGGTAATTGCATTTGCACAAATCTTCCGCGTATTTAGTTCATTAACGAACCGTTTTCCTTCACCATTAACCATAATGGCCCCTTCACCACGAACTGCTTCACCAATCAGGTAAACGTGAGGGTTATCTTGCTGAACAGTTGGGTGGACTTGAACTAAATTCATTTGCATTAATTCAGCCCCAACGTTTTCAGCTAATTTCAACCCATCACCAGTAGCACCTGGTTGGTTAGTTGTTTTGTAGCTTTCAAGATCTGGACGGAACCGCTTAATGTATTCTTTTGAAGCACCGAAACCACCAGTGGCTAAAATAACTGCTTTCGCATTAATAACCTTAATGATTCCGTCAGCGTTAACTTCAACTCCATTAACCCGGCCATCGTCAGTCCGTCGTAACTTAGTAACTTTCGTCTTGTTAAATACAGGGATATCTTCCTGAGCAACGACTTCCAGTAAACTCTTCACCAAGAAGCCACCAATTGGTGCCATACTTGCTGGACGGTGGGTCCGCTTCTTAGACATTCCCCCCGTAATGGTAATATCATCCAGTTTAATGTCATGATCGGCTAACCAATCGATTGCTGGGGCAGTGTGGTAAACGAAGTAGCCTAACATATCTTTATCGTTGAGCCGACCACCATCCTTATATGTTTCATGGTAAAAGTCAGCAACGTTATCGATCACACCATGGTGAAGTTGAACATTGGTTTCAGCAGCGTTCATTCCAGAAGAAGCCCGGTTAGTATTCCCACCAAGTTCCTTTTCCTTTTCTAGTACTGCAACCTTCATCCCTAATTCATTTGCTTGAATAGCGGCTGAAAGGCCAGTCCCACCAGAACCAATAATTACAACATCATAGTCATTTTCTAATTTGCCAACAGATGTTGGTTGAAATTCTGTCATTACGTAGTTCTTCCTTTCAATATTAGTTAGCTTTAGCTCTAGTCCTTACGATCAACGTTGGTCATCTTAAGCATGTCCATCCATTCGTCGTATTGTTCTTCAGTTACCTTACCAGACTTCAAAGCAGCTTCCTTCAAAGTGCTTCCTGCCTTATCAGCAGCTTGAGCAATCTTAGCGCTGTCGTGGTAACCAATGTGTGGTGATAATGCCGTAACAGTCATCAGTGAGTTATCAACTAATTCTGCCATCCGGTCTTCATTAACGGTCATGCCATGGATCATCTTGTCCGCAAAGCCCATGATTGTCCCAGTCATCAAGTCGGCTGATTCAAGGAACGCATCAATCAATACTGGCTTGTAAACGTTCATTTCAAAGTTACCCTGTGATGATGCCATTGTTACAACAGTATCATTACCGAATACCCGTAAAGTAGCCATTGTTACGGCTTCAGCTTGGGTTGGGTTAACCTTACCAGGCATAATTGATGAACCAGGTTCGTTAGCTGGGATGTTTAATTCACCGTAACCAGCACGTGGCCCTGAACCCAAGAAACGAATATCTTGAGCAATCTTAAACATATCGGCAGCTAAACTCTTCAATGCGCCGTGGACAACATCTAATCCTGAGTGGTTAGCTAAGCCGTAGAACTTGTTTGAATCAGCTGTTAAGTTTAAGCCGTATACTTCGCTAAGCTTTTCAGCAATCTTCTCTGGCATCCCTTCAGCAGCGTTTAATCCAGTACCAACTGCAGTTCCACCAATTGCTAATTCATTTAAGGTTGGTTCAAGGGTCTTAATGTAGTCAAGGTCATGTTCAAGAGAAGCCACATAACCGGATAATTCTTGGCCGAAAGTCAACGGCACGGCATCTTGCAAGTGAGTCCGACCAACCTTAACGGTGTGCATGTACTTTTCTTGCTTAGCCTTCAATTCATCAATCAAGTGTTGAACAGCTGGCTTCAACTTATCAAGAGCTTCTAAAGCAACAACATTCATTGCTGTTGGGAAGGTATCGTTAGAACTTTGCCCCTTGTTAACATCATCGTTTGGTAGGATTTCGATGTCAGGGTTAAGTTGGTGTGCCTTATGAGCAACAACTTCATTGGTGTTCATGTTGGTTTGTGTACCAGAACCGGTTTGGTAAACCTTCAATGGGAAGTCTTTACGTAATTCTTCATCACTCAAAGCTAAGAGTTCATCAATTGATTGAACAATCAAGTTACCCTTTTCTTCAGAAATAGCCTTTGTTTCCATGTTTGCTTGGGCAGCTGCCTTCTTAATGTTCAGCAAAGCACGAATAATGGCTAATGGCATATACTGACCAGTTGGGAAGTTGTTCCGACTCCGTTCTGTTTGTGGTCCCCATAATGCATCTGCAGGAATTTGAACTGGACCAAGAGTATCTTCTTCAGTACGGTATTTTGTCATTGTAAAAGCCTCCATTGTCTAAATAAATCGTCTATTTGTGAAAAAATACACATCAATTACACTACTATCCTAACGCGGTATAATATCCATAGTCAAACATTCAATATGTTATAAAATTCACTTATAGTGTCTTCTTAATCACTGATAATCATTGAGTCCATCATCAATCGTTGAATAAATTTCACAAGCAAACCAAACAAAAAATTCTAGTTAAATTCTCAATGAAATAACTAGAATTTTTTGCTATATAAGATTAAAATCACAAAGTTATTAGACAGAACAACCCGATTTTAGCATTAGTTTTCATTATCAATCGTTACCTTTTCCATGATAACGTCCTTTTTCGGCTTATCCATCCTATCACGCTTAGCTTGGCTGATCTTTTTTACTACATCCATCCCGGTAATTACTTGGCCAAATACGGTATGACGGTGATCCAGCCATGGGGTGCCACCCACCTCTGCGTAATGATCGATAATTTCTTGTGGATAGCCAACTGCTTTCATTTGTTCAATCATATTAGCCGGAACATGTTCGTTAGAAACAATGAAAAACTGACTGCCATTAGTGTTAGGACCAGCATTAGCCATTGAAACCGCTCCGTTAAAGTTGAACAATTCATCGGAGAATTCGTCCTCAAAAGCTTTTCCATAAATACTCTTACCACCACGACCAGTTCCGGTTGGATCGCCACCCTGAATCATAAAATCAGGAATTACCCGGTGAAAGATCACCCCATCGTAGTAACCCTTTTCTGCCAATTGAACAAAGTTATCAACGGTCTTGGGTGCCTGCTCCTTAAATAGCTGAACTTTAATTTCACCAAGGTTTGTTTTGATTGTTGCTTGCGGCCCCTTCACAGCCCCAAGTTTTAGTTGCGGATATTGCATTTTGCTTCCTCCTTAATTTTTACTCATGACTTATTCTTAGCACACAAGCGCCTTTAATATCACCACGTTTAACGTATTTTAGTGCATCAAGCGCCTTTTCAAGCGGGTATTCGGTAACTTCTGGATGAATATTAAGACGATCGGCTAATGTTAAGAATTCTTCTCCATCACGGCGAGTATTACTTTCAACACTCGTTAGCGTCTTTTCATGGAAGAGGTGTTTTTGGTAGTTCAGTGTTGGAATATCCGACATGTGGATCCCTGCCATTGCCAACGTTCCTCCGGGAATTAAACTCTCCAATGCTGGCAAAACGATATCGCCAACTGGAGCAAAAATAATTGACGAATCTAACGGGACATCCGAAAGATCATATGCCCCCTTAGCAGAAACACAGCCAAGCTGAAGAGCAAAATTTCGTGCATCAGCCCCCCGAGTAAAGACGTGAACTTCTACTCCCTGAGCTAATGCAATTTGCGCTGTTATATGTGCGGAGCCACCAAAGCCATACAAACCGAGGCGACCACCTGCAGGAACATTTGCCCGCTCATAAGCCCGGTAGCCAATTATCCCCGCACATAATAGTGGCGCTGCTTCGAGGTCATTAAACTTCTCAGGAATCCGGTAAGCAAACCCTTCTGGTACGGTAACATACTCAGCATAGCCACCATCATGGTCCCAGCCGGTATAAACTGAATGCGGGCAGAGGTTTTCATGACCGGAACGGCAGAATTTACAAACGCCACATGCATGCCGGAACCATGGAATCCCAATTCGCTCTCCTAATTCAAATCGTTGTGTTTCTGGCCCAAAAGCAACTACCTTACCAACAATTTCATGTCCTGGAGTAACGTGCTCACGATGAACCGGCAAATCGCCTTCTGCCACATGTAAATCGGTATGGCAAACACCACAAGTAAGGACCTTTACTAAAACCTCTCCGCGTTGTGGTTGTGGAACCGGCTTGGTAACAAGCTTTAGTGGAGCATTTTCGCCATCAATTGGACCAGGCGTTGTTACTTCCCAGGCACGCATTGTTTTTGGAATTTCAACTTGATTACTCATCTTCAAGACCTCTTTTAATTAGCTTTCTGTAAACTATTGTAGTCTTTTTTGAATATTTGTGAATTAACAAACAATAAAATCATTGATACTGTTTAGTAATTTCTGCCGTTAAAGCAGACCATTGTTTTTGCAACTGGTTAACATTTAAGCCACTATTGATTGTCTGATCATCCTGAGCAGCTAGTTCTAAACCAGCTGTTCCGCCAATATCATCTACGATCCCCTTGCCATTGCCATCTAAGACTTTTGGTTCAGTCGGACTTAGTCGATAACGTCTAATTGGCGTCGTTTTCTCAATTAGAATGTTGAATTGCCAAGAATCACCAAAATCATATTCGAGTATTAACTGATCTCCCTGATGAGCCTCCCCTAACCAATGGAGCGTAATATTCTCTCCGCCATCAAGGTACGGTAATTGGTAATTTTTCTTGTTTAATTGAAGGTTATACAGGTGTGAGCCGGTTGCACCAAAACTAGCCATAATGAAGTAACAAAGATCATCAAGACGGGTTTCGCCACTAAACTGAAGTCGTCGCCACATGCTCGGCTGGTAATCTGCTAATTCAACTTTTATTTGATATTCAAGTTTACGGTAACGGTGGGCATGTTTTAATGAAGAACGACGCCGGGCAAGTTCGGATTCTGCGCTATGCAGCATTCTTTCTAACCGGTAACCTTCCTTAGCGGGCGTTGCGTTATCAATTGCCTGGTTTAATGCCTGACTAAACTGGTCAAAGTCAGCATCAGCAAACAGATCCTGTCGTTTAAGAAACCGACCAAATTCCCGAAAGGCGGTTCCCATCCCCCGGTACTTTGAAGTAGTTAATCGTTCACTATTGCGTTTGCCATAATCATAAACGTAATAATAAATTGTCGAAATATCGTCCAGAATTGTCTTCCCACCTTCTGCAAGATAAGATAGGTAATCCGTTGCGTAATCAGTATCCCGATCAATAATTTGATCACTCTTCCCAACTTGTTCCAGAGAAGAACGGTAATCCCGAATAATCTCCTCGCTAACTTCTGACTCATTCATAACATCATTGAGCGATTCAGAATGGTAAAGATATCGCCGATTATGCTCATTAAGCGTAGGATGTGCGGGAACAGCAAAATTATTAATTACGTAATTCTCAAAAAGTTCCGTTGCTGTCTGAACCTCGTTTGTTTTGACATCCTGCAGCTTTAAATTTTTCATCAACGCGAGTGAAATTGCTGGGTTACTAGGATCGTCATCCCACTGCACAATATCAGGTCGCGTTAACAGGTTTTGAAAAATCTGCAACCGCTGTTGGAGTGCAGGAACAACCGGCCGAACAAATTCAACCTGTTTTAATTGGGCATCACGAATCATCCGAATTTTAACCCGTGGTACCGGAAGAACTTCTAATAAGCGGATTAGCTCACGCTTAAACGTTGCGGTAAAAGCCCGCGGGTCACTAAATTGCTGAGGATGACGGACAATTACCGGTAACGATAGAAGGTTATTCATTACAATCATAAAATCGCCGGTTACCCTAATCGACCAGGCATCAGTGCGCATCAACCGTTGTTCATCAGCTAGCCTTGTATTGGCGTGGAGATGCTGAGCAACATTATTTTCAACAGCAATTAACACCATCATCACTCCTTCTTTTAAAACGGGGTTAATCTAATTCTTTAGCGTTTCTCCAGAAATCCCAGAACCCCTATTTAATCCCTTATGTTTCCTTTATCTCCATTGTGACAGAATGACTAAATGAAAACAAATATTCTAGACAATCAAGACAAAACTACTACAATAATTAAGAAAACGTGAAATATTAAAAGGAGTAACCAAAATGATTGATTCTGGTAAATTAGATATTTTTGATCTCAAAAAAATCAAAATTAATCGAACGGCAAAAGAGTTAGAAGAGGCAGGAAAAGAAAAGCGAGCTAAGGTAAGTAGCGAACAATTGGCCGAATTTATTCCCGTCCACCGAGATCCTGTTGCCGCGATTAAGAAAACAGAATCTAAAATGGTTCAGGAACTGCTGCCACTTCGTCATGAACGAATGCTGGCTAGTAAGTTTGCTTTCTTTCGCGGAACAGCAGAACTAATGGAACAAGATCTTAAGGATCAGTACCAAAGCCACATTCCGTTAATTATTTGTGGAGATGCCCACGTCAATAATTATGGCTTCTATGCTTCTCCAGAGCGCCAATTAATCTTTGGCCTGAATGATTTTGATGAATCCCGGATAGGCAATTGGGAAAGTGATCTTAAACGTCTTCTGGTTAGCGCTCGCTTAGCTGGTGAAGAAAACGGTTTTAGTAACCACCATTTGAATGCCGTCCTCCACCTAATTACTAAAACCTACCGTCATAGTATAAAGCACAATAATAAGCTGAGTCTCTTTCAACGGCTATACTCTTCATACGAAATTCATGATATGATCACTGCAATTGATACTTTGCATAGTAGTACAAGTCAAATGAACGAAATCCTCAATAAGATTATCAAGAAAAGTAGTCGGAGCAACTCTGAGCAAATTGTTAAGAAGATGACGAAACTTGACGAAAACGGCCAATTAAGGTTTAGCGAAAATGCTCCGCGCGCTAAACATCTCAATGCAGAGAAGTACGCAGAAATTCTTCAGGGCTTTAATCATTATCGGAATAATGTGCGCCAAGATATCCGCATCTTTCTTGGTAATTTTAGTATTACCGATATTATTCGCTACAGCGTTGGCGTTGGTAGTTTTGGGACTCGCTGCTACCTGCTCCTCCTCACTGGTAATGAAGGTAGCCACCTAGTTCTCCAGATTAAGGAAGCGATGCCCCTGCGCTATAACTTACTCCGTTTACCGACTGCAGAAGCAATCAAAAATGGTGTGCTGGCAGGCCGAAGAATCGTGACCGCGCAACGAACTCTTCAAGCTTCTTCTGATCCATTTCTTGGTAGCACATCATTTGGCGGCCGAAGTTACTATGTTCGCCAATTCCGTGATATGAAAGAATCAATCAATGTCAGCAAGCTTGATTACGAAAGTTTTAACCTCTACTGCCAAATCTGTAGTTCACTGTTAGCAATGGCCCACTTTCAAAGTCCAACCGCCCCAATGGTTCGTGGTTACCTAAGGGGACAGAAAATATTAGATGACGGCCTCGTCGACTGGACAAACGCCTATGCTAAACAAGTAGCTGTCGATTATGATGATTTTCGGAATAGCTTGCAGGGTAATAATGTATTAATAACAAAATAATAGTTTATAAGGAGATAGCGCAAACGTTTGCACCATCTCCTTATTCATATGTGGTAAAATGGTACTTGTAAATATTGAAGCGCTTACTTCAAGGAGGCAAATGAAATTATGAATATTACTAAAGTACCATTTGGAACTTACCAAGATAAGCCAGTTACAAAGTATATTTTGACAAATGATCACGGTGTTCAAGCGGGAATCTTAGACTTTGCTGGGCTATTACAATCATTTAAGGTGCCAACAAAGAATGGCGGCAAGGCCGATATGATCTTAACCAGTGAAAACCTTGATGAATTTACTAACAATGGTTTTTGCACTAACCGTTTAATTGGCCGGGTTGCGGGAAGAATTGCTGATGGTCACTTTGAAATTAATGGTAAGGAATACCAACTTGAACAAAATGAAGGGAAGAACACGCTTCATGGTGGGACAAATGGTTTTTACAGCTATATTTGGGATGTTGATTCTACTAACGTCACTGATAATGAAGCATCCATTACCTTAAGTCTCACCCTTACTGAAGATATGGATACTTTCCCTGGAAAAATCCATGTCACCGCAACCTATACACTAGATAATGACGATAACCTGACCTTGAAGTTTGGTGCTACATCTGATGCGGATACTTTGTTTAACCCAACTAACCACACTTATTGGAATATGGCTAAGGCAAGTGCCAAGACAGTTGATCAATTAAAACTCTATGTCAATTCCAAAAACCATTTAGCCGTTGATGATGGCAAAATCCCAACTGGAGAAAAACTGGCAAACGAAGGAACACCATTTGACTTTAGCACCCCAACCCGTCTTGGTGATGCTCTCGAAGAAATGGCATCGACTAAAGAAAACGGGTTTGATGATATTTGGGAAGTCGAACCAAGTCTCACCGAACCAGTTGCTACCCTTGAAGATCCCGAAAGCGGCCGTAAGATGACCCTCTACTCAGACCGGAATGCCTTAATCATGTACACCATGAATTCTGATGATCCAGCGGTTTATAACCACGGTGAAGTTCACCCACACTTAGGGCTTGCAATGGAAGCACAAACTCTTTCAGATGCTATCCATCATCCTGGTTTCGGTGATATCACACTTCATCCAGGTGACGAAAAGGAATACACAATTAAGTGGCACGTAGAATACTAGTTTTTTATAAGCCCTAAAGAAAAAGAAGGAAGCACTCCAGAAGTCAAAAATAACTTCTGGAGTGCTTCCTTCTCATTTTCACGATTTCCAAATACATATAGTCTAATTTCAAGAAGCTTAACTCAGCTTCTTCCCTTAAAACCATCCATTCTTTTTGATATTATCAGTGGCTTTAACAGGGAGTTGAATTGAGGGCATCCCCGTTGGTTTAAGGGTAACATAGGCGACATGTTGACCCTTTTTAACTGGAGCTTTTAGCTGGTGAGTCATTGACCGATCTGACTGATCTATCTTCAATTTTGCCCCAACCTGGTTAAGCGTTGTACCCTTAGGAAGCCAGATCGTAGTCGACTTGATTAGTTCAAGTCCGGTACTATGTTTATCTTTGGCATGGACAACATGAGCGTCCTGAACATTCTTTGATAGCTGTCGTAAAGAAGTTAGCTGAACTGGCTGATAAATCTCAGTTAATTTCTCATAGAATTTCTGAGCATCCTTGGACTGATCGTTCCAATCGCCCTTAGTATGGAGGGCAACAACAATCACCCGCCGACCAGCAAACATTCCTGTTGAAATTATACATTTACCAGCTGTATCAGTATTTCCCGTCTTCAGTCCATCAATTGTCCCGTTTTTAGGAGCAAACCCGTTTTCTGGCAATAACGAATTAATGTTTATCATTTGGTATTCCTGATTTGCACTAACCCGAAAATTAGCCATCTTAGTCTTGGTAATTTTGAGTGAATCAGGGTACGTCTCAATTAGGTACTTTGAAATAAGTGCCATATCTTTAGCCGAGAACTGGTTTTCTGCCGTCTTCTTGACATTTTTGAGGCTATTTTTCCCTAAGTCACCATTCGCTAAACCAATCATATTATAAATTTTAGCATCGGTAACGCCCGCTTTTTTGGCAACTGCTTGCATTTTCTTATTAAAGGCTGCGGTACTCCCCGCGTCCGCCAAGGCAAGGGCTTCTGCACTTCCATCAGCTGATACAATCATCATTGACTCAGTTAACTGACGAATAGTGTAGCTCTCACCCGCATTCAGTGGCACATTAGAAAAATGCCAATCATTCGCAACCTTAGCAACGGCTGGTGTAATCTTAACTTTCTGGTTCCAACTCAAGTGGTGGTTCCTTACATCCTGTTCGATTACAGCTAGCGTTAGTACCTTAGTTAAGGATGCAACCGGGTAAGTTTTATTGGCATTCTTTTGATATAGAACTTGACCTGTTTCCGCATCAATTGCGTAAGCCGCCCGCGCATTTAAACTTAACGTTGTTGTATCCGCTGAAACGGTATTAATAACCCCTAAAGCAACTACATTTACCGTTAAAATGGCAATTAGAAACGCAATTAACGCCCTTTTTAATTTTTTCATCACACTATCGTTATCCCTCTCTCAAAAATATCAAACTCAATAATATCGCATTCCGATGTTAAGAGGATGACTTTTTAATAACTTTTATGAAACATTTTCCTAGTTATTAAAATTCTCCTAATAATTAGATGAGAATTCCTCCTTTTTCCCTCAATTACTGGTATGATTGTCTAATGTTATCAAATTAAAGGAGAGTTTTCATTATGGGTGCATCTCATCGTCGGTTAAACCGTCGTAAAGTTGTCTTGTTTATTCTTATCATTCTTGCCGCTTCCTGGGGAATACACCATTTTACCGCAACTAGTCCCCGCTTAAAGTCAGCTTGGAATAAGATCATTTTCACCTCAAACAATAACGTTGCTATCGCTGTTTATTCACCGAAAACTCACCGAACATACTCATCGTCCAACGTTCCAAACCATAAATTCCATATGGCAAGTACGGTTAAGGTCAGCATTCTTGCTGGTCTCTTGGTTAAGCAAGATGGTGCCTTATCATCACACCAGCGCTCATTAGCTAAACAAATGATTGAAGCGAGTGACAATAACTCAACAAGTGAATTATTCGATAATCTTGGCGGACAGGAAGGTCTTCAATCGACGTTTAATCAATTTGGGATGAAGAATTCAACAGCGGATTCATCTTGGGGATTAAGTACCACGACGGCTAAAGATCAAATCAAGCTTCTTAATAATATTTTCTACAAATCAAACCTCTTATCCGCGGATTCTCAACAATACATCAGCAATCTAATGAGTAATGTTGAAAGTGATCAAATTTGGGGGGTCTCGGCTTCGAGTGATAATTTTGCTCTGAAGAATGGTTGGCTCGAAAATGGCAATGAAAAATGGATCATTAACAGTATTGGTTATGTTAAGAATAATAACGGTACTTCCTATACCATCGCCATGTACAGTGACAAGAACCAGTCGATGCAAACCGGAGAAGAGGTCCTCAATCAGCTTGCCCGCGTCACAAAACCAATTCTAAATTAACTCCGTAAAAATAGCCTTCTACTTTCGTTATACCGAAAGTGGGAGGCTATTTTATCCCAATTAAATTTCACCATCTATCTGGCGTTGCAACATAATCACCGATTCCATCAGGATTACCATTCCACTGGAAATCGTGATACCAGAGTGAATGCTTTTCTTGATCTAACTCATCAATTTCTTTCATTTCAGCAGCAGAAAGGACGAAATCAAAGATCTCCATGTTCTCTTTCATCCGTTGCTCATGGATTGTCTTTGCTAGTTCGATCATTCCGTGTTGCAACCCCCAGCGAAGTTCAACTTGAGCCGCACTCTTATTATGTGCTTCAGCAATCTTGTTAACAACTGGGTTCTTTAATAACGTTCCGCTTCCTAGTGGTGACCACGCTTCAAGCTTTATACCGTGTGAACGGTCAAAGTCGACAATTTCCTGTTGATGGATATGGGGGTTGAATTCAATCTGATTTACCGCCGGAATTATTGTTCCATGATCCATTAAATCAGTCAGCCTTTCATTATTAAAATTAGAAACACCAATTGCCCGTGCTTGACCATCCTTTAAAATGGCTTCCATTGCTCGCCAGGTTTCGTTATATTTTCCATCTACTGGCCAGTGCTCTAATAAAAGATCCACGTGATCAGTCTGCAAAGCCTTTAACTGCTCTTCAAAGGCTTGTCGAACACGATCATAATCTCCCTGATCACCGTTAAAGATCTTAGTAGTTAGGAAAATGTCATCACGCTTAATACCATCTTCCTTAATGGCAGCTTGAATTCCCTTACCAACACCTGCTTCATTTCCGTACTGTTTAGCAGTATCAATTAAAACATAACCATTCCGTAAGGCAGCATGAACAGCATTTGCCGCATCCTCAATTGTCGACTTCCAAACTCCCAGTCCTAATTGAGGAATCTTTACTCCATTATTCAGTTCAATTTGTGGTTGCATATTTTGGTTCATATATTACCCACCTCCATAATCTGTATTAATCCTTTTACTACTAGAATGCAAAAAAATTAATTATTAACAGCTTGCCACCTCATTGAATAACAAATCCAGCCAAGATAGGTTTATAATAAAGCTAAACTTTTAACTTAGTAACAAGCTAATCTTAGAAAATTCAAGTCATGATTCTCTGATTTCTTAAGTGGGAGTTGATAAAATGGAAATTCAATCAAACATGTTAACCCTTGCTGATGGTAACCAAATGCCACAAGAAGGATTTGGTCTTTACAAAGTTAACGATCAAGAAACGATGAATAACGCAGTTCGCGCAGCCTATGAAGATGGTTACCGCCTTTTCGATACCGCTCAGCTTTACGGTAATGAGGCAGAAGTCGGTCAGGCATTTAAAGATTTGAATATTTCCCGGGAAAATATTTTTGTAACCACCAAGGTTTCTGAGGCTAACCAAGGATACCAAAGTGCAATTAATTCCGTAAAAGAGTCCTTAAAGAAACTTCAGATGGACTATGTTGACCTCTTACTTGTTCATTGGCCTATTCAGCGAGCCCTTTTTGATACTTGGCGTGCTTTTGAAGAATTAAAAAAGGAAGGACTTGCTAAATCAATTGGTGTTAGCAACTTTCAAATTATCCACCTTCAATATTTAGCAACCAAGGCTAATGAAATGCCTGTTGTTAACCAAGTTGAGCTTCATCCACGTTTAACCCAAAAGCCACTGCTTAAATATGACGAAGAACACCAAATTGTTACCCAGGCATGGAGTCCGCTTGGCCGTGGAGCAGTCCTCAATATTCCTGAATTAAAGGCAATTGCTGAAAAACACGGTAAGTCAACTGCTCAAATCATTTTACGTTGGCACTTACAAAACGGGGTTTCATTTACTCCAAAGTCCGTTCATCCTGAGCGAATTCAGCAAAATGCGGATATTTACGATTTTAGCCTATCTCCTGAAGAAATGAAGACGATCGATAGCCTTAATCAATACGCTCGAACCGGTCGAGAACCCGAATTGACTTACGAATACAATCATCAATATTAGCAGAAGCTGGGAATCAAGCTTTTTAAGAGTCCGTATGGCTAATCGAGAACGGAGGTGATCAGAACCGTTCTCCGTTCGTAACTAGACACTAGGGCTCTGCTTGATTTCCGCGATTAGACTCGGTAATTCCAGGAATTACTGGTAATAGTAAGGGCTTGAGAAAAAACAAAATGTTTTTTCTCAAGCTCCTTTATTAATCAAATCAAACCTCCAGCAACCTTATCTGCTAATGCAGGGTAAATGGCGATAATTGCTTGGCGGTATTCTTCGCCAGTAACCTTTAAACCAATTATCGGGAGGAAGTTATTAACATCATCGGCTGCATGATCGCCAACGACACTGACACCAGCTAAGACAGCTCCCTCAAAAATTAGGGTTAACTTTCCGGTTTGATCATTTTGACCAGCTGCAAGGCTAGAATACTTAAGATTAAGGTTTTTTGTCTGATATTGACTATTTTCCCTTGCTTCTTCCTCCTTCACACCAGCTTCAGCAATCTCCGGGAACGTAAACGCAGCGGTTCCAATCGTTGGATATTTAATTGCTAGTGATGTTTTCTCCTCTAGGTAGTTAAAGAGGTACTCTCCTTCAAATTCAGCAACCGGTGTCAGCTTAGGCTGCGGTCGACTGATAACATCACCAATTGCGTACACATTAGGATTACTCGTTTGCAGGTGTTCATTAACAATAATGCCGCCCCGATCAATATCAATGTTAGCCGCTTCTAATGCTAGCCGATCAATATTGGGTTGACGACCACTTGTATCGACCACATAATCAGTTGGGATTTCCCCTTGATCGGTCTGAACAATGAATCCTTCATCTTGTTGACGGACGCCTTGAACGCTGGTATCCATTAAAAATTCGACGCCACGCTTTTCCATTGCTTCCTTTACCACTTGAACCTTTGATGCAGGGAAAGCTTTTAATGGACGGGCGGAATGGTCAATGATCGTAACTGCAACTCCTGCAGCACCAAGCACAGTTGCTAATTCCATAGCAACATAACCGCCGCCAATAAAGGTAACATGTTGCGGCAAGTGTGGGAGTGATAGGACATCCCTACTAGTATGCGTAAATTGGTCGCCAGGAATTGCTAACCGATGAGGACGTTGCCCTGTAGCAATTACAATTCGGTTGCTTTGATATTGGTGACCATTAACTTCAATTGTATTATCATCCACGAAATGGGCATACCCTGACTCAACATCATGGCTTTTAGCAATGATCGCCTTAGTCTCTTCTGGCCATGAATTAAACCGTTCTAACTTAGTAGCCATTAACTTCTGCCAATCGATTGTTGCCGTTTGTTCGATTCCTCTTCCTTGGAGTTGCTGACTCTGTAAAACTACTCTAGTTGCCCCTTCAAGGAAAATCTTTGGCTCACAGCCATAATTTGGGCATGTCCCGCCAAATTCATCCCCATCAACAACTAAAACTTTCCGGGATGTTTTAGCTAACAAATTAGATAGCTTGTAGGCTGCTGGACCAGACCCAATTAAAATATAATCATATTTTTTCATTTCTTACCCTCCATTTCTCTTGGTCTCAAGATAACACAAGATGGTTTCAAAAAATATTTTTCTGCTTATTCAACTTTTCACTTTTACTGTCCATTCGTTTCATTTCGCATTCCCATAAGCTTTCATTCTTATTTTCATAAGATGCCAATTTAATAGCAATGAAAATGATTACAATTTTAATTGATAAACGTTTGACATTTAAAAATAGTCATTGTATATTATTCACACAAGCAAATGATAAGCGCTTATCAAATTAATATTTGGAGAGTAATTTGAACTATGAATAACAAGAATTCAATGGTTACCAAACTCGCTTTCTTATCCGTTTCCTTCATGGTTACTAGTGCATATGCCATTCAAGGTTCACTACCACAATTAAAGGCTGCATTAGGAATCAGTCAGCCACAATCGGAGTACCTGGTTACTACTCCTTCATTTGCGGTAATGATCTTCGTTGTCCTTTCACCATTACTTCAAGAATGGTTCAACATTTCTGACAAGAAGATTATTATGGCTGGTGTTACCATCGTTGGACTTGCTGGGTTGGTTCCAATGTTTATTAGTAACTACACTATTATCCTGATTTCCCGACTAATTCTGGGTGCTGGTTATGGGTTATATAACTCCCAAGCTATTTCCCTGATTTCTGTTTGGTATCAAGGCGAAACCCGAGCGCAAATGCTTGGTTGGCGTGCGGCTGCCGAACAAATTGGTCAAGCATGTACCCTTGCAGTTGCTGGTCTCTTACTCAACTATGCTGGCTGGCATGCTTCATTCCTTGTTTATGCCTTTGCATTCGTTGTCCTCTTCTTCTTTGCAATGCGGGTTCCTGATGACAGTAAAGCTCAAGACGATAGCGTTGCTGAAGATGATCTCGCTGAGGAACTAACTAACGAAAAGCCACAAGATATTACCAAGATTAGCCCCGTTGTTTATCTTCTTGTCTTATTCGCGTTTCTGCTAGTTGTAGACTACGTTGGAATGGAAAACCGGTTCCCTGGTCTTTCTGTTGCCATCAACGGTGAACAATACACCGGTTCATCAATGTTCCTTTCCTTAATGTTGATTGGGGCAACTCTTGGTGGAATCTGCTACGGTCCAATTAATAAACGCCTTGGCTTTGGAACTGTTTACCTTGGCCTCGGCTTAATGGCCCTTTCAAACTTCTTATTCGGGTTTGCCGGTCATAACTTTGTTGTCATGGTTATCGGTTTGTTATTAATCGGTTTCCCCCTTCAATTAGTTTCACCATTAATTTTTAACTTACTTCCAGACTTGGCTCCTGCTAAGCGACAACCATTAGTAACATCCCTTTGCTTAATCGGATTTAACTTTGGTTCATTCTTCTCACCAACTATCGGGCAATGGACAAACAACTTGCTTGGCCAGCCATTAAGTGGTCTCGGCCTTGCAGCACCATTTCCGGTTTACGGTGTTGTCCTGATTCTAATCGGAATCATTATCTTCTTTGCAAGTCGTCACGCACACAAAGCTTAATCAGAATTATTTAGGAGGATTTTAATTATGCCTATTCAAAACAAAGCAATGTTAATTACCTACTCTGACTCAATGGGAAAGAACATCAAGGAAACTCATGAAGTATTGAAGAACTACATTGGTGACGCTATTGGTGGTGTTCACTTACTACCATTCTTCCCTTCAACTGGTGACCGTGGGTTTGCCCCATACCGTTACGATGTTGTTGATTCTGCGTTCGGTGACTGGGATGATGTTGAAGCATTAGGTGAAGACTACTACTTAATGTTTGACTTCATGATCAACCACATCTCCAAGAAGTCAGAAATGTACCAAGACTTCAAGGAAAAGCATGACGATTCCAAGTACAATGATTTCTTCATTCGTTGGGAAAAGTTCTGGGAAGCAGCCGGTAAGGGTCGTCCTACTCAAAAAGATATTGACCTTATTTACAAGCGGAAAGATAAGGCTCCTGAACAAGAAATTGACTTTGCTGACGGTTCTAAGGAACACCTCTGGAATACTTTTGGTGAAGAACAAATTGACATCAACGTTAAGAGTAAGGTTGCTCAAGAATTCTTCAAGCAAACTCTTACTGACATGGTTAAGCACGGTGCTGACTTAATTCGTTTAGATGCCTTTGCTTACGCTGTTAAGAAGGTTGACACTAACGACTTCTTTGTCGAACCAGAAATTTGGGACCTCTTAAATGAAGTGCGTGATATTCTTGCCCCTTACAAGGCTGATATCTTGCCAGAAATTCATGAACACTACACTATTCCAGAAAAGATTTCTGACCACGGTTACTTTGTTTACGACTTTGCATTACCAATGACCACCCTTTACACTCTCTACTCTGGTAAGACTAACCGCCTTGCCAAGTGGTTGAAGATGTCACCAATGAAGCAATTCACTACTCTTGATACTCATGATGGAATCGGTGTTGTTGATGCTAAGGACATCTTAACTGATGACGAAATCGAATACGCATCAAACGAATTATACAAGGTTGGTGCCAACGTTAAGCGGAAGTACTCAAGTGCTGAATACCACAACCTTGATATTTACCAAATCAACTCTACTTACTACTCAGCACTAGGTGACAACGATGACGCCTACCTTCTTTCCCGGGCAATCCAGGTTTTTGCTCCTGGTATTCCAATGGTTTACTATGTTGGTTTGCTTGCCGGCTCAAATGACCTTGAATTACTTGAAAAGACTAAGGAAGGTCGGAACATTAACCGTCACTACTACACTAAGGATGAAGTTGCTAAGGAAGTTCAACGTCCAGTAGTTGCAAATCTCCTGAAGTTACTCTCATGGCGGAACAAGTTTGCTGCCTTTGATCTTGATGGCTCAATTGAAGTTGAAACTCCAACCGAAACCACAATCAAGATTACCCGGAAAGATAAAGATGGCAAGAACGTTGCTGTCCTCGATGCTGATGCCGCCAACAAGACCTTTACAATCACTGCTAACGGTGAAAAGGTTATGGAACAAAAGTAATTCATTGAATTAACCGACTGATCATAAACCCTTTCCAATTAATAAGTCCGGTTAAATAACTAGAATTACCAATATTTTAAACTTAATTAGGTCACTAATATTCTAAGGTTTCTGGAATATTAGTGACCTATTTTTTGTAATTGCGTTCATTGTAAGCGGTTTTATGGTACGATCAGAATAGAGTTGTATTGTTAACTAGGTTTGTTACAGGAGGATGATTATAATGGCATTTCAAAATGTAACAATTGCTGGAACGGGTGTGCTTGGAAGCCAGATTGCTTATCAAACGGCATTAAATGGTTTCAACGTTACAGCATATGATCGCAATCCAGATACTGCTAAGAAGCGGGTCAGTGCGCTGAAGACAAGTTACCAAAACGATTTAGGACTAAGCGATGATGAAACGCTGGTCTTAGTCGGCTTAGCTTTACTTCTGACCTTACCGAAGCGGTTAAAGATGCTGATTATGTAATTGAAGCTTTACCAGAAAATCTGGAAATTAAGGAAGAGTTCTACAAGCAATTATCAAAGCTTGCTCCAGAAAAGACTATTTTTGCAAGTAACTCCTCAACCATGGTTCCCAGTCAGCTAGTTAAGTTTGTCGATCGACCAGCAAAATTCCTGCACATGCACTTTGCCAATAAAATTTGGAAGTGTAATGTTGCCGAAATTATGGGAACTGAGCAAACTGATCCAGCTGTTTTTCAAGAAGTGGTTGACTTTGCCCATGCAATTAAGATGGTGCCAATTCCACTGCACAAAGAACAACCAGGATACGTCCTTAATTCCCTCCTGATCCCATTTGTGATTAGCGCAATGGCTCTTTGGGTAAAGGGCGTTGCCGATCCACAGACGGTTGATAAGGACTGGATGATCTCTACCGGTTCACCTGTTGGCCCGTTTATGATGCTCGATGACGTTGGTTTACGGACAGTTTGGAACATTGTTACTAACCTTTACGAATCTCGCCATCAAGAAATCTTCAAGGTAATTGCATCGACTTAAGGAAATGATTGATGCTGGTCACGAAGGACTTGAATCAGGCCAAGGGTTCTATCACTACCCTAACCCAGAATTCGCGGACCCGGATTTTCTTAAGAAGTAGAAGGGAGCACGTAATTATGTCATTTAAAAACATTACTGTTGCGGGTGCTGGTGTTTTAGGAAGCCAGATTGCCTACCAAATTGCACTTAGTGGGTTTAATGTTACCGTTTATAACCATCACATTGATACCGCTGAAAAGCGAATTAATGCGTTAAAGGCAGATTATCAACGTGATCTCAACCTAACCGATCAAGAGTTCCAGGCTGGGTTAGATAACATTACTACAATTACCACTGATCTTCCAGAAGCCGTTAAGGACGCCGATTACGTCATCGAAGCTCTTCCCGAGTCATTAGAACTCAAGGAAAAGTTTTACGCTGAACTTTCGCAGGCTGCTCCTGCTAAAACGATCTTTGCAAGTAATTCTTCATCATTTATCCCCAGCCAGCTAGTTAAGTTTGTTGATCGCCCAGCAAAATTCCTGCACATGCACTTTGCTAATAAAATTTGGCGGTTTAATGTTGCGGAAATTATGGGAACTGAACAAACTGATCCAGCAGTTTACCAAGAAGTGGTTGACTTTGCTCGTGAAATTAAGATGGTGCCAATTGAAGTTCATAAGGAACAACATGGCTATGTTCTTAACGCTGTCTTAATGCCCCTTCTTGCTTCTGCAATGCAATTATGGGCGAATGATGTTTCTGATCCGCAAACAATTGATAAGGATTGGATGATTTCTACTAATTCACCAATGGGTCCATTTATGATCTTGGACATGGTTGGTTTACGAACCCCTTACCAAATGGAACTCAATGCTTATCAAACTACCAAAGATGAGATCCACCAAACAATTGCCCAGAAGTTAAAAGCAATGATTGACGCTGGTCACGTTGGTCAAGAGTCAGGTCAAGGATTCTACCATTACCCTAACCCTGAGTTTGAAGATCCTGATTTTCTCAAGAAATAAATCAATAGCTATGAAATAGCAAAAAGATCACTAACGATGAAATTTCAATCGTTAATGATCTTTTTGTTTAAGTTTAATTTACTATTCCTGTCCTTCAGATAATGCGCCAAGAAGAGCAATTGCCATCATGTACCAAGCATTGGTGTCATCAAACATTGGCAACTCGCTAGCATCATTAGGAACCTGCTCAGCAACGTTCTGAACTGATTGTTGTTGGGCTGGCGCTGGCTGTGGCTGCGGAGCCGGTTGCTGCTGAGTCTGTGGTTGTTGAACCGGTTGTGATTGTTGTTGACTAACCGGCTGTTGTGGCTGAACAGTAACTTGTGAAGCTGGTTCTTGGACTACAACTTCCTGTGGATTATCAGTGGCTTGCGGTTGTTGAACAACTGATTGTGGTTGTTGCTGTGGTGCCGTTGATTGTCCTTGTGGTGCTAATTGAACTACTACTTCCTGTGATTGCGGAGTAGTTGGTTGTGTTTGCTGGTGAACAACAACTTTTTGCTGAGGTGCAGTCTGTTGTGGCTGCGATTGTGGTTGTTGAACTGGTTGTGATTGCTGTTGACTAACCGGCTGTTGAATTACTGTTTCCCCAGCAGGTGATTCTTCAATTATCCCTTGGTCACTACTATTAGCTGCTGGTGAAGGTTGTTGTGCAGCCTGATGACGTAACACAGTAACGTTATAAGTGGCGATTGCTGGTGTGTTGTTGTCATCGGTTACTTGAATACTAATCCCTTTTGGTTTACCAAAGTATTCAAAATCAGGTGAGAAGGTCACTAATCCGGTACTTGGTTCCAAAATATAACTACCAATTCCCGAGATGGAAATCTTTTCAGCATTACTTACCTGACCATTAATAATAAATCGTGCCGGGTGATTAGCATCAATTCGCGCCATTACTTGATCACTGCCACTAGTAATCCGAACCTTAGAAGTTTGACTCTGACCTTGTTCACCAATTGTTGGCGCAATCCGCGCACTTGGCCGAACAGCATCAACTGTTGGCTGGTACTGAAGGTTGGTCTGTTCGCCACTAGCAGACGTTATCCGAATAGTTACTTTATCTGGTTGACCAATAAAGCTTTTATCTGGCGCAAATGATACCGTTCCTGTATTAGGGTCAATTTGATATAGACCAACAGTCTGACCATTTTTAGTTGCGCTAAGCTACTTACTTGCCTGACCATTACTAATAAACTCAATTGGCCAATTACTATCGAGCGGTCTTCCTGGTTCATTAGGACTAGAAATAATTGTAATCTGTGAAGTCTGGGTAACTCCTTGGATATCATGAGTGTTTTGCAACTGAATTCCTAAAACAGTCTGACTGAAATTACCAAGATAACTATGTCCATCTGAACCATAAGCAATAAATTCGATTGGTTGCGGACGACCAACAAACGTTCCGCTCGGTTGGTAAATAATTTCATTCTTTCCTCGATCGAGCCGGTAAACACCAATCTTTTCATCGTTCAAGATTGCATCAAGTGATTGGGCACCAGTTGCACTTCCGTTGACCCAGAACTTAATGTCTCTTACATCAATATTTGATGGCTTTTTCTCTTCAATCTTCTTCTCAGGATTAGTCCGTTGATAAAACAGATCAGTTGATAGGTTGTCGTTTTGGGTAATCACGGGCAGATTATTTTTAATTGAAATTTTGGCATGTTGTTCCTTACCTTGCCAACCAACAGTTGATGGGTTAGAAACCTCACCACGAATAATTTGTGGTTGGAACCGAACAAAACCAATATATTCAAAATTACTGTCTGATAAGATCACATAAGCTGGCGCAACCGGACCATTATAAGTGCTGTCAGTTAACTCAAAACTAACCTCAGCACCACGGTGGGCACCCTTAGAGGTTAACGTGTATGTCCCAATGTTGGTATCTGGAACCGGTTCGCCATTTTCATCCATCTTCTGAGCAACCATCTTAACAGAATTTCGCCCAGTATCAATGTAGTTTCCTTCAACCCAAATAGAGGTATTCTTACCAAAAATCTGGTTTAAATTATTAGTTAGCGTAATGGGACCAAATGTAACGGGCCACATTTCATCCCCTGACGTACTAACACTATAAAAGTTATCCAGCTCAATACTTTGTGGCTGGTTAGAAAGGTTAGCCGTTTTTTGCCCAACTAAACTGTAGTAAACAATGTAATAGATATCAGTGTCCTTAGTAGGATCCTTTAAGGTTGCCGGATCAAACGTAGTTACAACGTTACCATCGCTCAATACCGAAGCATAACCACCTTCGACGGGGATATGAATCTTCTTAAATGAGCCATCCTCGTTCTGGGTGTATGGAATTGACCGTAATTTTTCTTGCTTTAATGCCCGATCTAAACTATGTAAAACAACGGATCCGTAGTGTCCCTGCTCACCTTCATCGAAGTATTCATTAGCAGCAGTCAGTTGACTTGGATCTATTGGTTGATTTTGCTCATTAATATTCATTGTCTCACCGTCACTTTGCCTTATTGACCAGTCCGTTACAACCACTAATTATAAAAGTATTACCCCCGATTATTGATTGTAACGGTATAATTCATTTTCTATTCCCAATTGTTACTCTTCCTCATTCACAAGATTCTTTTGTGAAAGGTTGTGCTAATGGGGTTAGAATAACATTCGCCTGATAACCAAATTTTAAATTTCTTAATTTAAACTCTCAAAATAAATCGTATATCTATTTTAACGTAAATGCAATTATTATCATACACTTATCCCTATATAACTAAGTTTATTATTATTTAACTTTATTATACCTCTACCAGGTTCCTCCGAAGATTAAATGATACAATAAAAGTGAAATTAATAGTATTTTATCGGTCTTTTGTGAAGGGAGTAATTTAAATGGTCATGAATCCAAGTAAAGCTCAAGATGTCTGGAAAGACGCAGGAGAGCACGTTCAGTTTACGGTTCTTGAACTAAACCGCAAAGATCAAGCAAAAGAACAAGAGGCAATTCAAGAATTTGTGGATCGCTATCAGGCAATTATCAGATCATTACGAATCCGTGATAATGGTGGTAACCTGAAAACCTCATTAGGCTTTAGCAGTGATGCTTGGGATTACCTTTTTCCAAATGCTCCTAAGCCAAAGGAACTTGAACCATACCAAACCCTTTCCGGTGAGAAATATACAATGCCAGCCACTAAAGGGGATCTCTTCCTTCATATTCGGGCAAATGACGAGGCTGTTGTATACGAGCTCCTCCGTCAATGTCGTCTCTTCCTGAAGGACTTTACTACCGTTGTCGACGAAACAAAGGGCTTCCGTTACTTTGAGGGGCGAGCAATTATCGGCTTTATTGATGGTACTGAAGCGCCACAAGTTGAAGATGCCGCCCATTATGCAATCATTGGCGACGAAGACCCATTCTTTGAAAATGGCTCATATGCCTTTGCGCAAAAATGGCGTCACCACATGGACATCTGGAATCAATTAACTACTGAAGATCAGGAAAAGGCTGTTGGGCGAAAGAAGTTTAGCGACCTTGAGCTTGAAGATCACGAAAAGTTTGCTAACGCCCACAATGTTGCCTCACAAGCAACAATTAACGGTGTAGAACAGAAGATCGTCCGGATGAACGTCCCATACTCCGATCCCGTTGCCGGAAATACAGGAACTTACTTCATCGGTTATTCCCGTTATTGGAAGGTCACCAAGACAATGCTTGAAAACATGCTCAAGAAGAATGATTACCTGCTATCATTCTCTGATATTCTTTCCGGCCAGCTCTTCTTTATTCCTTCTCGTCCCCTATTAGACAAAATCGCGGATGGGGAATTAAATTAGAGTGTGAGCCAGCAAAGAACTTGCGGAAAGATAACACTAACTCCCGACAAAGGCGTCTTGCGCCTAAGCGGTGAACCAGAAAACTTGTTTTCGTCTGTGAACCCTCGCAAGG
>ERZ773269.386-NODE-386-length-52998-cov-106.917118_pt1 | contig 52998 bp, 39 predicted proteins | sample MGYA00511958_ERZ773269 | MGnify/ENA primary metagenome ERZ773269 (study PRJEB29015, sample SAMEA2737761) | human gut metagenome | biome: human gut; feature: human-associated habitat; material: faeces | place: China | collected 2012 ... | reverse complement strand
TGCTAGCCACTAACAACTTTAAAGGGCTTGTCGTCGTGCGACAAGCCCTTTTTTTCTGTAGGGGACGCCCAAAGGGCGTCCCGCCTGATTCCGATATCATGGCGGGCAGCCCTTTGGGACGGCCCTACGATTTACGGCCTACGATATTTCCCCTGCCTGTCCGATGAAGCCGCGGACGACGTTGGGGATAGTCAGGTCTTTCGTTCCAGCCCCGTAGGCCACGGTGTCGTAGACGAAATCCTTCGGGCGGACGCCGGCATGCGCCAGGACTTTGACCAGGGCAGCGCCGGTCGGCGTGACCAGTTCGCCTTTGATATCCGTCGCATACCAGGGAATCCCGGCCAGGAGTTCGGCCGTCGCCGGTGCCGGGACGGGCATGATGCCGTGAGCGCAGCGGACAAAGCCGCTGCCGGCATGGAGCGGCGACGTGGCGATCTGTTCGATGCCCAGGTATTTCAGGCACCAGACCGTACCGACGATATCCAAGATGCAGTCGATGGCGCCGACTTCATGGAAGTGTATCTCGTCGACGGGGATGCCATGCACCTTGGCTTCGGCTTCTGCCAGGGCCTGGAATACGGCCAGGCTCTTGGCCTTGATATCGTCCTCGATAGGCGCACCTTCGATGATCTTGGTAATTTCCGGAAGGCCCCGGTGCTGATGGTGATGATGATGGCCCGTCATATCGACGAGATGGCCCTGGCCGGCCCACTCTTCCCCATGATGCGCGTGGTGTTCATGGTGTTCGTGTCCCTGTTCATGGTCGTGATGCTCATGATGGTCGTGAGCCCCGTGGTCATGACGTTCTGCATCGAGGAGGACATTATAATAGATAGACTGGATGCCCAGCTTGTTGACACTGTGGCACACCAAGTCATAGCCCGTCAGGTTCAGCGAGGCCATGGCCTGTTTAAAGGCTTCAAAGGGAACGCCGGCCTGGATGAGCATGCCGATGAACATATTGCCGCTGATACCGGAAAAGCAATCGAGGTATAAGGTTTTCATGGAAATCGCTCCTTATTTTAAATTTTCATTCATCATCTGTACCGATGCGTCGAGCATGGTCAGGCCCATAGCCGAGCCCATGCCCTGGTCGAGGTTCTGGTCCAGTTCGACGAAGGGCTTGAGGCCCAGTTTCTTCATCTGCATCTGATGGACCGGTTCCAGATAGCGCGCCGAAGCGCAGACGTAATCGTCAATCGTCGGGCATAAGGCGCGGGCAATGAGGACGGCAGAGCCGGTGACGGCGTTGTCAAAGATGACGAGCAGCTTGCGCTGGGCGGCCGACAGGATGAAGCCGACCATGGCGGCAATGTCCGGAGCCCCGGCACGGCGCAGGAGGTCCAGGGGATCTGACGCATGGAAGTGGTGCTGGTCGATGACTTCCTTCAATTTCTCTAATTTCTGACCGGACTTCATGTGTTCCGGCAGTTCTTCCAGCTGGTCCCGGAAAAAGACAGCTGTCAATATGAAAGCCGTCAGCAGTCCCCGTTCGCCGAGGTTCCCCAAACCTACAGCCGTATAGCCTTCATCGGCCAGGTTCTGACCGATCTGCAGGCCGCTGAAGAGGGCATCCATCATTTCATCTTCGCTCATGGCATCCTGGCGGGCCCAGAAATGGCTGCCGTGCATGACTTTCAGATTCTGTACGCCCTGCGATTCCGGGATATCTTCTTCCAGTCCCATGTCGAGGAGCATGACGCCGGCACCGATGCGGTGGGCCACCTTATTGATAGGCCCCCGGCCAGTGGCGATTTCCAGTGCGTCGGCCTTGCTGTTTTTGCCCTTGGTCTTATTTTCTCCGCCATCGACGGCATGGTCAGCTGCAAAGACGACGACGGCTTTCTGCAATTTTTCCGGATGCAGCGTCCCCTGTACACCGGCAATGCGGCCTGCCAGATAGGACAACTTGCTGTCCTGGCGTATGGTCAGACTGGCCAGGCGCTGATAGCACTCTGCCGTTTTTGCCAAATCCATCGGTTCGATGGCACTGATGACTTGTTCTAATACTTGGTCCATAATCCCCTCCGTGGCGTAAAAAGTTTGAAAAGGAGCTGTCGCAATAAGACAGCTCCTTTTTAAGTTTGAAGTTTTCAGTTTGTAGTATATGGTAAAAATTTAAAAACATCTTCTATAAACTACAAACTCCATACTACAAACTAATCTTATTATGAAATTCATTATACACGAAAAAGCCAGTTATCGCTACATCATGACGTTCATCGTAGTTCGTTCATCGTTCATCGAATCGCTTCGACCAACGACCTACGACCTGCGACCAACGGCCTTCAAGGTATTATAACGAACGGCCGAATTCGTCGGTATCCATGATGGCTTTTTTGAAAGCTTCTTTGGTCAGCGGTTCGGGGACGCAGGTCCATTCGGTCAGGGCCGGAGCAGCATCGACGATGGAATCGACTTCGTCGGCTTTGATATCGAGGTCAGCCAGGGTCGTCGGGTAATGGCACTTCTTATAGAGAGCCGCTACCTGGTCGCGCAGTTCAAACTGTTTGTCATAGGTCAGCAGGACCAGGACGCCGAAGGAAACAGTTTCGCCATGGAGATGGCCTTCGACGACTTGCGGCAGGACCGTCGACGCGTTATAGAACATGTGAGCCAGAGACGAATTGTAGTAGTAGTCGCCGCCGCCCGTCGTACAGTTGGAAACGAGGCCCGTGCTGATGATGATATCCAGGACGACCTGCTGCAGGGCATAGGTGATCTTCTTGGCCTTGAAATCTTCCAGGGCCTGTTCACCATACTGCAAGAGCGGCGCCGTGCAGGCTTTGCCGATCGCCCGGCCCAGGAGGACCGTATGGAAGTGTTCCGCCGTACGGCTGGCCAATTCCGATTCACATTCTTTACTCATAGCATCGCCGATGCCGGCCCAGAAGAACTTGAAAGGCGAGTCGGCAATGATGGCCATATTGATGAAGGTATGGACCGGCGGCTGGTCGAGATAGTAGTAGCCGGCAAAGGATTTATCGGCTTTGTACATGACAGCCAGGGCCGTCGACGGAGCACAGTTGGAAGCCAGCGTCGGGAAAGCGAACAAGGCCTTGCCAGCCCGGTCAGCGACGACTTTACAGGTATCGATGGCACGGCCGCCGCCGACGGCGAAGACCAGGTCAGCATCCTGGACGGCCTGTTCACGGAGCAGGCGGTCGACGTGTTCATACGTCGCATCCTCGCCGTACCAGAGTACGCCGAGGACTTCCAGGTCCGTCTTGGCGATGGCATCGAGCAAAGGCTGTTTGGCTTTGGACAGGGCCGTCTTGCCGCCGATGATGACAACTTTTTTGCCGAAATGACGGGTAATCTTGCCGATAGCATCATAAGCGTGGACACCGATGGTAAAAGCCGGCAGAACCAGAGTATAGTCAGTTTGAGACATGATAAAAACCTCCTGTAATAATGGAAAAAGATGAGTTCAAAAGCTATAGTCATTATAACATTGTCCACTGGCCGTGGCTAGGGTAAAAGGTTTAACTTTTCCATTCGCAATACCTATGAAAAATCGCTATGTTGATATTCGTTTATATGACTTTTAGTAATTATATCATTTATTTAGTATGTAAATTAAATGTTTCATACTATATATAGTATGAAAACGCTTACTATAACAAAACGTAATTTGAGAATAGACTCCGGGTTATAACCCACCCATATGCTATGCCCAGTGTACATCTTGCAATTCAGGAAAAGTGCTCTATAATAAGGGAGCGTGATGTAGTGTACACCATTTCCAAGCGTTGTACGTTGGTATCATTTTGTTTCATACGGAAAGGGTTGCACGCATACTATTTTATCAAAGGAGGTTCTTTTTGTATGAACGGTTTGTATCTCGTTATTATTTCAGCATTAGTGTTCGTACTGGCTTACCGTTTTTACGGCGCTTTCATCGCCGCAAAAGTCTTGACGCTGAACCAGTACAAAGTCACACCGGCCTTCCGCTTTGAAGACGGTCATGACTACGTACCGACCAACAAGTACGTCGTCTTCGGCCATCACTTCGCAGCCATCGCTGGTGCGGGCCCGCTCGTCGGCCCGGTCATCGCCGCCCAGTTCGGTTATCTGCCCGGCGCTTTATGGATTCTCATCGGTGGGGTTCTCGCCGGTGCTGTCCATGACATGGTCATCCTCTTCTGCTCCATGCGTTACGATGGCAAGTCCATCGCCGAAATCGCAAAAGCACAGATTGGCCAGAAGACAGGCGTAGCTACTTCTTTCGCCGTCCTCTTCCTGAATATCCTCTGCATGGCTGGCATGGCCGTCGTTATCGCCAATGCCCTGGCAAACAGCCCGTGGGGTACTTTCACCATCGGCATGACCATTCCTATCGCTATCTTCATCGGCATCTACATGCAGTTCCTGCGCCCTGGCAAGATCAAAGAAGGCACCATCATCGGCGTCATCCTCACCTTGCTGGCCGTCGTCGCTGGCCCTGCAGTCCAGGCTTCTCCGGTCCTGGCTCCGCTCTTCACGATCAGCCACAACGGTATCTGCATTGCCCTTATCGTCTACGGTTTCATCGCAGCTGCCCTTCCGGTATGGCTGCTCCTGGCTCCGCGTGATTACCTCTCGACGTACATGAAAATCGGTACTATCGGTGCCCTGGCTCTCGGCATCCTCATCGTAGGCCCGCAGATCCAGATGCCGGCAACGACGCAGTTCTGCGCTGGCGGCGGCCCGGTCATCACCGGTGCAGTCCTTCCGTACATCTTCGTTACTATCGCCTGCGGTGCTATTTCTGGTTTCCATTCCATGATTTCCACCGGCACGACGCCGAAGATGCTCATGAACGAACGCTCCATCCTGCCTGTCGGCTATGGTGCTATGGTTACTGAATCCTTCGTCGCTATGATGGCTCTGATTGCAGCCTGCGCCCTCGTACCGAACGATTATTTCGCTATCAACTCCTCGGCTGCACACTTCCAGGCTCTGGGCATCCAGGTTGTCGACCTGCCGCACCTGAACGAAATGGTCGGTGAAAACGTCGCTCATCGTCCGGGCGGTGCTGTTTCCCTGGCTGTCGGCATGGCTTACATCTTCTCGAACCTGCCTGGCCTCGACCACCTCATGAACTACTGGTATCACTTCTGCATCATGTTTGAAGCTTTGTTCATCATGACCATCATCGATGCCGGTACCCGTGTCGGCCGTTACATGCTCCAGGAACTCGTCGGCCACGTATGGCCGAAATTCGGTGACCCGAACTGGAAACCAGGTGCCATCCTCGCATCGGCTTTGATCTGCGCAGCATGGGGTTACCTCGTACTGAACGGCAACTTGTCCACGATTTGGCCGATTTTCGGTGTATCCAACCAGCTGTTGGCCATCATCGCCCTCTCCATTTCGTCGGTTGTCATCTGCTCCATGGGCAAAGCCCGTTACCTCTGGGTTACCGGCCTGCCTTGGATTTTCCTGGTCGTCATGATTTTCTGGGCCGACTTCCTGAACATCTTCGAAATCTACCTGCCGAAGGGTGAATGGACGATGTTCACAGTCTCCATCATCATGGCCGTCCTGGTCATCATCGTAGCTATCGGTGCTATCCGTAGATGCATCTACCTGGCTAAGACCGTACCGGCCAGCTATGATACGACAGAAACTGTCGAAGCAGAAGAACTCAAACATCTCCAGGAACTCGTTAAGACGGATAAAGCCGCTCAGCGTTTCCAGGAATTAACCATTGCTCATCACTAAGAGCGAGTAAAAAAGGCTTGTCGCACATGCGGCAAGCCTTTTTTCTGTAGGGGCGACCACGTGGGGCGCCCGTTTACGCAAATCGGTTCATGGATATTCTACATATCCCCAGCGGGCTCGCCACGTGCGAGCCCCTACAGGCACGAATCACGAGCCACTGTCAATAATGCACAAAGTGCATTGTTGACCATTGATAATATACTCAAAATGCTCTTTGCGCAAGGAAAATAGCTATTTTATAACGTTTTATTATTTTTATTATGAATTTATATCATGCTATTTTCGTAATCTTTACTATAAGTAACTTGAATTTTTCTCTCCTTTAGCCTATAGTAAGTGTATAAGTACAGTGTATACTTTATTTCTCGTGCGATACACAATTCATATTACACCAAATTAGAAATAAGTATATCTCCGGATCCGTGGGAAGTAGAGTATCCTACACACAATTTCATAAAGGAGGGATTGTTTTATGAATGGTTTGTATTTAGTCATCATCTCTGCATTAGTATTTGTACTGGCTTACCGTTTCTATGGCGCCTTCATTGCCGCCAAAGTCTTGACGGTCAATCAGTACAAGGTCACGCCGGCCTTCCGCTTTGAAGACGGCCACGACTACGTGCCTACCAACAAGTACGTCGTCTTTGGCCATCACTTCGCCGCTATCGCCGGTGCCGGCCCGCTCGTAGGCCCGGTCATTGCCGCTCAGTTCGGTTATCTGCCCGGTGCCTTGTGGATCCTCATCGGCGGCGTTCTCGCCGGTGCTGTCCACGACATGGTCATCCTCTTCTGCTCCATGCGTTACGATGGCAAATCCATCGCTGAAATCGCAAAAGCCCAGATTGGTGACAAGACTGGCCTGGCTACGTCCTTCGCCGTCCTGTTCCTCAACATCCTGGCTATGGCCGGCATGGCCGTCGTCATCGTCAACGCCCTGCACGACAGCCCGTGGGGTACGTTCACCATCGGCATGACCATTCCTATTGCTATTTTCATCGGTATTTATATGCAGTTCCTGCGCCCTGGCCGCATTAAAGAAGGCACCATCATCGGCGTCGCTCTGACCTTGCTGGCCGTCGTCCTCGGCCCGGCCGTCCAGGCATCGCCTACCTTGGCTCCGCTCTTTACCATCAGCGCCAAAGGCATTTCCATCGCCCTCATCATCTACGGCTTCGTAGCCGCTGCCCTTCCGGTATGGCTGCTCCTGGCACCGCGTGATTACCTCTCGACGTACATGAAGATCGGGACCATCGGCGCCCTGGCCATCGGCATCATCATCGTCGGCCCGACCGTCCAGATGCCGGCTATCACCCAGTTCTGCGCCGGCGGCGGCCCGGTCATCACCGGTCCGGTCCTGCCGTACATCTTCATCACCATCGCCTGTGGTGCTATTTCCGGCTTCCACTGCATGATCTCTACAGGCACGACGCCGAAGATGCTCATGAACGAACGCTCTATCCTGCCCGTCGGCTACGGCGCTATGCTGACCGAATCCTTCGTCGGCATGATGGCTTTGATTGCAGCCTGCTCGCTCGTACCGAATGATTACTTCGCCATCAACTCGTCGGCCGAACATTTCCAGGCCCTGGGCATCCAGGTCGTCGACCTGCCCCAGCTGAACGCCATGGTCGGCGAAAACGTCGCCCATCGTCCGGGCGGTGCTGTTTCCCTGGCTGTCGGCATGGCTTTCATCTTCTCCAACATCCCCGGCCTCGACCACCTCATGAATTACTGGTATCACTTCTGCATCATGTTTGAAGCGCTCTTCATCATGACCATCATCGATGCCGGTACCCGTGTCGGCCGTTACATGCTTCAGGAACTCATCGGCCGCGTATGGCCGAAGTTCGGCGATCCCCACTGGCTGCCCGGCGCTATCATCGCTTCAGCTCTGATCTCCGGTGCCTGGGGTTACATCGTCCTCCAGGGGAACTTGTCCACCATCTGGCCTATCTTCGGTGTATCCAACCAGCTGCTGGCCATCATCACCCTGGCCATCTCGACGGTTGTCATCTGCGCTATGGGTAAAGCCCGCTTCGCCTGGGTCACGGTTATCCCCTGGGTTTTCCTGACCGTCGTCATCTTCTGGGCCGATTACCTCAACATGTTCAACATCTATCTGCCCAAACAGGAATGGCTCCTGTTCACCGTTTCGGCCATCATGGCTCTCCTGGTCATCATCGTCAGCATCTCCTCGATCAGAAGATGCCTGTACCTGGCTAAGACCGTACCGCCCAGCTACGATACGACAGAAACTGTAGAAGCCGAAGAATTGAAACACCTGGAAGAACTCATCAAGACCGACCCGGTCGCCAAACGCTTCAAAGAACTTACAGTTGATCATCATTAGAAAAAAGAGGCTTGTCGCACAGCGGCAAGCCTTTTTAGGTGGTTCGTGGTTTGTGGTTCGTGGCTAGGGGCTAGGGGCTAGGGGTTAGGGGATGACTGCTGGCTGCTGACTGCTAATCCCTAACTGCTAATCCCTAACTGCTAAAACGTCTTACCTAATCATTTAACGTTTAACCTTGTTTTATTTTAAAAATTTATGGAAAAACATCTTGACATAGACCAGCAAATTGCGTACAATGTGTTCAAGCTTCAGGAAACAAACCGTGAAGCGAAATATTCGTAAATCTAATGACGAGAGAAAGTAGTCTGCACCATTGCTTTTCAGAGAGCTGGCGGCCGGTGCGAGCCAGTACGATGATATGGATGAAGCTCCTCTCCGAAGATCGACGCTGAATTTCATTAGGCGCCGACGGCATTTCACCGTTACCAGAAACGCGTATGTTGGTACGTTGTAGAGAGTCCGGCTGCAGCAATGCACCGGGAATCAGGGTGGTATCGCGGAATTATACTCCGTCCCTTACAGAAGGGGCGGAGTTTTTTTGTTGGCCTCTTTTGACAAATCTCTAAATCCCAACGATAAAATTCTTATTTTATTACAAAGGAGATATGTTATCATGGCAAAAGTATTTTATGATCAGGATGTAAACTGGGATGTAATGAAAGGCAAAAAAGTCGCAATCATCGGTTATGGCAGTCAGGGCCACGCCCATGCGTTGAACCTCAAGGACAGCGGCATCGACGTCGTCGTCGGCTTGTATGAAGGCAGCAAATCCATCGCCAAAGCCCAGGCAGCCGGCCTTGAAGTTAAATCCGTTCCTGAAGCCGTTAAAGAAGCCGATATCACGATGATCTTGATTCCGGACGAAAAACAGGCTGACGTCTACGCAAAAGAAATCGCTCCCAACTTGAAAGACGGCAGCGCCCTCGCTTTCGCCCACGGCTTCAACGTTCACTTCAAACAGATCGTTCCTCCTTCGACAGTCGACGTCTTCATGGTCGCTCCGAAAGGCCCGGGCCACCTCGTCCGTCGTACTTTCACTGAAGGCGGCGGCGTTCCTGACGTATTCGCAGTCGAACAGGACGCTACAGGCAAAGCTTTCGACATCGCATTGGCCTATGCCCGCGGCATCGGCGGTACCCGTGCCGGCGTCATCCAGACGACCTTCCAGGAAGAAACGGAAACGGACCTCTTCGGTGAACAGGCAGTCCTCTGCGGCGGCATCTGCCAGCTCATCACCAACGGTTTTGAAACCCTTTGCGAAGCAGGTTATCAGCCGGAAATCGCTTATTTTGAAACCTTCCATGAAATGAAGTTGATCGTCGACCTCATGTACGAAGGCGGCATGGCTAAAATGCGTAAATCCATCAGCGACACGGCAGAATATGGCGATTACACCGCTGGCCCGCGCGTCATTTCCCAGGATTCCAAGAAAGCTATGAAAGCCGTCCTCGACGACATCCAGACCGGTGCTTTCGCAAAAGATTGGCTCCTCGAAAACAAAGCCGGCGGCCGCGCTCACTTCCTCGCTATGCGCCGTCAGCACGCTGAACATCCGATTGAAAAAGTCGGCGCTAAACTCCGCGACATGATGCCGTGGCTCCACAACAACGACCAGAACGACTAAGTAAGATCCGTTCATCGCAGGCCGCTCGTCGTTCATCGAAAAGGACGATGAATGGCCGCTTCGATGAACGAACTACGACAAACGATGAACGATATTAAGAGGTGAATGATGATGAAAATGACAGGTGCAAGGGCAGTGCTGGAATGTTTGAAACGGGAAGGCGTCGACGTCGTCTTCGGCTATCCCGGAGGGGCTATCCTGCCACTATACGAAGAAATGTATAAAGACAACTTCCGGCACATCCTTACCGGTCATGAACAAGGAGCGGTCCACGCTGCAGACGGCTACGCCCGCGTCACCGGCCGGCCCGGCGTCTGCATCGCCACGTCCGGACCAGGGGTATGCAACATGGTTACGGGCATTGCTACGGCCAACATGGACTCTATCCCCATGGTCATCATCAGCGGACAGGTCCCGACGGGCCTCATCGGCCGCGATTCCTTCCAGGAAGCCGATATTTCCGGCATTACGTCGCCCATTACCAAGCACAACTACCTGGTAAAGAACGCCGCTTCTATCCCGCGCGTCCTGAAAGAAGCCTTTTACATCGCATCGACAGGCCGGCCCGGTCCAGTTCTGATCGATATTGCCAAAGACGCCCTGGAAGCGGAAATCTATTTCCAATATCCCGATAAAGTCCATCTGCCGGGCTACGTCGTCGAAACAACTGGACAAGCTTATGACATCGACAGGGCTGTCGCCATGATCCAGCACAGCCAGAAACCGGTCTTCCTCGTCGGCGGCGGTGTCATCCTGTCGGAAACGACGAAGTATCTCGAAGACATCGTCAATACGACGAAGATTCCCGTCGTCACGACACTCATGGGCAAAGGAGCCATCCCCGATTCTCACGAACTCCATCTCGGTATGGGCGGGATGCACGGCTCTTATGCATCGAACAAAGCCATCTCAGGCTGCGATCTGCTCATCGCCTTAGGGGCCCGTTTCGACGAACGCCTGACCAGCCGAGCCGATACGTTTGCTCCCAATGCACAGATCATCCATTTTGAAATCGATGATGTCGAAATCGACAAGATCATCGACATCGACTTAGGCATCAAAGGGGACCTGCGTTGGTCCCTGCCCATTTTCGCCAAGAAGCTGAAAGAAGGCGCCTTCGATTACGGAGCCGCCTTTGCCGATTGGCGTCATGAGGTCCTGGCCATGAAGAAAAGCCACCCCTTCGCGACGCCGCCGCGTCCAGGCTGCATTTCACCCCAGTCAATCTTCGCCGCCGTCCGGGACATCACCCGGGATGACGACACCGTAGCCATTACCGACGTCGGTCAGCATCAGATGTGGGCAGCCCAGTTCTTCACGACGGATGAGCCGAAACACTTCATTTCTTCCGGTGGTCTGGGCACGATGGGCTTCGGCCTGCCGGCTGCCCTCGGTGCCAAAGTGGCCTGTCCCGAAAAAACAGTCGTCGTCTTTTCCGGCGACGGCAGTATCCTCATGAACTGTCAGGAATTCGCGACCTTGTCGGAATACGGCATCGACGTGAAAGTCATCGTCTTGCACAACGATACGCTGGGAATGATCGTCCAGCTCCAGGATTTCTTCTATAACCACCATTATTCACAATGCACTTTGAATAAGCGCAAAAACCTGCCCATGCTGGCCGAATCGCTGGGCGTCAAAGGATACGCCATTGAAAAACAGGACGATTTAATCCCCGTCCTGAAAGAGGCCTTTGCCCATAAAGGGCCGGCCCTGGTCGATATCCGCATCTCGCCGGAAGAACGGGTATACCCGACAGTTCCCGGCGGCAAAGCATTGAGTGACATGATTTTAGGAGGTGACGCCTGATGAGAAAACAGCATCTGGCTATTTTGTCCGATAATAAACCGGGCGTATTGACACATATTGCCGGCCTGATCAGCCGCAAGGCCATCAACATCGAATCGTTGACCGTCGGTTATACGGAAGAACCGGATGTGTCGCGCTTCAATATCGTCATCAGCATCGAAGACGATAAAGAATTGAAGCAGACCATCAGCCAGCTGGCCAAGCTCATCGACGTCATCAAGATCATCAACCTCGATGAAGCGCCCTTCATCAGCTACGAACTGGCCATGATCAAGGTCCGCTACGACACGCCGCAAGTCCGCGACGAGCTGGCCAGCCTGGCCAACCTGTTCCACGCCAAAGTCGTCGATGTCAATTTGAATTCGCTCATCCTCCGCGTCACAGGACGCGAAGACCACGTCAATGCCCTCATCAAGGTATTGTCGCCATATGAAATATTAGAAATCGCCCGGACCGGGACCATTTCCCTCTCACGAGGACTCGTACCGGTCAAGGCGATGTAAAAAAGGGCTTGTCGCATAGCGACAAGCCCTTTTAAGTTGTTAGGGGCTAGGGGTTAGGGGTTAGCAGATGGCAAAAACCTTCGTGCGACAGCTCCTTTTTTCTGTAGGGGCGCCCCACGTGGGCGCCCCTACAAACTACAAATTATAATGCACCTTATCAGAAACATCCATGTGCCAGCCACATAAATATGCTATAATAAGGTATCCTACATTTGAAGGTATCTTATATTTGATGGAAAGGGAGTGATACACATGTCAGCTATCGTCTTGACGACGGCTTGCTTTTTGCTGTCTATTCTGCCTCCGACATGTATACAGTACCTCGCTTTCCGGCAGATTTTACAGGAGCCGCAGAGGACCCGCGTGCGGCGCAGTTACCTGATCATTTTCCTCATAGAAATCGTCCTCTTCATGGCTATCTTTCAGTTCGGCTGGCTGGAGTTCCGCTTCTTGTCCTATAAGAAGCTGCTCATAGCCTACTGGATTCCCTATGTCCTGGCATTTTCCCTGATATCTCGCCCTTATGCCTATCAGAACCTCTTCGTCGCCGGCATGCAGGGCATCTACACGACGACCATCCACGCCCTGTCGATGAACCTGGTCCTGCTCTTCATCCCGCGCAGCGCTTTCTTTACCTATCTGCCCATCCATCTGGTGCTGTACACAGCCCTGTACGTTCTCTTTTCCCCGCTGCTGCTGGTCTTCTTCGACCGCATCTTCCTGAAATACCGCTCGCTCCCATTGCTGGCCTTTTGGAAATACTGCGCCTGGCTGCCCATCCTGCTGAGCATGTACTCCGGTTTCTTATCCCTCGAAGACGGCCCGCTGGCCCATGACTATTTTCTTCCCCGCATCTTCCACGCCCTGTCGGGCATCTTCATCGCTCTCATCATGTACATGGGCACCAAGCTCATTGCCCAGCAGGTCGACTTACAGCGTCGGAATCATCTCCTGGCCGCCCAGATGGATGCCCTGAGCAACTATACGAGCCTCTTGCAGGACGCCCAGAAACGCATGTCCATCTTCCGCCACGACAGCCGCCACCAGCTGCGCCTGCTCTCAGAACTCATCGGCCAGGATGACGACAAAGCCACCCTGGCCTTCTTGAAGACCATCGACACAGAACTTTCCCAGACACAGCTGCAGCAGTGGACCAAGAACCAAGCCATCAACACGGCCATCACACCGGGCCTGGAAAGACTGAAACAGGACGGCGTATCCATCATGGCCGATCTGCCCTTCCCCCCGTCCCTGCCCTTTGAAATCGCCTTGGGCGACATCCTGGCCAAAGCCATTGCCATGTCGGCCCAGGCCCTCCAGTCCCTGCCGAAAGACCAGCGCCTGCTCATCATCGGGACGACGCCCATACACGGCGGCCTGCTGGTCTTCATCAAACATGCCGTATCATCGGACATCCCGGACGACAAAAACGACCTCCTCCAGGAAGCGCCCTATGCCCAGTTCGTTCCGGACCTGAATCAGTTCTCCCGGCTCTACGAGGCGACCTTCCGCTATGACCTCCACAACCACCTGGCCAGCCTGTATTTGACGATTCCCTATCAGTCTTGATTGGAAGTGATACTCAGCCATGCTTTACAACATCGTGACCGTTTTCCTGATGACGACGGCCCTCATGCCGCCAGCGATCCTCCAGTACTATGCCTTCGAGCCCTTGCTGAAGCATCGGCAGAAAGTCCTCGTCCTGGGTGGATATGCCGTCCTGTACCTCATGGAACTCATCTTTTTCCTCTATATGTTCATCTGGGGTCCCTGGGAACACAGCTTCATCTTATATAAAAAAGTCTTTGTCATCGCCTGGATTCCCCATTTTCTCTGGGCCGTCGCAACAATCCGGCCTTATTTATTCCGCCATCTCTACGTCTTTTCCATCTGCGCGGCCTGTACGATCTTTGTCCATACCCTGATGGCCCTGATCCTCCTGGCCATTTTCCATGGCGACAGCTCCCGGCCGGCCCTGTCGGCGGTCATCTATCCGGCCCAATGGCTGTTCTATATCGTCGGCTACATGGCCCTCATGCCCATGCTGCGCCGTTATTTCAATGAAGTCTTCGTGAAATACCGTCATCTGACGACGCATCACTATTGGAAATACATCAGCATGCTGCCGCTCTTCCTGCTGCTGGACATGTACTTCATCATCACCAGTTCGGACGTCCTCATCATGGACCGGATGCTCCTGCCCCGCAGTATCCTGCTCCTGGCTTTGATCATCATCGCCCAGAGCATCCGCACGGGCCTCCGCCAGACCGATCAGACCTTGAAGATGTACGAACGGACAGAAAATATGACAGCCCAAATCGAAGCCAGCCACGATTATACCCATTCCCTGCTGGAGTCACAGGACCAGATGAAGGCCATATATAAAAAACGCAAGGCCTACCTGGACGAACTGGAACAACTCATCGTGTCCCACCGTTCCCAAGAAGCCTTGCAGCTCATCGAGGAAATCGGTGCCGAGCTGAATCAGACCAAGCGCAAACAGTATTGTCAGAATCCCCTGGTCAACGCCGCCTTGTCGACGTATCTGGCCAAAGCCGAAGCCCTGCACATGCCCATTACGGTCAAAGCCGTCATCCCCAAGGAAAATGCAGCTCTCAGCTCCGACCTGGCCATCGTCTTGTCCAACCTCATCGAAAATGCCATCCATGCCAGCGAAAAGCAGCCTGGAAGCCATCGCGCCCTGTCCCTGCTGACCATCTGCCAGGGCGACATTCTCAGCATCCTGGTCAAGAACCGCTTCGACGGGACCGTAGACCTCGATGAAGACGGCCTGCCGACGACAAAGGTCAAGGGCCATGGCATCGGCATGAAATCGCTGAGCCGCTTCCGCGACACCTATGACGCCAGCGTCCTCTGCACCTGTGAAGGCGGCTGGTTCTCTACGTACATCCGCGTCCCCTGGGGCGAGGGCAGCCCGTCTTAGACGACGCCTGTACCGTCGAAGGCCGGGATGAAGGCGTCGCTGGCACTGCCTTTTTCCTGGACGAAGCCGTCTTCGATGCCGCTGTCGAAGAGGTACTGTTCGGCTTCATCGTACTCTTCGTCCGACAAGGGCCGGTCGATTTCGGGGTATTCCCCGGACCGGCCGCAGGGTACATACTGGCGCATCAAACTGAATAAGACCTGGCCGTCATCGAAGTGGTCCCGAACCCAGTCGATGACGGCTTTCGTATTATCTACGCAGCCTGGCAGGATGAGGTGGCGGATGACGACGCCCTTCTGCAGGATGCCGTCGTCGTCCATTTCATAAGGGCCGACCTGGTCGTACATGCGCAGGATGGCCGCCGTGGCGACTTGCGGATAGTCTTCGGCAGCACTGTAGCGCTTGGCCAATTTCGGGTCGATGTATTTCAAATCGGGCAGATAGATCTGCACTTTGCCCTTGAAATCGTCAATCGTCTCCTGCGATTCATAGCCGCCGCAGTTGTAGACGACCGGTACCGGCAGGGGGTCGGCCAGACTCGCCAAGATGGCCTGTTTATACGGCGTCGGCGTGACCAGGTTGATGTTGTGCGCCCCCTGGGCGATGAGCCGGCCGTAAAGCCCCCGCAGCTTGTCCACCGTAATGGGCACGCCTGTCCTGCCCATGGAAATGGTGGCATTCTGGCAGAAACAGCAGCGCAGGTTGCAGCCTGTGAAAAAGACGGCGCCAGAGCCGTGGCTGCCGCTGATACAGGGTTCTTCCCACTGGTGCAGGGCCGCCCGGGCTACGACGGGCTGGAGCGGACTGTGGCAAAAGCCGGGCATCTTTTTTTCATCCCAAAAGGCCGCGCGGACGACGCCGCAGCGGCGGGGACAGTCATTACAATAGGTTTCCATAGTTTTCTATACCTCAGTCAAAAATTTTTCCGGGATTCAGGATGTTCTTCGGGTCCCAGGCCTGCTTCACAGCCTTCATCAAGGCCAGTTCCACCGGATCCGTATACTTGGCGAACAGGGCCTTGCGGGCCTGGCCGATACCGTGTTCCCCGGAAATGGCACCGCCCAGCTCATAAGCTGCCTGGCAGGCCTTATCTTCAAAGGCGGCGACTTTCTGCTTTTCATCCCCTTCATCGGCAAATCCTTTGCGCAGGACATCGAGATGGATATTGCCGTCGCCGGCGTGGCTGACACCGCGGAAGACGACGCCCAGCGCCTGTCCCAAATCCCGTAAGCGTTCCATGAAGGGCAGGAGCCGGTCCGGCGGGACGACAAAGTCTTCCATGGCCGCCACGGGGCAGTCCGCAGCCGACGCTTCCGTAAAGGCTTTGCGGGCCTTCCAGACTTTATCGGCGTCGGCCATGAAGACATCGACAGCCCCCAGGTGGCGGCAGACTTCATCAACAGTGACGCAGTCGTCATCGAGCGTTTCGTCCCGCGAGCTGTCGAGCTGGATGATCATATAGGCGCCGCCGGCTGGGCAGGGCTGTTTTTCTTTGAGCCAGTCCTGGACGACGGAAATGACGTCATAGTCCATGAATTCCAGGCACGTCGGCGTAATACCTGCCTTGGGCAGGGCCGTGACCAGGGCCAGGGCCGTTTCCGGCGACGGAAAGACAGCCAGGACGTGGGCCGTCGCCCTGGGCAGGGGTACGAGCTTCAAAGTCAGCTCCGTAATGATGCCCAGCGTCCCTTCGGAACCGATGACGATTTTTTCCAGGGGATAACCGGCCGTCATCTTGTGCAGGCGCTTGCCGAGATGGGCGATCTGCCCGGTCGGCGTGACGACTTCGATGGCGTAGATCTGATCCCGCGTCGTCCCGTACTTGACGGCCCGGTTGCCGCCGGCATTGGTCGCGCCATTGCCGCCGATGCAGCAGCAGTCGCCGCTGCAGGGGTCGCCGGCATAGAGGAGGCCGCGCTTGCGGGCTTCTTCCTGTATCCGCGCCGTAATGACGCCGGCCTGGACGACCATGTACATGGCGTCTTCATTGATTTCTACGATACGGTCCATCCGTTCCGTACTGACTACGATGCCGCCGCGGCTGTCGGCCACGGCTCCGCCTTCCAGACCGGTCCCGGTCCCCCTGGGGATGACCGGGATGACGGCATCATTGGCCAGGCGGACGACAGCCGCCAATTCTTCGGCCGACGCCGGCAGGACGACGACGTCGGGCAGACAGACTGGCCCGGTCCCTTCGTCTTGTCCATAGGGAATCTTTTTATCCCGGTCCGTCCAGACATATTTGGCGCCGACGATGGCTTCGAGGTCCGCGACGACGGCCGGGGTTACGTGATTATACTCCATAATGACTTCCTTCTCAGGCTTCCTGCCCGAAGATAAATTTTAAATAACTTTCCTGGAACTGGCGATATTTCCGCTTGGCCAGGGGAATCTTATGGCCCTGGATTTCGATGTAATCGCTCTTGATGACGCGGATAGCCGACTGGTTGACGATATAGCCTTTCCCAGGCGATACGAACTGGCCCGGCGCAATGGCATCCAGCGTATCCAAGAGACTGGCCAGGGACTGCCGCGTTTCCAGCAGCGAGTGGTCTGCCGTATAGACCTGCTGGATGTGGCCATTGCTTTCGACGTAGAGGATGGCGTTGACTTCTTCGACTTGGATACCGCCGCCGACGAGGCGGAAGATCATCTTGCCGCTGTGGCGCTGGCGGATGCTTTCCATGACGCGGTCCATGGCCTGGTCGAACTCTTTCTGCGTAAAGGGCTTGACCAGGTAATGGGCAGCCCGGACGGCAAAGGCTTCGACGGCGAATTCTTCGCTCGTCGACAAGAAGACGATTTCCGCCCGGCTCTTCTGCTTGCGCATCTCTGCGGCAATGTCCGTCCCCAGCAGGCCGGGCATACAGATATCCAGCAGGACGATGTCGAAATTCCCTTCCTTTTCAAAGGCATCGACGAAATCCATGGCATTGTTATAGGTAAAGACTTCGGTCGGTTCCTTTTTATCGTGGAAATACTGTTGGACTGCCTTTTGAATGATGTCCAACTGTTCCTGTAAATCATCACAAATCGCAATTCGTACCATCGTGACGCCTCCTTTCAATAAACAAGTATTTTACAAGTTTATTATATCACCAGATTCGTATCAAGCCGTCCGATGTGTCACGAAACAGCGCATTTTTGACGCGTAGCGGCGTTTAGAGGAAGGTATTTACCATCATGCATGGTCCCTTTATCTATAGTAGGGGCGCCCACGTGGGGCGCCCGTCAGCATATGCAAGAATCCCGTTATCACTGATTTGCCTGAGCGGGCTCGCCACGTGCGAGCCCCTACAGAAAAGGGACCGTCGCACATGCAACAGCCCCTTTTCCCCCACTACAGTATGATGCCCCGCAGGAGCGGTACGATGGTGAACTGATATAATTTCAAAAAGCCGAAGACGCAAATGCCGATGGATGCGCCGACGATGGCCCCGTTGATACGGATCCAGGCCAGGTCTTCGCCGACTTTGCTTTCCAGGAACTGGTTGAACCGCTTCTTGTCGAAGCCCGACAGGACGTCGCGGACGGCGACGGCGATGAGCGAGTGTTCATGTTCCAGGATGACGTTGCAGGCCCGGCGTATCTGTTCATCGAGCCAGTCTTTGATTTCCGGATAGGACCGGCAGTATTCCAGGTAATGGATGAACTGTTCTTCCAATAAATCCTTCAGTTCTTCCTTGCCCTGGTCGCCTTTGGTGAAATAGTCCTTGGCCGAATTCTGGGTCGCCGTCAGCCACTGCTCGATGGGCAGGGAGTCGACGAACTGGTCCTGCCAGTTCTGGACGCCAAAGGCCAGCTGGCCGTTCATGGAATAGAGGAAGAGTTCCAATTTGCGGCACAGCCATTCGCGCTGTTCCCCTTCGGCATGTTCCCACTGGTCGAGCCATTCGACGATGCCCATCTTGATATCCTTGGCAATCTTACGGGTATCGACGATGCCCAGGACTTTGGTCAGGGTGAGGCTGGACATGGACGAATGCTGCGATTCTTCACGCCACTGGAGGATGAGCTTTTCCAGGAGGCTGTCGAAGTCGTCGCTGTTGACCAGTTCCCGCACGAGGCCGATGGCATCGTTGAACATGTTGCTGTTCGGGTCTTCCAAAAGGGAAATGAGGCGGTCCTGGAAGAAACTGACCAGGGGCTGCTGTTTCAGGTACTTGCGGATGTGCGAGGCTATGGATGCCTGGGTCCCGCCCTTCTGAGCGTAGCGGTAAGCCCGCTGAGCCACTTCGTAGAGGACGCTGCGGAACTTTTCCCGGCCGTTCGGGCCGCGCAGCCAGCCGACGAGCTTATCGATGAAAGAAATCTGATAGAGCTTATCCTGCCACATATTGGGCTGGAGCAGCTTTTCCGAGATGATCTTGGTCATGCTGTCGATGATCTGGTCGCGATGGCGATAGAGCAATTCCGTGTGATACGGGAAGCCCAGCGGCTTCTCAAAGAGCGCCGTAACGGCGAACCAGTCGGCGATACTGCCGATAAGGGCCGATTGGATGACGAAGAACAGCAGTTCTTCCCAGACCGAGACGTCATGCGTATACCACCAGAGGAAAATGGCGATGAAGCAGACGAAAGACAGGCCTAAAATCATATTGGCACGCTGTCTGTATGTCATAAGATAGCCCCTCCCTTCACGGCGTACATGACCAGGTAAATGACGGCACCCAGGATGGCGCCGACGAGCGAACCGTTGACGCGGATCATCTGCAGGTCATACCAGACACTGTTTTCCAGCTGTTCTGCCAGGTAATTGCCGTCGTATTTCAGGATTTCCTGTTCTGCCGTCTTGCCGAACCATACCTGGAGGCGCTTCAATTCACGGGCCGCAAAGGCCAGGGCCTGGCGGTTCATGTGTTCCACCTGGTCCGGGCTCTGGCGCCACGATTCCAGTTTATTGATGACGTAATTAGCTGCGACCTTGCAGACCCGCTTCTGCCGTTCCGGGTCCTGGACGTAGCGCTGCCAGGCTTCTTTCGTGTCCGGCCGCGTGACCAGGCTGTTGTACATGCGGTTCTTATAGCTGTCGATGCGCTGGCGCCATTCGTCGTTGAATTCGATCTTTTCCGTCTGTTTCCACAAATAGCGCAGGGCCTGCTGGCGCTGGAGGGAATTGTCTTCCTTGGCTTCGGCCAGGAGGTCCAGGCATTTCGTCTGCAAGAGGCCGGCTACGTGATCCGGCTGGAAGACTTCCATCTTCAAAGCCGCCTTGATGGCCCAGCCGAGGAAGATATTGTGCTTGGCGTACTGGCGCAGGGAGGCTTCGTAGATTTCACCGACATAGCGCTTCATCGTTTCGCTGCGCACGAGGTCTTCCAGGTTGAGGATCATGAAATCGAGGAAATCCTTCCCCGATTCACCGCGCAGGCCGATTTTGATGGCCTTACTCATGATCGGTGCCAGGTCGACTTTCTCGATAGCCTGGCCGCCGATGCCGGCAAAGGCCTTGACGACGGTCTTCATGTCGATGGTGTACAAGAAGGTATTGAGGATCTGACCGAAGACGCGTTCTGCCGACTGGAACCCCTTTTCCGTATGGAGATAATCCAGCGTCGCGCCCAGGATGGGATGATGTTTGAGGACGTTGTACATATTGGAAACGGTCAGGATTTCATATTCGATCATATGCCGGGCCATTTCGGCAATGCGTTCCTTGCTGTTCGGAATGAGGGCTGTCTTAAAGGAGATGCCCAGAGGCCGGCGGAACAGGGCCGTTACGGCATACCAGTCTGCCAGGCCGCCGATGAGGGCCGCCCCGGCCAGATGGGTCAGCAGTCCGCCGACAAAAAAGTCTTGGAAGGGGTATGCCAGAAGCAGGAGGACTGCCGCCGTAATCAGGATATAATTGGCAATCTGGCTGCGTCTGCCCCCGTGTGTATTACTTGCCATGATACCTCCTTACTGCCCGCCGACGATGACGTCGTCGCCATCATGCTGGGGAATCCACAAGGGTACGTCCGGATAAGCCTGTTTAAAAGCTGCCGACGGCGTCCAGGGCGTGCCGAAATAATGCATGGGGATGAGGCATTTCGTGACCGAAACGTCTTTCAGGAAACCCGTGACGCCCCATTCGCGGGCGCCTTCCAGGCGGGCGTCGACAGGGAAAAAGACGATGTCGAAAGTCTGTCCGGCAAGGTGTTTCATTTCCCGGTCGAAGTTGCCCTGGGCTTCGGCATTATTTTCATCCGTATCGCCGAGCCAGTGCCACCAGTTCAAGTCGCCGGCATGGAAAATCTTCAAGCCGTCCGTTTCCACCAGGAACGACCCGCCTTCATCAGTCGACCCGTACTGGGTCACCGTCGTATCTCCCAGAGGCAGCGTTTCATACAACTTCATGGCATGGAACCGGTCTGCCGGAATGTCCTTGAGGCGCACATCTTCATTGACGATGTACTGGGCACCGCCGAACTGGCCGATGCTGCGGTTGAAATGGTCTTCGTGCCAATGGCTGACAAAGAACCATAACGGCTTCCTGCCGACCTGGCTGTAAGCCTTGACCGTCCCCGATGGATCCTTGTAGTAATCAAAGACCAGCACCTTGGAATCGGTCTCGACGGCAAAGCCGCTGTGATTCAAAAAGGTAATCTGTACACTCATATAGTAACCCCCTTATCGGTTGTTTAATGGCTATTGCATACTTTTTATTATACCATATATGCGTCGCCCGTGTACATGCCGGGGAGGGTTGTGGCTCGTGGTTCGTGGCTCGTGGCTCGTGACTAACTGCCAGCAGCTAGCAGTTAGCAGTTAGCGGTCAGCAGTTAGCAGCTCGTAGGGGCCATCCTGTTAAGGCGGCCCGCTTAACTCGTGGATAGTGATTCAAAATTTGTAGTTTGCAGGGAAAGCCTTCAAATTTAAACCCATCCGCTAACCCCTAGCCACTAACTGCTAACCACTCAAAAAGGAGCTGTCGCGATGCGACAGCTCCTTTTTACTTTCCCTCTGCGATCAGCCCTGATGGAATTCTACGCCCATAGCGCCTTTCGGATGTTTCCAGCTCTTTACGCCTTTGCCGCCGGAAATGACGCGGCACGTACCACATTCGAGGCAGCCTTCATGACTGAAGACCAGTTTGCCGTCATCATAGTGATACAGGTTAGCCGGACATGCCATGACTAAGCGTTTGATTTCTGCTTCGTCATGATAATCTTCGTTGATCTGGATATGAGATTCGTGTTCATCGGTCACGAACTTATCGAAACCCAGTTTATCGTCTACACTCATCTTTGCCATCTTACATCGCCTCCCAAGCTTTCTTACCTAAATCGAAGAGATTAGCCAAGCCGCCGTTGTTTGCCAAAACTGTCAGAGCAATCATGGGCAGAGCGACCGGTGCGCCGCCGTCTACTTTGTAGACCATGCCGGCAAATTCGTCGGCCATCTTCGGGAAATCGTTGAAGATAATGTGATCTTCCAAGAGGCCCGGCAGGTTCTGATACTGTTTCATGAGCTTCATGATGAAGCTTTCTTCTAACAAGGTCTTGTAAACCGAGAGGCTTTCAGCCGAGAAGTCGTTGCGGTTCTTCGCTTTGATGACGGCTTCGCCAGCCAGACGGCCCGATTCGATAGCCAGGTCCATGCCGCGGACGGTGTAACCCAGGTTAACGACCATGGCTGCTGCATCGCCAGCGACGAGGACGCCGTCACGGACGAGTTCCGGCATCATCTTGAGGCCGCCTTCGGTAACGAGGTGAGCCGAATATTCTTTCAGTTTCCCGCCTTTGATGAAGGGAGCAATAGCCGGATGAGCTTTCATGCGTTCAACCATGTCCGGTACGCTGACATCGACGCGGCCGATATCGCTGATGGTCGTAACGATGCCCAGGGACAGGCTGTCTTTGTTGGTGTAAATGAAGCCGCCGCCGAGGTTGCCGCCCGTCGGGTCGCCAGCCATCATCCAGGCTGCGCCGTCGTTGCCGCTCAAACCGAAGCGTTCGTTGATGACGTCTTCACCGAGTTCGATGACTTCTTTGACGCCGACTGCAACGTCTTTCTGTTCCAGTTCTTTCTTCATGCCGATCTGCTGTGCCAGCAGGGAGTTGACGCCATCAGCCAGGATGACGACATCAGCGTCGAATTCTTCGCCGCCCGTCATGACACCGATGACTTTGCCGTCTTCGACGACCAGTTCATCGACGAGGAAGCCTTCTGTCAGCATGACGCCGGCTTCTTCGGCTTTATCGGCCAACCATTTATCGAATTTAGAACGCAGTACCGAGTAGGACGGATATTTGAGGTTTTCCAGTTTATCCGAACCATACTGGAAGCTCAGTGCGCCGCCTTCTGTCATGAGCGACAGGCGTTCCTGCGTAATCTTACGTTCAATCGGAGCTTCTGCTGCGAAATTCGGAATCAGTTTTTCCAAGCTGTGTCCATAGAGACGGCCGCCGCTGGAGTTCTTGGAACCGCAGAATTTACCGCGCTCCACCATCATAACATCCAAACCAGCTCTGGCCATTGTCAAGGCTGCAGCAGAACCAGCTAAACCGCCGCCAACCACGATGGCATCAAATTTTTCTTCACTACTCATGTTCTTACCCTCCTTAACCATACGGTTTGCTATCTTAATTTCCGTTCGTATCTATCGTAACGTAATGTAAGTCCTTTTCATAATCCTTCATTCGACCGCAGGCTTCTTCCCCTTGTGGAGCACGCAGGCCCCAAATAAGCGGCTTTTCATCTGCCTGTCAATCAATCCGGCTTGTCCAAACAAGTCCAGGAGCTCCTTCTTCCTGAGAAAATCCTGCGTCGACTGCCACAGCCAGGTGTATTCCTGCCGATGGCGGAAGCCGCCGCCCAGGAAGGGCATGACATACCGGAAGTACACCGAATAAAAGGGCCGGATGACCAGAGAATCGGGGACAAAGGAGTCGAGACAATATACCCAGCCGCCGGGAACGACGACGCGGGTCATTTCCTGCAGGACGCGCAGGTAGTCCGATGTGTTGCGAAGCCCGAAGGAGATACAGGCTGCCGAAAAGGTATTATCCTCAAAAGGCAGGTTCATGGCATCACCTTCCTGCCAGGTAACGTTAGCAAGCGGCGCGCCTTTTTTGCGGGCTACGTCGAGCATCGCCGGCGAAAAATCGAGGCCAGTGACCTTGAGATCCGGCCGGTGCGCTGCCAGGGAAATAGCGATGTCCCCAGTGCCACTGCACACATCCAGGACACGGCTGCCCTTGGCTGCCTGCTCACAGACAGCTTCGATGAGGCAGTCTTTCCAACGGCTTTCCATGCCGAGACTGATGCGCCCGTTGGCGCGGTCATAAGTCTGGGAAATCTGCTGGAATACATGATATACCTTCTCCCGTTTTGAGAGTTCAGCCAAAAGTACCACCTCCGAAGAGGACCATCGCGAGTGCTAACAGATAGGCACCGTTGCCAAAGAGATTGGCAGCGATGATACCTTTCATCTGTTTCACCCGCCCCTGCGGTTCCAGGGGCGAACGAAGCAGGTTCATAAAGGTATGTCGGGCAAACACGATGAAGAAAGCCGGGCTGATGAGGCCCCACCAGCCGGTGTACCATACGGGCAGGATGCAGATGAGTGCCATCCAGATCCATACGGCAGCCCGGTACAGGCGGACAGCCTTAGTCCTTCCCAAAAGTGCCGGTAAGGTCCGGCGCTTGGCCTGCCTGTCCTTTTCGATATCACTCGTATTGTTGGTCATCATGATGAGACCGATACTGATGATGAAGGGCAACGCTGCAGGCAAAACGAAAAAATCGAAGGCACTGCTTACGGCGGCGACGATTCCCATGGGAATGAGGCCGCCCATGACGAAGCCCGAAACGAACTCGCCAATCGGCAGATAGGATATCGGCAGGATACCACCGGAATAAGTCCATACGGCGATGGCTCCGATGACGCCGATGATCAGCGGCGCCGGTCCGGCTGTGACCAGTGCCGGCAAAGCCAGGAGTCCGGCTACGGCTAAGTAACCGAGGCCCAGGGCCAGTGCCTGTCCAGGCTTGATGTTTTCGTATACCAGGACGGCGTCGCTAACTTCGACGTTGTCGTCGGCAGTGTCCGTGCCTTTTACAAAATCAAAATAATCATTCAGCGTATTGACGGCGGACTGCATGAAGACGCAGGCCCAAAAGAGGGTGATGGCCAGCGTCCCCGTCAAAGGGTAGCCTTTCAGGAGGCAATACAGTTCACCGAATACGGCGGGATACACAGAAGCCAGCCAGGTGTGCGGTGCAGCCAGGCGAACGGCCAGCTTAGGCGTCAAACAACGTTGCTGTTCCATTCACACGGCCCCCAGCTTACGTACAATCTTGCCGAGCTGCAGGGAAATGTCACTCGACGGCAGGGCTTCAAGGATTTCTTCGGCCCGTTTCTGGTAGGTGTGGATCTGATTCCACGCTCCTTCCATGCCGCCCAGGGCGGCGACGATTTCTTCCATGCGGCAGATATCCGCATGAGTCAGCGTCCCTTCGGCGCTCCGTTCCATATAGGGATGGAGGAGCCGGCGGCCGCCGGGCTGTTCCCGTGCCAGGAGGACCGGCAGGGTATAGATCCCTTCGCGGAAATCCTGGTGGGCTTTCTTGCCAATCATCGAACTGTCGGGTACGAAGTCGAGGAGATCGTCGCGCATCTGGAACATAAATCCCAGACATTCGCCGAAGGACTCGAGCATCCGCGATACCCGTTCATCACAGCCGCTTTCCATCGCGCCGATGCGGCAGCAGGCGCGGAACAAGGCGACGGTCTTGCCGTGGATGTTCTGCAGGTATTGGTCAATGGTGACGTCCTCTTTGTAGCGGCACATGGCCTGGCCGATTTCGCCGGCACACATTTCCTCTACAGCCTGGGCGATGACCATGCCTGCCCGGTTCAATCCCTCGCGCATCAAATAGAAGGTGATGCGGCTCATCAGGAAATCGCCGGCATAGACGGCTGCGTTCTTCCCGTACTTGCTCTGCACCGACGGCTTGCCGCGCCGGACCGGTGCATCGTCGACAACATCGTCATGAATCAGTGAGGCCAGATGGGTCATTTCCACTACGGCCGCCAGTTTATACAACCGCTCCCGCACATCGTCGCGGTCTGTTCCGAACGAGCCGGCCATCAGTACCAGGCGGGGACGTATCATCTTCCCCTGCGAAGAGGCTGCATCATCGAGGACGGCGCCAGTGGCCGTACCTTCAAAGGGATGCCTCGTATATAATTTTATATACTCTTTCACTCTGCGGACCTGGTCATCGCTGATACCGGCAAACAATTTGGGCATAAACTTCCGGGCGCTGGTTTCTAAGAGTGTCTGTTTTATCATCATGCTCTATTTACCTTTCCGGCCAACGTTATTGCCTATTTTTTTTCGCGTTTTTCAACGACGATCTGTGCTGTGTGTTTAACCTGAATATTGTTCAAGCCACGAGCATCGAGGCCACCACGGATCTGGAGCAAGCAGCCCGGGCAGTCGACAGCGACGACATCTGCGCCGGAAGCGACGATGTTGTTGATCTTTTCTTCGAGGATCGGAGCCGACATTTCAGGGAATTTAACGGAGTAAGAACCACCGAAGCCGCAGCATTTATCGCAATCGTGCATTTCAATGAGTTCGACGCCCTTGGTAGCTTTCAAGAGTTCACGCTGTTCCTTGGTAACGCCGAGGTAACGGTTCAAGTGGCAGGAATCGTGATAGGTGACCTTCATCGGTACGCCATCGCCGGTATCCGGCAAGCCGCCGAGCATGGAAACGAGTTTGCAGAAGTCGAAGGTCTTGCTGCGGAGTTCTTCCGCTTTCTTGAGCATTTCCGGATCGTCCTTGAAGAAGTCGACGTAATCGCGGAGTGCATGCGTACAAGTCGGACAAGCCGATACGATGTAATCGTATTTTTCAGCTTCCATAGCGTTCAAGTTCAATTCAGCAGCTTTCTTAGCGTTTTCAACATCGCCCATGTAGGTAGCCGGAGCACCGCAGCAAGCCTGGCCAAGCGGCATTTCTACGATATAGCCAGCCATGTTGAGGGCTTTGACGACGTCCGTTGCGATGTCGACATAGACGAAGTCGAGGAGACAGCCCGTGAAGATAGCGATCTTGCCCTTCGGATTGGGAACGTCCTGTTTGATCGTCGGCAGGATGTCGCGGAACGGCTGCGGAGCAATGCTCGGCAGGCTGCGGCCTGCCGTCAGACCGGACAAGAACATCGGCAGATGACGGATCATCGGCTGACCTTTGGTAATCATGCCCTGAGCGACCGAAGCGATACGCAGCATGGAGTGGAAGAGATGACGGTCAGCAACCGTATCGAGGCAGAATTTGTGGACCGGATTGAGGCCATCTTCCTGAGCGAATTTCGTACGTAATTTCAGGATCATGCCGGCAATATCGAGCTTGCCGCCGCAGACCGTGTTACACGTACCGCACTGGAGACAGATGTTCTGGATATCTTTACCGCGTTCACGGCTGTTGAGGAAGCTCGTGAGCAGCGTGCCGATACCGCCGGTGTAAATAGAACCGCCATAGACGTGGCCACCGACGAGGCGGAAGGCCGGACATACATTCAGGCAGGCTGCGCAGCGGATGCAGCAGAAGATATCTTTGTAATCTTCACTGGCCATGATTTTACGGCGTTCCGGCGTATCGAGGATGATCATGTGGAAGTTCTTGTCTTCCTTCGTATCGTTTTCCGGATCCGTAACGACTTTCGTAGCGCCCGTGTAGAAGGAGAGGTATGCCGTAATATTCTGAGCTGTACCGTTACGAGGCAGTACCTTGAAGATGTAGCGGATATCGCTCATCTTAGCGACGAATTTTTCAATACCAAAGATATATAAGTGCGTTTTCGGAAGGGTTGCGACCATACGGCCGTTGCCTTCATTCGTCATGGTAATGACTGTACCCGTTTCAGCGACAGCGACGTTAGCACCGGAAACCCCCATTTCAGCGCTGAGGAATTTCGGGCGCATGACGCGGCGGGACGTCTTGACTTCTTTGGTGATGACCGGTTCTTCCGGCTGTTTCGTATACGATTCAAAGAGGTCAGCAACATCTTCTTTAGAATAATGAATAGCCGGCATAACCATGTGGGACGGCGTATCACCAGCGATGGAATTGATGAATTCACCTAAGTCCGTTTCCTGAGCCGTAATGCCTGCTTTTTCATAGTTCTGGTTGAAGTGCATTTCTTCCGATGCCATGGATTTCGACTTGACGCAAAGTTTAACGTTGTTGTCTTTAGCCAGTTTCAACGCATAGTCCATAGCTTCTTCCGGAGAATGGGCGACGAATACGTGAGCCCCGTTGGCTTCGGCATTCTTGATGAATTCGGCCATGACTTCATCCAGATGGTCACGGGCATAGGATTTGACTTCATGGACTTTATCACGGAGTGCTTCGAAGTCATATCCTTTGTAAACTTTCGCACGGTTGCCAGGATAGGCCGTCGTAAACTTCTTCAACGCCTTCTGCAAAGGCGCGTTATCCATGGCGCGCTCGATTTCTTGCTTCAGTAATTCGTTAGACATGTGCTGTTCCCTCCCTTACTCATCTTCTACGACGATGACCGAATACTGACGCGGGCCATGAACCCCTACAGTACCGACACATTCGATATCAGCTGTCCGGCTCGGGCCGGTGATGATACCAGCGAATTTCGGGAACGGTTTCGTTTCGGCCATGATGTCGATCATGTCATCGAAAGTATCGACGATCTTAGAAAGTTTGACGATGCCGACATAGACGTCCGATACCGTTTCAACGATACGACAGTCGATGTCGTCCTTCATCTGGACAATGGAGCCCAAGTTGGCGATGCCGTAATCGGCTTCGGTAACGCCGCCTTTGTCGTCCGGGGCATTCTTGCGGAAGTGATCCGTATCCACTTTGATGCCTGCGGCTTTCAATGCGTCTACAGCGCCGATTTCTTTCAGGAGCGGCGTTTCAACGAGGGCAACTTCATGTGTGTCCTTGTCCTGGAAAATTTTGGTGAGAGTTGCAGCAACGTCTGCTTTTTTGGCGATGTAACTTTCGCCGTTGACGCTGGTCAACCCTTTCTGGAATGTTTCATACAATTCTGTCTTTTCCATTTTCACACCTCTTTACTTATAAATCACAACTACAACGAATACTATGAAGTAAAGTATTTAACATAAGTATACCATTTCATGCGCAAAGTGCAATAAGTATAGAAAAATGGGTAATACAAAATGAGAAACCTTGAATGGTCACCTATGCATTTTTGTTATTAGCTCATTCATTACTAACATGGTGTTCTTTTAACACTCCATGCTTTTTATCAATAAGCCTTTCAGAAAAATGGCTTATTTACGCTATACATTTCGTTTAACCATACTAAAGGATGTGTTTTTGTAATGATATTTTTAGATTTTTGAAATTACTTTATCTCATATTAAACTCATTTTGCTTTACAGTATACGATTGATTGTAGAGAATACAATTCATATCTACTAAACATGGATATTGTATGCAGACAAATTTAATCAAAAATAATGAGTTTTTATGAAAACATCGTTCATCGCAGGCCGTTCGTCGTAGGTCGAAAAAAAACAAAAGCCCTGGTTATGACGAACGATGAACAAAAAACGGCAAATCCCTTATATAGATATATAAAGAACGTGATTCTATCGGCCTTTTTGAATAAGACACCAATTTTGTCATCTTTTTACAATTTTTCTATTGACAAACGTCCTGTGAAGGGGTATCATGTGTTCAACACGAAAACAAAAATGCAATGACCAAAACAAGTACACACAGGATAACGGCACAGAGAGTAAGGGCCACCGGCTGAAAGCCCCTATCGAAGTTGAATGTGATGGAATGCCTTTGGGAGCAGGATGGTTGAACGGACAGTAGGTCATCCCGGTTGCCGCCGTTACAGGTATTGAGGGGCAGTCGAAAGACTGCAATCAGAGTGGAACCACGGGCCATCGTCTCTGTATGACGATAGTCCTTTTTTATTTATTTTTTTAACACAGGAGGGCGCTACGCCATGTTCAAATCACTTCGCAACGACATTCGCGTCATCAAGGACCGCGATCCAGCCGCTAAGAACACGCTGGAAGTCTTGCTCTGCTATTCCGGCCTTCATGCCATCTGGGCCCATCGCCTGGCCCACTTCTTCTATAAGCATCGGTGGTTCGTCACGGCACGCCTCATTTCCACGATTTCCCGCTTCTTCACGGGCATCGAGATCCATCCCGGAGCCCAAATCGGCGAAGGCCTGTTCATCGACCATGGCATGGGCATCGTCATCGGGGAAACGACGGTCATCGGCAACAACGTATCCCTCTACCAGGGTGTCACCCTCGGCGGGACCGGTAAGGAAAAGGGCAAACGCCATCCGACCATTGGCGACTACGTCGTCGTCGCCTGCGGCGCCAAGGTCCTCGGGTCCTTCACCGTCGGCGAAGGCTCAAAAATCGGCGCTGGCTCCGTCGTCCTCAAAGAAGTGCCGCCGTACTCAACGGTCGTCGGTATCCCGGGCCGCGTCGTCGTCCAGAAAGGCAAGCGCCTCAAAGCCAGCCACAGCGAACGCGACGTCGATCTCAACCACAACCGCCTGCCCGATCCCATCGAAGATCAGATCATCGCCCTGCAACATCAGGTAGCCCTCTTGCAGCACCGCGTTGAAATGATGGACCACCAGCAGGATGAACGCTGCGTTGGCAAAATGCGGCCATTGAAATAATAAACCTTGTTGTCACCCTGTAGGGAATGAAAAATCCCATACAGGTGTACATAAAATCTATACCCATTTGGTATACCTTACTATACTTCAATATATTTTATATTTTTGCATTCATCGGGGGATGAATCATAGGAAAGGGAGAGATTCTCATGAGTAAAATCTACACATCTATGTTACAGTTGATCGGCAATACACCGTTATTGAAACCGGAACGCTACAACAACGCTGCTGGCGTAAAAGCTAACCTCTTGGTCAAACTCGACGCTTTCAACCCGGCCGGCTCCGCCAAAGACCGTATCGCCAAAGCCATGATTGAAGACGCTGAAAAGAAAGGCATCCTCAAAAAAGGCTCGGTCATCATCGAACCGACCAGTGGCAATACCGGTATCGGCCTGGCTGCCGTAGCTGCTGCCAAAGGCTACCGCGCCATTTTCACCATGCCGGAAACCATGTCTATCGAACGCCGCAACCTCATTTCCGCTTATGGCGCTGAAATCGTCCTCACACCGGGCAAGACCGGCATGAAAGGCGCTGTCGACAAAGCCAACGAATTGGCCAAAGAAATCCCCGATTCCTTCATTCCCGGCCAGTTCACCAACCCGGTCAATCCGGAAATCCATCGCCTGACGACGGGCCCGGAAATCTATGAAGATACAGACGGCGCTGTCGACATCTTCTTAGCTGGTGTCGGTACAGGCGGTACCCTCTCCGGCGTCGGCCAGTACCTCAAAGAAAAGAAACCGTCCGTCCAGATCATCGCTATCGAACCGAAAGATTCGCCGCTCCTTTCCGAAGGCCATGCAGGCCCGCACAAACTCCAGGGCATCGGCGCAAACTTCGTTCCGGAAACCTTGGATACCAAAATCTACGACGAAGTCTTCACGGTCACGACAGAACAGGCTTATGAAACGGCTCAGAAATTCACCGAATCTGAAGGCCTCCTCATCGGTATCTCCGGCGGTGCTGCTCTCTACGCTGCTTCGGAAGTCGCAAAACGTCCGGAAAACGCTGGCAAGACCATCGTAGCCTTCCTGCCGGATAATGGCGACCGTTACCTCACGACGCCGGGCTTCATCCAGCAGAAAACGAAATAAACAGACCATCCTCCAACCAATACATGCAAAAAGAGGCTGTCGCATGAAGACAGCCTCTTTTTGAGTATTAAAATTCTACATCCACCATTCTTTCACAAAGGAGACTTACTATGCACGAACACGAACACGAACATGACCATCATCATCACGATCATCACCATGAACATCACCATGACTGTCTGGCCGACCACGTCCACCCGCATGACCACAATCATCCTCACGTCCACGGCGGCGTCAACGACTACATGACGGCTGTCGCCGAATACCGCAAGACCTTCGCTTCCAAGCAGGATGTCCTCGACCGCACGCCAGACCCGGCAGTCCGTGAAATGCTCCTGCGCATGGAACAAATCGGCTGCGATACGACCTTCGACCGCTTCGACCAGCAGAAACCGCAGTGCTCCTTCGGCCTGGCCGGCGTCTGCTGCAAGAACTGCAACATGGGGCCCTGCAAGATTACGCCCAAGAGCCCGCGCGGCGTCTGCGGCGCCGATGCTGACCTCATCGTATCGCGCAACCTCCTGCGCAGTGCCGCTGCCGGTGTAGCCCAGCACGGAGCCCACGCCAGAGAAATTCTCTTGTCCTTGAAATTCATCTCCCAAGGCCGCCTCAACCTGCCGATTCTCGGCGTCGAAAAGCTGCATCAAGTCTGCCAGGCCTTCGGTATCCCTGACGACACAGACGACGTCAAGGCCCTGGCCGGCAAACTGGCCGATGTCCTCCTGGCCGACTTGTCGCGGGCAACGCCGGACGATTACGAAACGATTAAAGCCATGGCCCCGGCAGAACGGCAGAAAGTATGGAACGACCTGGATATCATCCCCATCAGCGCCTATAACGAAGTCTTCGACGCCTATCACCGCACCGGCGTCGGCACCGATGGCGACTGGCAGAGCATTATGAAACAATTCCTGCGCTGTGGCCTGGCCTTCTGCTTCACTGGCGTCGTCGCATCCAATATCGGAACGGACGTCATGTTCGGCATCGGCCACCGGGCTACGTCGAAAGTCAATATCGGCGCCTTGAAGAAAGGTTACGTCAACATCGCCGTCCACGGTCACTTACCGACGTTGGTCAGCGAAATCGTCCGCATCGGTAAGACGAAAGAATTCATCGACCTGGCCAAAGCCCATGGCGCCAAGGGCATCCAGTTCTACGGTATCTGCTGTTCCTGCCTGGCAGCCATGTACCGTTACGAAGGGGTCATCCCCCTGTCCAACGCCGTCGGGGCCGAACTCGTCCTCGGCACAGGGGCCCTCGACCTCTGGGTCGCCGACGTCCAGGACGTCTTCCCGTCCATCATGGATGTCGCCCGCTGCTTCAAGACGACCGTCGTCACGACCAGCGATTCCGCCCGCCTGCCCGGCGCTGAACACTATGCCTATGACCATCATCATTCCAACATCGAAGATACGGAAAAATTGGCCCGCAAGATCGTCACCCGCGCCATCGAAAGCTTTGAAGCCCGCCGCGACGTGCCCGTCTTCATCCCGGCTTATGAAGTCACGGCCGATGTCGGTTTCAATGCCGAAAACATCGCCGAAGAATTCCACGGCTTCGGCACCCTGGCAGAAGCCCTCAAAAGCGGACAGATCCGGGGCATCGTCAACATGGTCGGCTGCAGCAATCCCCGCGTCGTCTACGAACGGGCCATCGTCGACGTCGCCGACGAACTGCTGAAAAACGACATCCTCATTTTCACCAACGGCTGCGCTTCCTTCCCGCTCTTGAAACTGGGCTATTGCAGCAAAGCCGGTGCCGCCAAGGCCGGAGCTTCCCTGCAAGCCTTCCTGGGCGGCAAGCTCCCGCCCGTATGGCACATGGGCGAATGCATCGACAACACCCGCGCTTCCGTCGTCTTCGGCGGCATCGCCCAGGCGGCCGGCCAGGCCATCAAAGACATGCCCTATGCCTTTGCCAGCCCGGAATGGTCCAACGAAAAAGGCCTCGACGCCTCCCTGGCCTTCCGCCTCTTCGGTATCGACTCGTACCACTGCGTCGAACCGCCCGTCCAAGGCTCGACGAACGTCGAAAACTTCTTGAAACACGATACTAAAGAAACCCTGGGCTCGGTCATGAACGTCAACGTCGACCCGAAAGCCCTGGCCAAACAAATCATTGACGACATCAACGAACAACGCCGTAAATTAGATTGGAAATAAGCTATTCATAGGAAATGAGGGGATTCCATATGAAACATCACTTAGCCCGCTGGCTTACGCTGCTGCTGGTTCCGGTCCTGCTGATCACAGCCGGATGCAGCGGCCCGTCAGGTCAGCCAGAAGCGGCCCGTCCGACGCGGACCGTGCGCATCGCCTACCTGCCCATCACCCATGCCCTGCCGCTGTTCCAGGAAAAAGAAATGGAAACAGCCGACGGGCCCGTGCACGTTGAGCTCATCCGATACGGCTCCTGGCCGGAACTGATGGACGCCTTGAATACGGGCAAAGTCGACAGCGCGTCGGTCCTCATCGAACTGGCCGTCAAAGCCCGCGAACAGGGCATCGACATCCGGGCCGCCGCCTTGGGACACCGCGACGGCAACGTCATCATCGCCGGAAAAGACATTGCAACGCCTGAAGACCTGAAGGGGAAGATCTTCGCCATTCCGCATAAACAATCGTCCCATAAACTGCTCCTGGACCAGATGCTCCAAGAACACGGCATGACCGAAAAGGACCTGACCGTCGTCGAAATGTCACCGCCGGAAATGCCGGCCGGCCTGGCGCAAGGCCAGATTGCCGGTTACTGCGTCGCCGAACCTCTCGGAGCCAAAGCCATCCTCAACGGCAACGGCCACGTCCTGACCCGGTCTGATGAACTCTGGCCGGACAGTGTCTGCTGCGCCCTGGTCTTCAACGGCCAATTCCTCGACAATCACCACGACCTGGCCAAGGCCATGGTCCACGAATACCTGGCAGCCGGCCGTTATCTGACAGCCCATCCGGAAAGCCAGCTGGCGACGGCCCAGAAATACCTGAAAGCCAAAGGGCCCGTCCTGGATTTATCCTTCCAATGGATTTCCTACGATGACCTGGCCCTGAAGCCCAAGGCCTATCAGGACCTGACCCAACGCATGGTCGACACGGGCCTCATCAAGACGGTCCCGCCTTATGCCGAATTCGTCGATACGTCCCTGCTGGATGACAGCCAGGGCGAAAGGAGCTGATTGTCATGAAACATATTGTTCACATCGCCGGTTCCCTGCTGCTCGCCCTGATAATCTGGCAGGGCCTGGTTTGGGCAGGGAACTGGAATGAAGCCTTATTCCCATCGCCATACCGGACCTGGACCGGTTTCTACGAATTAGTCGCTGACGGCACGCTGGGGCAGGACATCATTGCCAGCCTCATCCGCTTTGCCATCGGCTACATCACGGCGGCCGTAGCCGGCATGGTCCTGGGCCTGCTCCTGGGTTGGTACCGCCATACCTGGGCCTATCTGAACCCGATTGTCCAAGTCCTGCGCCCCATTTCGCCAGTCGCCTGGCTGCCCTTCATCGTCTTGTTCTTCGGTATCGGGGAAATGCCGGCCCTGGTCATCATCTTCATCGCCGCCTTCTTCCCGGTCCTGCTGGCGACTGTCGCTGCTGTAGCAGACATCGACCCGGTCTATCTGAAAGTAGCCCGCAACTTCGGCATCGGCCAGCCGGCCATCCTGACCAAGATTGTCTTCCCAGCCATCTTCCCGCGCATCGCTACGGGCCTGCACCTGGCCCTGGGGACAGCCTGGATTTTCCTGGTCACTGGCGAAATGGTCGGCGCTCAGTCGGGCCTGGGCTTCCTCATCATCGATGCCCGCAATAATCTCCGGGCCGACCTGCTCATGGCCGCCATCATCACGATCGGCGTCCTCGGCCTTTGCTTGGACAGCGGCGTCCGCCTCATCGAAACGGCCGTCAACCGCCGCTGGGGCGTCCATGAAAGGAGCTGATTCTGCATGAGTTATATTACTATTCAAGACGTATCCCGGTTTTACCCGAAAAAAGGCGGGACCTTCCAGGCCCTGTCCCACGTCGACCTCACCATCGACCGCGGGGAATTCATCTGCCTCCTGGGCCCGTCAGGCTGTGGCAAGAGCACGCTGCTCAACATCCTGGCCGGTTTCGACCGCGTCAGTCAGGGGACGGTCACCATCGACGGCCAGCCCGTCACCAAGCCAAGCCTCCGCAACGTCACGATTTTTCAGAACTACGGCCTCCTGCCCTGGCGGACAGTCGAAGAAAACGTCGAACTCGGCTTGGAGAGCCAGCATATCGCCAAAGGGGAACGCCAAAAAATCAGCCAGAAATACCTGGACCTCGTCGGCCTCAAGGGCTTCGAGAACCACCACCCGTCAGAACTGTCAGGCGGCATGCAGCAGCGCGTCGCCATCGCCCGGGCCCTGGCCGTCAATCCGGACATCCTCTTCATGGATGAACCCTTTGCCGCCCTGGATGCCTTGACGCGCATGAAGCTGCAGGACCAGATTTCCGATATCTGCCGGACTCAGAAGAAGACCATCATCTTCGTCACCCATGACATCGAAGAAGCCGTCGTCCTCGCCGACCGCATCGTCGTCATGACGCCAAATCCGGGCCACATCAAGACCATCATCCCCGTCGACCTCCACGGCCGACGCGACCGCACGAGCGTAGACTTCCTGCGCATCCGAAACCGCGTCTTTGAAGCCTTCTCCCTGAAGCCCAAAGACCAGACAGAATATTACATTTAGTTTATAGCAAAAAAGGGCTTGTCGCACGACGACAAGCCCTTTAATTATCAGTGGCTAGCTGCGAGATTTCACCATAACCTATTCGATAATGATGATATGGTTTTATGAATCACGAACCATGGCTTTTCCTTGAAGCCTGGTACTAAATCTGGTATACTGAACTCCATGAGATAGTTCGATGTATTCGGTTTCCCTCGCGAAAGCGAGGTGATCAGCATGAGTGTATACGAAGCATTGTCGTTGATGATTGCATTCGCAACTCTTATAGTGCTGATTATTTCAGCAACGAAGCGATAAACCTTTAGCATGAAAAAAACCGCGTACTCGCGGTACACGGCCTTCTTCAAACATAAACCACAGAGGAGACCGATGTACCACCATCGGACTATCTCTGTTTTTATTGTACCATGTTCGCCTAATAAATCAAGCAAATTAATGCATCCCTCTAAAGCACGTGCCCTTTTCAACCCGTCAGGTCATGACTGTAAAAAACGACAGGACGCTGCTGAAAAAGACCGCTGTAGAGGACGACCCCTGCAACCTCTTTTCGCCAGCCACTAGCCACGAACAACGAGAAACGAGAAAGGGGCTGTCGCACATGCGACAGCCCCTTTCTGGTATATGTAAGAGGGAATATTGGTACCGATGCTTATTCTTTGCCCATATCGCGGCTGGCCACGATATCTACGCCGAGGCCCAGGATATCTTTGACGATGACGTCGCCTGTATGGACCGGGGCTTTGACTTCGACGCTGCGCAGGGCTGCTGCACAGTCGAGGATTTTGCCTTTCGGCAACGTCGTCTTGGATACGACCGGCAGGAGCGGCAGTTCGCCGCCTTCGATGCGGACCGTCGAGGTCAGCATGCGCTGTGGGTCGGTCAATTCCTGATGGGCATATTTTTCACCGCGCGGGCACGTATTGCCTGTGACCTTGGTAATCTTACCGTCTTCCAGGGTAACAGTAAGCAGGCAGCCCAGCGGGCAGTTGATGCAGTTCAGTTGTTTCGTTTCTACACTCATGTTATGCTTCCTCCTTTACGGAAACGGTCCAATCCGCATGATGGCCCTTGGCTTTTTCAGCCGGTACGTTGACGGCGATCATTTCACTCGGTTTGGCGACGGGGAGGACTTTCGTCAGCAGCGTATCGTCACCGCTCTTGACAGTGAGGCGGACTTTCTTCATGGGTTTGCGGACACGCATGAACAAGCGGATCGTTTCGCCTTCTGCCGTAGCGCGGACGTGCTGGGGAACGCAGGTGCGGACTTCGTCGATGGCTTCGACCTTGACGTCGGCTACGTCTTCCGGCAGCTGTTCCTGTGCCTTGAGGGCAGCGTATTTACCGGCAATTTCAGCTTCTTCCGATACGAAGTCTACCAGGTCATGGACGTGGACGACGTTGCCGGCTGCAAAGATGCCGGGGATGCTCGTTTCACGATGCTGGTCGACGATAGGACCATTGGTGAGCGGATGCATAGCCAGCCCCAAGCCGCGGGACAATTCATTTTCCGGAATCAGGCCGACGGACAGGAGCAGCGTATCGCAGTCGATGTCGAATTCCGTGCCCGGAATGGGTTTCATATGGTCGTCGACTTTGGCTGCCGTAATGCCGTTGACCCGGTCTTTGCCGTGGATGGCCGTAATGGTATGAGACAGATACAAAGGAATATCATAGTCATACAGACATTGTACCATATTACGGGTCAAGCCGTTCGAGAAGGGGCAGATTTCCAGGACAGCCTGGACTTTACAGCCTTCCAGGGTCATGCGGCGGGCCATGATGAGGCCGATGTCGCCACTGCCGAGGATGACGATTTTCTTACCGGGCAGATAGCCTTCCATGTTGACCATGCGCTGCGCTGCACCGGCCGTAAAGACGCCAGCCGGACGATAACCGGGGATACGGATGGCACCGCGTGTACGTTCGCGGCAGCCCATGGTGAGGATAATCGTCTTGCCCTGTACTTTCATCAGGCCGTGAGCCGGGCTGACAGCCGTAACCGTCTTGTCGGGATTGACGCTGAGGACCATGGTGTCGACGAGGATTTCGATTTCCGGTTTATCCTTGACCAGGTCATAGCAGCGCTGGGCGTAGCCCGGGCCGGTCAGTTCTTCTTTGAAGTGATGGAGGCCGAAACCATTGTGGATGCACTGCTGGAGGATGCCGCCAGCTTCGCGGTCACGTTCGAGGACGAGAATTTTTTTAGCGCCATTCTGCCAAGCGCTGTAGGCAGCGGATAAGCCTGCCGGGCCGCCGCCAACGATGATAATATCATAAAGTTGTTCACCCATTATGCCTTACCTCCGCTTTCTTTGTTGTAGAACATGTAAGAATTACGCATTTCTTTCCGTACTTCCGTAACGGGGATGTTCAATTCACGGGACAAAATCTGTGTAACACGAGGACCGCAGAAGCCACCCTGGCAGCGGCCCATGCCGGCACGCGTGCGGCGTTTGACACCGTCGACGGTGCGGGCACCGACGGGGCGATGGATGGCATCGACGATTTCCCCTTCCGTAATCGTTTCGCAGCGACAGATGACGCGGCCATAGCGGGGATCCTTGGCGATGAGGGCTTTCTGGTCAGCTTCAGCCATCATGCGGAAGCAGGGCTGAGCCGGACGGCCTTTCTTATAGTCCGTCTTGGCTGTCGCACCGGTTTCAGCGACGATGCCGTCGACGAGGTATTTGGCGATAGCCGGAGCCGAAGTCAGGCCCGGAGACTGGATGCCGGCAGCCTGGATGAGGCCTTTCGTCTTTTCCGACGGGCCGAGGATGAAGTCGCCCGTGCTGGATACGGCGCGGACACCGGCAAATTCCGTAATCGTAGCGCCTACAGGGATATTCGGGACCAGACGGCGGGCTTTGTTCAGGATGTCGTCCATGCCCGGAATGGTAACAGCCGTGTCGTCTTTTTCTTCATCCGGCATATCCTGGGCGTTCGGGCCGACGAAGACGTTGCCATGAGTCGTCGCGCAGACCAGGATGCCTTTGCCCATTTTCGTCGGTGTCGGGAAAATCGGCGAGTAAACGAGGTCTTTCTGAGCCGTTTTATCAAAGAGGATGTATTCGCCGCGGCGCGGATGAATCTTAAAGGTATCGTCCCCGGCGAGGCGGCTGATTTCGTCGGCATGAACGCCGGCGGCATTGATGACGTATTTCGTTTCGATAGTACCCTTGTCCGTTTCGACGGCTTTAACGGCACCGTCTTCTACAGTAATGCCCGTGACCTGACATTCACGGATGACTTCAGCGCCGTTGATGACGGCATTTTCAGCAAAAGCCAGAGCCAGGCCGAAAGGCCAGCAGATACCGGCAGTCGGAGCCCAGAGTGCGCCTTTGATGTCCTTGCTGACATTCGGTTCTTCTTTGCGCATTTCATCGCCGCTGACGATTTTCAGTCCGGGAACGCCATTGGCATTGCCCCGTTCGAGGAGTTCCTTGAGGACGTCCATCTGTTCGTCGTCGAGGGCGGCTACATACGAGCCGGACCAGCGGATGTCCAGATCCAATTCGTCTTTCAATTCATGATACATCGCATTGCCTGCGACATTCATGCGGGCTTTCATACTACCCGTAGGCGCATCGAAACCTGCGTGAAGGATGGCACTGTTGGCCTTTGTCGTGCCGGCAGCCAGTTCCGGTTCCTGTTCAACCAGGACTGCACGAAGATTGTACTTTGCCAATTCGTGCAAAATGGCTGTGCCGGTAATACCGCCGCCAATTACGACGACATCTGCTTGTTTTGTCATGTTCACAACCTCTTTCTCTGTAAATACCAAGTATCACTATCTTTGATGCCCTTATTATATCGGTTTGTGAAAATAATTGCAAGACTATTTTTACATATTTTCACACAGCCGAATTATACTATTTTTTCATGCAAAAATATAGGAATATTACCTTTGATTAAGTATGAAATTATGTTCAAATTAAATGAGTAATTTTGTGAATCAGGGTAAAGCATAGGCGCTGTCATGAAGACAGCGCCTATGCCGTTCGTCGGTGGTCGTTCATCGCTCGTCGTATGAGATTAAAAAATAACAATTCGTCACGATGAACGATGAACAATGAACGACGAACGAATATTAGAAGACGTTCAAAGCCATGGCTACGACGTAGGCTGCAAAAGCACCAGCCAGCGGCCCGAAGACAGGGACCCAGGCATAAGCCCAGTCCGAATCGCCTTTACCGGCAATCGGCAGGATAGCATGAGCAATACGAGGACCCAAGTCTCGAGCCGGGTTCATAGCGTAGCCTGTGGGCCCGCCAAGGCTCATGCCCAGAGCCCAGATGAGGATACCGACGATGTACGGCCCAAGGCCTGCCGGCATAGCTCCGACTTTATTAGAGAAGATCATCCAGATAACGAACATCAGGAAGAACGTGGCAATGAATTCGCACAGGAAGTTGGCCGGATAGTTGCGGATAGCCGGAGCCGTGCAGAAGATACCGAGCTTCGCCGATTTATCTTCTGTTTCAGCCCAATGGGGCAAGTAAGCCAGCCAGACGATAGCAGCGCCGAGGATACCGCCCAGGATCTGAGCGATGGACGTGGCGAAGAACTGGGGAACACTGTAAATCCCGATCATCGTCTTGCCCAAGGTGACAGCCGGGTTCAGGTCGCCCTGCGGAGCACCGAGGGTCGTCGCCGTGTAAACGCCGAGGGTTACGGCGAAACCCCATGCTGCGGTAATACAAATCCAGCCGCCGTTCTGGCCCTTCGATTTGGTCAGCGTGTTGCAGGCACAGACGCCGGCCCCGAAAACGATGAGGACCATCGTCCCAAGAAATTCTCCTAATAAGTTGTCAAACATCATGATGCTAGCACCTCTCTCTTAGTCTTCATCACTGAGCCAGTGCATAGCGTGTTTGACAGCTTTGCGCCAGCCTTTATAATACCCTGCTGCTTTTTCAGGATCCATGGTCGGTTCAAAACGATTCTGGAGTTTCCAGCTCGATACGAGTTCTTCTTTGGAATCCCATACGCCGACAGCCAGGCCAGCCAGATAAGCGGCGCCGAGAGCCGTCGTTTCGATGACCTGCGGACGATCGACAGGAACGCCGAGGATATCGGCCTGGAACTGCATGAGCATGTTGTTGGCAACAGCACCGCCATCGACTTTGAGGGCAGCCAGTTTGATGCCAGAATCTGCTTCCATGGCGCCGAGGACATCTTTCGTCTGGTAAGCCATAGAATCGAGAGTTGCCCGGACGATGTGAGATTTCTTAGTGCCACGCGTGATGCCGATGATCAAGCCGCGGGCATCCATATCCCAGTAGGGAGCGCCGAGGCCGACGAATGCCGGTACGACATAAACGCCGTCCGAGTCGGGAACGCGTTTAGCGACCCATTCCGAATCAGGAGCCGTGTCGATGAGGCGCAAGCCGTCGCGGAGCCACTGGATAGCCGAGCCGGCGACGAAGATAGAGCCTTCCAGAGCATATTCGACTTTACCGTCGAGGCCCCAGGCAATGGTCGTGACCAGGCCGTTCTTGGATGGAATCGGCGTCGTGCCCGTGTTCATCAGCATGAAGCAGCCTGTACCATAGGTATTCTTGGCCATGCCCGGTTCATAACAGGTCTGACCGAAGAGGGCTGCCTGCTGGTCACCAGCGATACCGGCGATGTTGACCGGACCGCCGAGGATAGCCGGATCCGTGCAGCCATAGACTTCACTGGACGGGCGGACTTCCGGGAGCATGCATTTCGGTACGGTTAAATATTCAAGGAGTTGGTCATCCCATTTCAGTTCTTTAATGTTGAACATAAGTGTACGGGATGCGTTGGAATAGTCAGTAATGTGGACTTCGCCGCCAGTCAGTTTCCAGACCAGCCAGCAATCGATGGTCCCGAAGAGGAGATCGCCCTTTTCAGCTTTTTCCCGGGCGCCTTCGACGTTGTCCAAAATCCATTTGACCTTCGTGCCCGAGAAGTAGGCGTCGATGACCAACCCTGTCTTGTCACGGAATTCATCGACTAAGCCGCGGGCTTTGAGGTCTTCGCAAATCGGTGCGGTCTGGCGGGACTGCCAAACGATGGCGTTGTACACGGGGTCGCCTGTGTTCTTGTCCCAGACGACGGTCGTTTCACGCTGGTTGGTAATACCGATAGCCGAGATTTCGCTGGCCATCATATTGGCCTGTGCCAGGGCTTCACGCATGACTTCGACCATGCTGTGGAAGATTTCATTGGCGTCGTGTTCTACCCAGCCCGGTTTGGGGAAATACTGAGTGAATTCTTTCTGGCTGACGCTGACGATGTGTGATTCATTGTCGAAAATAATAGCGCGATTACTCGTGGTGCCGGCATCAAGGGCCATGACGTATTGCTTGTCTTGCATAATAACATTGCTCCTTTCATCAATTACACTGGTATCTTCTTTCGCTACCTGCATAGAGGATTTTCTGTGATTTCATCATACATCACCTAGCACATTATTTCAACTAAATATTTACATATTTTCACTTTGCGTATAGCCTTAAAACAGGTTATAATTTTTATGCAAAATATAGTATACATAAAAGATCATATTTCTGAATTTGTTTTCTATTTTACCTTGCATTTACATGAACAAAAATGCGATAATGGAAGAGAATATACTCGCATTCGCTACTATTTTTTCGTCAGAGGATTACACTATTTTATAATTCTATAATTAAGGATGGATTCCTATGCAACATGATAAGAATAAACTAGCCATCAGCGCTGCCAAATTGTATTACCAGTCGGGCTTCAGCCAGGCCGAGATTGCCAAAGAGCTGCAGCTGTCCCGTCCGTCGGTATCGCGGCTTTTACAGTATGCCAAGGACATGGGCTTCGTGCGCATCGAAATCTTCGACCCCATCGAAGACCAGGGCCAGCTGGCCCAAAAAGTCGCCGCCGCTTACGGCCTGCGCGATGTCTGCATCGCCAACGCCCCTATCGAAGACGAAGAAGAGGTCAAGAAATATATAGGCCAGCGCGGCGCTGCCTATATCAATGAAATCATCCAGGACGGGGACATCATCGGCGTCGGCTGGGGCACGACCCTGCACAGCCTGTCCCACCAGCTCATCCCCCATCCCCTGAAGGGCGCCCAGATTGTCCAGCTCGAAGGGGGTATCACCTTGTCGACGAGCGAAACCTTTGCCAATGAAATATTGGAAAAATTCGCCAAGAACTATGAAACTATCGCCCAGTACCTGCCGCTGCCGGTCCTCTTCGACTCGAAAGAGGTCAAGGAAATGGTCTACCGCGACCGCCACATCAAGCGCGTCCTGGAACTGGGCCGCAACGCCAACATCGCCATATTCAGCGTCGGCACCGTCCGCGACAACGCCTTGTTCTTCCGCCTGGGCTATGCCGATGCCCAGGAAAAGGCCTACCTCAAGAGCCACGCCGTCGGCGATATCTGCTCCCGCTTCTTCGATAAAGACGGAAATATCTCCAGCCAGGAACTGAACGACCGCACCGTCGGTATCGCCCTCGATGACCTGCGCAACAAAGAATACAGCATCCTCCTGTCCGGCGGCGAAGGCAAAATCGCCAGTATCCGGGCGGCCCTAAAAGGAGGCTACGCCAACGTCCTCATCACCGACCAGTTCACAGCCAAACGATTACTGGAGAAGGTGTAAAAAAAGAGGCTGTCGCATATGCGACAGCCTCTTTTTCTGTAGGGGCGCCACGTGGGGCGCCCGCTCCGGGATATGTACGATTTTCCAATCAGTCTTCTAAAAAAATCCCCCAAATCCTAGCGGGTCGCCCACGCGGCGACCCCTACAAACCTGGGATATCGGCCCGCTTACTAACAACGAACAACGAACCACTAACCACTGGAAAGGGCGTCAGCCCTTTCCCTCACTCCCAGGCGCTATCGGGCAGGGCGGTGATGCTGGCCCAGGCATTATTGATGGCGGCAGCCATCATTTTTTTGCCCGGCGGGTCGAGATGGAGTCCGTCCAGGGCCAGTTCGGTCTTGAGTTCGCCGCGGCTGTCGGCCATGCCCGGCGTGATGTCGATATGGACCTGCGTATCGATGTAGTCGTTGACTTCGGCAATGGCGCCGCGCCAGTCATCGGCCGTATCCTGGTCGAAAGCAGCTTTGATGTTCTCCGGATTGAGCGGCGGAATGGTCAGGAAAACGGGCTTGATGCCATGACTCAGGCATTTTTCCTTCAACGTCTGTAAGTCACTGATGACTTCACCGGCCGGTACGCCGGCGCGGAGGCTGTTGGAGCCGATGAGGATGATGACATACGACGGCTTGAAGGGCAGGACGTCGCGGTCGAAGCGTTCGACGCCCATGGCGCTCGTATCGCCGCTCTGGGCCAGGTTGATCGTCGGGAACATGAGATACGAAGCGTAACTGAAGTCCCAATCCGTCGGCGAATAGGAAATACTGCCGCCACCGTGGCTGATACTGTCGCCAAAGATAGCGACGACGCCCTGTTCCGCTGCCGGGTCCAGCTCAAAGGGCAGGGCATCGGAATAACCGCCGATAGGATTGCCTGCCCCATCCAGAGCCAGGACGCGCCAGTAAAAGGGCTTATCGCCCATGCGGGCTTTCTGGTCGTACTGCTGGGCATATTGCGGCGTGTAACTGTCGATGCGATGAATCGACGGCGCCGTACCATTCGGGTCTTCCGGCAAATCGTTGAGGATTTCTACTTCATACTTGGCTGCCCCCGGTACGGCTATCCAGTCGTAGACCGGATAGAGCAGGGTCTGTCCCGGTCCCTGGTTGAAAAAGGACAAGGGCGTCGGCTTCTCCGTAAAAGGCTGGAAAATATCGACATGCGCTTCTTCGATATCCGAAAATTCACTGACCGGACGGCCCTTCAAATCGAGGCCGCGGACGCGCCAGTAAAAGACCTGTCCCAGGAAGGTATCGGGCAAATCCAGTTCCAGTCCCGTCGTATAAGCCTTCTGGTCATCCATGAAAGGCTCGTAAGACGTACTGACCTTTCCGTCATCGCCATTTTTTTCCTCTTTCTTCAAGATCTGCACGTCATACATGACAGCCCCGTCGACACGGCTCCAGCGCAGGATGGGATGTCCATCAGCCGGATCCGTCGCCGGATAATGGAGGGTGACATGCGGTTTTTCCCGCAAAGCCGGCATGTCATCACTATCGGCCTTTACATGCTGCCGCGCTTCTTCCAGGGCCACGTCGACACCGTGGGAGTCCGTCGACTGACGGGCGCCGGCAAAGATGCCGACCCCCAGGGTCAGGGCCATGAGAACCGTGATAAAAGCTAATTGTTTACGCATTCTTCTCCTTCTTATCTTTCTTATAACCGTACTTCTGGGTCCAGGCTTTATTCTGCTTCTGGATTTCCTTCTTGCTCAACATGGCCGGCTTGGCTTCCAGGGCCGACTGGATATTCTTGACGATAGCCGGCTGATCATCACCGTCAGCACAGGTCATGATGCGCAAGTCGTTGACATAGACATCGTTACCGCGGGACGCTACGTTCCACGACGGCTGCTTCTTGTTCATCGCTTCCGTAACGACCTTGTCGTCTTTCGTTGCTTCACCGTAGACGTCATGCGTAGCCCGGGCCAGATTGCCCGCTACCAAGAAAGCCCGGCGCCGCGACGAATACGTCCCGGCTGCAGCCGGCGTGACGACGGGTTTGGCATTGACATAGACCGTGTTACCGCCGACCTGGACGCGGTTGCCCGACCACAAAGTCATGCGGCCGGCCAGCTTTTCGATACGGCTCGACATCTGAGGATGATTATTCGGACTGATGACGCGCTTGAAGCCTTCCTGCCACAGTTCGCCGTACTGTTCGTAGACGTACTGCATGGACGAAGCCGCGCCGCCGACATTGTAGGCCGTGTTCTTGAAGACATTGAAGCCCGTCGCATCGGCCTGTTTTTCCTGATCCATAGTGACGAATTCATTGTCGATGTAATTGACGGCCACACTGCCCAGGAGAATGTCGAGGACGTCGGCATTACCGCCAAGGGACACGTCGATGAGCGTCGAAATACCGATACTCTTGAGGACGCCGTTGATGGCATGGCGTTTTTCGCCGTGCTGCATTTCATGGCACATGGTAAAGGCCAGTTCATCGTCGTTGAGGGCATCGAGCATCCCCTTATTGACGGAAATGACGCCGCCAATCGTTTCAAAGGCGTTCAACTCTTTCGACGGATTGGCATAGACATCGTAATTGCGCTTGATGAGGCCTGTCGCTACGAGGTTGCGCTGGATATTTTCCAGACGGTCGCTGTAGGCTTCATTATCGACGACACCGGTCTTGGCCTGCGTATTGGCTAACATCTGCTTCTGATTGTTGTTGTCCATCTGGAGCAGCTGCTGTTTGGCCAGAGCCATCGTCGCCGCCCCATAGAGCAGTATCTGCGCCGTCGACGCAGCCGAAGCGATGGCTGCCGGTGCCATACAGAGGGATAAACTGGCAACGATCGTCGTCAGCCATTTTTTCCATAGTTTCATTTCGATCATCCTTCCTCATCCGTTATGGAAAGCTGTCCCCGGCAGAGTTTTTCCTTCTTCTTTTTCGTCCACTGCTTGATCTGCCATTCCCAATGCATGGCCTCGTGTTTTGTAGGAAAACCCTGGCACCAGGCCAGGGTTACAGGGCGACGGGAACGGGTATACTTAGCCCCTCTGCCGTCATTGTGCGCTGCGACCCGGCGGGGCACATCCAGCGTCCAGCCCGTGTATAAAGACTGGTCGGCACAGCGCACCATATACGTATAATATAGCATGAAGCCCTTAGGCTTCTTCCGTAACGATTTTCACCGTATTCAGGACAACATCTTCCAGCGGTTTATCGGCAAAATTGGTCTTGACCTTGCTGATACCTTCGACGACGTCATAATCCTTGACGACCTTGCCGAAAATAGAGTGGTGGTTCTGGAGCCACGGCGTGGGGACGACCGTCACGAAGAACTGGGAACTGCCCGTATTGGGGCCGGCATTGGCCATAGCCAGGACACCGGGTTCGCTGAAATCGAGGCCCGGACCGAATTCATCAGGAATCGTCTGCTTCGAGCCGCCGCAGCCCGTACCCGTCGGGTCGCCGCCTTGGATCATGAAATCGGCAATGATGCGATGGAAAATCGTGCCATCATAAAAACCGGATTTTGCCAAATTCACAAAATTTTCGACCGTAATCGGTGCCTTGTCTGCAAAAAGTTCTACCGTAAAATCGCCGCGGTTCGTCTGGAACACAGCGTATGTTTTATTGTCTGCCATAGTAACAGCCTCCTGTTTATATATAATAAGGTATTGTATACGTTTATATTACCGTAGAATAGGCAATTCCGCAAGTAGTTAGGGCGCTAAAGCGCCTGCACGCTGCAGGTCGCCGTTCGCAGGCCGCCTCGGACTCAGATGCCGCTACGCGGCAACAGACTCAGAATAACGACATCGCCTCGAGTAACCCTCGGCTCGTAAAAATCGCCCCAATCGGGGCCTCCGTAGGGGCCGTCCTAAGCCTTTTTGACCCATCGGGTGCCGACCAACGGAAGGCGCAAGACGGTTGCCAAAACGGACAGCTGTTGCTAGGCGGCCCGCCGCGAGATTCCACCACAGCTAACTCTGGCATGATGGCAGGTTTTATAAATTACTAGCCGCTCGTCATAAATTCCGGCCATTCACACTATTCACAGCGGGACGCCTTGACAGGACGTCCCCTACGAAATCGCATACAGGCGAAAAAAAGAGGCTGTCTTCATGCGACAGCCTCTTTTTTGAGTTTAGCCCAAAATCTTTTTGAGGTCAGCTTCCGGCGTGCTGGTCGGAGTGATGTTGAAGTTTTCTACCAAGTAGTTGAGGACATTCTTGGAGACGAAGGCCGGCAGTGTCGGGCCGAGGTAAATATTCTTGATGCCCAAGGAGAGGAGGGTCAAGAGGATGCAGACAGCTTTCTGTTCGTACCACGAGAGGACGAGGGTCAAGGGCAGATCGTTGACGCCGCAGTCGAAGGCTTTTGCCAAAGCGACAGCTACCTGGATAGCGCTGTATGCGTCGTTGCACTGGCCCATATCCATGATGCGCGGCAAGCCGCCGATAGTGCCGAGGTCGAGGTCATTGAAGCGGTATTTGCCGCAAGCCAGGGTGAGGACGACCGTATCAGCCGGGGTCTGTTTAACGAATTCCGTGTAGTAGTTACGGCCCGGACGAGCGCCGTCGCAACCGCCGACGAGGAAGAAGTGTTTGATAGCGCCGGCTTTGACAGCGTCGATGACTTTGTCAGCAACGGAGAGGACCGTGCCATGACCAAAGCCAGTCGTAACGGTGCTGCCGCCGTTGATGCCGGTGAAATGCTGGTCTTCCGCATAGCCGCCGAGTTCCAGGGCTTTTTCGATGACCGGCGTGAAGTCTTTGTCTTCGCCGATATGAGTTACGCCGTCAAAGGAAACGACTTCCGTCGTGAAGACGCGGTCGATGTAGGATTTACGAGGCGGCATGAGGCAGTTCGTCGTGAACAGGAATGCACCGGGAACGCCATCGAATTCTTTCTGCTGGTTCTGCCAAGCCGTGCCGAAGTTGCCTTTGAGGTGTTTGTATTTCTTCAATTCCGGATAAGCGTGAGCCGGGAGCATTTCGCCGTGTGTATAGATATTGATGCCTTTGCCTTCAGTCTGTTTAAGGAGGAGTTCCAAGTCTTTCAGGTCGTGGCCGGTGACAACGATGAACGGGCCTTTTTCAACCGTCAAAGGAACCGTCGTCGGAACCGGAGTACCATAAGTAGACGTATTAGCTTCATCGAGGAGAGCCATGCAGGTCAAGTTGACTTTGCCTGTTTCCATGACAATCGGGAGGAGTTCATCCATGCCCCAGTCTTCGCCGATGGCCGACAAGCCTTTGACGAAGAAAGCATCGACTTCTTCGCTCGATTTGCCGAGCATGAGAGCATGATAAGCATAAGCAGCCATGCCGCGCATACCAAAGAGGATGAGCGATTTGAGGGAACGGATATCTTCGTCAGCGTTCCACATCTGGTTCATATCGTAGTCAGCTGCGGGAGTGGACGAAAGGTCAGCGGCTTCAGCGTGAACTTTATCGATCATAGCCTGGGTCGTCGTCGTGTTGAAGTTGACGTTGGTAATGGTCGTGAACATGCCTTCGAGGATAGTGCGATAGGTCTTAGCCGTCGGAGCGGCAGTCTGACAGGTGCGGGCCAAGCCAACGAGGGCGCCGGTCAAAACATCCTGCAAGCCGGCTTCAACAGCCGATTTGCCACAAACACCGGCACAACCGGTACAGCCAGTACCCATAGCGGTCTGTTCACACTGGAAACAAAACATCTGTTTTTCTTTTGTCATGGGGAAAACCTCCTGTATCTCATACATATAATAAATTGAATGGGTGATTCGTAATTCTCTGCTCTCATCGAGTACACGTAAAGTATAACAAAAAGAAAGAAACATTTCTGTTGCATTTACAACCAAAAGGGAAATTAGTGGCTCGTTGTTCGTGGCTCGTAAAAGCCTGCCATTATACTCGAAAAGGCTGTGGTCAAATCTCGCAACGGCCGCACAAGGCTCCCTTTATAGGGGAGCTGGCCGCCAAAGGCGGTCTGAGAGGTTAAAGGACAGCCCCTACGCACAAGGCCGCTGACCGTGTATTTTTTTGCGGTCCGCAGGACCGCGGCAACCTGCGAACTGCCGTCTGCGAACTGCGTTCATTTCATGAATCTGTCGCGGCGGAACGCCGCACCTGAATCCGAAAAAGACCAGGCATGATAGCTGCTGCTCCATGCATGGTCTCTTTATCATCAACTAAATTCCATATTCCTTAAAAAGTTTTTCACGAAAATCAGCATCAGCAGCCGCTTTGTTCGCATCGTCATAGCGCTGTTCATTCAACAGTCGTTGCATCAAGGTACCCCAGCGTTCATTAGCGATGGCTTGTCCTTCTTCGCGTCCCTTGGCTTCCCCTTCTTTACGGCCTTTAGCCTCTCCCTCTTTACGACCTTTAGCCTCTCCCTCTTTACGGCCTTTAGCCTCTCCCTCTTTACGCCCCTCAGCTTTTCCTTCTTCAAAGGCATCGCGATGATCCGAGTTATAGTCAAGGATGGCGAGTTCGCGGTTGATGTAAGCCAAGCGTTCGGCGTCATTCTGCAGGAAGGTCCGGGCGGCATCTACGGCTTTATGGATGGCTTCATCGCTCATGATCAGTTCCCCCTTTTCGTCATCACTAAGCTGGTTAGCAAAGTACGCCAGCCAGCGTTCCATTTTCGTCATGTCACTAATTCGCTTCTTCGGCGATTTTGTATATTTCGGGATTTCCAGAAAATGGAATACCAAATCCTTATTGAGGCGGTCGCCCGTCTCGGCGTTGTAAATACTCCACATGGAATGGGCGTCTTCTTGCGGCAGCAGGTTGAACCGCAACAAATTGATGGTAATACAAGGCTTCAAGTCCTGATAGGCGCCACCGGGCGGTAAAGATAGCAGATATAGGCGCGCCCAATAGCACATGGTCCGGCGCTGCATGTTTTTCTGATTGACGATTTGGACTTCGATATCGACTTGTTCGCCTGTATCCAAGGTACAGGCCACGTCGAGACGGGTCAGTTTTTCATCGTGACTGTCCGGGACGTTTTCCGTCGGCGTAAAGACGATGTCCGTAATCGAATGGCCCAGGTCTTCGGCGGCGATGGCATTGAGGAAATCAATGGTAATGAGTTTGCGTTCCGGCCGGCCGAAGATGAACTTGAACAAGACATCATTCATGGGATTGAAGTTCTTTTCCGTCAGCTCCGGGAAATACGTACGATAGCGGATTTCGTTGGCAGTCAGTTGCTTTTTCAACAGATTCACCATTCCTTTCTTTATTATAGCATGAAACAGAACGAGTAGGATATATCCATACCTCCATGATACAACAGAAAAAGGACGGTTCTGGAAAACTTAATCGTTTTCTAATCGTTTTTGAATGAAATCCCAAATATTTAAGGAAACGTTAATGTAGATTGGGGCCTATCAGCCCCGCCAGTCGCAGTTCGCAAGCCGCCTTGGACTCAGATGCCGCTGCGCGGCGACAGCCTCAGAATGACGACATCGCCTCGAGTAACCCTCGGCTCGTGAAAAAATAGTGGCTCGTGGTTCGTAGTTCGTGGCTCGTAAAAGCCTGCCATTATACTCGAAAAGGCTGTGATGAAATCTCGCAACAGGCCGCACAAGGCTCCCTTTATAGGGGAGCTGGCCGCCAAAGGCGGTCTGAGAGGTTGAAGGTCGGCCCCTACGCGCAAGGCCGTTGGCCGTGCATTTTTTACAATCTGCAAACTGCGTTTACTTCCATCGCCTGTATGCGATTCCGTAGGGGCCGACCCAGAGCTTTCTGCCCCGTCAGATGCAGGACAGTTACCCGGACAGATGGCAGCGGCGGGCGGCCCGCTACGCGCTGAGGGTTTCCCGAAGCGTCGTTGTCAGTTTGAATTTGTCGCGGCGAAGCCGCATCTGAATCCAATTTATGGTATAATATCAACGTTGCTCACCCCTATACTGAGCGGGTAAGGGGGGGTTACTCTTGAACAAACTCAAAAACTTTTTGATGGCTGTCATGGCTAGCGTAGTCTCTTACTACCTATGCAAGTGGTTAGACACCATTATTACCCTTATGAGCAACTAGCCCCAGCGTTTTCCTGTCGAACACCACAAAAAGAAAACCCCCAGAGATTCCGCCTCTGGGGGTTTTCGTGTTACAATTGAACAAACTCAAAACTTCTACATTTATTATAATGAAATCAACCAATTCTGTCAATTCTCAACTCACGGCAGGCGGCCCGCCGTCCCCCGCGGACTCAGATGCCGCTGCGCGGCGACAGCCTCAGAATGACGACATCGCCTCGAGTAACCCTTGGCTCGTGAAAAAATAGTGGCTCGTGGCTCGTGGTTCGTGGTTCGTAAAAAACTGCCATCATACAAGAATAGGTATATCCAAAGCTCACAACGGGCCGCCCAAGGCTCCCTTTATAGGGGAGCTGGCCGCCAAAGGCGGTCTGAGAGGTTGAAGGTCGGACCCTACGCACAAGGCTATAGGCCGCGTATTTTTTTGCGAACTGCGACCTGCGAACTGCCGCCTGCGACCTGCGAAAAAAAATGAGGTTGTCGCCTCAAGTAATCTTGACTTGGTGCGACAACCTCATCGCTATAGCACTATTTCTTGCCAAGTGCCTGCTGAATCATTTCGCCTTGCTGGGCTACGAGAGCTTCCAGTTTAGCAATCTTTTCGTCTTGTTCTTTCATCTTAGCATCCTGTGCTTTCAGGAGTTCATCTTGTTCTTTAATCTTCTTAGCCATGACCGTCTTGGACGTCGTGATACCGCTGCCACCGCTGCCGAGTTTAAAGCTGATGCCGGCGTTGATCATGTTTTCACCGCCGCCGAAGCTGCCACCGATGCTGAACATGGTGTTTTCGTTCGGGCGATAGTAGGTACCGATAGCGACTGCATTGGCGCCGGCATAGTTGCCGTAACCTGCTGCGAAGTCCCACTTGTTGTCCGGGTCAAAATCGAGCGGGTGGAGGGCTGCCAGAGCGGCTGCGCCAGCACCGACGCGATTGATGCGGCTATCCAGCTTGTTGAGCGAATGGCTCAGGCTGTTGATGTTTTCTGCGTTGGCAA
>ERZ773269.385-NODE-385-length-53008-cov-5.230884_pt1 | contig 53008 bp, 72 predicted proteins | sample MGYA00511958_ERZ773269 | MGnify/ENA primary metagenome ERZ773269 (study PRJEB29015, sample SAMEA2737761) | human gut metagenome | biome: human gut; feature: human-associated habitat; material: faeces | place: China | collected 2012 ... | reverse complement strand
TGCTCATCAGAATAATATCTATAGCCACTTACCGTAGTATGATGCGGATGAAGTTTTCCATTTGCATCCCAATTTCGTAATGTCTGAGCAGATACGCCTATAATTTTTGAAAATTCGTGTATAGAATAATATTTACTCAAAGTATCAACTCCTTTCAATAATGTTTTAGTCTAATATCTTATAAAACTCAATATCTACTTATATGATTTTATAATTTATCTTTAACTTTTAATGACCCTCCTTTCTTTCGGCCGGAGGGTGTCTTATCCCTCCTCAAAAGAAGGGTAGCCGCCTGGCTTTGGTTTCCCTAGATAAATTTTATCACGCGCAATATTCTTTTTCAATGTATTTTATTTTTAATGTATAGCAAAATGTAGAGCTATCTTTATCTCCGGCAGCCCCGCATTTTCTCTCAGTTTATCAAATATTATCGAAATTCATTATCTCATATATTACGATTCAAATGATGTAATTCGTCCACTCAGATAATATAATAGCGTCATTACATCTTCCAATGTAATTTTCCCATCATTTCTTGCAACATCACCGTTTACAAGTGCACCTTCTGACAATTCATCTGTCGATACCTTTCCAGACATTACTTCTATTTTTGTGTCTATTTTTTTGGTTATTTTTTCACACCAAAAAAACTCCCCAGAAAGATTTCTCTTTCTGGGGAGTCCATATTTCTGTATGAATTCAGAAATGCTTATGCCAGCTTCATTGGGTTGATCTTTACACCAGGTCCCATTGTAGATGTAAGAGTTACAGTCTTAAGGTACTGTCCTTTTAATGCTGCCGGTTTAGCTTTATTGATTGCATCGATCAGCGTCTGGAAGTTGTCTGCAAGCTGCTCTTCGGTAAAGGAAGCTTTACCTACTGGTACATGGATAATGTTTGTCTTGTCAAGTCTGTACTCAATCTTACCAGCTTTGATATCCTGGATTGCTTTTGTAACGTCCATTGTTACTGTACCAGCCTTCGGGTTAGGCATGAGACCTTTAGGTCCAAGTACACGTCCGAGACGTCCAACAACACCCATCATATCTGGTGTAGCTACAACTACGTCGAATTCGAACCAGTTCTCGTTCTGGATCTTTGGAATGAGCTCGTCTCCGCCTACGAAATCTGCTCCAGCAGCTTTAGCTTCCTCAGCTTTAGCGTCTTTAGCAAATACAAGGATACGAACCTTTTTACCTGTTCCGTGTGGCAGTACAACTGCTCCACGAATCTGCTGGTCAGCGTGACGTCCGTCACAACCTGTTCTGATATGAGCCTCGATTGTCTCATCAAATTTTGCTACTGCAGTTTTTTTAACCAATGCTACTGCGTCTGCTACATCATAGAGTGTTCCTCTGTCGATAGCTTTTGCAGCCTCAACGTATTTCTTTCCTCTTTTCATTATAAATAACCTCCTAGTGGTAATGTCGGGATAACCCTCCCACATCCATTTACTTCAGTTTCATCATTATCAAGGAAATTCTTTTCGTCAGGTTCGTCCGCGCGCACACCGCGCTTGGCCTCGCCCGTCTTAAAGAACAACCAGGGACTAGTCTACTACAGTTACTCCCATAGAACGGCATGTTCCAGCGATCATGCTGGCAGCTGCCTCTACAGTTGCTGCGTTCAGGTCTGGCATCTTTGTCTTAGCGATCTCCTCTACCTGAGCTTTTGTGATTGTAGCAACTTTATTCTTGTTCGGAACACCAGATCCTGATTTGATGTTGCATGCTTTCTTGATCAGAACTGCTGCCGGTGGTGTCTTTGTGATGAAGCTAAAGCTTCTATCGTTGTAAACTGTGATAACTACAGGGATGATCATATCTCCCTGATCTGCTGTCTTAGCGTTGAACTGCTTTGTGAATTCAACGATGTTTACACCGTGCTGTCCAAGAGCTGGTCCAACCGGTGGTGCCGGAGTTGCTTTGCCGGCAGGAATCTGTAATTTAATATAACCTTCTACTTTTTTTGCCATTTCAATTACCTCCTTGTGGTAATGGCGGAACCATATGGCCCCTCCCACGTTTCGTATTTACGTTACACTCGTTTAATTTCTGCGAAACTAATTTCAACCGGTGTTTCGCGACCGAACAGCTCAACATTGATCGTTACACTCTGCTTCTGCGCGTTCATAGCCTGGATCACTCCGACTGTATCTGCCCACGCACCGGCAACAACCTGTACGGTGTCACCGACTTCAAAGTCTACTACGATGTTGTCCTGCTGAATTCCAAGTGGTGCCATCTCTGCATCTGTAAGCGGTACCGGCTTAGATCCCGGACCTACAAATCCTGTCACACCTCTTGTGTTACGCACAACATACCAGGTATCATCATTCATAATCATATGAATCAATACATATCCCGGAAACATCTTCTTCTGAGATACCTTCTGCACTCCGTTCTTAAGTTCAACAACGTCCTGCAACGGAACTCTGACTTCAAGGATCTGATCCTCCAGATGTCTGTTCTCAACCGACTTATCAATGTTGGCTTTTACTTTGTTCTCATACCCGGAATAGGTATGAACTACGTACCATTTTGCTTCTGACATAAACTCACCTTTCCTGCTCGTTAGTGTCTAGCCCAGATTGACCAGAATGTCAATTCCGTGCTGAGCCAGGAAATCAACTAATGCGATGATTGCTCCCAGCACTACGGATACGGAAACTACTGCCGCCGTCTCTTTTACAAGTGTCTGCTTGTCTGGCCAAATGATTTTCTTAAACTCTGCGTTAAGACCTTTGAACCAGTTCTTCTTCTGAGTCTTTTGAGATTTCTCACTCATGACGTACACACTCCTTTACGACTATTTTGTCTCCTTGTGCAATGTGTGTGACTTACAGAACTTACAGTACTTCTTAGTCTCCATGCGCTCAGGATGAGTTTTCTTATCCTTAGTCATGTTGTAGTTACGCTGCTTGCATTCTGTACATTCTAATGTGATTCTTGTACGCACAACTTCCACCTCGCTTTATATTTCTTTGTTAATTTGTTGCTTGGTAGCTTGCGAGGCTACCTAATTTTTAGGCATAAAAAAAAGACCTACTTCCATTCGCTAGGATAGTGTACCATACCAGAGAATAAAATGCAAGGATTTTTTTCAGATTACGCCAAGTCAAGTCCCACCAATATGCATTAGCTTTCTTCCATTATATAGGAATCCTTTTATAACTTGAATATCCTATTTTTTATTTACGAACCCTTTTATAACTTGAATATCCTATTTTTTATTTACGAACCAGACTTTCAAATCGCCTCTCACGAATTTCATTTACCCTCATTCATTATTTAGAACCGAATATTTTCGTGCATTGTATTGATATTTTCGTGCATTTTGCATATAATATATTTATCAAATGAAAGGAGTGATATCATGGCTAAATCATCAACCTGTAATATCAGTATACGCATGGACAGCAATCTTAAAGCTGCGGCAGAAGCTCTTTATGAAGAACTTGGTATGAATCTGAGCACTGCGTTTAATATTTTTGTACGTCAGTCTTTACGTGAAAGAGGGATTCCTTTCAAAATTACCGAAGGAACTCCAAGCAAAGAAACCGTCTCGGCTATGCTTGAGGCAGAAAGGATTGCAAAAGATCCTACTGTCAAAGGTTATCACGATGTAGATGAATTTTTTGCAAATCTTGATTCATGACAAAGTTAGCGAATGGCGAAGTCTTAGCCCCTAAGCACAAAGATCACCCTCTATCTGGCGACTGGGTTGGACATCGAGAATATCATATCCAACCAGACTGGCTTCTTGTTTATCGCTATGATAATGATGTCCTTGTGCTTACACTGTCACGCACCGGTACTCATAGTGATTTATTCAGCTTATAATTTTCTACCTCCATTTTTCACAGTATAATGCATGTTTGTATTAAAAAACCCTGCAAGATTATTCCAATCTTACAGGGATTTTTGTTTCTTCTTATTTTGCTCCAAGCAGTTTCTCTACACTGACAAGTTTTACACTGAGTACGAAGATTTCTGCTGCCTGTGCAAGTTCCTCAACTGTCGGGAAGGACGGTGCAATACGGATATTGCTGTCTTTTGGATCCTTTCCGTATGGGAATGTTGCTCCGGCACCTGTCATGATCAGACCAGCTTCTTTTGCTTTTGCCACAATTGCCTTTGCGCAGCCATCCATTGAATCGAAAGAAATAAAATATCCGCCGAGTGGCTTTGTCCATGTTCCGATTCCAAGTCCGCCAATTTCTTTCTCCAGAACATCTTCAACCTTTTCGAATTTCGGGCGAAGGATAGCAGCATGTTTTCTCATATGCTCATACATTCCCGGCATATCTTTAAAGAATCTTACATGACGGAGCTGGTTGAGCTTGTCATGTCCGATTGTCTGGAACTTCATAAAGCTCTTCGCATCTTCGATATTCGCTCTGGATGCAGCAAGTGCTGCAATTCCGGATCCAGGGAAAGAAACCTTGGATGTGGAAATAAATTTGAATACCATATCCGGATTGCCTGCTTTGACACATTCATTTAACAGTTCAAGAATAACGTCTCTCTTGTCATCATAAAGATGATGGATTGAATATGCATTATCCCAGAAGATACGGAAGTCTTTTGCTGCCGGTTTCAAGTGTGCAAATCTTCTGACTGTCTCATCAGAGTAAGATACACCTGTCGGGTTAGAATACTTCGGCACACACCAGATTCCTTTGATTGCAGGATCTTCTGCCACCAATTTCTCTACCATATCCATATCCGGACCTGTCGGAAGAAGCGGTACATTGATCATTTCAATTCCAAAATACTCTGTAATCGCAAAATGTCTGTCGTATCCCGGAACCGGACATAAGAATTTTACTTTATCTAATTTGCACCATGGTGTGCTTCCCATGATACCATGAGTCATAGCTCTTGATACTGTATCGAACATTACATTCAGGCTGGAGTTTCCGTAGATCAGAATATTTCTCTCTGGTACTTCTGACATATCTGCCAGTAATTTTCTTGCCTCTGTAATTCCATCCAGAACACCGTAGTTACGGCAGTCTACTCCATCAGAGCTTACCAGGTCACTGTCCCCATTCAGCACGTCCATCAGACCATTACTCAGATCCAACTGTGCTTTTGACGGTTTACCACGGGACATATCCAAATGTATTCCTTTTGCTTTCACTTCTTCGAATTGTTTCTCTAACTGGCCTTTTAACTTTTTCAGCTCTTCTTTCGTCAACTTGCTATACGGTTTCATACGGCATTCCTCCTGCTTTTTATGTTATCTTTTTCGCTATATGCTATTTTACCAAAATTTGAAGAAATTACAACATAAACTTGCATTTTCTACTAATTTTATAAAGAAAATGCTTATTTTTTCGTCTCTATATGCATTTCGCCGATATCATTCCGTCATTTACTGCATTCTCGCACTGAGCGTGGCCGCTTACGGCATAATTCTTATTCGCGCGAGTGCGCATCCTGCTGGAGTTTTTTTGTATAATAGGAAATGTAAGTTCCTATTATATAATAAGAAGACAGCCATCCTGCGCCTCAACGCAAAACGACTGTCTTCTTAATTTATATCCATTCTTATTATAGGTGTACTCTCAAATCCTCATCTTTAAAACAGACACATTTGCAATATTTTACTCTGCTGCCTCTTCTCCGGCATAAGCTGCAAATACAGACTCGATACTGCTATCGCAGGATTTCTGATTAGCCTCTTTACCAATGTAGAATCTTTTCTCTGAATCCTGCGTATATGTCAGCTCAGCCCATGCTTTGATCGGTGCTGTAAATCCGTCAGCGTCCTTAGCATCTTTGTTGAATGCGAACAGGAATGGCTCCTGGATCAGTGCTGTACCGTCAGACATAGAATGTGCAACTTCAAGGTTTGTAAGTGCACCCTTTACAAGGTCTGTGTACATCAGGTTCACGATTGCATTTTCATCAAGAATATTCATAGACTGCTTGTATCCCCAACGTCCTGTTGTCACATCTCCGTCCACCTGCGGATCATAAAGATATACGCGGACGTTATTCTTTACTGCATAGTCATTCACTCTTGAGATAACAGCACGTGTTTTCTCATCTCCGGCGCCACCGATCATAACCATTGCATTTCCGTCTTCATTCAGAAGCCATTTCAGCTGTCTGTATGTTACCGGATATACATTGATCTGCTGGTCTGCTGAGAAGATTTCGCTTCCATAGCTGTTAAATACATCGCGCAAGTGATCTGTTTTTGAATATGTAGAAAGTTCAATATTGTTATTTTTGATAAAATCGAACATCTCTTTTACACTTGCATCATACTCATCCGTAATATAATCACGGATCTGGTTACCATTCTCATCAAGAACCGGATTTCCGTCATCATCGAATCTCTTTGTGTAGATTCCCTTTGAATCACGCTCAACCATTTTCTCAAATGCATACATAATTGGGCATGAAGTGCTTCCGTTTCCGGAGTTGCTGTAATCTACTTTGTTATCCTTGTTGTATACAAATACGATTGGCTGCTGAAGTCTTCCAACCGTAACCTCTTTGCCATCTGCATTTGTATAAGAAAGTGCTGTTGCATGTGTAGATGGATACTCTACCCAGTCATCTAAGTTTGTCAGATATCTGGAAACCATCTCACCATACATATAGTTCAGCTTTGTTCCAGGTGTTGTCTTCTCATTAGACATACGAACGAATAAAGATCCGTCATCACCATTGTTGATGTTAAAGTCATAAGAGTATACTGTATCAATACCGTACTCTTTTGCATATTTGTTGATAAACGGGCTCATTGCTCGGCTGTTGTGGCACCATGATCCGCTAAGCTGAATCATGTAGTTTCCTTCACTGCCAAGAATGTCGATAAGTTGATCGTACGTAATATCCTGGAATACGATATCTTTGTCTTCAAATGTATCGATTCCGTCCTGACGATCTTCGTCAGCTCTTGAATGTGCATTAAAATCTCCATATGCATATTCTTTTTCAAAATCATAATCTGTAGAAGAAAGGTCTGTCTGGCTCTCAAGCTTATCAGCCTTGTCAGCTTTGTTTTCTGTTGTTGTCTGGCTGCTTCCACATCCTGTTATCATTCCGACTGTCATTACCGCAGCAAGAACAGCCGAGATCATTTTTCTTTTCATCATTAAATCTCCTCTCTGTCTTCCTAGCACATCGGAACGGATACTTCTTCATCAGATCCGCCTGATCCGCCTGTTGAAGTATATTCTTTTTCCAGTTCTGTGAGGTCTGCGTAGTTTGGTACCATACTTGTCTGGTCAGCACTCAGATAGCTGTCTACGACTTCGCGTGCCTCTGTTACAAATTTCTTAATATCATCAGAAGTATATCCTTCCGGTACTTTTCTTGCATCTGCAACACTGGCAGCTTTGATTGCCAGACGTGCATACTCAATTTTAGCAGCATCGAAATTTTTCATATCTTCTTTATTCACTTTTTCCTGCAGGTCCAGGTTTTTGTCGAGTGCATTGTAGTACTCCACTGCACGGTCGATCTTAGCCTTGCAATCTTCGGAGTAAGTAACCTCTCCAATTTCTTCAATAGCTTCGTTCGTTCTTGTAACAGAAGCTTTTGCTGAGAATGCTGAGAGGCCAAGACATACAACTGCAGCTACGATTAATGCGATGGTTGATTTTTTCATGATTTACGCCTCTCCTTTCTCTAATTTCTCGTCCTCTTTTGCAAATACTTCGTCATTCAGAAGTCCGTTCTGACGAGCTACAACTGCTGCACATACGCTGGCATCTGTAACATTTGTAAGAGTACGTACCATGTCTGTAATGTTGTTGATCGGAATCAAAAGTACAACTGCTGCGATCGGCAGATTCACTGCGCTGAACAGAGATACTGCTGTGATAACTCCAACTCCCGGCATTCCGGCGCTTCCAAGGGAAAGTACCAGACACATAAAGCACATAACAAGGTACTGGCTTACTCCCCAGCTCTGTCCTGTTGCGTTAAGGTAGAACATTGCAAGAAGAATCGGCCATACACATGTACATCCTGCCATACCGATTGTTGTTCCAAGAGGCGCTGTAAAGTTTGCGACCTCCTCATCAACACCAACTTTACGGATCAGTCTGTCGATTGTGATCGGCATTGTTCCAACACTACTTGTTGTTGTAAATGCTGTTGCCTGTGCGTCAAATGTTTTCTTAAAGAACTTCAGTGGATTAACCTTGGCAAATGATTTCAAGATTACCGCATTGACAACATATGACTGGATAAGACATGCAGCAAACACCATCACAACAAGAAGTACGAGCTGTACCAGCGCCTCTTTGTCGCTTAAGAGCTGACTTGCAGAACATGCTGTCAGGCAAAGCACTGCGTATGGTGTAAGATCAATTACATATGCAAGAATGTTGAAAATGACCTTCTTAACTGCCTCGATCAGTTTCTTGATCACAAGGACTTTATCTTCTCCCTCTTCTGAAGAAATGCTTACATAAGCAACTGCAACTGCAACCGCAATAATAATGATTGCTACGATATTATCTGCTGCAAGATCTGCTGCGATATTGCTTGGAACCAGATTCAGAAGAATGGTATCAAAAGATGTTTCCATCTCCTGATAAGCGCTCAGTGTAGCGTCTGTGACACTGGAAATGTCTGCAAACACTGCTCCTGCTCCTTTACCAATATTAGTCACTGCCCCAACAACAAGTGTGACAACAATGGCTGTTACAGATGTTATAAGAAGCCAGAATACTGATTTCGTTCCGATTTTTTTCATCTTCTCTTTATCGTTCAGAGAAATCAGTCCTGAAATAACCGATACTAAAATTACCGGTGCTACCAAAGCTTTGATCAGTTTTACATAAGCCTGTCCAATTAAATTCAGCCACACAAGGTATGTGTTCCCCTCTGAAGCAAATACTACCCCAATGACAGCACCAATGACCATACTGATCAGAATTACAACTGTCCAGTTCACTCTGTACGCGATCCAGTTCAATGCTTTAAAAGAAAGCAGAGCGATCATAAGTACAAGAAGAGCTATCCAGTTTACACTTAAAAGTGCATCCATTTTGAAAAACCTCCTTTTTCTTCTCCTTTAGATTAGAAATACTTATAGTTACTGATAAGGAATTCTATTTCCTTATAAAAATGTATGTCCCCGCCTTCCATCTGTCATATTGTTTCAGGCAGTCACACACAAATCCCAAATAATCATACATCTGATGTTCTTCATTTGTCCAATAAAGATTTTTGATAAAAGCGTCTCTATATATTCTTTTTTTCAATAAAGCTTTCCCTTTGTATGTCTTGTATATTTCGGTGAAAATGTTGTATACTTCATTTGTACGAAACTACAATATATTTTCAGCAAAATCACAGGAGGCAGACACGAAACATGTTTAAATTTTTCAAAAAAATTTATAAACCACTGTTCTGTTTTTGTCTGTGTTTTTTCTCTGTCTTTGTCCTGATTGGCTGCTCAGGCGGTCAGTCCAATGATACATCTTCCGGAAAGAAAAGTGGGAAACGAAGTTCTGCTCTTCACCAAGAGATGGCAATTGGAAGTGAAGCACCGGATTTTACCGCCAAGTTGAATAACGGCGAAACTTTTACCCTCTCCGATAAGAAAGGACAGGTCATTCTTTTGAACTTCTGGGCAACCTGGTGCAGCAACTGCGTCAAGGAAATGCCCGCCATCGAGAAGCTTTATGAAGAGTATGGTGACCAGATTGTAATTGTCGGAGTAAATGTAGGCGAAGATGAAGATACTATTGATACATTTATCGAGGCAAAGAATTATTCATTTCCGGTTGCCTGCGACACCGAAAGCAATATCAGTAATCTTTATCCGAGTGCCGGTATCCCTTATACAGTTATAGTAGGAAAAGACGGACTTGTTACCGAGACATTTCTCGGAGCAAAAGATGCAGACAGCCAGTACACGAAGCTGCGCCGTGCTTTACAGGAAGCTTACGAAGCAAACTAATTCACGCCAGACTCCAGATTCACAAGCGATTTAGATAGTCTGGCGCAAGTCCGATGAATCTAAAGCCAGTTTAAACACACATGAATTCAGACCGCACAAAGTAAGCAGTACACTTAGCACTTTATTATTTTGCAAACCCGTATAGCAGACAGGAAAAAATTTTTTAAAAGAAAGGAGTTACACATGAAAGTTGTAATGTATGGAACAAAAGCATGCCCAGACTGCGTCGAGGCAGAAGAAATTTTAAAAGAGAAAGGAATCCAGTATCTGTATATGGAATTTTCCGACAATATCGGATATCTGAAACGTTTCCTCACACTCCGCGACACAAACCTGATCTTTGATGAAGTAAAGGAAAACCACTGGGTCGGCGTTCCTTGCTTCCAGTTCCAGGACGGAAGCCTGTCACTGGACATCGACGAAGTCGTAAAACGGGCAGAGGAAGAAGCTTAAATCAAGTCGAACTGCTGATTACTTCGTTTTCTGCACTGATATCATCAATTTTAGATACGAAAAAGGCGTGCCTGGCGACAGCACGCTTTTACAAAATGTATCAATGTCAATATCGATGTGAGGTCGATAGTAACACCTGTATTTATGCAGGAGAATTCTCCTGTTCTCAAAATAGTGGCAATATGATACTGCCTGTGTGACCACTATTAAGCCTACCTCAGATAAGATTTTAACATGCTTTTGTTCCTCTCATTCTCTCAGCAAAATTTGTGTATTTGAGTCTGTACACTCAAAACATTTTTAACTCCGGGAATAGTGTAACGTGCAGTCTGCCATTTGTCCAATTGATTATTTAAATAGTAATCTCTTTATATATTTTTATTGTCAATAAATCCACATTTTTCCCTTAATAGCAAACGCTGCCAACAAAAAAAAGAACGAAAAGCATGCTTATTCTAATACTTTTCGTTCTTTTTTCTCTATCACTATTCAAAAAATCTATCATGACTTAGCGAACGCAGTTGCCGTCACGGATATAAGAATCAGTATACAGCCTGCCATCGACGAAAGACTTGCACTCTCATGCAGGACTAAAATCCCCACGATCATACTGGTCACCGGTTCAAATGTACTTAAAATTGCCGCATCCTGGGCTCCCACATACTGTACGCCATACTGAAAAAATCCCACTCCGATAAACGCTGCGCCAAGTGACAAAACAAATGCTGCGATCCATGCGTTTACATTCATATGAAGCACAAAACTCCCCGATACTTTTCCAATCAAAAATACCATAATGGAGCCAACAATATTCATATAAAATATCATCTTCATAGCAGGGATATCCTGCAGCCCGCCCACTTCCAGATATAATATGTAAAATGCATACGTCATTCCGGATATAAGCGCAAAAACAAATCCCATCGGCTTTGCCTCACCGCCGCTTCCTGCATAGGACAGGAAAATACCGATCATGCACAGACCAACACACACAATTTTCAGCTTAGGCACACGTCTTCGTAGGAATATCAGACTGCCAAGCAACACAAAAACCGGATATCCAAAATGAATGACCGTCGCCATACCTGACGGCATATAATCGTACGCACTATACAAAAGAAGCGCTGTGATGCCATAGCCAAACACCGTCACACACAAAATCTTTTTTCCTTCCTCCACGGATAGCTCCATCGGAACTTTCCGCACTTTCAGGTAAATGTACAGCGGAATAATTGCCAGGGCAAACCTTAAAAATAATGCTCCCACTATCGTGCTTCCATCCGCGCAGATCACTTTCACAAGCAATGGCATAAAACCAAAGTAGACTGCGGACAGCAATAAATATATGAATCCTTTTACTCTTGTATTCATCAGCTCAGTTTCTTTTCCTTTTCATTATACTGTGCCAGCTTACTGTCATCCATCTCCCACAGCCAACGCCCACCGTCACACATAGACAGATCCGGACAGTCACCTCTTACATAGGCATAAATCGGCGGCTCGTCTTTATATTTTTCAATTGCCTCTGTCAGCTTCTCGATCATACGTGGTGCATCTTTCGGAACTTTCCCTTTCACACGAAGTTCCAGGAAGTCATTAAATCCATCATAAAGCATTTGATGTCCGTCCGGTCCTTCTTTCAGAAGCCCAATCAATGTACGCTCTTCTTCCATATTTTCCACTTCATCTGCCGGAATAAATGCTCCGGATTTGATATCTTCATAAAGTGCAACCTGATTATGAAGAAATAAAGAGAAGTTAACAATACGATCCGGCTGCGTCTTGTTCAGGAACTCTGCCAGAGCGATTGCATTTTCCTGCCCTCTGCCTTTACCGGCAACACCAGACATAACATGTGCATCAAAAATCAATCCGACTTTTTGGATTCTTGCGATCTCTTTATATGCCTGATCCTGGGTATGTTCTTTTCTCATAAACTTCAGCACATCATCCAGACCACTTTCAATCCCCAAATATAAATGTCTCACCTTGCGGTCATATAATTCCTGAAGTTCCTCATCACTTTTCAGCCGTATACTTGTTACAGTCGCATCCATGTTGATCATCTGACAATCCGGAAAATATTTATCGATCAAATCAAGTATCGCACGCAGTCGATCCATTTTCAGTCCAAATGCATTACCATCTCCAAGAAATATCTTTCTTGGATTTCCTCCCAGATTCTTCACTCTTTGCAGTTCCTCTTCGACCTGCTCAAGCGGCAGCTCACGATATTTTAAATCTCTGAACAGATTACAGAATTTACATTTATTATAAGAGCAGCCGACCATGACCGGCAGCATGTAAGATGCACGTTCCATTGGCGCACGACAAATTCTACCTTCATATTCCATACCATTACCTCCAATTCAACCTACTACTTTTAAATCTGTAAGATTCCACCTTCTTGAGTGCATACATATTGCACTTATCCACAGGTATTCATATTATAACACAATTTTTCCAAAATCAATGCCCTGTCCTCACTCATTTTCCACATTTCTGAAGATTTTCTTACGGTTTCGTGAAGATTGTGTGACATCTCTTGAGTCCCTTTTGCATTCATTATAAAATATGAGTTGCTCACAGGGAGGTATAAGTGATTATGGGAAACAAAAAGAAACAGACAAATGAATTTGATAATTACTTCGATGATGATTTCGAAGTTGTATATGAAGATCTGGAGGATCTTGGGAGCTATTTGAGTGAAGATAGTTCTGATAATAACGATGATTACGACGATTATGACGGTTATGATGGCGACACCGACTATTATAATGATTATGATGATGACGATGATTATGATGACGATTATGATGACGATTATGATGATGATGACTATAACAACAACGGCAGAGATTCAAAAAAGAAAAAGCGCAACGACAAACAGGATCCGGATTCCAAAAAATCCAAGAAGAAAAAGCGTCGCGGACTGCCCAATGTAGGAAAACCGGTTGCAAACATTGCTAAGACCGGCATTAACGCAACTAAGAAATTAGTCGGAACCATTCTCCGGGCAGCCACACTGATTTTAATCGCTCTCATCATTCTGACATTGTTGAAAGCATTTTTAAGTAACGCCGGTTCTTATGGAAAAATCCTGTTACTCGGACAGACGAAAGATACCACACTAATCGCATACCTGGCTGTCGGAGCTGTGCTGGTCGGTTATGAACTGCTCAACTTCTTCTGGGCTGCCAGCCGTACACGCGCCAGAAGCAGACACAACAACCGCCTGGATACCGGACGCGGGCTTTTGTCCTTTGTTATCATTTACGCCGGTTCCTATCTGGCCGCCATGTTCAGTCACCTGATTCCAAGTTCTCCAAGCTGGCTTACCGGTGTACAAGGCGGATTGTCTATTTACGGTGGTCTGAAAGCCACACTACTGCCGCTGTGCATTGCAGGAGTAGTAAGCTGTGTGGTCAGGAAAATCATAGTACGATAAGATAAAATTCAAAAAAGCATATCTTTTATAAACTTCGTTAGTTAAGTAATTATAGAAAAACCACCCAACTCGTCAAAAGTTTAGAGGGTGGTTTTTCTTAGTTTAGTCTATCATTTAAATCTATTTCATTTAATTATTTTTTTTCTTCCGCACAATTCTTCTAACCAGCAATATGAGCAAAATAATCAGCACAATTACAAGTACAAAAATGCCCGCTATGATAGCCGAAAATTTATTCGGGTGTTTTACAAGATCAATAATATTCCAGCTGTCTTCCACAACCTTGCGGTCGTGTTTTTCATTATAATATTCCGACACATTTGCAATACCATCACCATCTGTATCATCAAAGGACTCCATATATCTGGCAATGGCAGCCCATGCTTTCAGCTCCTGATTGCCTTCCATAATTGCCTGATCTTCCAGGTTTTCGATTGGATTTCCATCTTTGTCCTTCGGCGTAATAGACAGCAGTCCATAAGATGTGTCCATGACAGCACCGAGCATCTGCCCTGTATATAGGTCTGTCACCACATGATACAGCTTGTCATCTTCTATCTCTTCTCTGTTTCCTTCCCCCTGTGCTTTCATCAGATAGCAATCTGTCACTTTATTGAGTATCATGCGATGCGGATTGTATGTAAAGTTAAGACCGCTACAATAAAGTCTGGCAATCGTCATAAAATCTGAAACAGACGCATCAATTTCCGCCACAAGTTTCAATTCTTTTCCTGTCAGATAAGCGCTGATCAGCGGATAACCCGCCAGCCCATCCTTCCCAATTCCAAGTGAAAATGAATTGTAGACCTGTTCGACCGTGACATCCCCTTTTGTATAAGTATCACGTACTGTTCCGCTCGGAACAACCGCCACATCGACCGGATCACCGTCGTAGTACTCGGAATTTTCCACCGCATACACATATGCATCAGACATGATGTCTCCGAGATTCAGCTCCTCATGCTCATTATACATATCGTCCACACTGCTGAATTCAATATCATTTTCCGCAAGAATCTGATCTTTTGTATATCCAAAATGTGACAGATAATTCGTATCAACCGTCTCCATCAGCTCATCAATCCGCTCCTGTGTTGCAGCATCCGCCTTTATCTCATCCGTAACCGGAATCAACTCGTAAGCATCCACGTCCCAGCGTCCATCATCTTTCTGCGTCATAGAAATCGTTCCAAGATTTCTTCCATATTCTCCACAGGAAACAATATAAGTATCTCCGTGCTGAATCGGCTTATCTAATTGTGTATGTGTGTGTCCGCTGATAATCAAATCTATATCCGGCACATTTTTCGCAAGAATCTCGTCTTCAGATTTATCTTCATCTTCCACGGTACCACTATGAGATACGCAGGCAATCATATCCACGTTCTCATTTTTCTTAATCTCTTCCACCGTCTTCTTAGAAGCCTCAATCGGATCTTCAAAAAGCAGTTCGCATGTTGGCGCGCAATCCAGCGAATCTTTACCAAATACACCAAAAACTGCTATTTTGACATCACCTTTCTGTACAACTACATAATCTTTCACACCATAGTTCTCAAATGCATCTTTAATCTGCTGCTGTCCTTCCGTTAAGCCCGCTTTCTCCATAGCGCTCCAGTCCACATTACAAACGACCAGTGACGGAACATTTTCACCGGAAGCCTTTGCAGTATTCAGCATATTAGCAAGTCCACTGGAACGATAGTCAAACTCATGATTTCCCCAGGTCGTCACATCACATCCAAGATAGCCTAGCATACGAAGCTCTGCCGCCTCTGTCTCATACACCGTCTGGATCAACGTTCCCATAGAAAAATCTCCACCATCCAGATAGAGCGTATCCGGATTTTTTTCTTTCTGCTCGTCAATTAAAGTCTTGAGCCTTGCAAATCCTCCGACCTCTTCTTGTTTTCCATCAACGATCGTAGGAAAACTGTTCAGATGTGAATGCGTATCATGTGTAAATAATACGTCCATATGTTTACCCGTGTCCGCGGCTTTTGCATTCACCCCAAGTATCGGCAGCATCCCCACGCAAAGAGCAATCGCAAGTACAAATGCGGTTATCTTTTTCGTTCTCTGCATATGTCTCTCCTTTATCAATTCTTTTGTTCTCTACTATTTTTAGTAATCATACTATATTTTTTATAAGCTCGTCAACGCAAAAAACCTCAGAAATTATTATTCTGAGGTTTTGCATAAAAATGCGGATGACAGGACTTGAACCTGCACGTCGGGGACACTAGATCCTAAGTCTAGCGCGTCTGCCAATTCCGCCACATCCGCATAAGAAAATAAAAACGCAATACCTAATTCTCATTAAGTTTGCGTTATATTCACAGTGAGCGTGCGGGGATTCGAACCCCGGACAACTTGATTAAAAGTCACGTCGTTCAAACCCTTGCAATCGCTGTAATAACGCCGTTTTTCAAGTGTGCTCTGAGGCACATTTGAGACATCTTGATTTTAATTGATTTTTTCGCTCTTGTCAATAATATTATTTTTCGTCTTTTCGACCAACCAAATAGTCTATAGAGACATTATAAAAATCAGCTATGGTAATTAACATATGTACATCTGGCTCTCGTCCTTTTGTCTCATATCCGGCTATGGTTGATCTTGATACTCCCAGTGCAGTGCCTGCTGCCATCTGTGATAGTCCCCTCTCTTCTCTCAGCTCTTTCAGTCTTATCGCAAGCTTTTCCATGTAACCACCCCTTTATAATGTAGCAAAATTTTTGCTGATAATAAAGGGGTAATATTCCCACTATCCTACATACTTCTTGCCACCATAATATGCAGCAATCCAACCGCTTGGAATCTTGATCCAGATGTCACTACCGTTCTTGCGGACGTCCTTGCAGGTTACGCGAGTGCCTTTCTTGAGTCTCCCGTTATCATGCGCGTGTTGCTGTGCATTACTGGATAACTCCGCATAAGATTTTTCCGGATTATTGGTTCCCGGACCGGTTCGGACGCTCAGGTCATCCACCTGTGTTGTATAGACTTGTCCGACGACATAAGCTCTGGTACTCTTTGAAGCGGAAGTCACTCCAGATCCATTGTCCAGGACTACAACTGTATGTCCCTTTGTGCGTGTAACAAGAATATCCCCTCGTTTCAGATATGTACTTTCCTTGCAGTGCTTATCATCTTTCAGGATTTCGAACGCTCCTGTCTTTCGCAAGGTTTCCAGCTCTGACGCTGTGTTGAAATCTCCTACCTGTTTTACGGCGTATAAGCAACATACTCTGACCAGTGCAGAGCAATCTACCTCCACATCAACATTGACCTTGCTGAGATTATAGTAATGCCTAACCGCAATCTTTCTAAGGCTGTCTCTGTGTGCCTGGCAATAACCGATGTGATTATTGTTGCACGCTGCTTCCATTGCCTGTGCAATCTTCTCTGCTACAGTTGGATCTTTCGGTCTTGCTACGTACCAACCTTTTCTGTGCAGATAGTAATTCTGTATAGACACTTCTCCACCGGTCTGATCTCCGGCTTTTCCTCCGGTGGTGGTGCCCTTCTCATTAATACGTGCGCTTCCAATTCTTACTGCCATAATATCACTCCTATCAATAAGATGACGATTACTCGCCCCCTGAATCACTACTGTTAATCTGTTCCTCCACCTGTGACCGGATATGTTTGACCAATGGCTGCAAGAACGCTGGTATCTTAACGCCCATATCCTGGATATTTTCTAATATACTAATAATCTCATTACAGATCAGCCACATTGCTACAATGCATGCAATTAAGAATGTCACCGGAGATTTCCAGCCAATCGTAGTGGATGCATATAATAGCATTTCGTCAATAATTGCTCCGACCACTACCAAGAGCCACATGGAAACTTTCTTGAAGATTCCACGGATACTCTTGTAAGAGTTAATATCCTCTGCTCTGTACTTACTGGCCATAAGACCAGTCATGTAGTCAATCAGATTGCATGTCACCAACAGGATCACCGGTACTGCCAATACTCCAAGGAGCGCTGACAGGAAGGCGAATACCGCTGTGAAAATAGCTTTGATGTAATTAGCCTGTTCCATTTTCATATACCTCACTTCTTTCTTATTGTTGTAAAATTGCGTATAAAAATAAGACCACTAGGGTCTTGCACGTATTTCCATATATCCTCCTTTCTGCATAGAAAAAGAGAGGCGTTAACCTCTCTCATCTTTCTTTTTCTTGCCCTTTCCTAATAATGGATTAATAATAAATATTCTAGTTGTAGCAAGTAATATCATAATACAAATTACTACAAATACATTTACTACTATTATTCCCCAAAATACATCACACATATTTTGTTTTGTAAGTTCGAATGTAATATTTGCATTAACTGTAATCAAAGCAAATATTGCAACAAATACAGATATAATGGATATTATATTTGCATATAAACCATTAACATTTTTACTTACTTCATCATACTTTTCAGCCAAATCATCATATGCATCTTTTGCGTTTACAGTTTCTTCTTTCATAACCTTACGCATATTTTCTAAATCATCAACTGTCATACCTTCATCTATGGCATAATAAATCCTTCCACTATTTTTAGCTTTAAATGAATATACTTCTTTTTTCTCAATCAATTGATTTAAACATTCTTTGCAAGTAGCTTTTGATATTCTTAATTCTTCAGAAATATTCGCTACCGTCATTGCCGGTCCTCTATATAATAGTTCTTGAATTTCTCCTCTTATATTTCTGTCCATTTTACGTTTCACTCTCCTTCCACCGTAATTATACAGCAGAAGGAGAGGTCTGCCAATGATTACATAGTATCTCAAACATGAAAATACCAACCACCGTATTGATGGTTGGTAGATGAATATTTCTAATCTTCTTCTGGTTTAATGTTACAGGTACTAAATGTGTATACATGGATTTCCACATTATCACTCTCTATCAGCAGGAAACTCCCATTCTTCGATATATAGCGAAGTAGTTAACGTTCCATCATCGTTTACTCTTAACATATACTTCGTTCCATTAGGAGAAGTGAGCACAACGGATTGGTTATGTTTTACAAATTCAATAGGTTCATAAAATTTTGCATAATGTCCACTGAAATAGTATCCCATTCCCTTCATGTCATTTCCAATTTGAACAAATCCATACTGCCCATGTTGAGGATGATAAACTTGGAAAGCAATTTCATCTTCATAGTAATGCCCCATCACCATAGTTCCACGCCATGTTCTTTCTTTGTTCCACGCTTCAAAAACATGTCCTCCATGTGCATATGGTTGTGTGCTCGCTCCTTCTGTAAATCTTCCGTATTTAGGAATAACTGAAACCATTCCATCTGTTTCTATTGTCCCATGAACTTCTGTGTACATAGGAACTTGTGAGCCATATTTTTCTTGACCAAATTTATAGGTTTCTTTTCCGTCTGGATTTAACTCTGCCCATTTTTCCCAATCTTTATTTGGAACGGAATCAATTTTAATATTTTGAAGATTTGATGCATAAATTCTTGTTCCAATAAGACCATTGATTGCTCTACATTGTTTTAAAGCCGAAAAATTGCTTTGAATGTCCATCTCATTTTGAAACCATTCGATTTGCTTAATTAGATGTAAGCAATCATCTAAAGAAGGTTCATTTCCCTCACCGAAAATTTTAGTTAGGTTTATTGCGACACCTTTACGGAAATATACATACGCATTACCTATATCTTCTGAATTATCAAAATCACCTCTGAAACAATATTCTGATCTGCCTTTATATGATTGTAATCCAAATATGTAGTTCCATTCATTTGCCGTTGGGTTTATAACAGTATTTTTTGTAAATGCAGTTTGAACTTTAAACGTTATATTGTATTGTCCAGTAATCATACATTGACACCATAACAGCATAACATCACCATCTTTATTATCTTCTGTTTCTAAACTGCCATATGTTTGTGGTGATATTTGATTAATAACTCTTAAACCATTAATAGAATTGACAAAATGTTTCGATGGAATTAAATTCTTTGCATATAAAGAACATCTTTCTATTTTTTCTTCTACTTCAATTCCCGATTTTTTATCAAGTAACTTATTTAATTCCCCTATTGTATTATTGTACAGATTAAAATAGTCGACTTTACTGACTAATGAATCCATTTCTTCTGTAGATGGTTCATTTCCTGCACCATAATGCTTTGTCAAATTGATAACTATAGGCTTACAAAGTTTTGCGACAGAGTCTTTTGCATCTTCTGAGGTATTATAAAAATATCTGAAATATATATATGATGGAGCATTTTCTAATATCTCTACAATCATAGAAACACGATATTTATTATTTGTAGTAGGACTTGTTATTGTCTTTCTGCTTGAACAAAAACTTTTCACATCAATTTTCGTGCATAATTCATTCAACACTTCAAAATAAAAATTTGTATATATTTTATCACCAACATCAAAAACAAAATTACTATCAGAGTATGTGACTTCGCTATAGTTAGCCCCATATCCAGTCATGGTAGTTACAATATTATTATCTTCAATAATGGAATTGGCTCTAGTTCCTACTATCTCATCACTTTTTAATGAAGATAAATTTTTTAAAATAAATAATCCATCTTCAACGGCAGCTAAATCTTCCTTTATTGAACCAATATCCTCTTTATTGGTCGCCACCTGCTCCCGATCGGCTGTGAACGCTTCTGCTACTGCCTGCATCTTACCCAGCTGTTTACTTCCGGCGTTCTGAATGTCTTGGACTGCTTTCTCGCCGGAAGCGGTAATGTCTTCATTGAGCTGTGTCCCGGCCTCAATCTTCTCACCAAGAGAAGTGTCTAATGCACCCGCTTGCTTCACAGTCGCGCTCAGAGTCTCCTGCATCTCACCTGCAGTATTCGTGGAGCCGTCCAAGGCTGTCTTGGCTTCACCAGCTTTCTGTGTGGATGTATCCAACTCTGTCTTGGCAGTTCCCGCCAACTCCGTGGACTTATCCAACGCCGTTTTAGTATCTCCTGCAGTCTGAATAAACTCGTCCAGTTCTTCCTTGGTCTTTTCTGCTGCAGCTGCACTCTCCGATGCGTTGGCAGCATATTTCCCGGCTTCCGTAGCACTTGCCTTGGCGTTTTGCTCTGCTTGCTCCGCCCGATCAGCTGCGTCATTAACTGCCTTAACTGTCTCCCTAAACAGCTCCGGCTCTTCCGGTGTCCCTGGGACTTCCGGCTTGGTACGTGCCTTGACCGGTATGGCAATCTCATACTCTGTCCTTCCAGCAGTGCCGTCCTCCAGATAAATGTATGCGTATATCGTGTAATCCTGGGAACAGTTGTTGTTCTCCAAGTGGCTGTCCGGAATTGGTACTTCCGTCACGCCATCTACTGTCGTTCCGATTCTGGTCACAGAAGTTCCGCTTGTCTCCTCCAGTGAAAAATGTACCTCTACTACTTTTGGAAGATTACCACCTTGAATCCTTAAGATTTGACCGTAGTTCCACTGATAAGCTTCATCGGCATACGAAATGTCGTCTTTTTTTAATACTACTGTAACAATCTTATTTACTTCCGTCGTCCTCACCTTCTTTCTTATTTTTTTCTTTTTCCATAGCATTCCCTGGCTCTTCATTTGACCTTGAATTCTGTCCTTTTGATTTCCCGCTATTCATAGTAATGCTCCTTAATAATGCTCTGTACTTTCAGTGTAATTAATTATTGCTCCATGCTTTACAGTTATTTTGGTACGGTCAACTTCCGTTATTCCATTTCCATTCCAACCTAATCCACTTATAAGATCAAGAGTTCCACTAAATGCTGTTGCCTCTGTAATATTTGTTATTAATCCACTTTGCACATCTACTCTTTCTCCACAAGCTGAGAAGAATCCATTGGCGCCTCCACGTATATAAGGAACTTCATCATCAAATGCTGCACTGATAATCTCTTGTTTATTCCCTTTTCCATCAGCCGCATACATCGCTGTAAAATCCTTAGAGCCGGAAAATACAGGATCAGAAATTCCTCCACTTTCTTCTCCTTCTTTTAATACGCCCAACGTTACTCGATCTCCGTAATTAGCTACAATGCCTACACTTTTGTAACTTTTGTCAAGTGCACTTCCAGCTCGAAAAGATCCTACATAATGTCCATCACTGTCCCATGCAAAAAGATCAATTTTATTATCATGTATGTCTACCGATTTAAGTCCTGATGACGTAAACTGTCTGAACCGTCCGGTCATCTGCATTTCCCCGGTATCCAGATTCCACCAGCTCTTTCCAGTCTTATCTGATATAATTCCGGCAATGATTGTTCCTGCCATAATTCCTTCTGCAGTCATTGCTGTGGTCCAATCCCAATTCCGTCCATCTGCAGTACGTGTCTTAGATATTTCCAGTCCCTGTGTTCCCATCGCCATAGCTCCATACATAGGACTGGTCTCGTCCAAATCTTCAAATAATATTGCACGTACCGTCATTCGTTTCGCTGCATTCTGCTGATATCGAAGCTGTGTCTGCATCGCATCAAGGACACCGGCAATCTTATCCGCCATAAGTGTCCCATCATCTCGAAATACCGAGGAAATTCTTTCAATCGTGCTGACCATCTGCTGTATAAATGTAGTCTGATAATCTCCCAGCGTCACTGAATCCACACAGTCTCTTATACAATCCCATTTCATACCGATACATCTGGCTTCTGTATAAATGTCAAGTTTCTTATTATAGCAACGGACTGTATCACCCAACCCGATTTTGACCAGATCTTTAAAATCCTTATACTCCTCTGTTCCTTCTAGGTCCACAACTCCAACTGTCAGTGTCACTGCCGGCAGATCTATTCCTAATTCGAACTGTTCCTTGCAACGCTGGATCAGCGCCTGATCAATCTCCTCCTGGCTCTTACAAATGATTGTTCCATTTTCTTCATCGTCCTCCGATGCGTCTTTCTCCATTTTTACATCATCAAAACGAATCTCCTTTGTATACACCTTTGCGTACTTATTGATATTATGTGAATCCACCCATGCACTGCTGCCATCAATGGTGTAGCCGTTATAGGCAACCGGCACAATACGCGTGACCACGTTCTCCATGCTGATATCTGACTGCACACCATTCATATTCTTGCGATACCGGACCTCTGCTCCATAGTCTCCTCCGACACGATCATTCACAATAATCTTGTAATTATCGTACAGCATTTCGCCACCCCACCTCTGAATGAAAGTCGGTGAATCTTCTCCATTCAAAGCGTCCATCATATTGCGTCGTTCAAAATATGCCGTAGCCGTTCTGGTAATATCGGACTGTGCCGTATATTTGCTTCCGGCCAGCATAATATCTAATGCTTCCTGACCGTTCTTTTCCGTCGGTCTGCTATCGAGTAAGAACAGGTCATCTGCAGAATCCCAGAAAATGGGATAAGCAACTGCAGTAATCGTGTCATCACCCTCTGTGACCGTATTGACACGATCAATCCGGAATAACTGCTTCTTTCCCATAAATGTTGGAACTGCAATAACGGCTTCTTCCTCTATATATTTCCACCGGTTCTCATCGTCAATCGGGTGAGTAATATTCAGCACCCACGTTCCATTTAATTCAGCTTGTACGGTACATTTCTCCGGAAATAATACGGAATCTCCATTTTGATCAAAGTTGGTATTCTGACTGTCATATATCTGTATCATTAATAACACCTCCAGTTGGGAATTATTTCCATTGTCATTGACTCAGGTGTTATCTCAATCGTATTACCACCTGTTTTTAAATAAAGATCCTCATAATCTCCAGTCACATAAGTGTTTACAAGTGTTCCATCACTCTTATATGCAATCTGTCGTTCTGTATCAATAGTACATTCCTGTCCTACATTTACTACAAAGTATTTTCCATTTACTTTTAATCTACAATTTGCATCACCCTTTATCAGATATGTCGGATGGCATTCTTCCCAATTATTTTTTTGCACCTCTTTAATCGTGTGCGACGTCGCACCATCTACACGGTACATATAACCACTGCAAGTAAACGTTGCGATGAACTTTCCAATCTGTCTGCAGGTTCTTTCAGATGTTTCGATTACCACCTTTTTTGCCCTATAGAACCATTCCGGATCATCGTTCATTTTCAGGACTCCATTTTGCTCTTTCAAAAGCCATGCCTTTGCTTCCCTGTATTTTTCTCCCCACTGATTTGGAGTGGTCATAAAGTTCATTTCAATTGAAATCTGAATATCATTCACAGTTCTCTGTGACAAATACAACCTTCCATCGCGTCCAGGAATGTCAATCTGATCTCTATTTATTTCCGGTGCAGGTATATCCGGTCGTTGCACAATATAAATATCATGACTTCTTGCCGTTTCGCCTGCATACGTTACATCATACTCGCTCATCTTACTTTCCTTTCAGCTTGCTTATATCTCTGCTTCTTTCTGTTAATCCATGCTGTGATACCTCCACAACATAATCTTTGAATTCTTTATTTCCAAGGTAAACTCCGACATATACTGGCTGTGATGTCTGACCCATTCCATACCTCTGCATCACTCTTTCCATTGCACTTTCAATCTTATCTCCAAGATTCTGATAGAATGTTCTGAGAGGAAGAACTGCTTCAGTTCCTGCTTCTCCGCCTCCTAAAAATGTATTTCCCATCTGTCCAAAAATCTGAGCGCCTTTCAGGATACCTCCTTCTTTATACCAGCTCACTCCAAAAGATGGAACTTTCGGTGGTTTTAAGGAAAAACCTCCACTGATTCTAAAATGTGGCAATTTGATATGTGGAATACTGATACTTGGAAATCTCAAATTCAAGCCGCTAAACGCCGATTTAATCTGGCTCAGTTTATTTCCAACAATCGTTTTTGCAGATCCAAGTTTACTTTCAAATGCAGATTTGACAGAATCCAGTCTTCCGCCAGTTAATGTATTAATTGCATTGTATTCTATTTGGAATTTACTTTTAATACCAGTCATCATTGCTGCTACAACGCCTTTGATTCCACCTCCGGCAGAATCATAAGACTGCTTCATATTAGTCAGCGCCGTCTTCGTATTACTCAGCGCTGTGTTTATGCTGGTTCCAATCGTCTCTTTTACCCCATCAAACTTATCTTTCGCAGATGTTTTTATAGACTCCCATTTTTCTGATGCTGCAGTCTTCATGGATTCCGCTTTCTCAGTAAAATTACTTTTTAAAGTTTCTACCTTTTCTACCACACCATCTTTCATATCAGAAGCTTTCTGTTTCATATCCTCGCAACTCTGCTTCGCGCTTTCAATTGCTCCACCAATCTTTTCTGCCATTCCGCTGAAAAATCCTCCAATGGCATCAATTGCTGGTCCAATTGTTTCTTTTGCCGCCGCTGTTATGCTATCCCAGTTTCGAATGACCAGAACAACACCTGCAATTGCTGCCGCAATTCCTGCTATCACCAATATGACTGGTGCCGCTGCCGCCAGAGTTCCTCCGATTGCCGGAACAACAGTTCCGGTCAACAGTCCTCCGAGACTTCCCAGGCTTGATACAATTCCAAGTCCTTTTATAGCTGAAATAATTGGTGCAATTTTTGAGATTGCTACCAATAGTGCTCCCACAGCTATGATTGCAGTTTGAACTGGTGCTGGAAGGTCTGCAAAAGCTGACACAACATCTGCAACTTTTTCTGCGACCGGCTCCAGATTCAGGATAATATCAGCGACCTTTTCTCCTACACCCGAAAATGCGTCCTGTACTTTTCTCCATGCCGCTTCCATTCGCTGTGATGAAGTAGTAGTGTTATCATTTAATTGCTGAGCTTTTCCACTTACATTGTCAAATGCATCTCCTACCGGCGTAAGTGATTCTATGAACTTGGTATTGCCGTCTTCTGCCATTGTTCCAAATGCTTTTGTAGCCATGTTCATTTTTTCCTGCTGATTCGTACACCCCTGTATGTCACTAACAATCGAATTTATAACATCTTTCTGGCTAGCACCGCCATTTTTCCACTGTTCAAAGACTTCCTGAGTATTAGACGAAAACATATCCAGCGAATCAGATATCGTTCCATCTGCCAATCTTGTAGTAACTTCATTAATCGCATCGTTGACCTTGTCCAGATTATACGCTCCGCCGTCAGCACCATTTTTCAATAACTGGAAATATTCAGATGCTGAATATCCTGCCTGTGCAAATTTTCCGGAATACTCTGTGATGTTATCACCCAGTTCATCTGTTTTATCAAGTCCTTCCTGCGTTCCGGTAACAAGATAATCCATAGCTTCCGTAGCAGATAATCCGAATTGATTCATCAACTGATTAACTCCACGGATTGACTCGGACATATCTATCCCATAAGTATTCTCCAATATCAAAGCTTGTGAGGTAACGTCCTGAAGATCCTGTTCATTCAAATCTTTAATATTGTCTTTTACAGTAATAACAGCCTCCGCTACATTATCCATAGAATCACCAAGACCGCTTTCATATACATTCTTGATAACTCTTGCATTGGCATCTGCAGCAGCTCCGGTCTCATCAAAGCGTGCATTTACTTTTTTCGTAGCATCTTCAATACTCGTAAATGACTCAACTGCTTTTGACCCGAGATCCTGAATTTTTTCACCGGCACTGGAAAGCTTCTCTGTTGCTTCCATCATATTTCCGGCAGATAACTTACTGGACATTTCGTCCAGCTTTTCCCCTGTCTCGTCTGCAGAGTCCTTCAGTGTAGATAATCCGGTCGCAGCATCTCTGGTTCCATTTTTCATCTCATCAAGAGCTGTGTTATTTTCTTTTATGGAATTTTCAAGCTTGCCAATATAAGCTTCCGTCTCATTCATGGCAACCTTAAGCTTCGACACGGTTTCAGCCTGCTTATTAAATGCATTTTCTGCCTTGACCGCCTCGGCTGAGTTCTTTCCAGACTCATCAGCCGCCTTTTTTACTGCATCTGCCAATTCTTTCAGTTTTGCAGTTTCTTTCTCCATCTGCTGCTCATACAGCTTTGATTTTTCTTTTTGGGCATCATACTGTTTCTGCAGAACTTTTGTCTTTGCAATTAATGCTTCCTGACTCTTTTCGTTTCCGGCAAATTTTCCAGAAAGTGCATTCATTTCAGAACCGCACTCGCGTAATGTATTATTGATTTTCTTTAGTTGTGCAGTAAACTCGGCTTCACCTTTAATACCAATACGTGGTCCGATATCATATCCCATGTTTTTCTCACCTCTCTTTTAATCCAGATCCGGAATGTACTGTTCGGAATTATATGCACGTCCAACATCTTGCAATCCTTCACTTGCCAGGTACAGATCTATCAGATCTTCCAGTTCACCAATTGGCATACATCGGTATTCGCACACCGGTATTCCAATTTTTCTTGCATATAAGTCAAGCCAGGCAGATGTATTTACACCTGCCCGGCTTCCATGTTTTTTGAATCGTCTTCAATTGCTGTTACTTCTTTTTCCTGTCCAATGTCTACACACTCTTCAATTGCTTTTGCGACCGCATCCATATCTCTAAGCTGCAGTCCGATTTCCAACACCTCTTTTGGAAGCGGTGTCCATTTTCCATCAATGACCGGATCGTCTTCTTTTGTTGGAAGGTCTTTCTCAAAATAATTTTTGTATGCACAGCCCTGTGTGATCAACATTTCCAGTACTTCCGTAATCATATCAATCGTGTCTGCATCTAATTCTTTATCCGTAATTTTTGAAATTGCATTTCCAACACTTCCAGATTTCTTGGCAAGTATCTTCATTGCCTGTAAAGAAAAAGACATTGGGTAATTTTTCCCGGCCACGTTAATATATGTAAGTCTGTCCATTATTTAACCGCCTTTCCTGCCTTTTCAGTCTGTGTCTGTACTGTAGTGTTCTTGGATCCAAACACTGCAAGAATGTACTTCGTTGCATCATCCTCTGTTGCCATGCCTTCTTCTGGCGAAACTTTCCACGGATGATTGTATTTATCATCGACTTGCGCGGATCTTGTAATTGTTCCGGTAATTTCCTTTGTCTGCCAGTCAATACTCTCACCTCTTGTAGTGGCTGCATCTGCAGGAATATCAAACACAACTCTCGGAAATACAACCGGAAGATAACTTGTAACGCTATCAATCTCGTGTTCCTCAATGATTCCGAATCCTTTATAAGTTGAATTCTGTGAATCGTCCAGAACAACTTCCTTAACTGTATCCTCTCCAACAGTTCTTTCAACTGTCTTTGCCCCTACAATCTTCGCAGACAACTTTGGCTCAAAATCTGAGGTCTTAAGCGTCAGATCTCCACTGGTAAATATACCTTTCGAAGATTCCTGCACCTGGTTATCCGCATACAATTCCTTTTTATCTCCGGAATTAATCTTGACACTATACTCTACTGCATGGTCTGCGATATACGGTTCTCCGTATGTCACTTGATTACCGTTTGCTGTATAATCAGCCACAATCGGCTTTGATAATCCTTTAATAGCCATTTATATCTTTACCTCCTAGTCCATCAGCTCCGTGCAGGCTTCTTCCATTTTCTTATCCATAGCCTCCACTGCTGCCTTTCTTGATTTGTTTACTGCACTTCTGATCACCGGTGTTTTCTTTCGAAAAGAGGTACCACTTTCTACTGAACGCATCAATAATGCATTTGGTAATCCTTTTGGATATTTTTTGCTTTTTGTCTGTCCATATCCGTCAAAACCGGCTTTTGTATTAATGTAATCTCCATTGTTTTCAATCGGCGCCAGACCAAATGCATCAATAAGATCTGCTTTTTGTCTCTTGGAAACACCGGTAAGCATCTTGTCTTCCGTCCCCTGTCCATTATCGACTGGTAATGATTTTAGTCCGCTTTTAATAGAATCTGCTACCACACTTGCTCCTTCATACACCGATTCTTTTATAATTTGCTCTGAATCCTTATACAGGCTCCCCAATCTTTCCGCATATTCTTCCAGTCCCTGTACCTGCATCTGAGCCATTGCCTACACCTCCCAAATCCATTCGTAATGGATATATTCTGTTTCGTCCTCATACTGCACGGAATTAAGCTTGTATGAAATTTCATATAATTCCAAAGCCCCCTGAATCTCCTCTACTACCGGATCTGCATCGTCTTTCGTAAAATAATCAATAGTTCCTTGGATTACCTGATTCTTTTTATTGTCCGCATGCCCGGAATTGCCTTCTCCGTCTTCCGCCCAGACAATATACTTATCTTTCTTTTTCGAAGCTTCGAAGTGATAGACATCTTTTGAAACTGTCAGCAATGCATCTCGAATCCGGTATATCTTATTCCAACTCATACTCTTCATTTATCCTTTCCAGGCTAAGTTTTGTAATTGGCAATTTGTCCTCATTTACCATATGTTGGACAAGACTGCATCGATATTGGCAGCCATCTTCCAGAATACACACATTATTACTTGTTATACTCCTGTCTTCCCAGATATGGATTACATTTGCAATCTGTACCTGAGCCTGCAATGCTGTAAAATACCTCGTAATTCCGACCGTCTCATATCCAAAGAACTGTTCCGACCGGACTCTCAATCTAATCTTTGGTTTCATTCCAGGCTCGCTTACATTCACTACATCACAAATCTTTACAATACCATCATCACACGTCATCAGTCTTCTCCTTCTTTGCCTTTTGAGAAATCAGAAGATTATTCAGATCCCACCGCAAGAACCTTGGCATTGCTGTATCTGTTCCGGCTCTTTTTCGGAACAGATAGGCAGCATATTCAATCTGTATCGCAGTGTATTCTGTTGTGTCTTCCTCTTTGATTCCCTCCCGGCTGATTCGTTCTTTTGCAGATTTCAAAAGAAATCTTAAATACTCATCATGTGCGTTTGTATGAATTCCGAGATCATGTTTTAACAGAATGAGTGTTTCAACTCTTCCCATCTATGCTGCCCTCCATTTTTTTAGGCTTCTCCTGCAAATTTCGGTGCAGTAGTATCTGGAGCCTTTCCAATACCATATATCGCAAAAGCTTCACGGATAATCAGATCTCCATCATATCTTGCTGTTCCACGGAATACCGTCTGATCATTGAGGAATCTCGCATGTTCAGACTGGTCAATTTTGGTTCCCGCTCTTTCCACAAGAATATAATTTGCAAAATATCCAAAAATAAATGTATCATCTGGAATGTAGCTCAGTTCAACAATATCTCCTCCGACAACTGGCATTGTTGACTGTGCTCCTCCGGCCACGATTGCTGCTGCCGCATTCACTCCGATTGACTCTGCAAGAATTTTGGTATGTGTTTTCTTGTTCATTACCCAAACAAGGTTTTCTGTATCATAGTCGTTATCAACAATCCCAGACGTTTTCACAATATCCTGGAAAAGCTTTGTGCCAGAAGTAGCTGTTCCTGTGATTACGTGCGTCTCTGATAAATTTTCCCATGTTCTTCCATTCTTCGGATAATCCTCCGGTGCTGTTTCTGCAAGGATACTTGTCACGATTCCCATCGGCATTTTTACATTTTTTCCATACAGGATCACTTTGTCTACCGCTTTTCCAATTGACCTTCCAATTGCGTAAATTAATTCTGTAGTTAACTGCACATCGTTGTCTTCCAGAACAGCATTGGCAACAGCAAAGTAACCAGCTACTTTATACCCGTCCATTTCCATATTGTTGAATCCAAGGTCTAACTCTTTTAACGGAGCAAACATTTCGTCCCAGAATGCTTCCGGAATTTCTCCCATAATATTCTGTCTTGATGTTCCTGCCACATGTTTCACTGTGACATATTTCATCAACTTCGAATTTTCCTGCACAACCTGCTTAATCAGTGGAAGCATTACATCTGGAATAATCAACCCCACATTTGCCAGTGCTCTCTTTTCTTTGATGCAGGTTCTTACTTCTGTTAATAAGCTTTTTAGATTTTCATCTGCAAAAAATGCATCTCTCTCCTGTCTGTCCAGTCCGAAAAATCTTGTTCTTGTCGCCATTTTATTTCCTCGCTTTCTTTCTTCTCCTTTTGGAGCTGGTGCCGGTGTCTTCTCTTCCTCTGCTTTCAGTTCCTCTTCAATCCCGGCGATCTCCTGTTCTAACTCTTTTTTACTGTTCTCATGCTGCTCTTTCTCTTCCTGGAACTCTGTTGCCTGTCGCTCTACAGCCTCCCGGTCTTCGTCTGATGTCTCCTCGTTCATCTCATTGATCGCATCTTCCAGCTCTTTTTCTCTTTTCTCAAAATCAGCATCTTTATCTCTTAAATCTTTAAGAGCCTTTGTCTTTACGTCCAGCTTATTTCTAAGCAATAATTTTCTTAATGCCATTACTTCTGTTCTCCTTTCAGCTTTTCAAGCATTTTTATTTTCCAAGCATCTACCTCTCTTTTTTTGATAGATCCATAGTCTTTTTTTCGTGCGCTCACTTCCGTCTCTTCATATGCTGGAAATGTACACACCGACACTTCATAGAGGATTACTTTCTTTATGGTCCAATGGACATCATTTTCTCTTTCCTCATATTCTTCTTTCACAATATCAAATCCGAAGCTGCACTGATCCACATCTCCTCGTTTGACACGCTCATACAGATTCATGGCGTCCTGGTCAGCCTCATTGATTTTCACTTCACCATACAAACCTTTTTCATCAATTCGTAGTGTAAGCGTTCCTGACTTTGTACGTCCCAGAACCAATCTTGTATCATGATCAATCAGACAGCGGATATCTGCGTCCAAGGTTTCGTCAAATGCATGTGGATCCACGCTTTCTGTTGCCCCGTCCCAGATTGTATAATCCGAATTGAACACAGCAAAATACCCACAAATATATTTTTCTCCCGAATCATCTCTTGTCTGAAATGTCTGCGGAATACCTCTGACCTGTCTTTTCCAGTTACTCACCCTTCTCCCCTCCTTCCAACTTTTTCTGATCTCCAATCATTCCCTGTGGAATATAGTTCTCCAGGATTACAAGTTCATCTAATCCTTCCAGTGGAGAATATCCAATGCTGTCACGAACTTCATTTCCTGTCACAATTCCTCTTGTATACAAATTCGCTCCCACATTACTCAGAGTTGTAATGTCATACGCATACAGACTTCTCGGATTCAGTTTCCAATACCAGTTCGGATTGACCAGTAATTTCTTTGTACATTCCTGTTCAAATACATTACTGAGCTGACGAATCCGTGTGGAAATAAAGTTGTTCCACTCTTTTTCATCAAAATTTCCAATTCCAACTACGAAAGACGGCACATCGAGAATAGATGCTACCGTCTTTTTGTCTAATGTCACTGAATCTGAAATTGCCAGATCATTAAGTGATAGTGGCTTTACAACCTCTACGTCAAATGTGTCTGCCGGAATTACCCACGGTTCTCCTGCTTCCGTATTTTCAACGTAACTCTTTAGTATTTCCTTTCGACCTTCCCTATTTGACAATTCATCAGACATAGAATCTACCTTCACAATTACGGAAGGCTTCCATTTTGATTCCATAAAACCTTTTTTCGTTGTCGATGCCTGTTTGAGTCCATTCGCCACATCTTTTAATACAGCTCTGTATCCACAACCCTTCCACGGATAAGTTGCATCTGGATTAATCACAAAATGAAGAAGCTCATCCGGATCATACACTTTTCCGTCCACATAAATCTGATAACCATAACCATTCGGTATAAATGAAAATCTCCCTGGAGGAATGATGTGTAAATCTTTTAAATATCCCTGCTGAGTCTCCGGATACACAACCGCGTTTCCATCTCCCTCCAGGAGAAGTCCGCGCATCAATGCACTCATAAATGTCTTTCTGGTCATATACTGATTTGGATTTATATCCATTTTCCTTGACAGCTCATTTTCAACTCTCTTGTCTCCATTTGCTGTATTTTCCATCAAATGTATTGTCATGCTGGATACCAGATTGCAGATCTTATTGACCGCTGAAATAATCTCCGGATTATCTGACAGTTTTGTGTATCCCTGACAACATAGTGTTTCAAATGCCTCATTGGAGCATAGCCATGATAATGTTGTCTTTGGCTCTGCTCTTGTCTGCTTCTTTTTCTTCTTTCCCATTTACTTCTCCTTATTTAAACCAACTTCCCTGCTTCTGCGCTTTTTCCTGATCTATCAGCATCTGCTTACATGCAATAACATCTGCATCGAACAGGTCAATACGGTATGCTGGTTTTACTTTTTCAAATCTTACGAATTCATCAGAATCCTCAATTGCCTTTACATTCTGCAGGCAATACTCAAATGCTTTATTATGAACGTAGTAAAAGCTCTTTTTCTTTAACTTTTTCTCAATCTCCCGAAAGGCTTCCGTCTTTTCCACATATCTCTGTGACTGGTCACGCATTTTAAACCCGGCTTTCTTCGCCTTCAGGACAAACTCCCTGGAATATCTTCTATCGTAACCTATCCATTTAATCTGGAATCCCATGTCACGCATCTGTGAGAACCACCTCAGAACGTCTTCGTACTCAATTGTGTCTGAATTACAAAGTGTAAGCCAGCCTTGCTCTTCCCACCAGAAAAATGGAATCTGGTCTTCTTCAGCTTTTAGATGAGCCGTCGTAATCGGAATAAATCCGTGAGAGATACAAATATCCACATCTTTGTATCTTCCATGTAACGCTCCACCAGTCAGATCATACATCTTTGACAAGTCCGCACCGCCATACCACTTGATAGGCAATTTTGCCAGTTCTTCAAGTGACCAATTATATTTTCCGTCAGACTCCTGTGCTTCAAATACATCAAAGTAAGTACTCAGTGCATTCGTATAAATATTTAAAGATTTGTTCAGGAATTCATTTCGACCGGTTGGATCGTTCTGAGCCTGTAATGCTTCGTTCAAAATATCATTCGGTCGGATTGTCACTCTGTAATTGGGATTTGCTTTCTCATGCTCAACCGGATTTGTATAATCGTCCGGATTATCTGCCATACAGATAAAGATGAAATACTCTTCGTCTTCCTTTGTTCCCCTCATGACTTCCTGGCAATACTTTAATCTCTGATAGCAGAACGTATTCATGTCAATTCCTGCTGTCGTAATACCAATCAATAATTTGTTGATATAAGCTTTCATTGCCTGTTTGTATACATAATACTCATTGGCATTTTTATATGCATGAAGCTCGTCTAGGATAATGAAATTGGCATTCAATCCATCAGCTCTTTTCGCATCTGCAGCTAACGCCTGCATTTTCATAGCACCGGCCTTTTCCCCATCTGCATCATAAAATGTCCGGCTTATTGAATGTTCCGCATTATTATTCAGTATCTTGAAGTTCTTTGCTTCTCCCATATACTCAACATTTTCACGGATATTATCAAAAGCCTCTAAAGCTCTGTCTAGCTTACTTGCGATAATATACAATACCGAATAATATTTTCTTTCTAACAAGGACATTGCCCAGGCAAGTGCTGACGCAAAAAATGTTTTACTGTTTTTTCTTGGTAAAAAAATGAACGCCTCTTTAAATCGGCGTTCGCTTGTCCCTTTATAATAAAATCCGGCCAGATTGTAACAAATAAATTTCTGCCACGGTTCCAGGAGAAAAGGTTCTCCTTTTTTCGGTCCTTTTACGTGCACGAATGTTGCTTCGATAATCTTGATCACAAAGTCTGCGTCTCTGGTCCGCATTTCATACTTTGGATTTTCCAAATCTCTAAAAAATCTCTTAGCAGCCAGGATTCTGTCTTCGTTCGCAATGATAGTTCCATCTATTATACCCTGTGCATATGCTTTTACTTCTTCACATAATTTTGACTTAGCCATTCATCAGAGCACCCAGAGCGGCATCCAGTTTCGAAACCTTCGGCTTCTCTTTCACCGATGTTTTTTCAAATACTCTCGGACTCAGGCACAGCATGTCCAAATATTTTGCTATGTCCGCTCTTAACTTTTCAACGGTAATAACCCCCGGTGTACGCATCACGTAATCCTCATCATTCAGCATCTTTTTGATACTTTCGCGCTCGGCTAAAAGTTCTGCACAAATCCGGATTGCTTCGTTGTACTCTTCCCTGTAAGTTCCCATATTTTTCATGGCTTCCGCCAGTTTTTTTTCAAACGTAGAAGCCTTCGTTGCACGTGCCATTTTACCGCCTCCTTTCCCTGATTTTGAAAATTTTCGAAAACCGCGCATTTGGAAACACCTACCCCCAACCAGTGGAAAGCCCATAAAAATTTTAAACTTTACCTGGGGGGATTTGTTTCTTTCGTCTTTCCTTTCTCCAATCCACGCCTGGAATTGTACGCTCCTGCAACATCTTTCCAAGCTCTGTCAGCTCTCCTGTCTGCCGGTTCTCCAATTTGTTGTGACCTTTCTGTGATACACTAATCAGATTCCAATCACACCATGCATACTGTGGATACTCGTCTGCCGGATAAATATGATGAACTGTGTTCGCCTCTTCATTCCCGCCATACATCTTTGCCACCTGACATTTATATCCGTCGAGTCTTAACATCTTCAATCTTTTCTTTTTCCATTTGACTCCGTGGTAATCAAACATCGCATACAAAATGGCAGCAATCAATTGACTGCTGCCATTATCTCCTTCTCTTTATTCATTATTCTCTTCCATTCTTCTTTTTATCAGAGCGTGATTAGGCCACGCTCTGATGTGTGAAATTCTAAGGAGTCCTTTGTGATTCGTCTGATCTCATCTTTTGGACGCTATCATATTAACACGAAATACTGTCCCGTGAGTGGTGATGTTTTTATATTTTTTTGGCTAGCAGCCAATAGAATTTTCTTCTGGTTCTGTAATACTTCTGATCTCCGCATGGCATACCTTTGGCATCTCTCAGATACCGATATGTAGCATAATCGCTTGTGACTCCTTCCAGGATCCACTGATATAACTCCGCATCTGTCTCAATGGCAGTCTGCTCAATGGTCTTGCATTTCTCTTCTAGTTCCACTCGTTTGATCGCTAACTGTTCTGTTGCGCTTCCTTGTGGTGGGCTTCCTTGCCCTTCCTTGCCATACTCAATTGCCTTGACAGTATCCGTGAGCGTGGCAAGCTCTCTTCTCCATTCCTGATACTGCATACAGTGATGCTTGAGTTCCAGGAATCTGTGCTTGGAGATATTATATTTCTTTTCATTGATCGGTCTTTCGTCTGGCATATACTCCTCCTACGCTATTCTCCGTGCTGCTGCCACAGTCGTTATACTCTTTTTTGGAATTTTTCAAGCATTCTTGCTTTCCAGCCTTCCGGTTGTTCTTCTGGCTGTTCCTGTTCTTCTCCATTGTATAAAAATGATTTTATTTCCCGTTTACACTCTCCGCAGTAACATCTGGCTTTTACCGCGTCTGCTTCAAATGTTGTTACAAATGTATCTGCTGTACCAAGTATACTTATGCACTCGGCTGTGATTGCCACTCTGTAGATGGTTCCGTCTACAATTGCTTTCCCGCAACGGTCACAATAATATGCTATCATTTTGTACCTCCTCGAAATATTTTTTTAATTATCTTTCATCCAATCATATAACTTTTCAATACATTCATCGCACAGGTCGTATTTTTCATCTAGCATTCCTCGTTCGCTTATTGTTGCAATTGCACTTACGATTCCATTCCTGGTTGCCTTTGTTTTACACTTTTCGTTCTTCTCGTATATTGCTCCACATCTATCGCATTTTTTTTTACTTTCATCTTTTACTCCTCCTCCCCTTATAGCTGTTAGCAAGTCTTCCACTCCCTGGACGTATCCGTCTTTATATTCTGTAGCCTCTTTTATTTTCTGGCTACACTTTCTCTCTACTTCGTTTTGCAACTTATTTGCTCGTTCTTCTATCTGGTCGTATTCTTTCTTGTCCATTGCAGCCCCCTAAATCTTATCTCCTATAAGCTTTTCTGTTAATTTCATGTATAAGTCTTTGTATATGTCTCTTTCTGCCACGACTTTGATGGTTTCGTCTGTGTTTTCTGGTTGCGATAATTGTTTTTCTAATTCCTGCTGTTTATCAATCTCTTCCTTAATTCTGTTTCGAAGTCCATCATTTATTCTCTGTGCCTCACTCAGAGAATCTGTCAGCTCTTTCAGCTTTTCTGCCATAGTGTCGTCGCTTTCTGTGATTCCGAGTGAGATGGATAACCCCTTGTTAATTTTCTCTATTTCCTCGTCCGTACAGGTACGTATGAATCCGTCAATTCTGTCTTTGCTGACACTCACAACCTGCTCGCATAGCGCCGTAGATGGTAGATGGCATCTTACTTTTGCGTGTGTTGGCAGTGATTCATTTGGCTTTTCTACCAGATATACCACTTCTACCATGTTCTGGCTTTCGTTAATGTCGTTGTTCGACACGATAACCGCCGGTCTACCTGTGTCCTGATTTATTTTTTTGATGTAGAATATGTCTCCTCTATATATTTCCATTGTTTTTTTTGCTCCCTTCTCTGTGTTTTTAATGGCTTGGAATGCTGTTGGATCATAATAACCAGCTCCATTTCTTTTTGCACTGTCCATATTCCCTCTCCTATTTTCCTGATCTGAGCATGTAGAACAGTAATTCTGTTATTGATCGTTTTCTTGGTCCTGGTATGCAATGAATTATTTTATGCAATCTCCACTCTCCAGCCATTGTTGCTTTTGTAAGTGGTGTAGGATTTTCAAATTCGTCCCACTCTTTTCTGCTTTCTGGGATCGCTACCATGATTCCATAGTGCCTAGATGATTCCGGGTTGCATTCCCTGATGTGCTCTAAAAGCTTTCCTGAATTTCTGTCTGCGATTAAATCCTTGTAACACTCCATTGTTGTTACGATGTAATTTTGCTCACCAAGAAAATTCAATCCATTTCCACTGTAGACATCTTCCCGGCAACTCTTAATTTCGTAACAAATAAACTGTCCTTTTTCGATTGCTCCTACGGAGCATTGGTTTGGTGGCATGAACTGCATGAAATCTACTCTTTTTACGTTCGTGCTTCCATAATCGATACTGACTTCTGATGCCCAGTATTTGCCTATTCCTTGTAATTTCTTTGTTATCAGCAGATTACTTAAAAAACTAGTTACCATTTTCCTGTTCATTTTCTACTCCTTATATGGTTCTGGAAGTGGTCTCCATGCTTCTACGACTATTCCGAAGTCTTCACACGGCATGTCTTCGCTAAGATAGAATGTTTCTCCAATATCGTCTTCTTCGTATTTTCCGACGCTTGGAGCTTCAAAGCCTTTGCATGATATCAATACATATTTTCCATGCTCCGGCAAGCGTTCACTTACCGGAATCCATCTTGTCTCTTCTACTACATTTTCCGGGTAATACTGCGGTAATCTGTCTATCTCATGCTCTATGTGGGTGTAGCATAACTTAACTATTTCCTTTTCTGTGCAGCCTTCGTAACACATTTCTTTTGTAACTTGCACGTCTTCTCTTAACGCATCAATTACCATGCCTTTTCTAAGATATCCCATCTACTTTTTCTCCTTTCATAATATCTATCGCTGATTTGCTATAGTAATGATTCTGCATCAATCTCACGTTCTTTTATCCACTTTCCTATGTCTTTAATCCATTTGTATTCTTCCGAGCACAAGCTCCGGTCTGGAATAGGATATCTGCATGGTTTCTTCGCGTTAGTGCATTCCCAACCATGGTCCGTTCTTTTTGCATATTTACAAGCCATTTCTGTCTCCTTTCCTTGATAGTACCTTTTTAAACGCTCCGGGGAGCTTAATGGTAGCATTTTGATAGCTCCGTGGTGTTTTTGTGGTATTTTCGTTCATTTTTGTTCATTTTCGGGGTAATTTGCCTTTGTTTTCCTGTATGTCCCTATATAAGCGGGGTTCTCCAAAACACCCCGGAAATGTTATTGTTACTCTACTATGTTATTTTCCGATTGCGTCCTGAAGCGCTTTATCTAAGCAATCAGATATGGCTGGTGCTTTCTTTTCTGATGCTTCAAGCATTTCTGCTGTAACCTTCCGTATACCGCCTAGTTCATGATTCTGCGAGTCTTCGTCCTGCCCTTTTTCCTCACATTCTATGACCGCAAAATGAAAGTCGCATTCGTCACATACTACGGTTCCATCTCCGTAATATGCGTTTGTTCCCAGCACTGCTCTGCATAATGGACAATAGTTTATTCTACTATTGTCAGCAATTCCACTTATATATCCTCGCATCTGTATTTTCTCCTTATATTTTTTCTAGGTATTTATCTATGTCGCCAAATTCAATCGCCATTTTAAATAGCACAATTTCATTGTCTAATATTGGTAATCCTGCCTGTAATTTTGTCAATACATTCCTAATCGGCGGTGTATACTTATCCGGTGCTTCAAAAATATATTGTCTGTGCCCTTCATGGTTGTTTGACATATTTACGCGTTCAAAATTACCATTTGCATTTGTCATGGCGTAATTTAGTTCGTGGCATTCCAAGCAATATCCTATTTCCATTTTTTCTCCTTCATGATTTCATGATTTTTTTCACGTTTTCGTGAATCAGCTTCCACCGTGACCTTTTGTCTTCTTTCCAGTGATATGGTGCGAACGTTCATTTGTGATTGCTTTCGCTCGCAATTGTTCACTGCTTGGAAAGCTGAACACTTCTGTGTATCCTATCGCCTCACTAAGCATTTTCATGGCTGTTGTTACCTCTGCCTTAGAATTGTATCTTGTGACTTGGCAGCCCTTCCCTGTTGAAAAATCCGCTTTGATAGAGCATTCATCTGCGCCGATGTACAATGCTGTTACGTGTGCAAGGTTGATAAGCTGTGTGCTATCTTTACTGATAATGTACATATTGTCTTCTCCCTAACTTGGTTTTTCTCTCATCGGTTTGCCTTTTTCGTAGACGGTGCAATTATCTGCCGTGCAGTAATGACTTCTGGAAAATTTATGGAATGCTCCGTAATTACAGAAGCTGACTGGATATCTTGCACGCCATTTACAGGTCTTGCATTTTTTTCTGTCACCGTTTGAGCCTTTTGGTTTTTCTTTTGGTTTTGGCTTTGGTTCCCGTGGTTTTCTCTGTGTTGGGTCTCCACCCTCTCTTCGAATTCCGACTAATCCGTCTGCCGTAATTCTATATTGTACCTGCGTTTGGGTAAGTCCCATCTTTTCTGCTATCTTTCTATTGGTCAGCCCCTGTTCTACTAGGAATCTCAGCAAGTCTTTATCATATTCTTTCATGCAGCCATCTCCTTTCTCGCTTTCCGGAATAACTTGGCTTTCTCAGCATGGTACCGGATCAGTTCCTCAACTGCTGCCATCTGCGCTTCTTCTACCTGGTGTTGTTCATAGATTTTCAAATCTATGCCCCACTCTTCACCGCCCTCGTAGAGTATCCATCTGTAATTCTGGTACACGATATAAGCTATCTTCTTTTCGCCCTCTACGAGATCTATTTTGTTCATACTACCTCGAATCCATTTCACAGCATCGCCTCCATATCCTCTGCACGACTCTCCCAGATATTTGCCTTTTCCTTGCAGTAGTCTATAATGGTCTCGACTGCTGCCATCTCTACTGGTTCAATATCCAGCTTTCCAAATCCTTCCATGGAATCCAGATAGACATATTCACTCCCTCCTGTATACCTATAATACAATTTCCAGTTCAAGAATCTCTCGTCCCAGAGCAATATTGCAATTACTTCATCCTCTTCTTCATCATATAATTCAAGACGTTCGTCCGATTTAATGGACCACATTTCTTTCTGCGCCTCCTTGCTACAATCATCTTGTTCCGGTCGTCAATGTAATAATCTGCATAGACCTTCCGACAGTTGTTCTTATATTTGTTCTTATTTTCTGGAATATTATCATTGATTGCATCAAACTCCAATCCGTTTGCTCTGCAGTAGATAACTGCTTCTTGCAGGAGTTTTCCTTCTCTGCATGTCCAGAGAATGATCTTATCTCCGGACTGCTGCCGCTGAATCAGAAATTGGAATAATTCTGTATTGGGTTCTCCTAGTTCCGGATATTCTGCTGTATTTAACGTGCCGTCGAAATCTACGGCGTACACCTTATTCATTCCTTCTTCCTCCTATGTCATCATTTTTCTGAGATACCATCTTTTTAGTTCTTTTTCGTCTTCTATCTGCTTCTCTACAAGATCAATCTCTTTTTGTATTTTTTTCATCGTTTCCACTACATACTGTTGTTCTTTTTCATCTTCGTGCCATATTACTGTGAAATTTTTCAAAGCCTGAAACTGTAGGTTTATGGTTGTCCTGTACCTTCTTAAGAATTTTGGAAAGCTCCTGGCGATTGCGATATACATGTAATCCGTGTTCATTTCTGTGATTGGCTCCATTGCTGCATATCTATTGTCGATTACCCCTGCTTCTTTTATTTGTCCTACGAACTCATCTACAGCACTTAATTTTATGTAGCAGGTCCCAGCCTTGTATATTTTCCCCGCTTCCGCTCTTTCTATATTGCACAGCTTTGTTATTGGCACTTCTTTACAATGCATCTGCAAATATATCACCCAGTTCCATTTGTTCCGTAAACTCTTTTTTTGTCCGCTTCGGTCTTATAATATTTCTATGTTTTTTTATATGTATCATATCTTCCTCGCTCCCTGTTAAATCCCCCAGCATTTCATATAGTGCTTTGCGCGTTTTTTCTTCTTCGCTGTCAATTTCTTTTAGGTTATTCAGTATCGTTTCAATATCCGGAAGTTGTTCTTCCTCAAAAGAATCCACGTATCGCGGAATATTTAGGTTGTAATCATTCTTCTGGACTTCTTTATATTCGGCTACATGAGCGTATTTATCTATGTCTTTTCTTTTTTTGAACGCCTCTACTATCTTCGTTACCTGACCATCTGCCATATCGTTTTGCGCTGATTTTTTTACAAATTCCTTACTTGCATCTATGAATAAAATATCTGGTGATTCCTTTTCTATAATCACCAAGCAGACTGGGATGTTTGTGTTTAGAAATAATTTGTCCGGCAAACCAATTACTGCGCTGATCAGCTTGTTCTTTATCAGATATTCCCTTATCTTCCCTTCTCCGGCTCCACGAAAAAGTACACCATGTGGCAAGATTGCAATCAATCTTCCTTTCATGCGTTCAATGCCTCTTAGCAAGAATCCATAATCTGCCTTGGCTTTTGGTATCGTAAATCCCATTATTTGAATTTCTTCTGCATCTGGGAATTTCATGGAATACGGTGGGTTCATGATTACATTGTCGTACATTCCCATCTCTCTTTTTTCTGTCTTTTTGGGGATGCTTATATCTCCTACCTGTTTTACGGCGTATGTTTCCCACGCCGCGTTTCTTAGGCAATCTGCATGGCTTATATTTCCTTCTAATCCATTTACGCAAGCATCTAATAGCGCAAAAGGTATTGTCCTTGTGCTATACTCATACTCTTCCACCTGTGTTCCGTGTTCTTTCGCTACTGCCTTGCTCAGCACTCCTGTTCCTGAACACATATCAATGCAGCTCCCTTTTTCTGTTAATTTTGCTACCAAATTGCAAATGCAATCCGGTGTGAAGTCTTGCTTTAATTCTTTTCTGTCTCCCTGTTCTTCTTGGAACGTGTCTCGGATATCTATATCTTCATTCTTTATTTTTCTTATAATGTCTTCTGCTTGATCGGATAATAACGTGTCCATGATTATTTCTGGCAACTTATAGCTTTCTTGTACTCCGAATATTTCTTTTAGTCCTATGTTACTTGCTCCTTTCTCCTCCGGCTCCACCGGCCGGAGGGAATCTATGGTTAATAGTGACTGTGATACACTATTGGTGCTGTAGTTTTCTTACTCTTTCTACCGGTAATACGACAAATACTCCCGTGTCTTCCAGGTATACTGTGACTGTATCTGCCAGATGTTCTTTCTTGAACACGATTCCCAGCCTCTCTTTCTCTTCTCCCATCGGAATGCACTTCACATATTCACCCTTATAGAAATCTCGGGAGCTTTTGTCTTTCCTAAGGCTAGAGGTAGTTTTTATAGGCAATTCTCATCCACTCCTCTCTGGTATGATCCCGTTCGTATGCTTCCTGCATATAAGCGCATAATCTTTCGCGCGTTTCCCTGCAGTTGTGAACCGCATCTTTTCCTGTACGGTGGTGTCTTAAGCATAGATAGACTTTCAGACCGTTCTCTTCGCTTCTTGCTCGTCCACCTCCTCCAAATACTACGTGGTGCAGTTCGGTGTATTGTTCTTTATAATTCCCTTCCTCTCTTGCGCACAGGTAACAGATACCCGGTCTTGTTGGCAGGATTGGTCTTGGATGGTGCTTCACCTTCCTTTTTTTCTCAGGTTTTGGAAACATTAGCTCACACATTCAATCTCCTCTCCGTTCTTGTCCACTTCTGCCTCGAACAATTCTGTCCAGAATTCCTCTTTTCCCAGTGCTGCAAAACTTACACCTCGCATGGAACGCATTTTCTTATCCATAACTTTCGCCATATATTCTGCAGCTTCCTGCGCTGGTATTGATGCCATGTATAATCTTCTCGTGGCGTAAGCCCCTTTGATTTCTTCCTCTTCCGTGACCTCTGCCGACACTTCCATGTTATTTGGACAATATTCCGGAAAATCCTTTGTAATTTCGGTCTGTCCCGGAATCTGTTCTTCCGGTTCTTTTTTAGCTTCCTGTGCCTGTTCTTTTTGTGGTTCTTTTGGTGGTTCTTTTTTCAGCTCTGATTTCTTCGGAGCTTCTGTCTTTACTGAAGCTGGCGCCTTTTTCTCCGGTTTCTTTTCCGGTATTTTTTTCGCTTCCGGATATAGCGGCTTATCATAGACTCTCTTATACAGGTCACCTGCTGCCATCTGTAGGTCTTCCGGATAGGACGGAAGGAACAATCTTTCAAATCCTTTCACGAAATCTATGTAAGTATGTTCCTGATTTTCTCCATGATTCCGATACGGCATAACCTTGATAGTATGTTCAGTCATCATGACATTGGCATATTCTAAGCGAATCATTTTGAATTTTGTCGGGTTTAAGATGACCAGAAGCTCTCTGGCTATGTCCGATCCATCCGGTTCCTTGCGCTCCCAGTCGAGAAGCTTTTGAAATGCTTCTTTTCCATCCTTGAAATACTCTCTGGCTAATTCCACCATCCAGTCTGTTTCCTGCGGTTCTTCCTGTGCGATGTCGCACAGCTCCATCTGATCATCATAATGTGCTTCTGTTTCCCGGATAATCCCTTTTGCCTCCCGGATGTCCTTGACCGTGGCTTCTGTTGGTATAGCTTCCTGGATTTCTTCCGGAAGTCCCAACATCTCCGTGAGCTTACTGCTGCCATAGCCTCTCCATTTGTCATCGATCTGCGGTGAGAATCCTCCGATACTGTATTTTGTGTTGATGTCCATGAAGCGGCTTGCCGTGGAACGCCCTATTCCAAATGTGTCCTTGGCATATTCCCAAATATTCCTATAGCCTGCCTGCTTATACAGCTCGTCCTGTTCTGTCTTTTTTAGATAGAATCCCACCGATATAAAGCTCTCTGCTATATCGTTTAATAGTGCTTTTATGATTATCGTCATTTCGTCCAATGACTCGGTTACTCTTATTTCATCCATATTATCCCGCCTTTCTCATTTGAATCCGCTTTTTGAATGTATTCATAAACTTTTTTACATCTTCTCCCGGATCTTTATTGTACTTTCCACGCACCTGGATCACTTCTCCCTCTCTGATCTCGACCGTGTAATAACTCTCTTCCGGTTCTTCCTTTTTTCTGATAAAAAGAATACAGGTTTCTCCGGATACCATTCTGTCTATATAAGTCGCTACACAATGGTGCTGGTTCTGCCCTTCCTGCCTGATTTCTCTTACTCTTTTTGGTAATCTCATCAACAGGTCATCCGTCTCCATTTCGTAGGCTTTCCATCCACTCCTTTTTATCATCTCTCTTAGCGTTCCGTCCTTTTGGTCGTCTTTCTTTCCCTGCAATTCTATTTTTCTTTCTTCCTGCTCTTGCACGAGCTGATCATGACGTTCTTTTAAGTTCTTTGGGTATAATACGTATGGGTCGTCCATGTTGTATCCCAAGATTGCGGCCATCTGTAGATAATCGTGATAATCCGTGACTGTCTGTCTATCCCCGTCATTCCATTTTCTTGTGGTATTTTCCCGGATATATCTAAGCATCTTATGTGGTGTTGTATGCCTCATGTATATTGCGAAATCCCTGCCAAATTTAGACATTTCCTGAACCTGTTCCCATGTTACCCGGATTCCTGCCTGCTGGCAGTTATACAGCGCTCTATACTCTCTCATGTATGGGTCTTTCTTTTTGATGAGATTGTAGTATTCACCTTGAAGTCCCAGCACTTTTCTTAATTTCTTTTCTCTTAAGGAAAGCAGTGCATCACTTCCTCTACTGATGCAGTCTGCAGTCAGATTGTAATATCCTGCTTTTACCAGTTTTTCGATTCCCTGATACTCCTTTGCCATATCTATGTAATTCTGTTGATAAAATGGAATATTCTGGCGGGCAAATTCTGGAAGACCGGAGTATTCCAGCCGGCTCCCTTTCAGGATCCTTTTTAGGTTTCTCGGATATAGTGCCGCTTTTTCCTCTTCTTTTAGACCGTAGTAATAGTAACCATTTCTTACGTATCCATCGCACCACCTGATCATGCTGGTCTGTTTATACCTTCCAAGATGATATGTGCCGCGCTTTCTCCAGTTTTCGTCGTAGATGATCCGAATGTATTCCCATGCGTTAAATCCTGTTCTTTTTCCCTGTTTGATTTCCTGGATTGTTTTGAAAAATCGAAATACAAAGCCTCTCTTGGTCTTTTGTATTAGTGCTGCGCCTGCTCTATCTACGATTCGCCCACTTTTTTTGTACGTCCTATATGTAACCTCTCTCTTGCATTTTGGACATCTTCCGGTTTTTCCATATCTTGGCTTTTCTAGCTTCTGATATGCTCCGCAACAGGTACATAGCCCGATGTTTTTTCCGGACTCGTAGAACATATATTGCGGTACAGCATCTTTTTTTATCCAGTCTTCGAAATCTTTCGGAATATCCGGAATGACAGACATTTCGTCGTCTATTCTGTCTATCTCTTTCCGGTTTTTCTCGTGCTGCTGCCACCTTTGGATCATGGCGTTCACTGTCTTCTCTCCGTTGTCCGTGAATTTTTCGATAATCTTCCTGTCTTTTTCCGGTATCCAGTACTTGCTTAATGCTCTGCATTCAACTTGGTTCCAGTCTTCCATGAAATTCAGGTTTTCAATTGTGGCTGTCCGCCACTTCTCGCATCCGCAATCATAGGTGTCGTACTTTCCCTCACGCAGAAATATTCTGTATCTTGGCGTTTTTGCGCCGTATAGCAGATCTTTGTACCAGAATGCGTCTACTTCCAGTACGTTTCCCTGCTTTTTTGCCCTGTAGAGTTTTCCGTACCTTGGTCCTTCTTTCGATGCCTCATTGTAAAATTTGTACATTTCCCTCATTTTGGCGCATTCAATCATTTCTTTTGTCGGCTTCATCACCGGAAGCTGTAGTAATTCTCTTTTTCTCATCTTTTACGCCTCCAGGAAGTAATCTCTTGCCCACTCAAATACTGTCATGTCTGCCACATAATGCTTTCCAGTATCCTTCTGTATCTTTTTGCAATTTTCCTCAATCAGTTTCATGCAGTTTTTTACGGATTTTGTGCGGCGTCGCACACACACCGCAAAGTGCTCGTCTATGCACTGGCTTTTTAAGTAGTCCAAGATCGGCTCGACCGGAATCTGATTATTTTTGTATCCTGCTTCCTCAATGTCCAACTTTCCCATGGCAGCGTTCAGGTTGTCCGTCAGCTCTTTCGACCGTCCCTCTATCATGTCCTGTGCGAAAAACTCCGGAATACCGTTCTCTTTTGCGAGTTCCTTGATTCTTTCGGTATCCCCTTCCTGCAGTAACCCTAACGCACACGCATTAATCTCCTCTATGGAATCCATGTTTCCGAAAATATCATACATTTTTCTCTCTCCTTTTCATTTCGCTCTCCAACCATTCACTGTAAGCATGATGGCCGCTCTCAATTTCAAGCTTATGTCCTTTTTCTGCTATTATTTTCCATAGCTCTTCCCACAGCTCCGCATGTTTCAATGGATCTCCTTTGGCGTTCCTGAAATCTGTTTCCGCCCATTTTTCTAGATTGTTCTTCATCATGTTCAGAACAAATCGGTCTTCGGAATGTACTGTAATCTCACACGGCTGTGTCAGAAGCTCCATGGCGTCCAACAAGCATATTAATGTCGCCCCGTGATAGGTCTCCTCCGTCTCTCCAAATCCCTGCCTGGTCTCGTCCTCTCCATTTTTCTTTTTGTAAGCAATCACGAAACCGTGTGACCTCTTGTATTTACTGGTGCTTGCTGTGTCTTGAGCTAAGTAGATATTCACTTTAAACACCTTCTTGTTCCTCCGAGTATTTTTTCCTTTCCGTATCTGCTTCGATGCGGTCTCTCATGACCATGACCGCTTTCGCAATTGCCATATCTGTTAAAGCTCTGGTGTCCAGCACCGGCTCCATGCCATGTTCCTTGTTCCAGGCGTTATACACGCGCCCAAACTCTTTCAAAAGCGTCTCATTCACTTCAACTTTCACTTTAAATCCTCCTGTGAATCCTTATTAATGTGTAATATCTGTATTTACACTTGGTTATTGGGTTTGTTCCCTCGTGGAAACTATCCCGGTCTATGTAGTATCCTTCCTTTTCTTTTGGCTCTTTTCTCCAGTAGGCGAGCTTTTTGACTTTTGGCTCTTCGACTGGAAGGTTCTTGGAAGCTGAGTAACTTGCTTCACTTAGACTCTCATTGTATCTGGCACACGTCTCCGGTGTCTTGCACATGTAACCTGCAAGGTCTGCGAAGTCTCCGTTCTCATATAGGTGCTTGAATGTTGCGCTTCCATGTGGCCATGCTTTTTTGATAAGGATATCCGCACCTTCGATACGATTGATCACCACATGGACGTGCCAGTTCCCTCTTAAACCCTTTTCTATGTTCCTGATCCATCGAAGTTCTGCACCTCTTTTTCTGAATTCCTTCCGAAGCTTTTCGTACCATGTCTTGAATTGAGCCTTTGCTGTCTTCATGTCCGGAGGACGTTCTTCTTTCTTGTAAGTCAGCAAGACAAGGTAGTCATTTTCATGGAACCATGTCTTGAGTTTATGCCTTACCTTTCTCTCCCTGTTCCATTGATTCCTTTTTGCAATCTCTTCCTTGGTGGCTTTCTTTTTCTTTTCCCTCTTCTCTCCAGGAGCTCCATACCTACCATCCAGATACTCATATACCTCTATACTGTTTTTAAAAACATAGGTTAATCTCTTATATCTTTTTTTCATAACTGTGATGCCAATATTAATATTCTTAACAAGTCCGAAAAGAGGGTGTGAAAACCCTTATTTTCTTGACTTTCTCCACCCTCACAGCTATAATATCCGTAGGGTTATCTTTTGCGGACATCGAATCTGTGAAAGTTGGATTGGGACTTGTTTTGGCAAGTTCCTTTTCTTTTTTTATTTTGCATGTCTAGTCACCTTATTAACTATGTAGGCTACTGTTACAATGACCAGTCCGGCTACAATTCTTGTGGCTCCCGGAAGCAATGCCGGACTACTGTTGGTCATGCGGCTTACGCCTATCCAGGTGGCTGCCATTCCGATGACTCCGACCGTCTCCGTGACTGCTCTTACCGTCTTACAGATCAATATCTTTCGTTTGTGCGCTCTTATCCTTTCCATCACATCACACCTACTTTCTGCTTCCTTGCTTTTTGCTGGAGCTTGATGTCTTTTTGCCTCCAATCCTCCAAGCCTTCTGTGTCGTAAAAGAATTTGCTATTTTGCACAGCAGGATCATCCTGCCACGCGAACGTCTGGCCTGGCGATACAAACGCTCTGATCAAATATTTCTCGGTAAATCCCATCTTCATCAGTTCGGAACGGGACATTATTTTTTTTGGATATTTCATCTTCCTTACCTCCTTATGCTGTCTTATCTTCTTTCTCTTCCCGTCTTCCCAGCTCGTCCCTTCGTCTCAGAAGATTTGCGTTGTCTCTCAGGAGGGCCAGGCTCTCCTTGTCTAGATACTTTAAATCTCCCATGATGTCTCTAATCTGTTTTTTCTTTTCTTCTTTCATTACTTCGCTTCCTTTCTATTGACTTTTCTTTTTCACTTTCCTATCCTATTGTTACAGGCACTGCCATGCCGAGTTTTTTACAAGGAGAAAAAATATGAAATTAAATCCTGATTTGATTTTTAAAATTTTTGATACTGTCATCGTAAGGCTCTCTGGAATTCAGCAAATCGGTTTTTCAACGCTTTTAAAATCTTTTCTTAATCCAATTGTATCTATAGTAATAGGTATTTTAACTGTATGGATCAGTCGAAAATCACATCACTCACCCACTGCCCGCGAAAGACTTGATAAGGTATATCACCCGCTTTTTATAGCAATCGAGCCGTTTTTGTATAAAGATGGTCTTGCTTACAATGACGTTGTTCCTTTTTTGACGGTATATCATACTATTGAAAAAGAATATTCCCTTCTCATCACGCCCTCGTTTCGTCAGGAAATTGATACTCTTGAAAAAGCAGGAGATCCTTGTTTTTCAACCGATAAAAATGGGTATAATCATTGGTTTCAAATTTGCAAACGTATTTCGAAAGAATATGATAAATTATGCCGACAGTCATATCTCCCGATTCGGAGCATTTCTTACCGGTTTTATTACAAGCAATACAGTTCTAAAATTTCTATGATATTTGCTTTTATCTGGTTGCAATTGCCCGCTATCATAATCTTCACTTTAATACTTGGAGTTATCTCTCCGATTATTTTGTTTATATCGTATTGCCTGTTTTTTATCTTTTTACTTTATGTTCTCATTAATGAATTGTAGTATTGCAATCAGGTCAATCAATAAAATAGGGACTATATCTTCGGGGTGCATGCAAATTGTGTATCCCGTAATTATTATTATGACTATTGCTAACAATACGCCCGCTATCATTACCTCCATCTTTCTCACCTCCGTGTTCGTTCACTGTACTTTTATTGTTCCTTGCAAAAACATAATAATTCATTTACCAAACTTTTGTCAACTCTTTTTTGTTCATTTAATGAACTTTTTGTGTTGCATTTCATTTTTTTGTGTGCTATAGTGGATTTAATGAAAGCGAGGTGAGTTCATTGACACAGGGTGAGCGTGTTCGATTTATAAGAAAAAGTAGTGAAGTTAATTTGACTCTTGAGAAATTTGGAGAGCGTATAGGTCTTAGAAAAAGCTCTTTAAGTCAAATTGAAAATAATATCAATTCTCTTACAGATTCAAATATTAAAGCAATCTGCCGTGAATTCCGGGTAAATGAGTCCTGGCTTCGAAACGGAGAAGGTGAACCATTCAAATCATTCCCGGAAGAAGACGAGACTTCAGCTTATGTTTCTGAATTATTGGAAGATGATAATAATCCACTTTATGGTCTTATCGTTGAGATAGTGAAGACATATGTAGAGTTGTCCCCTACATCGCAGGTCGTAATAAAGGATTTTGCCAAGAAGTTGCGAGAGAATATAAAAGGGAAAGCTTCCGCTTCCCCTTCTGATAGTGAAGATGAAAGGGATTAGAATTTCCCTTTCCGTTCTAAATGTCTTTTTATAATGGTGTAAATCTGAATCAGGAACTTTGTGTCCGAATCATCAATTTTATGTACCATTTCAATAATCAGATCTTTAGAGACTTTCACGTATCACCACCTCCAACACATTTTTCTACAAATTTACATGATTCTCAAATTTTTCGTCGGATTTGGTTGTCTTTATGATAGCATACTTCGTATCATAAGAAAAGCATAAGCCGAACATTTGTTTGATTAATTTGTAGGTTTCTATATATACAGACACATGAGTTATAGGAAACTGTTGGAAATATCGGAAATCGTCCCAGATGTGGGACACTTATTGAATATCGGATTTGAAAAGGTCCGTAACTTTCAGATGAAGACCTTTTGCAAGCTGCTCCACAGTATCTAAGGTTGGAGATACTTGTCCATTAACGATTCTATTTATTGTGGATTTGGACACTCCAGTCATGATAGATACCTGGCGCACAGAAAGATTTTTGTCATACATAATTTGTCCCAGTAATACTTTCATAATTGTATTATATATGATAGGCCTTAATAAGTATCATGGGAATTATTGGTATATTCGCCCATGGCGTTTATATATATAAACTTACTTAAACTTCTAGGAAAGAGGGGTACTTTATGAAAAGAAAAATTGTAGCACTGATGCTGGTTGCTATGACGGCGATCAATGTAACTGCTTGTGGAAATTCATCTGATTCTAGTGCAGAAAAAGAATCTGCAACAACAGAAGCGCAAGGTGCTAATGTCGAGAAAGAAGCTCCCGCAAAAGATCTTCCAGATGGTGATTATCAGGATACAGGGGTTGGAACAATGTACCTGTCTACAGCTGGCGGTACTTCCGAAGATGGAAATATTCCAGTAGTATATTCCGGATCCGATGATGTTCTTATACAGATCGGTGTATCCACCGAAGGATTTGACGGTTCTAAACTATCCTACATATATGTAGATGGTTTATTGAATTCTAAAGAGCAGTTGAGTGATGGCCAGACTAGTATTGATCTTACAGATGATGATCTTTCCGTTGGCACGCATAAGGTCGAAGTGCTTCAATATAACAACGATGATGCTTCTTCAGATATTGTTACTTACAAATCCGCTTCTTATGAAGTGAAAGCTAAATAATAAAAACCGCCCTTGCGCTGGCAAGGACGGCTGATAAATACTATACAGTGTCGACTGTACAATACTCTGTGGCAAGAATATTGTACCACAAATCCTCGGCACCGTATAGGTGTTATTTTTATACCCATTTTTAGGAGGATTGGTTATGGCAAGTAAGAAATACAGCTGTGGAGCTGACGGGTATTATCAGACTAAGGTCTGGGATGGGACGTATAATGCTGATGGGAGTAAACATAGGATCACGCTCCGGAGTTCCAAAAGCAGTCGTGACTTGGAGCGACAGGTTGCAGCTATGAAAGCTCAGATTGAATCTAGAAACTATGTGAGAAATACAGATATATTGTTTATAGATTACTGTAGGAACTGGCTGAATGTGTATAAGTCCAGGCGCTCCAATAATACCAAGCGCATGTATGAGAATATTATTGAAAAGCACTTCACGGCTCTTAATGCGCTAAAGTTAAAAGATGTGGAACGTATTCACATCGAAACTTTATTATCGAATGCAAAGGATAAGAGACGTACTCAGCAGCAGATTTTGTTGACCTTTTCTGCGGTCCTGAAATCTGCAGTGTCTGACAAGCTCCTTGCTGCTAATGTGGCTGATGATATTCTCAGGAATACCGACAAGATAAAATATAAGCCGAGTGAAAAGCGTCCTCTGACACCAGACGAAAAGAAAGCCGTCTTTAGCGCGACTTATAAATATGATTCTGATCAGGCTTATGTGTATCTGATATATGGATGTGGATTGAGACGTGAGGAGTGCGTAGCACTTACGATATTTGATTTTAATTTCAAAAAGCGTGAGATTTCCGTCAGCAAAGCCTATGAGTATATTACAAATACTCCCGGTGTTAAGGATCCGAAGAGCTCTAATGGAATCCGTACCATTCCGATACCTTCCAAAATCCTCCCCGTGGTTCAGAGCTATGTAGATAGCGTTAAGCATTCCGGACGGACTCAGCTATTTGTGACCATGCGAGATAAGAAGCCTCTTACCAAAAGCGCTTATGATAAAATGTGGAAGAGAATTGTGGAATCGATGCAGGCTGCGTGTAAAGAGGAGATCGTTGGGTTGACCGGACATGTATTCCGGCATAATTACTGTTCATCTTTATGCTATCAGATCCCTCGTGTATCCATCAAAAGGATTGCACAGCTCCTTGGGGATACAGAGGCTATGGTTATGAATGTGTATTCGCATATTCTTGCAGAGCGAGAAGATGTAGAGGGAGCTGTGAATGATGCGATTAATTTTTAAGAGTGTGAGTTTTTTTATCTCACACTCTTTTTTTTCTGAGACACTTCTGAGACATCTCGTTTTTCTGAGGCACTTTTGAGACATCTACTTTGTATTATTTTTTCCTACTTTGACCTATTCGCAAAACGCGAAGAATCCCCGCAAACCCTTGAAATCATTGGGTTTACGGGGATTCCGTTTAGTGAGCGTGCGGGGATTCGAACCCCGGACAACTTGATTAAAAGTCAAGTGCTC
>ERZ773269.381-NODE-381-length-53405-cov-4.404724_pt1 | contig 53405 bp, 67 predicted proteins | sample MGYA00511958_ERZ773269 | MGnify/ENA primary metagenome ERZ773269 (study PRJEB29015, sample SAMEA2737761) | human gut metagenome | biome: human gut; feature: human-associated habitat; material: faeces | place: China | collected 2012 ... | reverse complement strand
TCTTTTGGGCGGCGTCGATCAGGTGGTGGAGCTCAACCAGGCGTTGGTCAAGCTGACCCACGGCGAAGGTCCGGGTCATATCGGCCGTGTAGCCATCTACGAAGTAGCCAAAGTCTAGGGTCACCAAGTCCCCTTCCTTTAAGTGGCGGGCCAAAACGGTAGCGTGCGGCTTAGCCGAATTCGGGCCACTGGCTAAGATGGTTGGAAACGAAGCCCGGCTGGCCCCGTTTTTTTTCATCCAGTAGTCTAGCTCCAGGGCTAGCTCTCGTTCACTCATTCCCGGGTGGGCAATCGACAAGAGGTAGTTGTAACCCCGGTCGTGGAGTTGCGTAGCCTTACGCAGTTTTTCAACCTCGCCAGCGTCCTTGACCCGGCGCATCTTTTCCACCACCCGGTCAAAGGGCACGATGGCGGCTTCCATCAGGTCGTCCAACCGTTCAAAGGTCCGGTAACTAAGGGTGTCTTCAAAGCCGAGCACCGACACCTTCATTCCCTTACAAATCTTATTTAGATCCCCCCAGTAATCCTGGGTGATCGTTGCGACCACTTCATCTGATTTAAACTCCCGTAAGGCTTCTTGGTAGCGGCTATCCGTAATAATCACGGCGTCGGTGTTGGTAACTAACAGCCCCCCGTCCCCCTGTTCTAGGTCAAAGCCAGTTAGGTAGCGGAGGTTCGTTTTATCGGTCACCAAAAACGCATCAATGTATTGCTTTTCGAAGCCGGCCCGGAGTCGTTCAATTCTTGTCTTCATATTGGTCCCTTCCTGAGCGCTATAACTAATTTTGTTTAAAAACATAAAAAAACCGCAAGCAAATTGCTTACGGTCTATTATGAGCTTATTCAGCCACTGGGTAAACGGAAACCTTACGCTTGTCCCGGCCAAGGCGTTCGAACTTAACAACGCCGTCAACCAGTGCAAACAAGGTGTCGTCGTTACCGCGACCAACGTTTTCACCTGGGTTGATGTGGGTACCGCGTTGACGGTAAAGAATTGAACCGGCAGTAACTACGGAACCATCAGCAGCCTTAGTACCAAGACGCCGACCGGCGGAGTTACGACCGTTGGCAGTGGAACCGCCCCCCTTGTGGTGGGAGAAGAATTGAAGATCCATAATCATAGTTGTTCACCTCCAGCAAAAGATTAATAAAACATTTTAACCTCAAGGAATTCTCCGTAGCGCTCTTGAAGATCCATAAGGCCACTCGCAAAGACTCGGAGAATTAATTGAGCATCGTGACCCTGATCAATGTAGGTAACCTCGAGGTACCCCCCATTGGCCACATCCTGGGTAACGGTGGCTTCTTTTTTCAGCACCCGTTCCAAACCATTTACAGTGGTAATTGTCAGAGCCGAGACCGCGGCACACACAATATCTTGCCCATCAGGACCAGATTCAGCGTGCCCGGTCATCTTAAACGATGTAATTTTCTGATCCGGCGTCACCGTAAATGAGACTCGAATCATTTTAACACCTCATTAAGCGTTGATCGCGTCGATCGTTACCTTCGTGTACGGTTGACGGTGACCTTGCTTAGTGTGGGTGTGCTTCTTTGGCTTGTACTTGAAGGTTACGACCTTCTTTTCCTTGCCTTGCTTGTCAACAGTCCCTTCAACAGAAGCGCCGTCAACAAATGGCGTGCCGACCTTAGTGTCGTCACCGCCTACGAAGACAACCTTGTCAAAGGTAACCTTGTCACCTGCTTGAGCATTGAGCTTTTCAACGTAGATTGCTTGACCTGCTTCTACCTTGTATTGCTTGCCACCAGTTACGATAATTGCGTACATTCTGTGCACCTCCTTAAATTAAGACTCGCCAAGACGAGTAGCGAATGCTTTTAAACTCGCCATCGTGCGGTTGTAGTTGTGGGGTCACAAATACAACGTTTTGATTTTACCAAAGAACCGCCCCTTCGTCAACTCAATAACGAAAAGGCGGTCCCAATTTTATTTAAATTTCTAAGCCGTTATGGGTTTGAAAATCCAAGAAGGAGATAATCAACAGGTGACTGCTAGCAAAGTTGTTGAGCATCTTCTCCAAGCTGCTGGTCATGTAACGTGGTGTGTAGATTAACCCCCCATCCAACCAGCGGATGATCAACCCCAACAGCGCCGAGGTAATAAAGGCGACCTGGATCCGTAGGGGAACGTCAATTTCCTCTAGGTCGGTCCCGAGCCCCTTGGCGTAATTGGTAATTACTTCGGTTAGCCGGTTATACAACTGTTGATAGAAGTAACGGTTTTGTTGGCCACTCAACAAGACCGTAAAGACATCGGCATTTTTCTCGATATAAGAAAAGGTCTCGCTAACGCTCATGGTCTGCAAAATCTTACCGTCAGTGACTTCACGGGGGGTCCCCTTCTCCAAGACGTGTTCAAAGAGCTGGTCGATAATCCCATTCATCGCCGCTTCGACAAAGTCCTGCTTATCCCGGTAGTGGAGATAAAAGGTCCCCCGTGTGATATTGGCGGTCTTCGTGATTTTTTGGACGGAAATGTTTTCCAGCTTTTCGTGTTGCATCAGGTAAACTAATGCCCGGCGTAAGTTTGTTCGGGTCTTAACAACCCGTGGATCTTGTTTAATGACTGTCATCTTACCGAACCCCCATTCAAGAACCTTGACACTAGCTGGTGTCTTTGATATAAAACGTACCTTCTCTATCCCTTACTCCCTATTATATGTTCATTACAAACCATCGTCAAACGCTTACTTGAAATACTTGACTATTATTATGGTGGTTTCTGATCGTGATTGACAAGTTCCGGTCCGCTCTTTATACTAAGATGGTCCGGGACGGTAGCTCAACCGGATAGAGCATTGGTCTTCTAAACCAAAGGTTGTGGGTTCGATTCCCACCCGTCTCATTTTTGAAGAATTTTGAAGAAGCCTATAGAACAACGAATCCTTATTTGTAGCGGCTTTAACGACATGGGAAAAACTGAAAAGCCCCATAAAATTTTGAAGTTGGTGCACATTTGGTGCACACGGCAATTTGGGATGATGTTTTGTTTAAAATTGGTCTAGTTGCTAAGGGATGTGCAAGAAAGCAAAAAGAAAAGAAGCCCGCCACATCAACGTTTTAAGCCGATTAGTCCCAGCAAAGCTAAAAAGGTCCTGCTTAACTGCAGGGCCTTTTTTACAAATCATCTTTGAACCATCGTTCCTTCTTGCTGGACTTTTTAAACTCGTTTAGGACCCAAACTTTGTTGCTGATGCAGTTGTCCATCAACCGCTCAAGGCCAAAAACCTCGTTTGATAGTAATTTTGGCCACACTGGCTGGGGAGTTTAGTCGTGGCATGGGACAAAAAAGTCTCTATTTAAATTGTCTATTTTATTGACAGGGGACCATAATTGAGGTAGGTCTTTTTTTATATATAACCTAACGAAGAAATCTATTTATATTAGTTGTTTGTTTAAGGAATAGTCAATGTATAATTAATAGCAGGTGAAATTATTACTTATGCGAGACGAGGTCATTTAATGAATGAATTAACGCCGATTTCCCAAATCTCTTTTGGAACAACTGATGGGAAAAACGAGGCCAGAAATCCTAATTTTGAATCATTGTTTTATGATGGTGGAGGCTACTATAGAAAACTAAAAGAAGATCCGTTAAAGTTTTTAGTGATTGGTAGAAAAGGCACTGGGAAAACTATTTTAGTTAGATACTTTCAAAAGATATTGTTGAAAGAACGTAACGTCTGTTCTAAGTTTATTGTTGCTGGAGATTTTACAAATGAGAAACTAAATAACTTTGATTATATGAAGGTTAGAGAAGAAGAGCGGGAAATATTTTGGCGATACGTTATTTTAAAAGAATTGGCATCTCTTGTATTAAAAAATGAATCTGGATTTTTGAATAAGAAACATATATCCCAGCTAAGAAATGTTGATTCAGACATTACTTTAAATTTAGAGCAACTGATTCAAGAGAACAACGAAAGCCTTGGAGGCAGCGTTGATATAAAGAATACAAGTATTGAGGCCAAGGAGTCAATTAAAAATATAAGTACTTATGCAACAGGAAAGTACTTTAATAAAATAGGTGAATTAACAGAGTCATTAATGAATGTTATGAAGAAGGCGAAGAAACGCTACTTCCTATTCTTTGATGATTTGGATGAAATTAAATTAGGATCCATTCAAAGCAATGATGGGGAAAGTAGTGTCATTGTTCTTGCGAAGTTATTAAATGACTTTGTGACAGCACTTGCGTATGTGAATGACAAACTATTAGATATTGATAGTGGTAGTAGAATAATTTCAACGCTTAGAAAAGATGTAGCCGAACAGATGCAATTTTATGGTAATAATATCAACAAGATAATTACGGACAATGGCATCAATATCACTTGGTTTTCAACGCTAATTAAAAGTAATCCTCAACAATCTGATCTAGGAAAATTAATTATTCACAAGATAAAAGCGTCAGTTGAGGAGTACAAATCTATTGATGATAAAAAACTCTTTGATATAATTTTTTTAAGACCGAGAAAAAAGTCTAATCCGTTTAAGTTTATAGTAGAGCGTGGATTTGGAAGACCACGAGATGTTATTAAATATCTGGATATAGTGCAGGACACTTTTCTGGATGAACGAAGAATCTCTTACTCTATGGTTAGGCAAGTACAAAGTGAATACTGTAGCTGGTTTTATTCCGAGCTACGGAACGAAATAAACATTCTTGAAAATAGTAAATCTATTGTTAAGACAATAGATTTGATTAAGAAAAACGGTAAGGTTATTTTTAACTATGATGGCTTGACGGCTCGCCGAAAATTAGATGAACAAGAGTTTACTGATATTATTGATTTAAAGATGGATTTAAAGAGTCTATTTATTCTAGGAGCTATTGGGAATCATAAAAAGCTCAAGAATAATAATCCAATCATTGAATATTCTTATCGTGATGGAGCAAATAATCCCGATTTTTCAAATAATTTTGTCGTTCACCAAGCGTTAAGAAACTATCTCTCTATTGGAGAATAAGTGTTGACAAGTAGTGCAATTTAATTGTATCATTTGATTGTTAAGTTGTATCATTTGATTGTTGAGTGAGAAATACTGGTATTAGGTGCTCCATCTAGTGCTAGCAGGATTACTCTTAATCCATGGATATGATTATTTATTCCATTTTCTCATTTGATAATCTTTGTAGATTGGACATGTAAATGCATGTATATTTTATGACGGTCTTAGCATCTTATAGGTGCTAAGACTTTTTTAGTAGAGAGAATCCCTTTTTTTAGTAGAGAGAATCCCTAGTTGCTAAAATGACTTTTAGCAGCAAAAAACAACACCTCAGCCATAGAGTAGCCGAGGTGTTGTTTTTACATAATTAGGCTGACTTATCTGCAAGCAATGAGCTAAGGTATTCTTGCATTTCGATTTGCACTTTTGGTGGGGCGGCAGTCAGCATGACTTTTAGCTTAGTTTCGAGATCCTCGTAAAATTCACCTGGCCCAGCTAACAAATAAAAATTAAACTGTTTATAGCCAAGCTCAGCAATAAACTTTTCCGGTGATCCCGCCCAAATACGATGATGAAATTCCTCGAATGAGATATTGCCACGCTTATATTGATCAAGCAAATGCATGCTAACCACCTCCACATTATTTATTTAAATAACACGAACGATTGTTCGTGTTGTCAAGCTTTGCTTTTAGCTGCTTGTTTGGCTGTCTTATTGGTGGAATAACGTTCTGTTTTGTAAGCTAACAAAGATCCATTGTCACCGAATACTGCAGTGATCACAGTGCAGCCAATTACTTGATGCCAAATGCCATCGTTGATATAAATTTGCATAATAAAAATCACTCCTTTACTTTAATATTCGCAAGTAGGAGTAATTTATTTTTTACGCTTAATTTTATTTCGACTATATATAAATCTGCTTTTGGCTTAAAACCGTGGATAGTCAAAGGGATAGTCACACTAAGTAATCTAGGGTGTTGGTATATCAACGTTTTAAAGCGTTAGATGTCCCAAAAGTGTCCCAGCAAAGCTAAAAAGGTCCTGCTTAACTGCAGGGCTTTTTTTGTAGCTTTTTAACACAAAAAATCCCCCTCACCACGAAGGCAAGGGGGACTAATCATTTAATAGTAGAGAGTTTGGCCGGGATAGATTAGGTTAGCGTTGGCAAGGCCGTTCTTAACCTTTAAGGCTGTCCAGGACGTGCCTAGCCGGCTAGCGATGCCGGATAGCGTGTCACCAGACCGTACCGTGTAAACCCGTGTGGATGAGCCACCGCTTAGCTTGAGCACCTGACCCGGATAGATCCAGTTAGGATTAGGGATGCCGTTGATACTTGCTAGCGTGCTGGTGGACGTGCCATACCGACTGGCGATCCCGGATAAGGTGTCACCATACCGGACGGTGTAAACCTGTGTCCCCGTAGACGTGATCGGTGTGGTAGCTTTCTTGGTAACCGTTGATCCGGTACCGCTGTCGGCTACCAGAAGTACTTGGCCTGGATAGATCAGGTTGGCGTTTTGGATCCCATTAAGCGCAACCAACGCGTTGACCGTCATCCCGTAACGACTTGCGATTGCGGATAATGTGTCACCACTCTTAACAGTGTAGTTATGCGTGTTCTGGTGAAGTTGCTTCCCAGTTGTGGTTGCCTGCGTATTAGTAACCGGTTTTTGGGCATTCCCGTTCTTGTAGCCGTTCTCGGTAATTCCGGTAAAATCCACGTCACCGTCCAACCCACCATATGAGTACGTTGAAGTGAATTGGAAGAGTTGAATGTTCGTAAACGACGGGAAATAGTTATAATCTGGTTCCGTTGTTACTTGATAGTCCTTATATTCGCCCAACCACAGAGGCCACTGACTAGCAATCTCTTGCAGTCCTGCCGATCCTAAATGATTGATCAAGAAACTCTTGTAACCATAAAGAACAGCTGTATAGCCAGCGTCTTGCACCCGCTGGAGTGCGTGCTCAACACTTGCCAAGTCCGGATTACCGGATTCCACGTCTAAAGCCACGATCGAACCCTTAGGCGTCTGGACTTTCGGCAAGTAGTAATCAAGCATTTGATCGGCTTGGACCGTGCCACTGAACTGAGCGTAAATATAGGTGTGCGCCCGTTTGTTTAAGGCAATTGTGTTGGCTACTTGTGTTCCATAGGTGGCCTGATCGATAAATGAGCCGTTGTAGTAACCACCAATCTGCGAGATTGAAAAGTCATCTCGATCATAGCCCCACTTGCCAGCGTTGCCTTGATACTTAGACCAGTCCACCCCGTAGTGCTTCACGGTCGTAGCGTGCGCCGTGCTTGCCAACGGCAAAAGTAAAAGCGCGATCGCCACACTTGCGGCCCCGCGCTTGATCATCTTCATCTTTTGCATTTTTAGTTCTGCGCCCCCTTCAAAGCGTCCAACTGCTTTTGAGCGGTTTCTTCTTGCTCCTTGAGGCTTGTTAATTCAGCTTCTGCCTTAGCAATTTCGGCTTGCTTAGTGTCCTCATCGCTAGTATCAACAGCTTGTGGGTAAGCATCAAGCGTCCCGTCCGCCTTGAGCTGGGCATAGGCGGCTTCGATCGCATTTTGTAAAGTCGCTTCGTCCGTGTTGGTAAAGCCAAGATTAGCCAAGGCTTGCTTGACGATCTGGACGGCGTGGGACTTTTTGGCTTCGCCTTTGATCACCTTTTCCACTCCCAACTGCTGCATGGCTACGACTGCGTCCTTGGCCAAATTTGGCAAGATTGAAACGATAGTTTCAGCCGTCCGGTTGCCCTTAACCCACTTAGACAAGTAAGTGATGATGATTGGCAGTGAGACCGCCGCCACTGCCGTGATAACGTCTGCAATTGAGTTAATCTCCATTTTTTCTTCCTCCTATTTACTGTCTTGTGTCCGTTCTTCGAGTACTTTAAGCCGTCGATGGTCACTAACCAGCCAGTCACGGTGCTTCCCCACCTCTTGACTTAAAAGGTCAAGTCGCTCGCGATCCTCCGTCCGGTCTTCACGGATGGCCTGTAGGGTTGCATTGACTTCGATCATGGTCTTCTCCAGCTGGTCAATTGCTCTTGAGAGCTTTTGCGACTCGTTTTGTGAGGATTCGATTGCCATACGGCTTACATTTGAGCGGACATAGGCGGCAACGACTCCGATTAGAGTAAAGATTGCCACCCACTCGCCCCAGTCAAACCCCAAAGGGTGGTGCACGTCCATAGTCATCACCTCCCTTCACTAAGCCGTAGTTGTGGTAGTCGTCTTGAGCTTGGCCAAGACCGTGTTGATCTGATCTTGAAGCTTGATCATCGTCTGGGCTTGGGAGTTAACCTGCGCATTGAGCTGGTCCACCTTGTTACTCAGCGTCTGCACCGTGTCTTTATCGGCGATGTTGGCGATCATGGCCAAGTCCGCCTTTGCACTGAGCTTGGTGTCCATCTGAGCGGAAGTGTAGTAGCTAGTGAGTGCCTGTTTAGTCGCGTATGCCGTTAAGTCCGTCTTTGTGGCGTAGCTGGCCAGTCCCTCCAAATCTTTTGGGGCGAAGGTAAAGTCCAAGACTAGGTTGGTTGATGTCCCCGAGTTAGTTACCGTCGTTGTGTCGCCCGAAGTAACCGAGCCAACTTTGACGCTTAGCGCCGTATCGCCTTTTTCACCCTTATCGCCTTTAAGCGAGGCCAACCAAGTATCCAGATCAGACGGATAGCCGTTATCCACCGCCAGCTGGTAGGCACTTTCGCCGTCCTTGCCGTCCTTGCCGATCGCTTGGATCCCAGTATCGTTACCAGATATAAACCAGTGCCCGGTTGGCAGGTCAATCGTTGGCGTTGCTCCACTTTGCCCCACTGCCGAAACGTCTTGGACCACACCATCGATAACCCATTTCTTAGTTGCCTCATCGATTTCTACTGCCATTTTATTGCCTCCTTTACCGATCCACTGTAAAGATCACGAGGGAGAGCCGGCACGTTTGATTAGTGCGCTTACCCTTCATCGAGATTCCAAGCGTTTTATCCCACACACCCAAGTGTGGCAAGGTGTAGGTATAATCGCCTTTAGAATCCCAATACATTTGGCAGAAGGCCGTATCAGCGTTATCAACTATCCAAGGAAGCGTAATTGTGCCTTCAAAGTACTCGTTGGCTGAGTTGACAACTAAGTCACCACGTCCGGTAATGATTGACAAACCGTCCATGATCTTGTAGCGGCTTAAAGCGAACTGGTTTGCTCCACCTTGTGGTGCGGTAAATGCACCGCCAAGCGTGTAGTTCCGCGTCCAATTTTCAGTCACCGTTAGCTTGCCGGCCAACTGTGAGTTAACACTATTGGAAACAGCGTTAATATTGTTTGTCAGTGTTGACTTTAAGCTATCAAGAGTTGGGCTTGATAGATCATTAATTGTAGTTTTCCCATTAAAGGTATTATTGCCGGAATAAGTATTTTCACCGGTCAGTGTAGCAAACGAGTTGGCCTTTGCGGCGGCTGACACAGCGTCAAGACTAGCTTGTGCCGTTTTGGCCAGCGTGGAGGCTGTGTCTACCTGTTCCTGTAAGGCTTTGAGTTGGTTGGTGATTGAGGTATTTACCTCGTCCATCTTGTTGCCCATCTCGTTGTTGTAGACTTCCGATTGACCGGTCGTCATGATGGTTGCGGACTCCAACACCTCAAAGCTTACGTTGATCGTGCTAATGACCGTATCATCGCTAGTTGACTTAAGCTCAAAATATGCCGTGTTATAAGGCCCGTCAGCCTGGTAGAACTGGCTTGGTACCGTAAATTGGACTAGCCCACCTGCCGATGAGTCAACAGCGGTCATCGTGTCAGAGACCTTTGGCGTGCCGCTAGCATCCTTTGCTTTGAGCACGAGTTTCTGGCCATCCATGTTGTGCGGTACCGTGCCGTCCTTGACTGCCAGGTAGACAATCCGCCCGGCGTCACCTTGATGGCCAGAAAGCTGTGGCACGGCCACTGAACGGGTCGAACCAACCGTAGTGTCGAGTACCACATACTTACCTTGCATAGTGGCGGCATCACCTACTAAAATTGCCATTTGCATACCTCCATTAAAATTCGTTTGCGTAAGACTGTAAGTTGTTGAGCGTGGATTCAATCGTTGACCATAAGGCGTTGATTGCGTCCACAAAGTCACTATCGAGGGTCAACCCCGTTGGTGGCGTCAAGGCCACCGTTGCGGTTGCTTGCCCAGTTTGCTGGTCAAGGACGCCATACGAGTTGGCCACCTTGACTAAGCTGTTTAGGTACATTTCAAGGGAGCCAAACAGATCAAACATATAGCTCCGCGCCTCTCGTCCGAGTGTGTCAACATCGGGCTTAGCGACCGTTTGAGCGCCAATTATTCCGGTGGCAAAGACGCCAGCAATTTGGTTATCAACGCCGTTTAAGTAGTCGACTACCACTCGGTCGTTGCTTGCCAGGTTGCTAAGCAAGTCGGACGCTTGCGTGAGCCGAGTGAGCTTGAGTTGTGCCATGTTCTTGGTTGGCGATGGTGAAGGTGCGGGGTTAACCGTGCCACCCATCGCCTTGAGCTTGTCAGCAATTCGACTAGCTAGCTTAGCCATCGTGGCCACCGTTGGATGGACTCCCTTTGCGCCATCGCCTAAAGTTTCAGCACAATTTTCTGGTGTAATGACCGGGTTATCTCGCCAATCTAAAAAGGCCACCCCATTTTGTTGGGCGACCTCTTTAATAGTGTCATCGAGTTGATTTTGTGACCAAAATTGACCGTTAACGTCATATAATGTCGTTCCACCCCATCGAAAATCCTGCGTGGGCAAAACCACTAACAGCTTGGTGACCGTACTTTGCGATTTAGCCTTATCGATCCCGTTTTGCAAACACTGCTTAATCGTGTCTAAAGAATCTGGCCAGCCAAAGTTATTTACACCATACATCCAGATTGCATAGTCGTAACCGGGGATGGGATGCTGGTCTAGGATACCCGGGAAACCGGTGTAAGAATTGTCGTACTTGGTGCCACCAACAGCCCAGTTCTCAACTTCCCAGCCCAGCTCCTTGCCGACCTGTTCAGGAATCCGCTGGTTGTCACCAACCTTCTTAACACCGTCCCAGCCCTCAAAGATTGAATCTCCGAAAGCAATTAATTTTGTCATTTAATCATCCCCTATTGGGCTTGAGTAGTGGTTGCTTCCTTAACCGCCGTATCAGCCGCCAGCTTCTTCTTGGCAACGGCGATGATATCATTCATGGCCACCGTCAAGAAGGTAGCGCCCTCACTTAGATCGGATTGGTTAATCCGTACTGACGCGTTAACGTATTCGCCGGTCGATTGGTTGTTCCCGTAGAGCCCCACTTGAGCTGAATTAATTTGACCGTCTGTGAAATTGTAAGTAAAACTGTTAACTTGTACGTTCATGGTTAGTCCTCCTTAGTAGTGTCTTGCTTGTCTTTGAGTTCTTTCAGTTCTTGCTTTGCCTTATCTAGCTGTGTTTTTAGTGCCCGGTTATTTGCACGTTCAATCACTAGGTTTGAGTGCAGTACGCCCAGTTCTGACGCGTAGTCATTCACTAGATTTTGCATTGCTTCGTTATCCATTTAATTTCTCCTCCAATGTTTTAATTCGTCTTGTTAATTCTTGAATTGCTAAAAATAGATAGCCGACCGCCGATCCGTCATCACGACCTGTTCGTTCCTCGTTAGTAAATTCATCCGGTGCGTAGTATTTACTTACATCGTTTACATCATCAATGATTAATGATGTATAGCGCTTGGCTTTGCCCTCTGCCACGTCGGTCTTGTACTGATACGATCTAATGTCAGTCCGGTTGACTAAATCGAGTGCGTCCTTCGGATCGACTGTTTCAATATTGGTCTTGGACGACAACGTGGACTGCTGACTAAACGATCTGGCCATAACATTTGTAAATGAATTGCTGAGGTGATCACCAATCGCCAGAAAGTCGCTCCCAGACCAGATCGTGTTACCTGACTGGATCGACAGAACCCCAGCTAACGGCTTACCAGTCGTGCCATTCCAAGATCCTTGGTATATATTACCGGTAGCAGAAATGTTGCGATCAAATCGTGCATGACAGGCAACGAAAAAGCGTTCGCCATCGTTATCCCAAGTATTAAACATTAGGCCGTCTCGGCGAACCTCATTGCGAGTAAAGCCAAGCCAATGCCCGGCGGTTTGATCATATCGCTCGAAAAACAACGTTGGTGTGACTGTTGCACCCACTGGTGTGACTGAAAAGGCCCGGTTGTTGTAGTCGCTCGAAAAGCTAATGATTGATTGCGTCGTATCTTGGACTAAGCCTTGTTTGACCTGGATCAGTGCCTTGAGATCGTTACTTTGATTGACCAGATTAAGCGTCCCGTCGGAGTTGTATAGTGCCGATGAGCCTAGCATGATCTTATCTGCGCTAATGCTGCTGATTGCCGCATCAGGTATCCATGCTTTACCGGTAATGATCGTGTTTCCCGCATCAAGGATTAGCGATTTTTTCCCGTTGCTTACCTGGATCAAAGTGTCTCCGCCAGCTTCCTGGTTGATCTGACTGATCACGTCGCCTTTAGCAACCCGAAGATTGATATCGTTCTTGAGCTGAGTGATCTGCGAGTTGTAGTCGTCTTGAGATACCTTTGTCGCGATCAAGTTGGACAGCTGAGTGATTTTGCTAGACCCGTCTGAGTTGTAGACCTGTGCCTGGACGCCTTCTACCCCTACCGCCAATTGAGTCAAGCTGGTATGAGTGTCGTTTTTTAGTTTGGTTAAGTTTACGTTCCATTCGTCGGCTTTTTGTGTGACGAGTGATTGAGTGTAATCTTGCGTCGCATAGCCGGTTAGCATACCGGTTACGTCGGAGCGGGTAACTTTGTTTTTGATCTCGTCGGCTTGTGTGGTTAAGGTGGCTGTGTTTTGGCTAACGGTTCCTTTAAGCGTATCAACAGTCGTTTGGTCGGCCTTAAGTGCAATGGATTTTTTGTTTTGATCAATTGCTGTTGAGTTGCTTGTGATCTTAGCTTGTAGCGCCGTTATATCAGAAGTATCAGCTTTGGTTGACCAAGCGGTCCAAGTGCCGCCAAGTCGGGACCGATAGTAGATTTTGGTTGAGTCTGCATCTGCCCACCATGACTGATATAGCCGAGTACCGTCATCTGCGTTGCCTTGTACGCTTACCATAGCCCAATTGCTGGCTGGACTGTTGGTTTGGCTGGTTGTCTGGATTGAATACAAACCTCGTGTTGTCAACGTGTTTAGATCAATCGCTGACGAAATTATTTGCGTCTTGACCGAGTTTTCAACCGATGACACCCGACTACTAATGTTTGAGGCTGTTTGCTGTAAGATACTAACGCCAGATTGCGCGTTTGTCGCCGTAGTCTTAGCCTCGCTAGCCGTCTGTTTAGCGACCGTAGCGTCACCACTGGCATTAGTTGCTGTCGTCTTGGCCTCTGTTGCTGTTTGTTCAGCTAAAGTGGCGTCAGATTGCGCATTCTTAGCAATCGTCGTAACGCCATCAGCCGTAACCTTTATTTGGGCCACGTCACTTGCCGCCGCGCTTGCTTTGTCGTTAGCACTGTTAGCCGTGCTAACCGCATTATCGGCTTTTTGGGCAGTGATTGACACGGACGAGTTAGTCTGGGCAAGTTGTGTGGTTAACTGACTAGTGCTAGATTTGAGCCCTGTTACGTCAGTAGACAGCCCACTTACCGTTGATTCAATACTATCGGCCTTTTGGTCGATTTGTGAGATGTCACTTTTTGTGTTAGCAACGTCCGTTTGGATACCACTAGCTGTCTGTTTTAGCAAGCTAATGTCCGACTGGGCGTTCGTCATCGAGGATTGTAATTTTGTGGCATTAGCTTGTAAGTCGGCCACGTCGCCTTGTGTCGTTGCTAATTGAGCAGACAGGCCATCGTTAGTCGCCTTGTAGGTTGCAATATTAGTGCTGTTAGTTGCTGCTTGTTCCGCTACCTGATCCAATCGAGCTTTTTCAGTTGCCAGATCAGTTCGGGCTTGGCTGACATCACTTGTTATCTTAGTTGACGCTGAGTTAAGGCTAGTAACTTGCCCACGTAGATCTTCCAGGCTCTTGTTCTGCTCATCAATATCTTTTTGATTGTCATCAAGCAAGGTCCCAATCCGTTTGGCCTCGTCCATTGCGCTAACTGCCCGACTAGCTGCTTCATTGGCTCCCACTTTAGCTTCATTTAACGCTTCGGCGGTTTCGGCTTGCGCTTGTTTTGTTACTTCAGCCTGCTCAACGGCTTGACTCGCCATGCTGTATGCACTGTCGGCGGCGCTTTTAGCCGGAGCGACGACAGTATCAATCTTGTCTTGTATTTGGTCAGAGATGTAAGGGTAAAGCCGGTTACCGTCTTCAGCGCGATATTTACGGCCGTGTGTGGTGTTAAGTACGTAAAAATTCTTACCATTGTCTGGTGAGTATCCTAGACCCCACACACCAGCTTCAGTATCTTGGCCCCATTCCAAAATTATTTGCCTATACAGCAAAGTTTACGTCCCTCCTTCCGTGAATTTTTTAATTCTTTCCATCGTCTCTTCATTAAAACTAACGTCGTTACCATTTGACTTAAGCAGTTGCGTTATCTGCGCTTCCTGGTTGCTTACCTTTGTGCTGACTGACGACAGCATATTCTTCTGTGAGGTCAGCACACTGTCGATCTGCCGCTTCCTGTCACGTTGATAGTCTAAAATCGTGGTCGGCGTTGCGTTGAGCGTCACTGAACTGTTGTTAGCCATTGGATAGCGGTCAAAACCGACTGTCTGGACGCTTTCACTGTAACCTTTGCCAGGTATCTGTACCCGTAATATTTCACCAGCATCCGGCTGGTAAGCATCTTGGCCCATAAATGACGCTTCGATGCTTAGATCTGGTTCGGGGTGGAGCTTGTTAGCCAAAACGAACTTTCTCATTGATTCAGCGTCGGTAAAACGTTCATCTTCGACGTCTTGGCCAGGATGCACGCCCCACTTTTTTACTGACTCTTCATCGGTTACGATAAACGGTTCAAAGTAGTAGACTTCAACCGACACCGTTTCGCTGTTGTCGCCTGATGAGATACCATTCTTGATGATTTCTTGTGGGTCAAGCCAGGTCCCGTCGTTGCTAAATGCATGACTAAACGCGGCTGGAATCGACATTTTGGTAATGCCAATATGCAAGTGGTCAGTCGTACGGTGGCCAATCACTTGGCCAGTTTTGACCGTATCACCAACGTTGACGGTAATATTAGATTCGCTACCAAATGCTTCCTGATATTCGACATTCAAACCGCCATCATCTGTAATGACCACGTACCAGTTAATTCCACCGGATCCCCACGCTTTCGCGGTGACCTTACCGCCATGCACGGCGTGGACTTCGCTTCCCGGATGATCGATGGACCCAAAGTCCAGGCCATCATGGAAACTGTTCTGACGATAACCGCCGTCATAGCCGAACTTCTGTGATTGCATAAACGTCCCTTCGCCCACACTTGGAAACGGCCATCCCCATCCGTTATTAGTTTTGGTCGTGCCTTCGTTTTTGGCTTTCGACATGCGCTTATGACCAGTTGGCCCCCAACCACCACTGACCGAAATATCGGCCAGCCAGTTAGAGTCGTTAAACATAGCCAGTAACTGGTCAAATCCCTTGTGGATGTCAGCGTGACCATCGACGCACCACTTTTCAAAAGTCGGCTGGATATACTGGAGCAGTCCGGTTGACGGGTGCCCAGCGGCCGCATTGCTATCCCAGTTGTTAGTGACGGTTTCTGATCCACCAGATTCCTGGTTAATCCGTCGTAAGATAGTGCTTAACCCAGCATCATCTAGGTTAACGTCCATCATATTAGCGGCGTATTTAATCGCTTCAGTCCAGTCACCGTTAACAGCGGTAGTGGTCCCGTTACCGCTACCGGTTACGTTAGATAGTTCAACGGTATGCTTGGCACCAATACATTTAACTTGATTAACAATATTTAGTGTGTTGTAGTCAAACTTGACTGACTTTGAGTTGTGGAGGTAATCCACACGTCTCTGTTGATCCTTGAAAAACTCGTCTGGTGTATAAATTCTGATTTTACGATTGTCGGGGAAGATAACTACTGTTTTCCAGGCGTCTAGGACTTTAGAAAGCATATCCTTGCCGGAACCATTGCCTAGATTTTCGATTTCTTGGTGATCGAAACTGCCGTGTACCTCATAAGTAAAGCCTAATGAGTTACCATAAAGCCAGTACTTAACCACGTCATCAATTGAGTAGGTTTTCTTTCCCTCCTGTGTGTCGTGCTGGTAGATTCGGTCGATGTCCATGTAAACATGTAAGGCCGTAATCTCTTTCGTGCTAACGCCGGTGTCAAACGACTCAATACACTCTTTAACGAGGTACTCTTGCCCGGCGTAATAGATCGACGATTCGACATCTAATTGACTGTACACCGAGCTTGAGTTGTCGTAAGCCGTGAAATTCAATTGATAGCTTGAGTTCTTTTCCCACTGCAAATGAAAAGTCGACCACAAGATCATATCTGTGATCGGCTCTTTTAAACTGCGGTTATTACCTGGAGACATTGTTACCATTGGTTTGTCCATGTTATGCCTCCTTAAGCTAGGTAAATAAAAGGAAAACTAAACGTCACATCTAAATCACCAGCTCCATCAACGCGAAAATGATTCTCACTAGTCGCTAGAGAAAGCGGCTTAACATTGACGTCGGCTAAGCTACTGTTGGCACTGTCGAGGTTATTATTTCGGTAAACGTGGACGCCGTCCAAAAGTAATGTGTCGCCGCTACTAAGATTACTGCTGTACTTAAAACTTGTACCGTTAGTCTGGTTGGTTAGTGTAAAACCACCGCCGTTGTGACGCATGGTTAGCTTAAGCACGTGGCTCTGATAGTACGGGTCGATTGGTATATCGCTTGGATTGTACACAATGAAATCGGATTGGTTAGCAAAATGATACAAATAGCCCTTCTCGGGCAAGTTCATACCAAACTGCTTATCAGTCATCTGGTCAGAGTTTAACCGGCTAAACAGCATCCCACGTGGGTTTTCAAACGGAACTTCAAACTGGACCCAGTTAGGATCACTAGGATCGGATTCAATTTCAAACTCACCCACACGGCAATACCGGACTAGTTCAGGTTCAACAGCCGTCCTTAGCCGGTAAATGCCTTTCTGTGCAAAGGCCCGATAAACATCGTGCTTTGCTAACTTAAAATCAGCGCGACTGTTAAACTTGAGCAAGAACTTAACCTTAACCGTCGTACTAGCATAACGAGCGTAGTTAAACAACTCACCGTCCATCATCGTGGTGTCGGCATAGTTGTTAGCAATGCTTGGAGACTCGGTTAATCCTAGAAATGTTAAACCATCGGTTATATCGACGTTGGCAATTTCTTTACCGTCATCAAGTTTGACGTAAAGCATATTTAAAGTGATTATCCTCATCCCCCTCTCACAATTGTTGAGTGTTAAACATAATCTGGTCACGCCCCATGACGCTATACATATGCGTCTTGTCAAACGCACCGGCTTTGATAGCGGCTAATTGCGCCGCGTTAAGTCCTAACATCTGGCCCATGCTATCAACCATTTGCGCCGTTTGGATAATCAGCTGGTTAACTTGATCAGTTGTGATCGCACTACCAGAGTTGCCCACACTCGTGACCGGTTGAGCCCGTAAACTAGACAGGATCGATACTGCGTCGGTGTTCCCGTTAGCGTACTGTGGTAAGCCGTTAAACATCCTGGCCGTTTCACTAGCCCGTAAGACTTTAGTCCCACGTGGCGCATTGATCGGCACGTTACGGCCGAACGGCACGAATGGCATTTGGCCCGGGAATTGCACCATTTCACGGAACATTGGCCCTTTCTGGTCGTTAACAATCATCGGACCACCAGTGTGGTAGTTAGTCCCGTTGGCGTGCTTCTTACCTTTAGTAGCAAAACTGTACACAGTTTGAATGGTATGGACGACCGGATTGGTAACGTTCCATTCTTTGATCTTGTTGATCGCGGATTGGATTGCACTAGATGCCGCGTCACGAGCAGATGCCGTCTTAGAGTTGGCTCCTGTTCTATTCCAGTGATTAACTCCGCCTACCGCAGTGCCGAATGGAGCACTAGCCGCATCGTTACCTTGTGCCGTCTTTGAGTTAGCACCGGTACCGTTCCAATTCCACACACTAGCAGTTGCGTTTTTTAACGGACCACTGGCATTGTCTTGAGCATTGGCATACTTCATACCTGGATTAGCCTTTTCCCACGCCTGAATGGCGGAGTTAGCAGCTTGAATATTCCCGCTGGCTTGGTCTTGTGCGACAACTGTCTTAAGCACACTAGCCGGCATGCCTTGCCATGCACCGTACTTGGTTAGCAATTGATCTAATTCAGCGCCGCCTTTAGCATTAACAATTGCTTCCTGCTGTTTAGGCGTAAGCTGATTCCATTTGCCCATCTTATCCAGCGCGTCCATGACATCCTTGGTCCCACTAGTATGTACTAGCGCTTCCTGTTGCTTAAGAGAGAGTGAGTTCCACACGCCGAACTTGACCAGGCTGTCGGCCATTTCAGCCTTACCTTTAGAGGTCACGATTGCTTGCTTCTGGTCCAACGTTAAACTGTTCCACTTGCCGGAATCTTCAAGAGCTTTAACGATCGTCTGACTAAACTTGTCGTGTAGCCAAGCCGACTGTTCCTTCCAGCTCATTGAGTCCCATTGGCCATTAGCGATTAAGGCTGATGCAACCATTTGCGCCGCATTCGTGGACATCTTTCCCTGCTTGTTTAGCAGTTTCATTTCATTCCACTGGTTCTTCGACTTGACAGCCTTGTTGACTTCTTCTTGTGCATTGGTCCGTACCTTACCGGTTTTCGGATCAAAGACAAGCTTGTTCCAGTCATCGGCGGCTTTCTTAGTCTTGCCTTTTAGTCCTTCCGTGCTAACCGCTAGTGACTTGAGGCTACGTTCCACTTCAGTGGATTGGCGTTTAATTTCCTTAATACCGTCAGCATAGCTTAACCCAGCTTGTTGCATATCGCGCTTGATCTGGTCCGTTGACTGACCATTAGCTTTGGCCATTTTAATGTACTGAGCGGATGCCTTAGTAACATAGTCGGAAAGAGCCTTCTCGTTGGCCTTCATCCCTGCACGGTATTCAGACTGGTTGATCGTTCCCTTCTTCAACTGTTTCTTAAGGTTGTTGGCCTGCTTATTGTACTCGTTGTCCATCGTAGCGGTTTCGGAGCGTAGGTCAGCTAATGTGGTGTTCCGCTGTTGGCGGTTCATCTTAGTAATGTCTTGGTTTAATACGGCTAGCGCTTTCTTACGTTTTTCGCCAGTAATATTCCAGATTTTTAGCTCGTCATTCATCAGCTGCTGTTGTGAGTTAGCAAGCATAACCCGTTGAGTGTCTGACAGGTCCGAAACTTTACCATTAGGCTGAGTTTTAAGAATATTGTTAGCCGTTGTTCGTGCGTCTTGAGCATCAGCTAGCGTGTTAACATACTGCTTGCGCTCCTTGTTAGCCTGCCTTTCAACGGCCGCCGCAACCTCTGTACTCATCCCTTTTTCGGCTTGTTCGACGCCTTGAAGATGTTTTTTAGCGTCTCTTTCCATCTGTGCAAACTCGAAGTTGAAGTTGCTCCGCATCTGCTTAGTGGTGGTTTGAGATGCTATTTGCATGTCAGTTAATGCGCCTTTGATGCCACTAGACATGGACTGAAATTTCTGTAAGGACTTATCAGCGGCCGCACCGACGTCTGAACCCCAGCGATTTGTCCGTGCGGCGGATGCGGAGGCTTCTTTACCCCACAATTCCCACACAGCGACGCCGACACCGATAGCGGCGACTGCAACACCAGCGCCAATCGCTAGTGAGCTTAGGGATGCACCAGCCAATGCCGTGCTAGCCCCAGCCGCTTCCGCACCAGCTCCTAATGTGGTCATACCGCTTGCTGCACTAGTTGCCGCTGAACCAGCGACTGTTACCTTTGATCCAAAGTTAGCCGCTTCATAAGCTGATTTAGAAAAGCCTGACCTAAGTATTTGCCAAGCTGAACCACCTAATTTAGCGGCACTTGTTGCCCGACCAATTCCGCCGGCTAACGTACCGAAGGCCTTAGCAGCATTACCGCCAAAGCCCACAATCTTACCTAGAATGCTCATCAGTGGGCCTGCCGCTGCTGTAAAAACAACAAACTTGGCTACTGCCTTTTGCACTGACGGATCAAGTCGGCCAAACGCTTGCGCCGCTTTACCCACGCCCTGAATGAGTGGAGTGATAGCCGGCAATACGTTCTTAGCGATGTCCATTCCGGCGTTGGTCAGCGATTCCTTAGCTATTGCAATTTGTGATTTGGCCGACGTAAGGTTCTTCTTGGACAGTGTTGAAATGTAGTCAGATTTATTCGCCTTCTCAACTTCGCTGTTAAGCTCGCCTAGACGCTTGGCGTTCTCGGTTAAGATCGCACCGGCTTGTTGACCAGTCGTTCCAAATAAAGCGTGGAAAATATCCTGCTTTTCGTTAGCCGACAGGCCTTTCATGTGGCTGTTCAAGGTTTTGAAGATTGCTGACATTGACTTGACCTTACCAGACTTGGTCAGGAAGTCCTTAGTCGTCAGATTAATCCTAGACAATGCCTTTTGACCATTAGCTGTTGGTGTGATAAGTGAGTTAATGGCCTTACGCAAACCAGTACCAGCCTTGTCAGCTTCCAAACCGTTGTTGGATAAAATACCCATAGCAGCGGCCGTTTCTGACATCTTAAATCCGGCTTGGTGTGCTGTGGCGCCGACATAACTCATACCAATCCCTAACGACTGAAAGTCTGTGGAGGTAGCATCAGCCGCGTAAGATAACTCGTTCAGAGTCTTCTTCGACCGGGCCTGCATAACAGCAGAGTTTTTGATCGGCTTACCAGTTTTAGTGGTCGCCAAACCAAATGATTCCATCGTTTCGGAGGCAACTTTAATTACGTCATTAAAATCATCACCAGTAGCAATTGACGCTTTCAACTCGGAGTCCATGACTCCAATTGCCGCCTTCGACGTATACCCACGCTTCACCAGATCTTCGTATCCCTGTGCGATTTTAATCTGGCTGACACCGTACTTGTCGGAGTATTTACGTGAATCCTTAAGCATCGCGTTATAGGATGCTTGTGTTTCGGAGGCTGATTCACCGGACGTCCGGATAATGTTCCGGACCTTGATCATCTTGTCTTGATAATCAACCAGCTGCTTACCAGCATAAGCTAAGCCGGCCACAATCGGTGCGGTTAATGACCGCGTCATAGACGAGCCGACACTTGACGCCTTAGAACCGATCGACGTTAGTGTGTTGCCAAACTTATTAGCGCTATTTGACACCTTAGTCCACTGACTGGACTGGAGTGTAATTTCCTTGCCTAGTGCGGTCATCCTTGCCCGCAACTTTTCAACTTCGGCTGATGCCTTGTTGTATTGGTTACTTGCGTTAATGCGGCGTGATTGACTAACACTCGTGTCGTTCATGACTTTTTGAGCGTTAGCCATTTGTGCTTGGTAGTTGTGCAACTGCTGGCCCATCAACTGATAGGACTTATTCATACCGTTCAACGACTTTTCAGAGCCCTTAATTGCCGCGTCTTGGGCTTTTAAAGCGCTAGTCGTTGATCGGATCATCGATCTTAACTGGCTGTTGGTAGCTTTAAATGGATTAATGTCCAGACTGACAGTAGCAGCAATGTGCCCCATCGATTGTGCCATTGTTTAACCTCCTTTCCTACGAGAATAAGAACGGGAAGGCTTGGTCTAACGTTGTCGGCTTGTCTTCGAACACATAATTCATGCGGTCGATATCGTCCAACGTTAGCTGACTTGCTTCCTTCCACGTATAGCCGTCATTCAAACGGCCCTTGATAAACTCAGTTAAGTTAATGATTGACCGGTCGACTATTTCGACCGTCAGTCTTTTTTTTCGTCGTTTTCGTCCTCGTCTTCTAGCGCGTCCGGATCGTAACCTAACGTATCCCACACAGGATTCTTGATTAAATCGAAGTCAGCATAACCATTAAATCGCTCTTCGATTTGCTTATCGGTCTGGCCGTTTTCGGTGGTATCCATTTCAATTTCAATGCGTTGAATCTTGAGCGCATCGATTAGATTTTCGACCATCGGCGGTTCATTCCGGATGTATTCATTTTCCTTATTGTTAATTAGTAATTTAATCTTATAAGGCATTATTTAGCTGTCCTTTCAGTGCCGCCCTCTCGTACTGTGCATTTCGTAGGCGACGATTTTTTGACTAGTGGCTTTCAGCGCTTGCCGTCTTTCCGGCCGCTTCATCAGCAGTCTTTGGAAAGACCATTGCGTGGAAGGTCTCAAAATTAAAGTCCGTACTGTCTTCACGGCCAATCAGCAGAATGTTTCCTGTATCTGCATCCCCACGCGGGACAAAGGAGCCTTCGATTTCGTCGGCTTCCGGGTCTGGCGTTCCATCTTGTGTCTTGGACGAGATACCAGGAAGGGAGAACATACCCTTGAGCAGGGCAAACCAAACGTTCTTGCCGTTGGAAAGCTTAGTCTTGAACAGCGTAGCCACGTAGTTAGGCATGATGTTCTTAGCGTACTTTTCAACACCCTTCTCAACCGTGATACCATACAGATCCTTCTTAGTTTCGGAATCTAGATCGTAGATGTTGATCGTTTCCTTGGTTTCGGTGATACCACCAGACAGCACCAAGTACGGGCCGTCGTCAGCGGCTAACGTCTTCATTTCATCGGTTAATTCAATCTTGACTTCACTTAATCCTGGTACCTTCCGTGTGGTTTGCACCAGGTCGCCGTCACCGACAACACCGTATTCAAAATTTGAACAACCAAACTTTGCTAATTTAGCTGGAGTAGATCCTGCCATTTAAATCATCCTTTCGTTTTGTATCCTTCGAACTTATTAACGATCATCGTGCAACCACTCAAATCCGGATCGGAGTAGCGGTAAACATAGTAGCGCGACCAACCGTTAGCAATGAGGGAGTCATAAATCATTTCTTGCATTTCTTCAATCGATTCCACACCTTCATCGCGCACCCAATAATCGACCTCCACACGCGGATACTCGATCATGCGCACGTCATCAGCACTCAGCTCATCATCGCCCGGAATCGGCGTGACGCGAATCCAGGGAGCAGAGGAGCTTTTGATAAACGTGTCGTCTGGGGTCTCGGTAAAGATAGGGATGTAGTCCAGTTTGCTTTGGCGTAGGCTAGCCATCAAACTTACCAGACCGCTGTCTGCCGATAAGATATCGGCAATCTCAATTTCTGGCAAACTCATAGCTTAAGGTCCTCCACAAACTTAGATAGCACGTGTTGTTTCGATTCAGCCTGTGCTTTTTCAATGAAATGCTGAGCGGGCTGTTTTGACGTTCCCGAGTTTGGGAAGTGTGCAATATAGCCCTTTTCAGCGTCATAACCGACCGGGATTGAGATGTCGCCGGTCGTACCACGTAGACTGCCAATCTTGGTATGGTCAGCCAACGGCCCCATACCAGAGTGATCAGTGCCGGTCTTATCGCGTGGTGTATCAGCTTTAAGCTGTTGCTCAAACGTCTTAGCACCGTCACGGACAGCACGACGGGCCTTGCTTTCGACAGTTTTATCGAGCTTTTTAAAAGTCTCAATCAACTCCTGGTCGCCCTTAACCGTTACGCCCATCGTCTGACACCTCCTGCGCGGCAATTTTAGTCAGATCCTTATGCTCATAGTCAGGATCCATGCCCGTGATTTCATATACCCGTCCACGCCATTTGATCAGCCAGTTCGACTGGATCTCCTTTTGCGTTTTGTAGGCAATCAAAAACACCGGCGTTTCCCTGCGAAAAGCGACGGTGTTATTAGTAAAATCACGAACTTTCATACTTTCGACTTCGGTCCAAACCGAAAATTCATCAACCAGCTGTGACTTAACAGGACGGTGAGTTTTCGGGTCAACCCCTGTCTGGCGAGAGCAAAATGTGATCCGCTCCGTCATGTTAGTTATCTTCACTGTCCAACTCACCTCGCAATTGGTTGATGATACCGTTGATACCTGACACCAGTTCGGGGCGGTAGGCATCAGCGGTCAGACCACGCTGGTAGTAGTCTTCTTTAACCTGCTTCATTAATGCGATTTTAAAGCGCGGCTCGTTAACGTAATCGCTAGGTGCCGAACCATATTTAATTGCTCGTGCAATCTCAATCTCATCAGCATTAATGATCATCTTAAGGACATCATCATCGTAGTCTTGGTCGATTTTGCAGTAGTTTTTCAAATTGTAAAACTCATTGCCTGTCAGAATCATAGGTCATCACCTACTTTACCAATGCCAGTAAGTCGGACTTAGTCATGCTTGACGTGTAACTAATGCCGTGCGCGTCAAGGTAAGCCTTAATCTGGTCAACCGTGTTGGCATCGGTTGGCTTAGTGTCGTCCGCCGAACCGGACGGCGTTATTTTCCCGCAGGCGTGTAGGTTACAAAGTAGCCGGCATTAGCGTCAGCTTGCTTAGTGTCGAAACGTACAACGGCTTGCAGGTATTGACCGTAGATGTTGTCATCTACCCACTTGACTTGGATATCCCTACGGTTAGCGTAAAGTACCCCACGAGCCAGGTCACCGATAAAGGCGTGAGCTTCGCCAGATGCACCGAGTAACGTATCTTCCACAACAACAACCGGTACACCAAGCAGAATGCGTGGAGAGCCTTCGGTAATTGGTTCGTGCAGCAAATACTGGCCGTTCTTATCCTTGAGAGTGTCAAGGTACTGGTAGAATGATTGGCTAGCAACAATCATCTTGTTGTAAGCCGGATCCAGGTCAACGTTCAAGATATGCTTGATATCGTCCACAGATTCACCAGTAATGGCCTTAGCCGTAAAGGACTTCAAGACCATTGAGATGGCATCGTTGGTGGTATTGATCTTCTGTTCGTTAGCGTTCCGGGCAACTAAACCAGTCAGGTCAATTGCAGAATCGTCGATTGATTCTTGAGACACAGGAATAGCCCCACGATAGGTGGCAACCTTCCAATCAACGGACGTGAACGTTGGCTTAGCCAGGTCCGGGTTCTTAGCCAATTCTTCGACAGTGGCCATCTTAGCAGTGGCCTTCTTCAGGATCGGGTAAGTCCCAGATGCCGTCGTGGCTTGAAATTGCGTAACGTATTGAGTCAAGTCGGTTACGGACTTAACTTCATTTTCTGGGTTATATTGAATTGATTCTGGAATCGTCTTAGAAACGTCAGTTGAAGTGATTCCACTGTCCCGCTTTTCCGGGTGCAGGAAATCATTGAAGGAGCGCTTTTCGTCGTCATCATCACCGTTAGGTTCGTGCGGTTCTGGTGCCGGGTTGCCCTTTTCAGCAGTGCGATACAACTTAATGTCATCTTCGATAGACCGAATTTCTTCATTCAGCTTGTCGATATCGGAGCGCATAGCCTTAGCCTTGTTCACATCGTCTTCACTTGCTTCTTCATTGGTCAAGAGAGAGCGCATTTCTGTCGTCTTTTCGTTGACTAGCGACCGCTTACCTTCCAACTGTGCAAGCAGTTCCTTAATTTTTTCTTTAAACATGTGTTCACCTTCCTGTTTTAGAGTGAGTTAAGTAACTCTTCCTTTTCGTATTGCAGCAATAATTTCCGCCGTTCCTTATCAATCGCGATGTGAGATTGCTCCCGAACCCGATTGATGGACCGTTGGCCGACAACGGCTTCCGTGTCCGGATATGCTGGCGTCGTTACGACCGAGACGTCGTAGAGATGGTCAATCTTACGAATTGTTCGGTCATAATCCACACCATCACGCGTGGATTCTTGCCAATCTTCCGCGTCATCATCAGGCGCGACGGTAAACGCGAAACTACATTGATTAATCACACCCGCGTTGATGTTCGCCACCAAATCACGAGCAAATGACGTATCTGTCGGCTCAACAGTAAATTTAAGGCCAATGTCATCTGGTTCAAGCGTCAAATTAACTCCTGAACGTCCCAAAACTTGGCTTTGATCGTGATTGATCGTGGCCACCACATTAGACATATCCGCCGAATCAAGTGCACCAGGTTCGATTTCCTCTATAAAACGACAAAAACCGCCCAAAATCTCGGACGGTTTGTTGTACTTCAATGCATATCCAGTAATAACGGTGTGTTCCGGTTCATCATCATTCTGTGCTGTCCGCTCCAGCGTCAGCGGGGCCGTTACTTGACGAGTTTCCAAATCGATTGTCACTATGCTCACCCCCTTTCTCTGAATCTTGGTATGATTCTTTTTTGTCCAAAAAGACAGTGTTGAGAGTGGATTGGAATCGATCCAGATCCTTATTGTCTGACTTCGGTATTCCCATCAATACTCGGCCTTCGTTTGGCGTGATCATCGTGTTATTAGCCAACTTGTTTACTTCGTCGGCTGTCAGACCTGTTTCCCTGCGGGTATCAAACTCAATGTGGTAATTATGACGTTGCCGATCAGTTAGCATCGTCATTTCAAGGTTGCTTGTAACTGGTTTGAAATAGTATGGCAAATCAGACTTGATAAAGTCCTCGTTAAGTTGCTTGATCGATTGGTTTGGACTGTTGACCGCCAACTTGTACGCGGGAATATGAAGCGCCTTAGCGATCTGGCTAGTTGAATAGTTGTTTGAATTGATCAACTGGAGAATGTTGGTATCAACTTCAATCGGCGTGTAATCCATCGTGGAATCCATGACAATTGGGCTGCCAGCAGTGCCACCGTTTTGTGCATACTCAAACTCGATCCGTGCCTTGCGCCGAGCTTCCTTGCTCAGCTTGGATCCGGACATCTTAAGAATCCCACCCTTTAATCCAGACTTGAAGAAACGGCGCAGAGTACTGATCCCGTCTTCTTGCAGACCGATCTCATCACCCAATGAAAGCAACGGTGACCGACCATGAATACCGTCATAGGTGAAGAACATGAAATGAATCACGTCCTTAGCGTCCACAATGATGGTGTTGGACTCGCCTTTTATGTTGATCGGCGTAAATTCATACTTGATATTCTTGACGTCTGAATCATCGATATAGGTTTGTGACGTCGGAAAGTATTGCAATTCCAACGGGTCGCAGGTTTTTGGGTCACGAATGATCCGAGTAAAAGCATCCCCTGTTAGAATTGCGTTGACCGTCATAATAAATTTCCAATGGTAGGCCGATAACGTATCGTTAGGGTGCTTATTCAACAAATAGTCAACTGATTTAATCTTCTTGGTTTCGTTCTTTTCGTCGTCTAGAACCACAAGAGGAAAGCGGGCTACGCTACTAGCCACGTACGATACAGCAGTTAGTACGTCAGAGTTTTTAAGCGCGCTAATCCCGATATACCGCCCAGAGTTTGACCAGCTCGGAATCAAGCCCTCATCGATGTAGTCAGTAGCCCAGTCGCGTTTTTCTGGCATTTTAAACAGCATTCACGTTCTCACTCCCCTCTAATTGCCGATAGCACGGCGAGAATCATTAGTTCAAAACTGACGACCATGACGCCTAAAAAAAGGCCCTTAGAGAATGCACAGATGGCAAACCCTAAAAAGCCTAGTAAAAGCAAAATAGCCGGCTCGTTATTTTCCCAGAAATCCATTGCATTCCCTCCTTAAAAGCCAAAATCGTCACTCATCACGTCATCATCAGTTAAATAGTTGTCGATATCCTCTCGGAAACAAACGGCATACGCGTCAAGCAAAGCATCGGCTGCGTCGATCTTGTTTGAATAACGGTTCTTGTCGATTCTGACACCGTTGTTATCCGACCTGAGCACCGCGTTAGAAATTGCGCCGGCTAGAATCTCGTTGTTGGGATGCAGAACCCGCTTATCAAGCACGTCATCACGGAATTGCTTAGTCGGCATAGAGAGAGTCAATGTCCCTTGCCGAATCTGGATCTGTTGCCATTCAGGATGATTCTTTTCAATCTGCGTTAGCAGTGGCCCATATTGTGCCGGGTCAAAACAAATCGCTTGAACGTCAAGATTATGGACGCTCACAAAATCATCAAGCCAGGTAAATACTCGCTCAACATCAATGACGCCCGATTCAAGCTGTGTGATTTCGCACTGTCCCATCTGTTCTAATCGCCGATAATCAAGGCGATCGGCTTTAATCTTAGCGTCTAGGCCATACTTGGTAGCCACGAACGCGTACGAATCTGCGTACCAGAAACCTTCTTGCGGTATTAACCAGCTAATCGCATAAAGGTCAGATGATTTACCCACGTCAATACCAATCCAAGCACGTTGGCCATCAATGTTAATCGGATCCACGCAAGCGGCGTTCCAAGTGTCGATATCCATATACGAATCTTCTTCCGCCTGACGCCACATATTGTAATTTTTAACCAAGACAGCGTTACGGGTTCCTTTTTCCTTAGCCTCAGTCCAGCGCTTGTCGAGATAGCCGTAAACCTGGTCTTGCAGCTCTGGTATGGCAAGGATCGGGTTAGATTTAATCCACATTGACTTGTCGTCCACTTCGGCCGCGTCGTCTTGCTCGGCAATGTAAGCAAAGTAGGTGTCATCCACAACCTCACCACTTAAAATCTTAGTGGCGTACGGATATTCGATCGTATGCATCGGCGCATTAAGGTCAAATCCGGCGGTTGAAATAATGAGAATCAGCGAATTGTCAAGCAAGGCCTGACCAGATTCCAGTAGTTCCATCATTTCGGTTGTCTTGGAAGCGGCGTATTCATCCAGAATTCCAACGTGTGGTTCGAAACCATCGACCGTCCCTGTATCACGAGAGAGCGCACGCACGTAAGAATAATCGTCCAGGTTGTCAATGACGTCGCGCATCACCTTAGTTCCACGCTTTATATCACCTTCACGTGACCGTAAGGCGTTTAACCGTTTCTTGATCATCGTAAAAACGATATTAGCTTGTTTACGGTCGTTGGCCGTACAGAATATCTGACGCGAAAACTCTGGTGAATTGCCCATCAGAAATTCATACAGAGCCACACCAGAAATAAGAATCGATTTACCATTCTTGCGGGCCATCGAAAGCATAGCCTTACGGAATCGGCGCTTAGTGGCGTCCTCTTTTTTCCACCAACCGTACATGTTGGCGATGATGAAACGCTGGAAGTCGGCCAATGGATAAGCTTGCATGGTTTTAGGGTCGGGGAGAATCTCCATGAACTGGATTACCCGGTTTGCCCGTTCAATATCATAAAAGTAAGGAAAATCATCACTTTCGGACGCTTTTAAGTCGTTTAAGTAGCGTTTAGCAGCTAAAATAACCTTTTTCCCAGCTGTTTTCTCGCCACTAATCACGCTTTCAGCGTATTTCTTAGCATAGTCGATCATGAAATACCATACTTCTCTCTAAATGATTCCTTTTTCTTACCCTCGTCAACCTTTGGCATGTTCATTTGCATTCGGCTGTTGACATTCAAGCCTAAGTCACTAGCCAGCGATTTGATGTTTTTAGTCGCTTTATCTAGCGTCCGGACTAACCGTTCCCGCTCGTCTGGATCACCCACAGAGGGGAGTGTGCAGGACGTGTCCTTATAAATTGAATACCAGGTGCAGTAATTCTCAAGTTCGGCGTGGTCTAGATCACGCAACGGCAAATCACCAATTGCCTGGATAATGCGCCGGTACTCTGCCTTAGCATTCTTATCTAGATACTTCGGCGGTGACTTCTGTAATTCTGGATAGCCATCTTTGGCGAGAAATTCGGCCTTATATTTAGCCTCCTGTTCAACTATCCGCAGATGACCGGTTGATTGACTTAATAATCTTTGTTTTCTTGCCAAAATCTCACCTCCGTGCTACGCTTAAGTCAATAAAACCGCTGGTCATTTTTTGGCCGGCGGTTTTTTGTTGTGGTCTCATAAGCAAAAATTGTTGGAATTTTGCATGCAAAAAGGTCGATGTGCGTTCTCGAGTCTTTAAAAATGTACCCCCCGTTCGTTTTTGAGGGGGGCTTAGCGGTTTTTGACGCGCCGGAAGTGTTCGAAGTTCGCATTTTTTAACTGATTTTTGATCTCGTTGAATGCGATCGTTTGTCCACGTTCTTTCAGTCTTTGTTCGCAAATCGCTGAATCAGTATCGATCAAGATGTGATCAATGTGATGATAGTTAGCCAACAGTCCATCGATCCGCTCGTCTGGTAATGTCCTGATGATCCAAACGTTGTTGAATGTTTGCTCAGCCTTAAGCTTGCGTAACATCTGATCAAGGAACAGTATGATGTAGTCATGTGCGTCGTGGTTACGTGACCGACTAGGCAAGCCAGTCAGTGTCTGCATCAACTCATCATAATCATAGATCAGATCATGATCAGTCATGTGACGCTTGACATATGTTGACTTACCACTCGCAGGCAATCCACACACAATCTTAATCTCCATGTAACGTTCGCTTCCTTTATGATGCTTCATCCATTCCCGTTTGGTCTTGACCTTGTGACACGCACGACAGAGTGATTGAAGGTTGTCAGGGTTCAATCGGTCGTCCCAGTCGTCCTTGCTAGGGATGATGTGGTCCACCAATTCGGCAGCCATTCCACAGCGTTGGCACAAACCGAAATCTCTTTCCAAGATCTGTTCGCGCATCTTGCGCCAATCAGATGTCTTGTAGAACCTCACGTACTCGTCATCGGCTACCTTGCGATGGTAGTTATACGCTTGGTCGTTGTCGTGCCGTGCCCTAGTGTCATAGTCAACTATGGCCGGCTTGCCGTTGATAAACGACAGCTTGGTTGGTTTCACGATACCACCCCCTTATTATTTTATGTATCAAAAAACCACCGGAGGAACCGGTGGTGAAAGCCTCGTTAGGCAATCTGACGAGCTGGAATCGAACCAGCGCTCCCAATGTAAATTTTGAACGCACTCATTTTTTGAATACTGGGAGCTGACCACACGCCAGATAAGGATAGCAGATCGGTAAGGGAGGTTTATCACCTCCATCTTTAAACCAGTCGATTTCGATGGGTTTGAAATTAATACATAACATGCCGTTTTGGTTGACTTTCAATTAAGGCCAATTTATTCTATAGGTGTTCAAGGGTTATCCAGTTAATAACCTTTAGGTCGCTAGCGAAAAACAGTGACCCTTTTTACTCGAACAATTACGTTTCACAATTATTTTTATCAGGAGGCTACAAAATGAGTTTAGAAGACAGAACTAAGAACGCCAAAGATAAAGTTAGTGGCAAGGCCAAGGAAGTTGAAGGCAAAGCAACCGGTGACAAAATTCGTGAATCCCAGGGCAAGGCTGAAGGCTTAGCTGGCAAGGCTAAGGATAAGTTAGCTGATGCCAAAGATACGGCCAAAGATGCTGTTGACAATCTGAAAGATAAATTTGACAAGTAACATTCTTTGAAGGCGTGATCGCCTTCTTTTTTTATCCAACCCGAAATGTCAATTTAAGTTAGAAAGAAAATAGTTGCTCATCAGTGACGTAAGACATGAATACTTCATATGGAGTTCGATAGCCTAGTGATTTACGGGGCAGGTTATTTCGCTTACTCATCAGTTGGGTTACCAATTCATCAGGAAGATTGCGGAAATCTAGCTGTTTCGTTAAGCCATCCCGGCGTAAAAGACCGTTGTTATTTTCGTTCAGCCCCCGTTGATTGGGAGCACCAACCTCGGCAAAGTAAGTGTGAAGGTCAAATTGATTGGCAATCTCGCGCCAGCCGGCGAATTCTTTTCCGTTGTCAAAGGTAATCGATTTGAAGAAGCGCCGCGGGAATTTCCGAAGCCACTGACTTAAGTGTTGGTTAATCGCATCAGCCGTCTTTTCGTGCACATTGAGTACAATTTCGACCTTCGATTGGCGTTCGGTCAGGGTCATTACCGCCCCTTGGTGCTTTTTGCCTTGGACGGTATCAGCTTCAAGGTGCCCAAATTCAGTGGCATAGTGCGGAAAGTCCTTGGCACGCTCGTGAATACTTCGCCCCAATTGGCCAGCCTTCCCGCGGCGCTCGACATAGCCATTCGGGTGCCGCTTACCTCGCATCGGCAAGGAACGGACATTGAAGCCGAACTGGCCACGTTCAAACATCCGGTAAAGAGTTCGCCGGTTACAACTAATTGGGCGCTCAGCGCGCCCAATAACGGTATCAGGCGTCCACCCCTGGGCAATTTTGTCGTTGATATAAGTGAGTTCAGCCAGTGATAACTGAGTACGTTTTCGGCCACAACGTTGCTTATTGCGCATATAGTGATCTTGATAATCAGCAATTGAGGCACCGGTTTCCAGGTAACGATAAACGCGATAAACGGTTTCGGCGCAACGGTTGATCATTTGGGCCACTCGGTACGCTTTAAGCTTTTGCACGAAAGAATGGGCGATGATTGTCAGCTCGTTTGTGGTAAGATGGGTGTAAGTCATTTATGGTTTCCTTTCTTTTGTTTAGGGGTATTCAAAAGTCTACCACAAATGGCTTTTCTATTTTTCTAACTTAATTTTACAAACGGCGCAAAATAAAAAGCCAGCCGTTAAGCTGACTTAGAACCCATATTTATTTCGGCACCCTTGTTTTAATGCTATAGCTAATCTTTCCATTTCTTCCACTGTGTCTCCTGCCAAAGTAGCATCTAAGACTAGTTTTTTCTTTTTCTCAGTACTTAATGTCATTTCATACCCATTTTTATCTAAAAAAAACAAAGTTGCTAGCAAAGCTGTTCGTTTATTTCCGTCTACAAAAATATGCTTTTTAGTAAGCTTTTGCATGATATATGCAGCCTTTTTCCAAATAGTTGGATATAGTTCATGTCCAAAGACGACCATTTGAGGTTGTTCAGATATCAGTGAAAGCCCTTCTTCATATTGGATTCCCGCAAACTGTTGATTTTCACCATTTAGTGCGACCTTGTTTGCTTCTATCAAGTCATTAGGTGTCAGGTACTTCATTTATCCTTTAGCCAATCCATCACTTCTTTATTTTCATCAAAAAGTCGATGAAGTGTATCTGTATCTACAGAAGTATTTTTCTTTGAATCAAATGAACCATCAAAGAATTTCTTTATTGAATCATCGCTAATAACATGGCTTTGTTCAGTATTAAGCCAAGGTTCTTCTGTATGGGTTTGTCTCATTAAGTCGTAAGCAGATTTATAACCATATACAGAGTAAACCCCTTCTAAAATATCCAAATTTTCTTTATCATTTTGTAGTTCATTATAATCCGCTTCATCTTCCGAAGTAATTGGAGAATTTGAATCTACGATACCTCGACAATGTTTATAAGCCTCATGAACTTCTGCAACAGCCGGCCCGTATCTCCAAGCCACAATATCATTCTCAAACATGCGATGACCCGTCATTGATAAACTAGCTGCTTGAATATAATAAAGTAGCTTCATGGCTTTCATTTGTGTTAACTCTTCAACGTTGGGGTTATCTTGCATATCTTTATAATTCTTCACACGTAACCAATTAATTATTTTGAAAACATTATACATTACTAACCCCCTCCTTCAGTAAAAACATTTTACATGAAATTTCCTCACTATAAAGTACTTTGCTCAAAAATATAATATAAAATTACAAAAGCCCAGCTACAATAGCTAGGCTTGGGTGATGCATATCGTAGTTTATCGGCATCGTAGTCAAAGCAAGAGGCAGAGTTGAACCCAGGGTAAGTGCCAATCCAACGGGGACTTAATCATTCTTTTTGACAATACCAGTATATGCCATTTTATCCCCGTGTGGTACCCGCTTGATCCCCGTTCGATTCCTGATTCATCCCCGATTTGAAGTAGACGTGAAAATCAGGAATCAATTGACGATCAACACGGTATACTGCACACTTTGGTTCAATGATATCCGCGAAATCAAGGCAGGCCCGCTCTTCTAGTGCCTTATAGCCATCATCGCTGTATCGTTCTAGCTTCGGAGCCAGCTCTTTAATGTACATACGATCTCTAAAACCCGGTAAAAAGCGTTCTTTCAGAATGACTCTGGACGAATACCGACAACTTTGAATGGCCTCACGAACGGCGTAAACCGCATGTAAGCAGTCGGCAATGTCGGCCAGCCGATCATCAGTCGAGTTAAAGGCCGAGCTGCCTTTGATTCCAGTGATATCTAATTGCGGCGAGCGCAAGCCATAGTTACCCGCTCTCAAACAGATCCCTTCAAATCGGTCATCGTCCCAAAAGAAATGACGCACTTTGTCAATTGTTGCTTGTTTATCAATTTGCGGAAACAGTCCCATGAAGTGCACTCCTCGTTGTATAATTGGATTGATATTTGTTTTGAAAGCGCCCTGCATGGGTGCTTTTTATTTTGTCAGTTTCACCATCGCCAAAACGGAATTCCGACTAGCAACCACACCACCCCATTAGCAATCGTCAACGCAGTGAGTACCGCTAAGATCCATTTAATCGTTTCCATCATTGTCCTTCCGCTCTCTTTTTACGTGCTGCCGCTTTATGCAGCTCATTTTTTACCGTTTTAAACGACCGCTTTGAAATGCATGCAGCATCCGCTAAAGTTAGTTTTCTTTTAATTTTCCATTCCAAGAGCATGTCCCACAATTCTGGAAATTCGCTTGTGCCCTTGTGAGCGCCCGCAAGCTTCCGTTCCTTGGCTAAAAAGATCGTGCGCAAGCCATCAATCATACCCTTTCGTTTAGCCATTTCCAGCTCTCGGAGCCGTTCTCGCTCAAGCTGGTCATCTGACTTACGGAGTTTTTCAATCGCCCTTAATCGGCGGTTGAATTTTTGAGTTTCTCGTTCAAAGTCAGGCTCACCAAATTCGTCAATATATGCCTTATCTTCAATTTGCAAACGGTCATCAAAGCGCATGTGAATTGCACAAAGCAAGCCGCGTGTCAGCAAGTTCACTTCTCTACCTCCTCATCGTGACAAGTTTCTAGTACTGGTGAATCAAAGTTTTGTAACAGCCTTCAAGACCCCCAGTATTTGATTTCGTCTTCTGTGAATAAGATATCGATTAAGTTTTTTAATTTCCGATCATCTAACCAACTCCAGGCAACGTCATGATTGTATTCTTCAACCCAGCCATAACGTTGGTCAAAACGTTTACTCTGTTCTTCTCGGTATTCTTCGTTAGTCATTATTTTAGATCCTCCATTCACACCTACATTCCGATTATTCCTTTGACGTCATAATCAATGCTTTTAAATTCGTGGTAGTGGTCAATCTCTACTTTGCCGTTTCGCTTCTTACGGGGATGAGCCGGCTGTAGTTGTGTGGTAAAGCCAAATAGCTTCATACGGAAACTATTCTTGGTCGGTACCACTACCTCAACAGGCAATCCATAGCGCCGGGCGAATAGCTTGAACCGTAGCAAGGCTCCTTTATCAATTCCTCGTGAACTTAACGAGGTCTTGACATCATAAACGTGTTCTCGCCCCTCTGGCCCGTAAATGACAAAGTCTGGCCGGTAGAACATCCCCCGTTGCGTGTAGCCCCCTACCTCGAATTTACCTAGCACCTCAAAGTTTTCGTGGCAAGTAAACCTCTTCCCGCTAGGCTTGACAAATTGCAAGTAGAATTGGGCTTCCTTCATGCTGTCGAAGGTAATCCCGTCTAGTTCCACCTTTTGTCCAAAGTGTTTCATCCCTAATAATCGTCCTCTCGTAACTCTAATAGGCTAACCTGTAATGCGTCTGCAATCCTACAAGCATTCCTGAAGCTCGGTTCCACGCCTTTGCTTTTGTACTGGTAAAGTGTGTTATCTAGGATCCCAGTTTGCTTTGCTAGCCAATAGATACTTCGATTTTGTCTAATCATGATTGGTTGTACTTTATCCCACCACATGGTGATTACCTCACTCCTCTTTACCCCAATATATTGTGGTATAATCTGATTGTTGATTGCCCTGTGGCGTAGCGATACGTTACTTAGCACCGGGTGAATTCAAGGAAAACCTAAGTCTTAGTTGATATGGCAACCCTGAGCCAAGCTTAATTGAAGGTGCAACGCATAGGATTTATATCCCACGAGCGCCCGGCAACTCCCCGAGTTGAAGAGATATGCTGAACTGTATGGAAACATACAGAAGTAGCGGATAAAAAGCCGTTACGGTAACAAACTGAACATTCCACTTGAAGGAATTATTAACCTTGATAAGTCATCAACATCACTCACTAATATCACTGCTGATCTGGACGCTTTGACGAAGGGAGTTGATTCTGTCACGGTAGATAACGAATTCCTTTCTAACGCTACTGATTCCTTTAAGGCAAGTGTTGGTAATCACACCCCGCCACCCGTATCGGTGGCCTTTTTATTTGACCATTCGTTCCCTCCATTTCTTTATTGACCCATATTGAGCCGTTTAAGACGTTTTGCATGATTTTGGTAATTGCCCCGAACAAGGTTTAAAAATCGCTCTGTGGCTTTGTGAGAGGCTGTCGGGCCCCTTTAGCATTTTTTGTCACTGTGCCTTGTCGTCCATGATGGTTTGTTTCATCCGCTCATCGTATTCAGCTTTGGCGTCTGCCTCTGATAAGGGTTCAACGTCTTCGTACTTCTCGTCCATTAGATCGCCTCCAATTCACTTGCTGGGACTTTTTCGATCAAGGTGTTATTGTCTGCGTCCCACAAATCCGCTGTGCCGTCTTGCCAGGTCGAGTTAATCGTAAACGCTACCTTGCGCCACTTGACCCGGTCACCCGGCCATAAATTTACATAATCCATGTCCTAACCTCGCATATCATCTAGTCCTTCAAAGTGAATCGTGTTGTCTTTACGCTTGGTAATCAGCCGACTAATTAGTTTTGGGTTGTACATTTGGACCAAATCGCCTGACGTGTTATTAGTCGTAACGATTGTTGATCCGCGATGAGCATTTTCGTACTCGTCATATCTGGCGTCGGCTACTTCATACAGCCACTCTTGCATATCCTTTCGGACCGGTTTGAAGTGCGTTTTCCCTGTATTTTCGTTGTAAATCTTCATCCCGGCTTCTGTTCCAAAGTCATCAATGATCAATATTGGTGCTTGCTTGGCCTTTTTCTGTAAATCTTTGAGCTTATGGCCGACTTTTGGATTATCGAAACGCTCGTTAAACATTCCAAATAGCTTCATCGTTGAAATAAACAGATATGGTTTCTCGGCGTTCTTAAATACCTTGTCAGCAATCGCCAACGCTAGACTGGTTTTTCCAGTTCCTGGTTCGCCAACCATCAGTACGTTAAACTGTTCACCGGCAATCATCCTGTTAGCCAGCTTCCAGGCGCTGTTGCCAACTTCCCGCGCCAATTGAGTATTGGTTTGCATGTTAGGCTCCCATCGCTCAAAGGGGAAATTCAAAGGTCGGGAACCTGACCAGACAGAATATTGCAGCCAACTTTTGATTTTTTGCTGGCGGTTTTGTTGGTTCCACTTGCTAATCAAACGCTGCTCGCGTTCTTCCTTACGTTTTTTCATCTCCGCAAAGGCTGCTGGATCCTTCGTAGGGTCACGGCCCTGCTCTCTCATCATTGCCACAATATTCGGTGGCAAATTTAATCCTTCCATGTTGCCTCCTAGAATTGATAACCCTTAGCACGGTTCGGCTGTTGATTCACGATTGGCGTTGCATACTCATCATCAAACCGCCCATTAAACCACGTACTTCCGTTCATCGGCTTTTTCCATTGATTAGCTGCTAGGTCTTGCTTATAAGCCGCTAGCTTCTCCATCAAATACTTATCTGTGTGTTCTTTAGATTCCTTTCGCCATTTCTTGTAGTGCTTGAATGCTTCCTTCTTTCCAGCCTTGTTTGGATACTCTTTCCAGATTGCTTCAAAGTTTTCAGACAAATGATCGTCGGGCTTGCCCGACAATATATTTTCTTCTGTTCTATTAGATGCTCTATTAATTGTTCTATTATCTGTGAAGTCTGCGTCACTACCCCCGTGAAGTGAGCTTCTATACCCCCGTGACACTGGAGTCACTACCCCCGTGAAATTTGCTTTACTACCAATCATGATTTCACGACGTATGATTTGCTTTCCCTTATAGATATTCTTACGTCTGATGTACCCGTATTCTTCTAGCCGATTGAGGGATGATATTATCGTCCTGTTTGTGCAGTTGAACCTCTTAGCCATTGCGGCGTTGCTCATAAAGAAACTATCGGTAACATTAAGCATGGCGTAGATCTCGCCGTAAAGGAGCTTATCCTTATCCTTGAGGCGATCGTCATGAGCAACCCCAACCGGGATATTAAGGAATAGGTTTGCGCCTTTGTATTCTGCCATCGTTTTCTCCTTTCTGATATGATTTAATTAATCCAAAGTAAAGGTGGTGAGATTATGAAACTTAAAAATGCATGTCGTGTCGCAATTGTGACCGATGAGGATACTGCCAATAAACTCCTCAGTCACGGTTGGAAACTGCTTAAGGTGACTATCTACGCTAGCACAGATGACCGTTACCTTGAGCATGGTGTTTTCCAGGATTCGAACCCTTGTCTTATCTTAGGGGCGACCAAAGAAATTGCTGACCACTACCCAGAGTCAGAAGCGCGCAAACGAATTTATGATTAAGCTTTAGCATTAAAGTAAAGGCTATTGTCTGCATAGATGATGGCCTTTAGTGCTTCTTGGTAGGAAACATTGTGATCCCGGCAAAGTTTGACGATGTCGTTACTTAAGCTACGGGTCTTCTTATCGCTGATATATACGTCGTCAAATGCTTTCATTCGGTTTACACCGCAAATGTGGGCATTAATTTCTTGTGTGAGGTTAATTTCTTCCATCGTTATGGCCTCCTTAATATGGCAGGTTCTCTTGACTGAACCCTCGATCTGGCTCGTTAAAGCCTTGTGGCCCGTCACCAATCGTTTGTTGTTGATGTTGTGGGGCTGGCTGACCCTGTTGCTGGTTAAATTGGCCTTGTGGTTGGGCTGGTGCTTGGTAGTTCTGCTGGTTTGTCTGTGGAACTTGTTGTTGGAAACCACCGTTGTTTCGCGGTGGTAAAACGACAAAGTCCACGTGGTCAGAGTTGACGTCTAGGTTGATTCCCTGCTCGCCGTCTTTACGCTGGTAGACCCGGGCTTGACTTAGCGTGCCGGATACCATCACCGGCGTGCCTTTGTGGAGGTAGCTCATGGCCCACTGACCACGATTGCCCCATACAGCTACTCGGTAAAAGATTGTCGGTGCATCCCGCCGACTGCCATCAACGGCCACGTTAAAGTTGACGACTTGATAATTACCAGCTTGATTCTTCTGTGGTTCGCCGGTTAGCCGGCCTTGAAATTGGATTGTTGCTTCACTCATTTAGTCCACCTCAATATCTGTTACGTGCTGGAATCCAGAAAGCTCCTTCATCGCCCGGCAATATTCACACTTTCCACAGTGCTTCGGCGCTACTTCACCGTTCATAATTTGCCAGTACCGGTCTTGGTTTTCCTTGATATCATCAATCGCTTCTTGCATTAAAAACTTGGAATCGCCTTGAAAGTCAAAGGCGCCTTTATCTGGTGGTGTTTGCTTGCTAACAGCGAACAAGTACGGTTGACATTGCTTGCCAAAGGTTTGTTTGATCAACTCTTGGTAAATCGCCGCTTGCATGACGTAACCGCGATCCTCAATAAAGTTCGTGTACAGCTTGTTTTCGTCATTCCAATGCTTTTTGTGGATGTCGTCAACGGTCTTTAAATCGCAAAAGTAACCCTTAGCTAAAACCAAGCTGTCAACCTTGCCCTTCCATTCGTGACCACCAATCTTACCGGTCACGATCACTTCTTTTTTACCTGGCGTATAAACAAAGTTGAACCACTCGTCATCTTCTAATGTCTTGATCATCTTGTCGGCCAGTTTAAACTCGGCTCGTAAGTGGCCGTTAGGATTGGTTTTCGTTGGCTTGGTCATCATTAGTTCCCGGTTAGTTTTCGTCCCGGTTTCTGACCGGTCTAACCAAGCTTGGTGTGCTTCAGGGCTTTCGAAGTATGAGTGGATGTAATTACCAACTAACAAAGCTGTCGGGCTTGATGTCGGCTGCCAATCTTCCTTGAGCTTTGCTAAAGTGGCGGCTTCACACTTTTTAAAGTCTTTGTACAGGCTAAAGCTCATGTACTCCCAATCGGTTTCGTGTGAGTAATAATTTTCGGCGGTCAAATTAGGCATTTTCGTCACCCCCTACGAAGTCGTAAATGGAGGTTTGCCCTTCAGGTAACTCTTCCCCGTTTTCCTTATCCGTGTCTTGCAAAGCGGGCCTAGAATCGTTTTTAGTCTCTGATTCGATAATTTCCCCATTTTCCACCTTTTCGGCCTCTACGGGCTTCTCTGAGCCTTGTGGCGTGTTGCTCTTTTTTTCGGTTTCTTGTGCCTTCTTAAAGTCGGCTAGTAATTGTGTTGAACTTTCCTCTTCGGTGGTGGCCGTTACGTCCTTTGGCTCTTCATACTCTGCTTCGGTAGCGGCGTTAATTGAGCCAGTCAGCAAGTCACTATCGTCTGATGTATTGATGAACATCTTAGCGGCCCGGTTTAAAACGGTCCGTTTGGCCATCTCGTCGCTAAATTTCTTTTGCACGTTGTTCTGCCGGTTGCGACTTTGCGCCCATGACGTGTCGATTTGGGCCTTCGTCATAACGGTATAGTCCACTCGCCCATTCGCCAGCTTGATAAAGGCAAAGGCCCCAATTAGCTCTTTGTCCAAATTCGTAAATGATGGTTCAAACTTGGTTACGACGATGTGCCCAATCTCATCGGCACCGATCTCAAACTTATCGCCGCGATGCACGACTTGGGCGTCGATATCTTCAATACTGGCAAGCCGTTTTAAAGCGGCAATGGTGCCAAAGTAGGACCGTTGCATTTGCAACTCGTTGCCGTAAACGATGAAGTAACACTGATTCTTGGCCGGCGAAAGGCCCTGAATCGCCATGTCAAGCAAGGCGTTAGCAATGCTTGATTGTGAGCAAACGATTAGTGCCGGACGTCCTTGCCGGTCTTTGACGCCTTGCAACCGTAAGTAAGCTGCTTTCAGTGCATTTTGAGCGCTATAATTCGTTGGCAGCGCTAGTCCCTCGTCTTTCAGATCCTCCAGGCGTCCTGCAACCTGGTCGGTTAATTCCCTAACGTTTACTGGCCCTTGTGTTTGCTTCTGTTGATACATGATTAAAACCTCCCTGTGACTTCGTGCTTCCAGTCCTTTGCGTACAGAACTAATTTCTCTGCTTGCTCAATAATGGCGTCATGCTCTGCGATTGCTTCACTACGCGTCATCGGTTCGTGCAAGGCCAGGCGGTTAGTATCGTTAAGCAAGTGCTCGCTAGCCCTAATTAGCCGGTCTGCACCTTGCCCGATTTTTAATTCATCGTTTGTCATGTTAAAATTACCTCGTAAAATCTTTTCTTATACGTTTTTACTGAAGTCTAGCGGTTGCCTCCGCTGGGCTTTTTTACGTTCTATGGGAAGCTGTACTTGAAGCTAGCCAAGACATATGGCACGATGGCCACTGTCGCCAGGATCAAGTGGTTCGTCAGTAGTAGCGAAATCGCCAATACGAACAAAGCTGCGTACGCCAATCCTTCAGTGCTAGTCATTATTGAACCCCTCCCTGTAGTGTTCGTGCCGTAGCCTCAGTTCCAGGCGGTGACAATGCTCCGTGAGTAGAACGTTGTTGACCACCAAAGCGATCAAGAAGACCGCCATGATGACCAGTAATAGCCCCATCTCTATCCCTCCTATAACTTGGCTCGCCAGTCGATCAAATCGACATTGGCGTTGATCCATTCAATTGCTTTGCGTTCATTAATCTTAATCGGGTGCCCTCGTCCTGCGTTTAGTCCGTAGACAAACGCCTGCGTTTCTGGGTGGCCTTCGAAGATGTAGGCCTTGACCCATTCTTTGCCCTTGCGCATCGGCAAGAGCCCAATGAATTCGTCTAGGCCGATCATCTTATCTAGCTCCCGCCGTTGATTCATACCGTACTCTTTGATAAATAACGGCTTCATCTGCTCGTACAACTGGTCGATCAAATCCGGTGAGAAGTCATCAATCTGTAGTGGCATGGTGGTGCCCCCTTTCTGTTATGATTAAGTCATCCCCTAATGAAAGGAGGTGAACAATGTTGGAACAAGGCATTAAAATATCTGGCGGTTTATCAATAAACACACCTGGCGGTTTGCCGACAATCGAACAATGGCATGAAAATGGTAATTTTGTTGAAAGGTATGAGTATTCAAATGGTTGGATTCTAATAATTGAATGGCATGGTAAAGAAGCACATATTGATACAAATATCTCATTAACTAATTACCCAGATGGTTCTGTAGGCCCTATTCCTGGTTTGCCGAAGAATCCTGATTTTGTTGATCGTCACAAGCTTTAAAAGCACCTTTGGCAAAAACGATCGATTCTGCGTCAATTTGGATGACACCATTTTTAATGATGGTGTCATCTTTTTTTGCTTTGTTCGTTCATGTCACGCCTCCTTACTCAAGGCCATCGCTATTCCCCTACATACAGGTCATCACAACCTAATAGGTCACAAATCTGGTAGATGACTCCTAAGTTGAGTTCTTGGACCGATCTTGCTGAAGCAAGCTTTCCATTCTGGTCATGTACTAAGCCTTCGTTAATGTCGACTAGATCTTTGAGTGCCTCTTTTACGCTTGAATATTCGTGCATTTTTTACTCCTCCTAACCTTCTAATAGGTTCATCTGTTCTAAGACGGGCCGAATTCCATCCTCCGCTAGTAGATCGTAGATAAATTTTTTGCCTCGCTGTGTCCACTTGAGATTGTTTTTTACGCCTTTATTGTTGTCGTACGGGAAAGGTTCATATTGGGAATATCCCTTGTCAGCATATTTCTGATAGATAACCCACTTATTCCCTTGACGGTAAATAACGCCCTTGCTTTCCAGGTACTTGTTAAGTTTTCGGGCACTCCAGCCGTAATCCTTAGCGATTTCGGTTGTCGTCATTAATCCTGGATTCTGCATTTGATCGTGGAAATATTTTAGTGATGGCGCATCGTGTTCGATTTTGGTTTGTAGGGTAGCTGCTAGTTGTAACGCTTCCCCGTAGGTCGCCGGGATTGGGTAGTTATCCTTTGGCTTTGCTTGATAAGCCCCCGTCTTCCGAATTGCTGGTAGAACCTCGCTAGTGACCCAGCGCTTAAATTTCTTAGCACTTGGTAGCTTGCTAGATAAGACCAGCGAGTATAGGCCTGATTCATTGATGACTGTCATTTCGCGATTTTGACCTGAGGTCGCAATTTGCGACCCCAGCTTATCTTCACCATCAACATGCTTTAATAGTGCGTCTTTTGTATTTTTGTACCCAAGAATGGTTGCTACATCCTTACCTACGAAGTAAGGATCGCCATCAATATTTACGGTTCGCACGTCGGAACCTTCAAAGCCAAATACTTGCAATTGGTTTTCCATGTTTGCTCCTCCTAATCTTCCAGCTAACCTGCTTGCCTAACTTTACGAATAAACTCGTTTTTAGGCCCAAAAAAAAGATCATCTTTATCAACGTGGTATAGCTTCGAAAGCTTGTCCGCCTCTTTAAATGTTAAGCGTGACGAATCACGCTCCCAAGCTGAAAGGGTTTGCCAATGCACACCGATCACGGCCGCCGCCTCCTTCATGGTGTAACCATTGTTAACCCGTGCGGCTGTTAATGTTAGTTTCATTTAATCATCCCTCCTTTGTTTTGATGACTATATCTTATACGAGTAAACTCGTTATGTAAACGTGTTTTTTCGTTTTTTTATCTAAAAAGTCATTTCTTTATCTAAGTTTATCCGTTATAATATAAGAAGTAACAAAAAGGAGGTGATAAAAATGCCACGTAATAAGCTGTCTCCTCTAGACATCAAGGTGCGCGAAGACATATCCAACAACCTTAAAAGATTGGCACATGGCCGAACGCAACAGCAAATATCTGATGAAACAGGTATTCCAGTATCGACACTGTCTGGCTACTTTGCCAAAAGATCTACACCTAACGCGGGTGCCGTTCAAAAGCTGGCAGATTATTTTGGAGTCAATAAATCTGATATCGATCCGCGTTATGGAACCTCACCGCAGAACCTTAAACCGGTTAATGAGACAATTAAGATCCCCTTATTAGGAACCATCGCTTGTGGTGACCCGATCTTGGCCGATGAAAACATCGCTGGTTACTTGTCAGAGCCAACCGACTTCTTGCCTAGTGGAAAGCTTTTTTATCTCCGGGCAAAAGGGCAATCAATGGATCCTACTATCAAAGATGGATCGCTAGTTCTGATAAGACAACAGCCAGACGTGGAAGATGGTGAGATTGCGGCAATCTTATTTGTAGATGATGATGAGGCCACACTCAAACGGATTAAACGAGCAGGGTCAACCGTTATCTTAATGCCAGATAATCGCAAGTATGAGCCAATCGTAGTTGATCAAGATCATCCGGTGCGAATCTTAGGTAAAGCCGTCCGAGTAACGACAAATCTATAAAAAAATCCCCTAACGGCACCAGATGGAGAGGAACCGTTAGGGGGGATAGGATCAAGCTAATTATATCATAGCTTGGTCCGATACATATACGTCCAAAACCTGATTGACGTTAAAAGCTGTTAGGAGGAATATTTATGAACAATCAGAGTAATGCTACACCACCAAACGACAACACACAGTACAAATTCTGCCAGAACTGTGGTGCAAAAATTGATGTTAAGGCTGTTGTTTGCCCGAAGTGTGGAGTTCCTGTTAATGGCAACAACGCTGAATCTAATTCAGAAGACCGGAACAACGGCTGGTGGAACCTGTTAGGATTCTTCCTCCCGATTGTCGGCTGGATTTTATGGGCCGTTTGGCACAAGGAATATCCCAAACGTGCACATGGAATCTGCGTATGGTCCTGGGTTGGTTTTGGCATCAGCTTTGTCATCGGCTTCTTGAACGGCTTCTTGAACGCACTTTAAGGAATACTTAAATGAAATATTGTCCTAATTGTGGAAAACAAGTAGACCCAAAGGCAGTTATTTGCCCTAATTGCGGCGTCCCATTACCATCACCCAGTTCTTCTAGCACGCCAGCTACAACAACGGATGACACTGGATCTGCTTGGTGGGGCGTCCTTGGTTTCTTTATTCCTGTTGTTGGCCTTGTCCTTTATATTGTCTGGCATAATAGCGAGCCTAAGAACGCTAAATCAGCAGGAATTGGTGCTTTAATTCAAGTTGGTGTTTGGATTGCATTCGTTATTTTTTGCTTTTTCATTGGATTAGCAGCAGGCTTGTCTGACTAGCAATTATTTAATGCCGGCCATAATGGTCGGCTTTTTTTGAAAGAGGTGCAATCATGGCTCAAATCATAAAACGTGGCCCATCTAAAAATGACTCCAAAGGCGATTAATAGTATTAGCTAAATCAGCATCAGCTGGATAGTCAGAATCACAGTATTGTCCATTGTCATCTAAGGATAAGTAATCTAAGTCTCTCTCATCCCACAATAGTTGCAATGCTTCAGAAATAACTGATTTTTCTTTTTCATTAAAAAACAACACTATCACCTCACTAAACAGCAATTTTCTCTAATTATAACAGGCAATAATCTATATAATTTTTAAATTTTACGTCCAAGCGTGATCGACGTTAAAAGCTGTTGGGAGGTAGCTATGGAAAATTTTAGTACATTAGAAAAGTGGATCTTATGGGGCACAACAATCATTTGTGCCATCATTGGTTTAAGTATCGACGGATTTTTAGGATTTATCCTTCTTGCTGTAGTCGCCTACTTTGCGACTAAATTTGCGATTAAAAAGCACGATGAAAGGTTTCCTGCTTCGCTCACTCCTCAAGAAAGGGAAGCGATGAAGAAAGAAAAAGAGGAAAAGGCTCGCATTAAAGCCGAAAAGAAGGCTCAGGCTGATGCTGAGGCTCAAGCAGTTATCCAACGGCTACAAAAAGCTAAGCAAGACAGAATGCAAGCAAAAATGAAATGTCCACGTTGCGGTAGTAAAAACATTCAACTTGCGGGGAAGCACCGTAAGGGGTTCTCGGTTGGAAAAGCAGTTGGTGGAGCCGCATTAACTGGTGGAATTGGTGCTCTTGCTGGTTTTGATGGTAAGAAAACCAAAAAAAGTGACTGGGTATGCTTGGACTGTGGAAGGTCATTTACTATCAAATAAAAAATCGCCGGTCATAATGGCCGGTTTTAAAAGCCATTAAAACGAACGTATGTTTAATTAAGGAGGTGCAATTATGGCGTCATATGTAAAAAGGTCTGGTAAGTGGCAAGCTCGTATCAGCTGGTATGATACTGCTGGAAAACGGAGGTTTAAAAACAAAGGCGGCTTCGCGACTAAGAGCCTGGCTAAAAAGTGGGCAGTCGAGAATGAAGCTAACTTGGCCAAAGGAATCCTGACCAATAAGGAAATCGCTTTTGCCGATTACGTTGATCAGTGGGTTATGACTTACAAAGAGCCAAAGGTGGCGAAGATCACACTTGACCGGTACCACTACACCGCTAACGAAGTCCGTCGGTTCTTTAAGCTGACACCAATCAGACAAGTCACCAGGACGATGTACCAAGAGTTCATCAATGACTATGGCAGCTGTCACGCACCGTCCACTGTCAAAAAGGTTAACAGCTATATTCGATCAGCAGTTAAATCAGCGATCCTTGATGACTATCTGATCAAGGACTTCACGCAAGGTGTGGAGCTGAACAGCGATAAGTCACGGTCGATCAAGGTCGACTACCTCAACAAAGCTGAAATTCACCGCTTAATCCAACACGCTGAAGCGGGATTAACCCATCGCTACACTTCCCGCCACATGATTGTGACGGCGATTTACACGGGAATGCGGTTAGCTGAGATTCAGGCACTTACGTGGTCGGACATTGATTGGATTAAATCTACAATCACGATCAACAAGTTGTGGGACGCCCACACACGCCAATTCAAGCCGACTAAAACAGAATCGTCTAATCGGGTCATCAAGGTGAATCGTCATCTTCTGGCGCTTCTGAGAGGGCTTAGAACGCATTCTAAAAGCAATATGGTTTTCCTCACCCAGTTTGGCACCATTCCAACCAGTAACGCCGTCAATAAGACGCTGAGAACGCTCCTGGCCGACTTAGGCATTAACCGGCAGAACTTCCACTTCCACAGTCTCCGTCACTCACACGTGGCGCTCTTGCTAGCGAGTGGCATTGATCTCTATGCCATCAGCAAACGACTTGGTCACTCTTCGACCGTGATCACGTCTAACACTTATGCTTACTTGATCGATGAGTACAAAGCCCAGACCGATGAACTGATCATCGCCGCGCTTGAATCCATCTAATGGTGCACATTTGGTGCACGGTTAGCTCGAGAATACTGTTAAATCAACGTTTGTGGAGTAGTGTTACTGCCCACCCGTCTCATCAGCATTAATTTAAAACGGTAACGTTACACTTTCAGCTCCTTGCCCCCGTGGTAAGGAGCTGAATTTTTTCTATCTCTCACCTGCACACTCCCGCAGCGCTGGTTCACCGCAAGATCAAGGATAACGACTAATTCATCTGCGATCGGTTATATTATAACTTTTTTCATCGAATAACTTGCAAATAGCCGGCGATTAAATTCTTTATTTCAAATAAATTAATCCAATGTAACAAAAAGTTTACAAAGCTATTGCATTTTTTGCAAAATGGGCAATAATAAGGATAGGCAATGTTTATGGGGGTGAAAAGATGCTACCGTTCTTTATCATTGTGTTAATTCTTTCTTTATCTGTAGCAGGTCAAATTTACTTTGGCAATCCATCTCGAAGCCACCCCGTTGGAAAACATTTCCAACGAAAAGCATAGTCTTTGCTCTCACTCAAAAAGGGAAACCGTTCGCTCGCGGTTTCCCTTTTTAGTTAGTTTGTTTTGGCAATGGTTCTTTCAGCCCGTTGGATTAGTTGTTGATGGGCGGACATGATTTGGTCAGCCGAAACGCCGAGGTCCACCAGTCCCAGCTTCAAGAGCAAGTGCCAGGCGTGACGGAAGTCTTCTTGGCGGTGGCTGAAGTAACTGCCCAAGGTAAAGTTTTTGATGGCCAAGTACTCCTTGTTGAGATCCGCTACCTTGGTGGCCGGCTTGACCGCTAACAAACGGGTGAAGGCCTGGTCATCTAAAACTACCAAATGCGTCCATTGCTTACGCGCCGCCATCAGCAGGGCCGCGTGGAGAACCTTGGTGTACTGGCCGGCTAGGTCGGTAGCTGCTGGTTTTTCACCCTCATCGTACACCCGGCTCCAACCAACTAGGTTTGCTAGCTTGGCCAGCTCAATGTCGAGGGTGGTGACAACGTTAGCTAAGCGTGCCTCAGGACCCAGCATGACGTCCTTTGCTTCAAAGAGGCGGTTGTCAGTTGCGATGACGTCCTGCAGTAAAACGGTGATGTTAAGCATCTTCTAAGGGCGCCTCCTCTTTTACCTGGGCCCGGGTTAGCCGCGGTGCAAAATGGGTGGTTTGAATGGCCAACGCTGCGCGGTTCTTTAAGTACCAGTCCCGCACAATCGGGTAGTGTAACAAAATACCGAAGAACGAGGAACGCTCATTTTCATCCAGAACCCTAAAGCCCCACTGCTGGCTGTAATCCTCGGGATCAAAGCCCAGTTGCAGTTTGATACCGCGGTCTAAGTTCAGCTGGGCACCGTTATTTTGGGGCAGACTCATCAAGAAGTAATCCGTCTCGGTTGTATCGATGAAGAGCTTGTCGATTACGGCCATATCGAGGTCTGGTTTTTGTAAGCCAAAGACGGTCTGGTTGCTCGTCGAAAGCATCCCGAGGTCAATCCGAAAGTCTAAGCGGTCTTTTAACAGCTTTGCAAAGGAAATTAGCGGTGCCAAGGCCTCTTCTAAGTCCAAGTCGTTATAGTTGTTGACCTGCTTAACAATAAAGAAGTCGACCAAGGCCTGGTTTGAAAAGTTCAATAACCGGTTCTCCAGGTCAATGTAAAAGAGTGGTTCGTGGTGACGCTGGTCGGCGAAAAAGGCCCCCGCATGCTCATTGGCTGGCTCAAACTTAAAGGTTAAACCCTCTTCTAGTGGTTGAATGTTCGCTTGTAAGGCGTGGTTGTGTTGGCTAATCGCCACCCCGTTGATGGCGTTTAGCTCCAGCATGCGACTCATAAACAAGAGGTAGTAATCAGCCGGTTGGTAGTGCTGGGGGAATTTCACGAAGGCGTTGGTCAAGTTTAAGTTGACTAACTCCTCGGTTGCCGACAACAGATCCTGGGGTTCATTGGTTTCCACCAATTCGTTTAAGAGGTCCACGTAGCGTTTCCCCACTAACAAACCATTCTTTAAAGAAGCTGACAAGGCCCGCACCTTATCGGTGGCCGTGGAAACAATTTGACTGTTACTCATTGTTACTCCCCCGCTTTCCCTCGTCACTGGCCCCGCCACTCAGGCTAGCTAAATAGTTGGCGTACAGGCTCCGGTTGGCTAACTCAAAGTCTTCAAAGGAGCCAAAGACGTCGTTAATCGACTTTTGCTCGTAGGAAAGGATCGTGTTTTCCTTGGACAAGTCGAGTATCGTGCGTTCGTTTTGCTTAATGTTTTCCGCCGCCGTCCGCGCCTCTTGATCGAGGTCTTCGAGGTGAGCAATCTCTTCGACAATCGACTCCCGGCTCTCCCGGTTGCGGCTGGATTCAAAGATCCCGCTACGGGCGGTGATGTCTTTTAGTTCCTCTTGCAATTCGGCCCGCCGCTGTTCGCGAGTCGTCGCGTCGTCAATTAAGGATTGTAGCCGTTCGTTTTCCTTGGACAATTCCCCGATCCGCTTGCTGTTGTAACGCTTGCCGGCTTGGGACAGCTTGAAAGCCTGGGCGAGCTTATCGTATTCTTCTTGGTTAAAGATGAAGCGAATGTTTAACACGTCCAGCTCCCCGAACTGGCGGCGGTCCCACCAGTTCCCAAAGTAAACCCGGTAGTGGCCGGTCTGGTATTCTTCATAGTAAAAGAAGGGGTAGGCCTTGCCGAGGTATTTAATCAGGTTGCTGCTTAAGTAGTTGCTGAGTTGGTCAGCCAAGTTATCCACTAGGTTCATCACCCGCGAGTCGTTTGGTTGCTGCTCACGGTGTTCGATTTCGGCAGCGTAGCGCTGGTTATCGAGCAGCTGGTAGACCTGGCAGTCATCATGATCCGCAATGGCGTTTTGTAACTGTTGCAGATAATCAATTTTGGTCGCAATCTGGCCGTTAATCACTTCTCCAATGCTAACGGCGCCGTGCTGTTGTTCTTCATTCGCCATATGAGTTTCTCCTTATCATGGTTATAGCTTTATCTTAGCTAATTTCCGCCCTTTTTTAAAGTCAGTTCACCATTAATTCTAATCCGCTTCGCCAAACGGTCTGAAACAAGGCGCACTGGCCCAACTAAAAGGGGTTCTCGCCGGTCCGATATCAAAATAATTATCAAAGTAGCTTGCAAGTTATTCAATTCGCTCTATAATAATCGTATTCAGTACTTTACAAATGTAGAGTATTGAATGGCTAATTCGAAAAGAGGCGAATAATCAATGGCACTTAGCAAGCAAGAACGTAAGGAAATGGCCAGAAAGGCGATGGAAAAGCGTGGGAGCAAGAAGCCAGATGGCTCTGGTTTTGCCCGGATTGACGCTGACGCGAAGAAGTTAGAAAACGAATGATTGCTTAAAAAAGCTCCCGCCACAACCGGCGGGAGCTTTTTTACTATTATACGGGGGCAATAACCGCAGACCTAGTGCCTAAGCAAGCCGAAGAACGGTGCGTGACGCACCAACCGTTCGTTCGATCTTACATACGGCCTGCCGAGTAGGTTATTTCCCACTCTCAGTCGTGTTTAGTATTCGCTCATGTACTTGTCTTGTTCCCACTTGGAAACGGATTGGCGGTAGCCTTCGTATTCCAAGCTCTTAGCCCCATTAAAGGAGCGGTAGAGGTGGTCACCTAAGGCCGCCTTAATCACGTCGTCTTGGGCCAGGCTCTTCAAGGCGTTGTGCAGGGTGTCTGGTAAGTCGTGGATCCCCTTGGCTTGCCGTTCTGCTTCGGTCATGGCGTAGATGTTTTCGTCAACGCTGTCAGCCGGCTTTAAACCACGCTTCAAACCGTCCAGCCCAGCGGCTAAGATGGCAGCAATGGCCAGGTACGGGTTAGCGGACGGGTCAACGGACCGCAATTCCAGCCGGGTCCCCATCCCACGCTCGCTTGGAATCCGGACCATTGGGGAACGGTTAGAGGCAGACCAAGCAACGTAAACTGGTGCTTCATAGCCCGGAACCAGGCGCTTGTAAGAGTTGACGATCGGGTTGCAGACCGCCGTCACACTACGGGCGTGGTCCATCACCCCAGCCAAGAATTGGTATGCGGTTTGCGAAAGTTGAACCTTGTCTTGTTCGTCGTAGAAGGAGTTGACTACCTTGCCGCCTTCTTCTTTAAACAAGGACATGTTCATGTGCATCCCGTTCCCGTTGATGCCGGCCAGTGGCTTTGGCATGAAGGTGGCGTGGAAGCCGTACTTCTTGGCGATCGTCTTCACCACTAACTTGAAGATTTGGATGTTGTCGGCCGCTTCTAAGGCGTCGGAGTACTTGAAGTCAACTTCGTGTTGGCCCGGTGCAACTTCGTGGTGGGCAGCTTCAACGTTGTAACCCATGGATTCCAGGGCCAAAACGATATCGCGACGGCAGTCTTCACCCTTATCAGCTGGTTCCAGGTCAAAGTAGTTTTCTTGGTCGTTAACCTTGGTGGTCGTGTTGCCGTTTTCGTCGGTTTCAAAAAGGAAGAATTCTGGTTCTGGACCGATGTTGAAAGCAGAGAAGCCGGCGTCGTTCATTTCCTTGATGACGCGCTTTAAGTTGTTACGTGGGTCCCCAGCAAATGGCGTCCCGTCCGTCAGGTGAACGGAGCAGATCACTTGGGCAACCTTACCGTGTTCTGCCCCCCATGGGAAGACCAGCCAGGTCGACATGTCCGGGTACAGGTACATGTCACTTTCTTCGATGCGAACAAACCCATCGATCGAGGAGCCGTCAAACATCACCTTGTTTGCTAATAATTTGTCAAGTTGGCTAATCGGTAAGTCAACACTCTTCATCGTGCCAAAGAGGTCTGAGAAGGTTACCCGCAAAAAGCGAACATTTTCCTCCTTAACCAGGGCGTGTACTTCGTCATTCGTGTAAACATGTTTTGCCATTGTCTGCTATTCCTTCCTCTGTATCATCAAGTAACATCGCCGATCATTAGGCGATTGGTCTAGGTCATATCCTTAACCGCCGCCGCCGTTATTGATCGGCTTTTTTAAATCGATGGATCAATAATAACAACCCCACCCGTTAAAATCAATCGATTCTCGCTGGTTTGAAAAGAGAATGGATTGCTAAGCGCTTTCACTTTACTTTTTTAACCAACCGTTAATCAAGGCTTCAATTTCTTCAGTCGTGTTTTGCTGGCTGACCAGATCAAACCAGTGGACCGTCATTTGGTTGCGAAACCAGGTCAATTGACGCTTGGCGTAGTGGCGCGAATCAAGCTTGATCTTTTCTAGCGCTTCTTGGCGGCTAACCGTCCCCGCAAAGTAGGGGAACAGCTCCCGGTAGCCAATTCCCTTGCCGGCCTGTTCGTTTTCGCCCCCCTGGTCATATAACCACTTTGCCTCTTCAAGGAGCCCGTTGGCGACCATTTGATCCACCCGCTGGTTAATTCGCTGGTATAAGACGGGGCGTTGCGTGGTCAACCCAATGATCAAGAAGTCGTTTTTAGCCGGTGGTTGGGGTTGGGTGGAAAAGAGTGCACCCGTCTTTTCAATCACTTCCAGGGCCCGAATCACCCGCCGTAAGTTCGCCACCGGAATCTTAGCGGCCGCCGCGGGGTCGCGCTCGTTTAGCTGCTCCCAAACAAATTGCTTGCCCCGCTCGGTCGCAATTTGGTGCCAGTGATCCCGAATCGCCGCCGATTCCTGATCGAACTGGTCGCGGCCCAGGGCCAAGTTTTCAACCAGGGCCTGAAGGTAAAAGCCGGTCCCACCAACCACCAATGGCAAATGCCCCCGGTCTGCAATTTGGTCAATCTCACGCTCAGCGGCGACCTTAAAATCAGCCACCGAAAAGCGGTCGTGAATGTCTTTTACGTCGATCAAGTGGTGCGGAACCAAGCTCCGTTCTTCCGTCGTCGCCTTGGCGGTCCCAATGTCTAGGCCCCGGTAAACTTGCATCGAGTCACCAGAAATCACCTCCCCACCAAACTTTTGGGCCACCCGAAGTGACAGGGCGGTCTTGCCCACCGCCGTCGGGCCCACAATTGCCACTACCTTTGCCATCGCTGATCCCTCTTTCTTTGATTAATCTAGATTTAACTGGTAAAGCCCCTTCAAATCTTGCATAATGATGTTAATTAGAATTGAAGGGGGTATTTTTGATGAAGCACTTTACGCGTGGTTTCTTCTTTGGTAGCTTAACGACCCTCGGTGCGATCGTCAGTGGGGCACTTGCCTTCCACAAGACCGTGATCAAGCCGATTGAAGAAGAAGAAACCAAGTTCGATGAAAACCGC
>ERZ773269.363-NODE-363-length-54829-cov-11.670428_pt1 | contig 54829 bp, 45 predicted proteins | sample MGYA00511958_ERZ773269 | MGnify/ENA primary metagenome ERZ773269 (study PRJEB29015, sample SAMEA2737761) | human gut metagenome | biome: human gut; feature: human-associated habitat; material: faeces | place: China | collected 2012 ... | reverse complement strand
TGAAAGATGGCAAAATACTTACTGAACTAGAAAATATAAAAAAACAAAACCAAGATATTCAAAACGATAACGATATTGATAATATAACAAGATCAGTTGTATAAAATTCAGTGATTCCAACTGATCTTATTTTGTTTTGTATTGTGTATTATCTATTACAAAGTAAAGAAACGAATCTTTCAATAAAAACTAAAAGTTTATGTACAATTGACTTAACAAGAGTTAAACCATTGATACTACTGAATTAGAAGGATAAAGTACATTCTTTAAAAAGTGTACTTTATTTTTGTTTTGTACATTATTTTGGAGTGGTATTTTGTATGTTTTCTAGTGCATCACATACTCTAATCTAAGAAATTGATTTGTACATTTTTTACTCTAGTAACAGCAGAAGAAGTGGTGGTTCAATTGTACATTTTTTTGCAACTTATTTATGTCCCTACTGAACACAAGATATAGATTTTTATTTTGTTGATGGTATAATAAATAATACATAGTGTTTTATGTTATGAGGTGAAAATTTGGCAAATAATAGACAAATTGAAACATTAGGCGTTTCATATCTGGCAACATTTATTAATCGAAATAAGTTACTTCATACTTATTTCGATATCAATGATAAAACTCCTGCGTGGGATGGAGAGATTCATGTTCTTAAAAATGCTAGTTAGAAAAAGAACGAGATATTTGGAAAAGTCCCTGTTCAAATTAAATCAACAAGACAGAAGAAAAATTCAATGAAATCTTTCTCAGTAGACATACGTGATTTAGAATTGTATTCAAAAAATGGTGGTGTAGTTTTGTTCGTAGTTTGGTTAGATGATAACGGTAATTTAAGAGATATTTATTATAAGTCACTACCTCCTTTTTCTTTAAAGAAGCTAATTAAAAAAAGCAAATTAAAAACTAAGCCTGTAAATAATAAAAGACTTTCGGTACAGATTCATAAACTAGACGAACAAAAACTTTATCCTATGTTAGTTGATTTTGTTACTAATAGCCGGAAGCAGTATAGCTTTATAAACATTGATGGGATTTCAGTTGAGAACATTCCTAATGATAAAGATATTAAACTTTACTTTTATGGTCAGGGAAAGGGAGGAATTTTTAATTATCAAAAAGAGCACGACCTCTTTCTTTATCTTAGGGATCCAGAAACTGGTATCGAAATCCCACTTGAAAATTCAATAAAGGTTGTTGAAACTTTCGAAGCGACAGATTTAAGTATTGCAGTTGGAGATTACATTTTTAAAGATGTAGAGAGACATCTTTTTCCTAATGGGAGTGTACAGCTTCATTTTGGTGAAGGTTTTAAAATATCTTTTAATATTGACAAAAGACAATTCAAATTAAACTATTCAAGACCTAATATGCTGTCAGATGCTATAAAATGCACTCAGGCACTTAAAGAACTAGGAAAAATAGGATTTTTCACACTCAATGGAACTAGTATAGAGCTAGATGAACGATCTTTATCAGATATTGCTTCGCTTGATTTGGATAGTCATATAAGAGAATTGTTAAGAATATCAAAGTTCATGAAGAAAATGGGTATAAAAAAAGAGCTTGACTTGTCCCTCTTTGATGAACAATCTCAAAAAAATTTAAATATCCTTAATTCAGGTCTTATATTAAAAAAGAAGGTTACGTTAAATTACGAGGAATCGAAATTGATTAATCTTAAGATTGCTAACATACATATTATCACTTTATATGAATTTTCCACAGATAATAATGGTTCAATGATTGATATTTTTACTGAAACTCCTTGGTGCAGGAGGGGTGAAGATGAGGATTCTTCAAATATTTCCATATTTGAGGTTTTTGGGCCCAAAGATTGGTTGACAATTGATAACTGTAACTTTGATTCAGTTATTGCCTCATACCAAAGATTAGTAGATAATAACTTAGAACACGAAGGTACTGACAACACCATAATAAAAATAGTTGCTGCTGCAGATATGACAGAAGAATTTTCAAAAAAAGAACAGTTACTTAATTGGGCTCAAAGTCTTTCTAATTGGAACTTAAACCATTTAAAAGTTAATAGTATAAGCATCATAAATGATCTTCAAATCAAATCTAGAAATCGTGAATTAGATAATACTGAAATGGAGAGTCTTACTAAAATTTTATTGAATAATCAAGATAATGATGAAATTTGTTTTGGTGCATCAGTGTTATTAAAATCAAAACCACAAGCTGATTTATTTTGGACTAGGTTAGATAAAGAAACTCAAGAAAGATATCGGGATTACCCTATTTATAATTTATATAAGATATTATAACTTAAATTCAATTAAAACTTGAATAACTCTCAAATCTAGTACGTTCAAAAAGTTTGATGTGGCCAACTATAAAGAGAGTTTAAATAGTTACTTAAAACCTTGCTCTGCCTTAATTTATCTTTACAATACGATATAATATAAGCGATAGTTTTAAGTTATTTCTAAAAAAATAGGAGTATTGTTATGTATAAAAAAAATGCTATCGATTATTTAGTAGAACTAGCCGAAAAAGATGACTGTAGTGTTTGGTTATCCTATATTATAAAATTTTTCATTGAAAAACGAGGAATTATTGACGATGATGAAATAGATGATTTAGCTGATTATTTACTTCAAAGAAAAAATATGCCTTATATAGCACCTCCATCCACTAATTTTAGCTCAAAAAACGAAAAAATAATATTAACAAAATTAGAACATCATTCTGGGGTTAGCGCTCTTTCGGAAGAACAAAATATTTCCTTTTCCTCACAATTTAACATAATTTATGGCCTTAACGGAACTGGAAAGAGCAGTTACTTTAGAATTTTAAATAATATGATAGGAAATTCAAAAATTAAAAATATTTTACCTAATATATATAGTAAATCCCCTCAAAATATTAAAGTTAATATTAAGTATAGTATAGATGATATCCAAAAGTCTAGTGATTGGCCAAACACTTCTGAGATTTCAGATTTACGTTCTATTAGGGTTTTTGATACAGAATATACTGAAAAATATCTGCAGAGAAGAAACTCAGACGAGCTATTAATTAAACCTTATGCACTTTCATATTTCTCTGAGATAAGCCATTTAATACTTAAAGTAAAAGAGTTAGCAGAAAAAAAGATAAAATTAGATAAAGAATCACTGCCAGATATTAACCTAGAGAAGGTTACAGAATCTTTCAAGAAACTTTTAAATAAAGATAATTTTACAAAAGAAGATATTGTTAAAATAAATAGTTATCGTAATTTTACCTCAGAAGAAAATAAGCGACTTCAAAATACACAAAAGTCTATAGAAAATCTTAATAAAATAAATACAGAAGATATTATTAAAATCAACAACATAAAACTTGGAAAACTTAAAAAAATAAAGTTAGAATTTAAAAACTTAATTACGTTACTTGAAGAAGAACAAAAAAATGTCGATAATCTTGTTAGAAGTAGGTTAGAATTAACAAAGGAATATCATGTTGCGAAACAACAGTTTGAAGTTTTTAATAAGATACCTGGTGTAGATAGCGATACTTGGTGTAACTTTATTAAATCAGGGATCAGATATTGCGAAGAATTTAAATTTAAGGATAAATGTCCTTATTGTCATCAATCTTATGATGAAGCTTCGTTAGAAATTACAAAGGCTTATTCAAAATTTATAAAAGATACTAGTCAAACTCAACTAGATGAAAATACAAAAATTATCAAAGAAAAAATTCTAGCATTACAAAATATTTGTCAAGTAGACTTAAAGGGTGGAGAGACAATACCTGCCCTTGAGGAAAATTCTGACCTTTTAACCTTAAACGAACAGATAATTAAACATAAAGAATGGCTTTTAAATAAATTAAAGGTTTCAGAACAAGAACCTGTAGAAGTGACTAAAATAGATGATAAGCTATTGAATGGTCTATCTGAAGAAATAGAAAATATCATCCAATCGCAAATTGAATTAAATTCTGAACAGGAGCAGAAAAAACTATCTTTAGAAAAATACAATTAGCAATTAAGAACACTTGAAGAAAAAGACTCTCTAAGCTCTCAATTTAGTCAACTGACTAAGTTTATTGAAATTCAAAATAGACTATTTAAAGAAAGTAAGTTAGTATCTGAGATAAATACTAAAAAATTAAGCGTTTTAAGTAAAAAAGCACATACTACACTCCTTACAGATAATCTATTAGAATCATTTAAGCAAAATTTGGACATACTTGGTTTAAAAAATATATCTATTCAATTGCAAAGCTCTAACAGCAAAGGGAAACAACAAACGGAGTTGGTTTTGGCTGAAAATAACAATATAAAAGACATATTAAGTGAGGGTGAACAAAAAGCAGTTGCTCTAGCATTGTTCATCTCCGAAATTAGTCTTTCAAATAATAAAAGCACTATTATTTTTGATGATCCTGTTAATAGCTTAGACCATCGCATTATGAATAATTTAGCTGAATTGTTATTGTCTTTAGAAAACCAAATAATTATATTTACTCATAATAAAATGTTTCTTGATTGTTTAGAGTTAAACCCACATGGTCATTTATGTAAAAATTTTGATGGAGGTTGTAATAAACCTGATACTAAGCATATTTTCCTTTACGAAACTTTGAGTGATGGTAAGTATAAAAAAGGTATAATAAAAATAAAACGAACGGAAAACTTAAAAAATTACATTTCAGATATTGAGCGATTGTTGGAGAACTCATTATCAGATGATAACAAACAACTTATTTGCCATAAATTAAGAAGATCAGTTGAATTTGCTATTGATGAAATAATTTTGAATAGACAGGTTCCTACTAAATACAGTAATAAAAATAGCAGAGTCAAATGGGAAGAATTAAAGAAAATTAAAAATGCTCCTGAGATTATCGATAAATTACATTCTATTCATGGGCGTTGCTCTGGGGGAGAATTGCATAATGGAACTGAAAGTGAAGAGAACCCCATTGATAAAGATGAATTAAGAAAGATGTTGAATGATATAAAGGACATTCAGAATAACCGTCTATAAATTAATATACTTAATAAGTTCTGAAAGGTTATATAATATAAAAAGAGGACAATTAATCGTTAAATGTCCTCTTTTTAACTTGTTGGAAGATTCTATGCGATTCTAATAATATATACATGTATCCTCTAAAATTGAATGTTATTTAAAAAAGTGTTACTTATAGTCCGTTGTTTTATATGCATAATGTCTTAAAATTATAACCAAATAGGGGGCATAAAATGATAAAAGAAAACTTTGGAGAAGCTATACGTTCACGCAGAGAAATTTTAGGTATAAGTCAAGAAAAATTTGCTCTTAAAATTGGTATGGATAGAACTTATTATTCATCAGTTGAGAACGGAAAGCGTAATGTTTCTTTAGAAAATATAAAAAAGATTGCTGATGGTTTTGAAATTTCAATAAGCGAACTTTTCAAGGGGATTAAATAAATGGAAGTAATTAAATTAAATGTATATGGAGATAATATTTTAGAGTGTGAAAGAGCGCTTTCATATCTTGAAACAGGGATTAGGAGACAAGAAAATGAAATATTAAAAAAGGAACTATTAGATGGGTTTATAATTACACCTCGGTACAATATTAAAGGTAAGGAAAATGAATACGTGATTACTTTGTATCCAGGGGTAAATCGTGGAAGATGGAATCGTGATATTTACGATATTCTTTTTACTGATAATGGAATAAAACTAACAGAAACTTGCGACGTTATTCTAACATCATTCGAAAATAACAAAGAAAAACCCATTCTTGCTATTGAATTTTCTTCTGCTTTGCCAGCAGGTAATAATAGTTGGCAGAGATCAGGAAGAGCACTAAGTTTTTCAAGATTAGGGATACCGTACATTTATGCAGTAGAAATCGGTGCTCATGAATTGGATAAAAACGGGGGAATAAAATCAACTCGAAGCCAATCCTCCTTGTTAATTTTATCTTATCTACTAAATAATAGTCGTAGTAAACGATTTAATTCTCTAAGTTACTCCACCAGTCCTGTTGCCTATCCAGACTTTATAAATGAATATAGAGAAATTATCAATGAAAATTATTTGTTTGATTATATTTATTTTGTAGTAACAAATAATACTACAGAAATAGAGAAATGTGAAGTAAAGCTACTTTTAACTGAATTAAAAGTTTATAATAAAGCAGCACATGAAAAAGAGAATATTTTTAAAACTTTAAAGGTTGACGAAAATCATTTAGAATTTATAAATTCTATAGAATTAGATTATTTGTTGGAAGGAGTTACAAAAGCTGGAATTTCATGGAATAAAAAAATTAAAAAAGATACAGAGTTAACGGAAGATTTTGAACATTTAAGAAAATTAGCAAAACAGTACTGTTTTAGTCCATACGCAAAATCTAGTGTTCCGATAGGAATTCTACCTAAAAATCAATTCGATAATTTTATAATTGATATTGAATCTCAATGTCCAAACTACTATAAAATCTTTAATGAGGCAATAACTAATTCAAAAAACGATTTAGTTATTGTTATGATAAATGGATTTAAGCCAGGTGGAGAAGATTCTCGTCCTGATAGAGGTTTACTCCCTTTTTCAAGGATGATTTTCGGAGAAGAGATTACAATCTTCACTATTATATATAGCCCAAATGTTCCTGAGTATATAATTAATTCCATAAGTAACGGTGAGTTTAATGTTTTAAGACGAAATGGCCTCTTTAATGCTATATTAGACGGTTCAGACTATACATTAGTTGATTCATTTAAACATGATAAATGTTTTGAAATACCTTCTCAACATTCTAATACTCCTAATGAAATACTGAATATAGCAATTCCTGAAATTAACAGGAAACCCGAAAGAATAGGAGAAAACGACATTGACACTGTTATACATATGATTTTTAAAGATATTAAATATGTATTTGAATCTTTCACCAATCCCCCAGGCGGAGATTGGAGCGGTATAAGCATAATTGATAATCAATATGAGTATAGATGGACATCTTTAAATAGAGAACCCAAAAATGTTAAGAGACCAGATCATATTTTCCAAATTAAATCTGATGAGTTGCTTGTTATTGAATCAAAAGAAAGGTATTCAACATTAATTAATAAAGAGAAGAATGTTGGTCCTAAAATGATAGCATTTTTAAGCGATTTGTTATTTGACAGACCAATAAATGCGAAGAAGAAACATGGAGAAAAAGAATATTCTGGAACTGATGAAAAAATAAATACTAGCTATTTTAATTTCCTTTCTGCAGTAGCATTTTATGTGAAAAATGATTCTGAGATCTCCAAAGAATCTTGTTCTAAATTAGCTACAAATTGTGACGTAGATTTAGTTTTTGGAATTAAAGTTACAGAAAATAAAAATATCGTAATTTATTATTATGTAAGGAATCAATCTAATTTTAAAAAATGGAATTTGATTACGGATGCTATCTCTCTTTTCAAAAACTATAATGAAATAAGTTTCAAACAAGTAATATAGCTTAAAACCACCCTATTATGATTTAGGGTGGTTTTAAGCTATAAAAAATTTTTACAAAAATTAAATTTTATAGTTAACGTAGAGTGTTTCTAAAACATCTACTTTTTTAGAATTTAGAACTTGGCTAACTTTAGAGCTTCCAGTATTTATAGAAATGGAAGTTTTATATAACTCTTTAGGAAATGAGTATCTCATATCGTTATTTCCACGTAAACCATCAAAACTTAATGCCCACTTAACATCTTTTGAATTTAATCTATCTAAAACACTAAAAAGTTCATCAACATCTAAATTTTTGATATATCTGTTTGAAGAATTTGCATAAGGCGGGTCTAAATAAACAAAATCATTTTTGGAGGTTTCTTCAAGAAATTCCTGAAAATCAAGATTGAAAAAATGAGTATTTTTTAATCTTTCGTGCCATTGGAAAACAATTTTTTCAAATTTTTCTGGGGTCATGCCTCTTCTAGAAAGATGAAGTGAGTTATTAAATTCTCCTTTATTATTAAAGCGAATAATCCCGTTGACTGCTGTACGACTTAGAAAAAGTAAGTCCATTCCATCAAAAGTTTTATTAAATCTATCACGTACAATATAAAAATGATTTGGGAAATTTTCTTGTAGCATCATCCAATCAAGTTTATAACGCTCAACAACATAATCAGGATTGTTTTTCACTTTATTCCATATTTCTATAAGTGGTGAGTAAATATCGTTAGCAAAAGCAGTATTATAACAATTATTAAATAATATACTTCCACCTCCCAGAAAAGGTTCAAAATACCTTTGATAATTATCTGGAATGTATTTTTGAATCTTCTGCGCAAGAAGTCTTTTACTACCAGTCCATTTAATTAAAGAAGGAGGGGTATGAAATTCATACTTTGTCATCAAAAAAATTGCCTTTCTGAGTATGTTCTAATCTAGTTAAAGATAATTTAAAAAATTCTTCTTCTTTTTCGATTCCTAAATAATCTAATCCAAGGCTTTTAGCTGCTACTAGTTCAGAGCCAGAGCCAGAAAAAGGAGAGAATACTAAATCATTTTTTTTTGCACTCAATTCGAGCATTCTCTTCAAAACCCGAATTGGTTTTTGAGTTGGGTGCTTACCGTAAATTAACTCTTCTTTCTGTTTGTTGTTAGGTATATCCCATACAGTTCTCATTTGCTTATCTGGATTTTTCAGATTATCTTCAGGATAACTGAGGTATTTACTATTTTCATAGTTAAAGTTATATAAACGGCTATTTGATTTTCCACTATGCCCCCATAAAATAGTCTCATGACTAGCTGTTAAACGACGACCTGAAAGATTAGGGAAGCTATTTCTTTTATACCAGATAACTTCATTGATTATTTCAAATTTTAATATCTGCATCACAAAATTTATAATCCCTATATTATGGTAGGTCCCAAAAATCCAAATTGAACCAGTATCTTTTAAAATACGCTTTGCTTCAGTAAGCCAATCAATGCTAAAAGTGAAATATTCTTGAAGTGAATAATCATCCCATGATTCCATAACTTTGTTCCAATTTCCACCAAATCCTTTTGGTTTATTCTCTTGGGTGATTGAATAAGTACCACCTTTTGAAACGTTATATGGAGGATCCGCAATAATTATATCTACGGAGTTATCAGGCAATTTTCTCATTTCTTGAATAGCATCGCCATATATTACAGTATTTGTTTTCATCATAATCCTCTTGCGTTTTACATATACCAATAATTATATCAAAAAAACAAATTGAATTAGTATTTTTTATTTTCAATTGGTGTGAAATGCCCTACAATCTTTCCAATAATCCGAGGATTTTCTTCGTATGGAGCATATATATCATCATACTTCTCATTTATTGAAACAAGTCGAAGATAGGTTTTGTGGCGATACACTTTTTTTACATAGGTTTGATTGTTGAACTCCACGGCATAAATTTGTCCATCCTCGATGTTTGTGGATTGCTTAATCAATACCACGTCACCATCATGAAGTTCTGGCTCCATTGAGTCACCTACAACCCAAGAGGCGAAATCATGAGGAATATTCTCAGTTGAAAAAGTAAGAGTATAGTCTCCATCCCCAAAGTAGGAGTAGCCTGTTCCTGCAGAAAGACCTTCATAGGTTTTATAGCTGAACAGATCAACTACCTTGTTATCAAATTTTTCTTGTTCCTCAAGTAATTCTGAGGAATAGACGACAACTTTATTTTTGTTAGCTTTATTTAATTGACGATAGATGCTGATCACTTCGCTATGCTCCTCGAAATAATGAGGTTCAACCTCAAGAACTTTCGCAAGTTCATTTAGATTATCCATAGTAGGAAATGATTTTGCATTCTCCCAGTTAGAGACAGCAACCTTAGAAATATTTAACAGAGAGCCGAGTTTTTCTTGGCTCATTTTTTTCTCTTTTCGAAGAGATTTTAAACGTTGACCTGAAAACATTTATGACTTATTTTCCTTTACTTTTGTTAATTAACTTTTTTTATTTTTTCTCTTTTGTTAAGTTTTCACTTTACAAATATTCTATCAAAAAGATATAATAAAGTCAAATAGTTAATTATATACTTAACAAATGGAGGAGCAATGAAATTTGTAGTTTATAAACATTCGCTTGTTTTAGGTGATAACAACATTGTGACAAAGCAATTTATCGTTCTGAAGCACGATGACGGCAATCTACAATTTACTGATTTTCATCGTTATGTTAAATCTGCTTCAAGAATCAAGTCGATTTCAGATGATGGGAATAAACGCTTTTCTTACGTTGTTAAGTTTCTTAATTTCATATTTGGTACTCTTGGACTTAAAAGTGTAGATCAACTTACACTTGAAATGGTCAGAGAGTTTTTTACGCTTTATGGATTATCTCAGTTACCAGAGGATAGCGTAAAAAGAAAGAAAAGTACCGTTGAAAAATGCGTAAATGCTGTTCTTGACTTCTTAACCCTTTATTTAAGTGAGCGAAATGAGAAGGCTAAGTTAAAAGCAGATGAATTGTATTCTACGACGACTTTTACGAATAGTAGAGGACGGGTTATAAAGCGTAAAGAACCAAATTTTGAAATTTACGTAGATGATAGCAACACTGAGAAAACTATTTTTCGCGATATGCCAAATAGTGCTTTTGAGATGTTGTTTTCTCACATTGCACACTATCATAAAGATCTACTCATGGTTGTTGCCTTGGGAGCGTTTGTTGGCTTAAGACCATCAGAAGCATGCAACGTAAGACGTGAAGATAGTCCTCTAGGACCAGGTATTTTATTCCACCAAAGTGATGGCCAAGTATTTAAAATTGAAATTGACTTACGGAAAGAAATACCCTTAAGAAGCGATTTAAAGCCGACTGGACGGATTAAAAAGGAAAGACTTCAAGCAGTACCTTATATCTTCTTGGAGGTCTTTTTAGACACCTATAATGACTATATGACTTATCTGGAAGGTAAGAAGTATGAGAAGGACTATGGGCCATTAAATCTTAACAGACGAGGAAAGGCATTGTCATACGATGTATACTATCAACGATTTCGTAAGATTATTCGCGAAGAAATGATTCCAATCTTCTTAAAATCCGATGATGCAGAGGTTGTTTTCTTCGGTCAACTTTTACAGGAACATAATATTTCCCCACATATTTTCAGACACTGGTACACAACACAGTTGGTCTTATCTGGAGTTTCTGAGATTAGTGAACTCATGTCCGCAAGGGGTGATAAATCGCCTGAGAGTGCTTGGGTTTATCTACAAAATAAAGGTGAAATCGCAAAACAATATGGTCAAGTTAACAATGGCGTTTTTGATTATATGAATTGGCGAGCAAATGAACTTTTTGGTGATAAGTTAGAAAGGTAATGAATGGCTTATTCAATTAAATCTTTGATCGAAAATCTGTTAAGTGAACTCGGAAAAAACGATACACAGTATAAAGGAAAAATTAGTAAGTTTCTAGTTGATAACAATTGGTTTAATATAGAGATTGATTTGGATAACTATTCTATCTCAGATAAAGGTGCTCAATTATTAATAGAAAAAATGACCAATTATCTTCTTGGGCCAACTGGTTTAGCAGGAATTCAGCCTATATTTAAACAAAAATTCCCATTAACTTACAAATATTTTCAGCAATACTCAGGAGATAACAACTTATCTAAAGAAAACATGTTTTATGTTCAAGATTTTCTTGCTTATTATCTAAAAAGAGATTTATTCCTCTGTAATGATAATGAGATTGAATTGTTGGTTGAAGAAGCAGTATATGCACTTGAAAAGCAAAAAGGCGAAGTTTTTATTGATTTTTTAAAGTGGTTAATGAATAAAACGAGATGTAACTATCACAAAAGATATGAATTTACACCTCGATACACATTAGAACAGGAGACTAACGCTTATGAGTTAGACGAATATTTAGAATTACTGTATTTTCTTTTTAATGACGATTACATTAGAAAAGAAGATATGCTTTATAAAGCAGCAATCTCAAAAGACTACGCAGATACATGGCTATTTCTAGCACTTCATTTTATATGTGCGCTACGTGGAACAGATTTAGAACAACTTGGGCATCCACAACTTCCTAGAACACCGAAAGAAGTTCTAAAATCAGTTAGAAGTGGGAATTGGAGCAGCAGTGAGGCAAGAAGAACTCTTTTAAGTATTACAACTCGTTTAACTTATTTAAATATTACTCCAAACAAAACAAAGCGAACTAAAAATATTAGTCAAATTAAATTTCAAGTCCCTGAGAGCTGTCAGGTATTGATTGGAACATTGTTGGCTATATGTGAAGCTCATTATCAGTTAAATAAAGATAATAATAATGAACCTTTAATTCGAAAAATAAAAGAATATAAACGAATTAGTCGCTATATGGGGAAAGAAATTGGGGACTTATTTCTTGAAAGGAATTTTAGTTCTAGATCTGCAAATAAATCCTATCTTCAAACTGTTGCCATGTTAGCAGATGATGTTTTACAAGAAAAATCTGAGTTAAATATTAAAGGGTATTTTTTAGCTGCATTAGCCCGTAGCCATAAAGGTTCATTCGATGAATTTGCTCAAACCACAACAACGTACCTAAAAGATGCCCAACTAAGCCAGCTTAAACCAGAAATGGTTGCGAGAGAACTATTTGAACGAGGTGTTTTATCTATGATTCCATCAATGCTCCTGACGATTGTTACTAGAGGAAAGTATAAAGAATTAAGCCCTAGTCAACAGACTCAGATGATTAAACAGTTAGATTTGACACCAAATGAGATTGAAAAAACATTGGCTTTAAGCATTCAGGCAGAAGTAAAATCGCAAAAGGCATTAAAGCTTTTGGTAGAAGAAGAAGCAGAGCCTAATCAACTTCTTACTATTTGTCATCGTATAGGAAACGGTGAAGCCTTTTCAAAACAAGGTGAAAGCATGTGTCTTTTGTCTGCGCTTGGAAAGATTTGTCCATATGACGATAGACAACATTGCATCGGTTGTCGTTATGAACTACAAACGAAATCTACTTTATTGTTATTAGTAGGAGAATTCAACCGTTTGAATAAACAATACGCTAGAGTTCGTTCTGATTTAGAAAAAGGTAAAATTCGGAGTATTTTAGAAGAACAAATAAAACCTTGTTTAACTGAAATGTTGCAAGCTTTATCCGAGCAATATGGAGATGACGTATTGCATGATTACGAAGAAATAATAAAGGAGTTAATAAATTGAACAATCAAGCTAAACTTTTTAAAACTGAAAATTATTTTGAACCTTTTAACCGTGATTGTGTTCTGCGAGCAAAAGAAGTTTTCGATGATTATTTTGAAAAAGAAATTATTCTAAGTTACGATTTTGATCATAAGAAATGGGAAACTACAAATGAATATGCCAATATTAGCCTGTTTTTTAACATTTCTGAATTTCAATATAGGAGATTTTATCAATCAATTTTTCAGTTGCCTTATAAGGAATTTATTGATTACTTAAAAAGTTTTATTGTTTTCTCAATGAAACAACATGTTTTAAAAACTTTACAGCTATTTCTAATGGATATTAAACGTATTATTAAAAATACAACCAAAGATACGTTTTTAGATTTAGAAAATATCTCTGTAATATTTCCTGGTTTATGTATTGACTTTTTATCAAATCTTCCCTGTTCAGATGATAGTCAACTAAATCAACTATTAGAGCAATTAGATAATAAATTAACTATCAACCTTCAAAAAAGGCAGAGGTCAAAACAGCAAAGACAATTAGCACAATTTCAATCCTATTTTACCTTTAATGACATTTTAAATGATTATTGGTCTCAAAAATTATCTAAAAAAGAACGTCTATTTTATTATCCACTGTATCTCTGGTGGCAGATTACAGCGATTTTACCTTTAAGGCCAAGAGAATTTCTTTTAATACAAAGAAACTGTTTGACCGAGAAAGATGGAAAATATTTTCTTACATTAAGGAGAAATATAATCAAAGGAAGGGATCGACTTGTTGCACATAAAATTTCTGAAGATTATACTTTGAATACTTATGAAATTACTAATTCATTAGCTTCTGAAATAAAGACTTACCTCAAACTTACGGAAAATGATCGTTCCACTAAATTAGATACATTATTTGTGACTGACCCCCATTATAACCGTTGGGGTCGTCGAACAGGTGTTAATAACCGATTTTTAACTTACACTAATCTCAATACTATTTTGAGGTATTTTTTTAATGAGATCATTTCTCAAAAATACGGTTATCAAGTTAATTATTTTAGTTTTCCAGCTAGACTAGATGAAAGCGAGATTAATTTGATTCATATTGGGGATACGAGACATATTGCAATGATCAATTTAATTGCAGAAGGGGCTAGTCCTGTTACAGCTATGCTTTTAGCTGGTCATGAAGATGTGACAACTTCATCTCACTATTTTTCAAATTTAAGCCAATTTATTGAATGTCGTAGTTATCAAATGTATCGTAAACTAACGAGTAAAAATACGAATTACGCCATTAGTAAGAGACAGCCATTTTATACAGCACAAGGACAATACATCACTTTAGAAAATAAAGGACGGTGTTACTCACCCCGCTTTGCGAAAGGTGATTATTCAGATTGTCTGAAAGTTATTAGTGAGCATGCAGAACTAGGTGCTTGTACGAGCTGTCCTTTTTACCGTAAAGCAGGTAAAGATTATTTTTCAATGGATAAAACATTTAAAAAGTCAGTTGATGAAAAAGCTATGATTGTAAATGAAGCGGTTAGAAAAGTTAGACAAGGGAAAGGTCATATTGAAGATATTGGAGAAGCTTTGTTGAAATTAAAAACAGTTAGCAAAACCTATCAGGATTACTTAAATGCTAAACAACTATCTTTAGAGGAGAAGAAGTCTAATGGCTAGAAAGAAATCAATTTCTGATGATGAATTGATTCATTTGTTTGAAGAGTATTTAATTTCCCAGTGTTCCTGTGATTTAAGCTTGGTAAAAATTCCTCGGTTTGGTTACTATGTTAGGAATCATGGCTATCAAAATGTTGCGGATACAACCATTAGACGTAATAAGAAATTCAGGGATTTTTTAAAAGAAAGTGAGATTAAATACCAAGATGAAAATTATGAGGCTGTGATTACTTACAAGACCATAGATCCTGATAATTTTATGGCAAAAAATCGTGCTCCAGGTGCTATGAAAAGAGCATTGGTGGAAATTAGCCAATACTACAAGAAAATAGCAAACATTGCGGCTAGCTATAAACAAGAAGCAGATAAGTTACGTAGTTTAAATTCTGAACTACAGTCAACTAATGAAGATTTAAAACAGAAGCTACAAAGAGAAAATGAGTTAAGTGATGAGAATCAAAAACTATTACAAATAATCAAAACAAGTGTTTATCCAGAAATTGCGAATGAGCTTTTAAAAGAAGAGGGATTGTTAAAATACTCTCATAGGGTTATCAGTGAGGATTTCCTAGTAGACAATATCATTACCGCTGATTCAGAAATAGATTTTCATTCTGGTGGTCTTATTGAACAAGAAAATCCTCAAAAATCAACTAAAGTGGTTTCTATTAAAAACTTACTGGACAGCAAAACTAATTATAAATGAGGAAAGAGATGAACAAGAAAGTTAAAGATAATCCAGCTATTTACATGTACTGGGATCAAAAACGAAATGTGCTTGACCCCCAAAAATTGTCGTCAAATAGTTTAAAATACGCCTATTGGTCTTGCCCTTATTGTCAACACCATTGGGAAGCGAAAATCATTGATGTACACCTTGACAGTTATGAATATCTTAGGTGTTGCCCCCATTGTGGATTAGGTGAACGTTCCATTGATGAAAATGAGAGCGTTCTTCAAGTTTATCCTGATTTCAGAAATTATATAAACTACAGCATAGAACAAGATGAAGAATTAGATGAGAAACTTCTTACCTTGCCGTTTAATAGCAAAAAAAAGTTCAATTTTAAATGTCCGACGTGTCAATTAAGTTGGAAAGATTCTGCGACAAATAAGAAGTTATTTCAACTAACAAGTGGGGATTTATTTCATTTTGGCTGCAATGAAACTACTTATCATTGCGATTACAAATCAGTTTATCCAAATTTAGCTAAAATCTATAGTGATCATTTAAACAAATTTAAATTTAACGAACTGAAACTGAGTTACAATATAACAGTACCTATCCATTGGGAATGTGATAAGTGTCATTGCAAATTTGAATTATCTATTGATAGATTATTGAACCGAATTAAAAGAAGTGGTCATTACTGTTTGGAGTGTCATTCTTCATTTGAAGACTTGTTGGATAAAGATTTTGAGGTTTCTCCTCTATCATTTTTAAATTCTTCTATGCTCAAGGAGTGGTCTAAAAGGAACAATATTACACCTAATCAAGTTGATGCATTATCTAATGTTCAAGTATTATGGGAATGTACGAATTGTCACGGAGAGTTTTCATGCTCACCATTTGAAAAAACAGATAGGTCTTGTCCATTTTGTTCAAATAGAGAAAAACTTCAGGATTTTAATACACTAAATGAAACACATCCCTATTTGAAGGAATTTTGGGATCTCGCTAATGAAAAAGATTTTTCTGCATATTGGTTTAAGTCAAATAATGCAGTTAGTTGGATTTGTCCTTGTTGTAAAATCAACTTTCAATGTAGCCCAGCAGAAATGATCAGCCGAACTGATTTAGAAAAAGAAAATCAAAACTTTCAAACATGTCCTAATCAATGTGACTGGAGGACTGAGGTATTTAAAAATAATATTTTCCTTAAAGAACCAAAACTCATCAAAGAATGGAGTGATAAAAATAAAATTCCTATTCATTTAGCTCAGACAACGATTGAGACCAAAAAATATTGGTGGGATTGTTCAAAGTGTCACGGGACGTATCTATGTTCTATCCCAATTCGAAGAGAAGTTTCTCAATGTTGTCCTTACTGCAACAATGATAAGCCTCTGAAAGGTTATAATACATTTGATTATTTATACCCTGAACTAGCAAAGTTGTGGGCACCAAATAATAAAGTCTCTATAGATAGTTTTGTTCCATTATTAACTGAAAAAAGGTTTTATTTATGGCGCTGCAAAGAATGTAACTTTGAATTTCATGAGCGCTTTAGCATTATATTAAATAAGTATTTAAGTTCCGATACAAAAGATCTTAAAGAAATGTGTCCATTTTGTGTAGAATTAAAAGAAAGACAAGATAATATCTCTTTTGAAGATTTGATGAACGAGTGGGACTATCTTAACAATCTTATTCTAGGAGATCCAGAAAGAATCCCAAATAATACGCAATTAAGATTTTGGTGGATTTGTAAGAACAATCCAGAGCATCGTTATAGAATGGGTATCGTAGATAAGATTGCAAATGTAAAACGATCTATTGAGCCATGTATGTTTTGTAAAGGGCGTAGACGAAAAAGAGAACATTTTGTTCCTTATAGGAAAAATTAAAAACAGGTTCAAATTTGAACTTGTTTTTTTATCATAGATTTTTATAAAGTACATTATTTTAAAAAATTGTATTTTTAGTTTTCAAGTAGATAATGTACAGAATTTTAGTATGCGAAAGATTTAGTTTTCACGGGAATAAAGTACATTATTTCGAGAAAAATTTTTTTCGGATAAACTATAGACCCTTACATACATCTTTCCGAAAAACCATAATTTTCTTGAAAAAAATACAGGAGTGTGCTATACTTCTATTATAGAAAATGATGGAGAATATCTTAATGAAACGTGAAATACTGTTAGAAAGAATTGAAAAACTAAAAGCTATCATGCCTTGGTACGTTTTGGAATACTATCAGTCTAAATTGACTGTTCCATACAGTTTTACAACCTTATATGAATATCTCAAAGAATATGCTCGCTTTTTTCATTGGATTTTAGACTCTGGAATTGCTGATGGGTCACAGATTGCAGAAATTCCTCTGTCAGTATTGGAAAATATGACTAAAAAAGATATGGAAGCGTTTATTCTTTACTTACGGGAGCGTCCATTGCTTAATGCTAATACTACACAGAACGGAGTATCGCAAACCACCATTAATCGCACTCTTTCTGCTCTCTCTAGCCTTTATAAATATTTAACTGAAGAGGTGGAAAATGAGAATGGGGAACCTTATTTCTATCGTAATGTCATGAAAAAAGTGTCTACTAAGAAAAAGAGAGAGACTTTAGCTGCGCGCGCTGAAAACATCAAACAAAAACTCTTTTTGGGCGAAGAAACTGAACAATTTTTGAATTATATTGATGAAGAATACCCTAAAAATTTATCAAATCGGGCTCTCTCCTCTTTTGACAAAAATAAAGAGCGAGATTTGGCAATCATAGCACTGCTTCTTGCATCTGGTGTTCGTCTATCCGAGGCAGTAAATCTTGATTTGAAAGACCTAAATCTCAAAATGATGGTCATTGAAGTTACTCGTAAGGGCGGGAAAAGAGATTCTGTCAATGTTGCAGCTTTTGCCAAAGCTTATTTGGAAAGGTACCTGGAGGTTCGCTCTAAACGTTATAAAGCTGAAAAATCAGACACTGCCCTATTTTTGACAGAATATAGAGGTGTTCCTAACCGGATTGATGCTTCTAGTGTAGAAAAGATGGTTGCTAAGTATTCTGAAGATTTCAAAGTTCGAGTGACACCTCACAAACTCCGCCATACGCTGGCTACTCGACTTTATGATGCTACTAAATCTCAAGTTTTGGTCAGTCATCAGCTAGGACATGCCAGTACTCAAGTTACAGACCTCTACACCCATATTGTTAATGACGAACAAAAAAATGCATTGGATAACTTATAAAATAAAAAGTTTGCATAATTTAAGGTATGCAAACTTTTTATTTGAATTGAGCTAAATGCTGCTAGTTTGTGCCCATGCTCATAGTTTCTGGTAGGGTACTACCGCCGTCAATGACAATTTGAGATCCTGTAAGATAGGAGGATTCGTCACTACCTAAAAAGGCAAAGAGTTCCCCTACTTCTTGCGGTTTAGCTAATCTTTTCATCGGGACAGCGGCCGCAATATCTTGAATAGGAACTTCTGGATGTTCTGGGTTGGATTCCAGGGCCATTTTTTCGACCATCGGTGTCCGAGCATAGCCTAGCTGGCTGCAGTTAACTCGGATATTGCGATCGGCATATTCTACTGCCAAGGCCTTGGTTAAGCCGACCAGAGCTGCCTTGGTCATCGCATAAGCTGCTTCTCCAGCATCAGCAACCAAATCGCCTGTCACAGATGATGCGATGACGATAGCGCCTGCTCTCTGTTTCAACATGGGCTTGATGGTTGCCTGACAAGTGTTCCAAACGCCCTTGATATTGACATTAATATGTTGATCCCGTATCTGGTCTGTCATTTCTTCAAAGGGCGCCAGCTTGCAGATACCAGCATTACAGCAGGCAATATCAAGATGCCCAAAGGCTTGGATAGTCTGAGAGACAGCCGCTTCCAAATCTTCTAGACGACTGACATCACCGATATAGCTGATAATATCTATTTGGTAGCTGTCACGAAGTTCTTGAGCAGTTGCTTCTACTTGAGGGTCTCGATCGAAAAGGCAGAGCTTGGCGCCATATTTGGCATAGACTGAGGCAATGCCCTGACCCAGACCGACAGCAGCTCCAGTAATCAAAGCAACTTTTCCATCTAATTTAGCCATAGTAACCATCCTTTCTAAAACGAAGAAGTTTGACAGATTTTTGTGACATTTTATGATGTATTTCTAACTTTAGTCTAGTACTTTTCTAGTTGCTTGTCAATATAATAATGAAGGAAAACCTCGCATTTGCTATGATGTTTCGTCCTCTTTATAAAAAATCTATCCAATAATTTCTGTAGGGTTCGATAATAAGGAACTTGCTCCAAAGCGGATATTCTCCAAGCGATTATTGGCTGTGGTGTATCCCAGAAGCATCTGAACATTCTGATAACCAACTTCTTCAAACTATAGAAAAAACATCCTTAGTTAAATAAACGTAAGGATGTTTTTATTTTGTTATAGTCTTGTGATTTAGCCGACCACTGCTTCTGCAATTTCTTCTTGGCTAATTCCAGCGAAATAGCGAGCAATATCCAGGTTTTCAAGAGCATTTAAAACATCTTCTCTTTCATATTTAACACCCTTGAGGACTTCTTCTACTGCTGCTACATCTTCGATTCCAAAGAAATCTCCGTAAATTTTGATGTTTTCGATTTTTGACTGAACAACATTGGCAAAGATTTCGACTTTACCACTAGTAAACTTGGTACCACGACGAACATTGTATGCTGGCGATTTGCCATAGTTCCAATCCCAAGTAGCAAATTTAGTTTCCTTGATATGGTTGATTTCAGCTAGTTCATCATTAGAAAAGGCATATTCTGTCATTTCTGGATGTTCTTTCTTCATATAGTCTAGCAGGAGGTCGCGAAATTGCTCGACAGTAATTTTTTCAGGCAATTTATCAACGATATTGGTTACACGAGTTCGAACAGATTTGACTCCTTTGGACTCAAACTTATCTTTGGAAACTTTTAGGGCATTCGCTAAGACGGATAATTCTACGTCAAACAGCAAGCAACCGTGGTGCATGATTCGGCCATTGATGTAGGCTTGTGCATTCCCACAGAACTTTTTACTGTCAATTTCCAAATCGTTGCGCCCTGTAAATTCGGCTTTTACACCTAATGCTTCCAAGGTCTTGATGACCGGAATAGAGAAGCTCTTAAAATCAAAGGCTTTGTTCTCAGATTCTTTGGAAATGATGGTGTAGTTGAGATTGTTATAGTCGTGATAGACGGCTCCACCTCCACTGATACGACGAACAACCTCAATGCCATGCTCTCGGACATAGTCACGATTGATTTCTTCAATAGTATTCTGATGACGTCCGACAATGATAGAAGGTTTATTGATCCAAAGCAAGAAAATCATATCTTCGTCAAGAAGATGCTTGAAGGCATACTCCTCAAGAGCGATATTAAAAGCTGTATCATTACTGTTGTTAATAATGTATTTCATCTCAATCGTGCCTCTTATCTTTTCTTTGGAGCATGAATAGCCATGCCGAGTACGTCTGCAAATGCTTCGTACATAACTTCTGAGAATGTCGGATGACCGTGAATGGTTTTGAGCATTTCTTCCACCGTGATTTCCATTTCGATGATAGTAGAAGCTTCATTGATTAACTCAGCTGCTGCAGGGCCGATAATGTGAACACCGAGAACTTCTCCGTATTTCTTATCAGCAATCACTTTGACAAATCCTTGAGCAGCATCAGATGCAATTGCTCGTCCGTTTGCTGCGAAGTTGAATTTGCCGATAGCTACATCGTATTTTTCGCGAGCTTGTTCTTCTGTCAGACCGACTGCCGCAACTTCTGGTAAAGTGTAGATGGCTGCTGGAGTTAGATTTAATTTAGCAACTACATGATTGCCTTTGAGAGCATTCTCTGCAGCTACTTCTCCCATACGAAAAGCTGCATGCGCCAACATCTTGGTACCGTTAATGTCTCCGGGTGCGTAAATTCCTGAAACAGAAGTTTCCATATATTCATTGACCTTGATGCGACCACGGTCTAGTTCAAAGTCAACCTCGCCAATTCCCTCCAAATCAGGTACGCGTCCAATAGAAAGCAAAGCTTTATCAGCTATGATATCTTCTTTTCCTGCAACTTTGATGCGGAGCTTGCCATTTTCTTCGATAATTTCTTCCAACTTGGTCTCTGTCAAAATGGTCATGCCCTTGCGTTCAAGAATGAGCCGTAGGTTCTTAGAGACTTCTGCATCCATAGCTGGAACAATCCGATTCATCATTTCGACAACCGTCACCTTACTGCCAAAGGTCATGAAAGCCTGTCCTAGCTCAATACCAACAACGCCACCACCAATGATTACTAAACTTTCTGGAACTTCCTTCATATCTAGAATATCATCGCTAGTCATAACAAGTGGTGATTCTATGCCTGGAACGTTAATCTTGCTGACTTTTGAGCCACCAGCTAAGATAATTTTCTTGGTTTCAAGAAGTTCAGAACCGTTCACTAAGACATTCTTATCTTTGGTAATGGTACCAATTCCTTTGTGAACATCAACATCATAGCTGCGAAGCAGACCTGCAACACCTCCGACAAGTGTGTTGACAACCTTGTTTTTGGTTTCCAGAACTTTATCCATATTGACGGTAAAGCTTGGATTTTCAATGATAATTCCGCGGTTTGCTGCATGGTCTAGGCTTTCAATAATTTCTGCATTGTGAAGATAGGTCTTAGTCGGGATACAGCCACGGTTGAGGCAGGTTCCACCTAGTTCAGATTTTTCAACAAGGGCAATCTTGCCTCCTAATTGAGCTGCTTTAATCGCTGCCACATAGCCAGCTGGTCCGCCACCAATAACCACAATATCATAAGCGTCATCACTCTTATTATCGTCGTTAGAAGTTGTGGTTGCAGTTGGTGTTGAACTAGCATCTGAAACAGCCACAGTAGTCGGAATATTTTCTCCTTCTTCGCCCAGATAACCGATAACTTCCGTTACAGGAACAATCTCACCGTCTCCTTTCAAGATAGCAATCAAGTAGCCGTCTTCCTCTGCTTCTAACTCCATGCTGACTTTATCTGTCATGATTTCTAGAAGGATTTCTCCTTCTTTTACAAATTCGCCAACTTTTTTATTCCATTGAACAATCTGTCCTTCTGTCATATCAACGCCGGCTTTTGGCATAATTACTTCTAAGGCCATGTTTTTATTTTCCTCTCATTTAAACTTTCTCTTATACCAACATTGAAATTGGGTCTTCAATCAGTTCTTTTAGGTCTTTCATGAATTTAGCACCTGCCATACCGTCCACGACTCGGTGATCAATGGTTAATCCAAGACTCATAATTGGTCGAATAACAATCTCTCCGTTCACTACGACTGGTTTTTCAACGGTTGAGCTAACGCCCAAAATCGCTGAATTGGGTTGATTGATAATTGGGCCGAACGATTGAACACCAAACATTCCTAGATTGCTAATCGTAAAAGTTGAGTTTTGCAATTCGCTTGGTGCTAATTTTCCATTTAAAGTCCGTTCAATCACATCCTTAAAGGCAACGACTAACTCAGACAGACTCATTTTTTCAGCATTGTAAACCACTGGTGTCATAAGCCCATTGTCCATCCCAACAGCCATAGCCAGATTGACATACTTGTGCATGATAATGGTTTGCCCATCTTCTGTCAGAGACGAATTGAGATAAGGGTGCTTCATTAAGATTTTAACAACTGCCATAGAAAGCAAGTCTGTGACCGTGATTTTCTTTCCTGTCGCTTCCATGATTGGCTCTAAAACCTTTTTACGCAGCGCCAGCAGCTCTGTCATATCTACATCATAATTGAGAGTGAAAGTTGGCGCTGTCAGGTAAGAATCAAGCATTCTTTGGGCAATGACTTTTCGCATTGGCGTCATTGGAAGGCGCTCAATTTCTCCATAAGGAGTGATGTTGTCAGATATTTCTTCCGCTTTCTCAATCTGAGCAGGTGACTTGATGCTGTCTGACTCAACATTTTCAGGCAGCAAAGCCAGAATATCCTTTTTCATAATCTTGCCGTGCACGCCTGTCCCTTTGATTTCCTGCCAAGCGATGTTATTTTCTTCTGCAATACGTTTTGCAAGGGGCGTAATTTTCATAATATTGGATTCTCGATAACTTTCAATATCTTCTTTGTGAACGCGTCCCTTTGCACCAGTACCAGATACGTCATAGAGATTGATACCCAAGTCATCTGCTAATTTTCTAGCAGCAGGGGTCGCTCTTAATTTTTTGTCATCCATGTTCTCTCTCATTCTTAAATAATTCATTGGTTGAGGCAATATTTGCCCTATTTCTTTGTTTTCACAAAGTTTCTACTGTTAATATTAGCAAAAATCGGGGATAAACTTTAAATTATTTTACATAATTAAAGTTATGTAAACCTAAATTTGCCGTTTATTTCCAGTTTACTCTTTATGATAAGTCTTACGGATAGCCTCTTTGATACTTTCAACTGTCGGAATCATAGCATTTTCAAGATTCTGAGCATAGGGCATAGGAACATCTTCGCCAGCACAACGGCGAATTGGTGCATCCAAATAGTCAAATGCTTCTGATTCGGAAATGATAGCAGAAATTTCACCGATATAACCACTAGTTTTGTGGGCATCATTGACTAGAACGACTTTTCCTGTTTTTTTGACTGAGTTGATAATGATATCCTTGTCCAGAGGCACCAAGGTACGAGGATCAACCACTTCTACTGAAATGCCTTCTTCTACCAATTCTTCAGCTGCTTGCATAACCCTACGGAGCATTTTTCCATAGGTCACAACTGTCACGTCCGTTCCCTCTTTTTTGATGTCACCAACACCGAGAGGGATTGTATAATCAGGATCAAGCGGAACTTCGCCTTTTTGGTTGAATTCTGACTTGTACTCAAGAATAATAACAGGATTGTTGTCGCGGATAGAAGATTTTAGCAACCCTTTCATATCCGCAGGAGTGCCAGGTGCCACGACCTTTAAACCTGGAATGTGGGTAAACCAAGATTCCAAAGATTGTGAGTGTTGAGCAGCTGATCCGACACCATTTCCAGCTGCGCAGCGAATTGTCATCGGAACCTGACCTTTACCACCGAACATATAACGCGTTTTAGCAGCTTGGTTGACAATTGCATCCATGGCAATCACGGAAAAGTCCATAAAGGTCATATCTACAATTGGACGTATCCCAGTCATTGCTGCTCCTGCTGCAGCTCCTGAAATAGCTGCTTCAGAAATTGGACAATCACGTACTCGTTCTGGACCGAATTCTTCTAACATTCCGACGGATGTTCCGAAATCTCCTCCGAAAATGCCGACATCTTCTCCCATTAACAACACATTTTCATCAAGACGCATTTCCTCAGACATGGCAAGGATAATGGTGTCACGGAAAGACATTGTTTTTGTTTCCATTATTGTTCAATCTCCTCTCTTTAATCTGCATAAATATCTTCAAAAGCTGATTCAAGCGGTGGGAATGGACTTTCTTCCGCGAATTTTACAGATGCTTCTACTGCTTCTTTAACCTCTGCTTGAATAGCCTCTAACTCTTCATCGCTTGCAATCTGATTTGCGAGTAAATATTTACGAAGATTTTCGATTGGATCTTTTTTCTTCCATTCTTCTACTTCTTCACGAGTACGGTATTTACCTGGGTCAGAAGATGAATGTCCCAACCAACGATAGGTCACACTCTCGATTAAGACAGGTCCTTTACCACTGCGAACATGCTCTACAGCTTTTTGAAAACCTTCATAGACCTCAATGACGTTGTTCCCGTCTGGGATAAAGATGCCAGGAATACCATAGGCAGCACTCCGCTCATGAATGTGCTCTATATTGGTCATTTTCTTAATATCCGCAGAAATACCATAGCCATTATTGATACAATAGAAAATCACTGGCAAATTCCAAATAGAAGCCATATTAACCGCTTCATGAAAAATACCTTCGTTCGTTGCTCCGTCACCAAAGAAGCAAACCACGATTTTATCTGTTTGGTGCATTTGCTGAGTGAGGGCGGCACCGACTGCAATTCCCATGCCTCCGCCAACAATACCATTTGCTCCTAAGTTTCCGGCATCCAAATCAGCAATGTGCATGGAGCCACCTTTTCCTTTGCAGGTTCCGTTATATTTGCCCATGATTTCTGCCATCATGCCGTTCAGATCAATTCCTTTGGCAATCGCCTGACCATGACCACGGTGGTTAGAAGTAATCAAATCATCAGGATTGAGGGCCAGCATAGCTCCAACGCTAGCTGCTTCTTCTCCAACAGAAAAGTGAGTCATTCCTGGAACTTTCCCCTTTTTTACGAGTTGGGCAATTTTTAAGTCCATCCGACGGATCTCTTCCATCTTACGAAACATCTCTAGCAAAAGATTTTTATCTAAAGTTGACATAGTCGAGCCTTTCTATGAGTGTAATTCTATAATTTCATTCTATCCAAACTAAAAAATACTGTCAAAATTTATGCTTGAACAATTTCACAAAGAAAAATCAGCTAACCTTGCTGGCAAGCTGATTTGAATTGACTAAATAAAAATTTCACAAATATATTTTTCTACTTTTTCCCAAAATCCTCTATCATTTGATCGATTTCCGAACGACTTGGTGTTGTCAAAATATAATGAACATCTCCTTGTAAGTCTGCAAATGCTTTTGGCATGATTTTGACTGCTTTTAATTTATCGCCGTACTTTACACGCAATTCTTCTTCTGAATACACATAATTTGAGGTTGAACGGCGTGAAGTAACCAAGCCATATTGTGCTTCGACTTGAGGTTGTGGGAAAGGTTCGCCATTCACAATATCTGCATATCCACGATAAAGGTCAATGGAGTGAGCAAAGTTATACAAATCAATCGTAAAAGCACCTGCTGGACGATTATTGTATTCTATGGCAATATAATCATCTCCGTCACGGAAAAATTCAATATGAAAGAAGCGTTCTTTCATGCCAAACGCTTTAATGATAGCTTCCCCATATTGACGTAACTTGGGATCCATGTCTTTTATAATATAATATGAGTTTTCATAATGATTCAAAACTAAGTCTAAAGGAGTATAAGCATAGTCGAAAGTTGTTGAAAACACAATATTTCCCTTTGAATCCAGTAATCCGTCAAACGTACAAATTTGTCCAGAGTCAACGAATTTTTCAAAGAAATAAACGGTTTGCTTATCCCACTCTTGTTTAAATTGTTCAACATCTTCAGTAGTTTCAAGTTTATAAGTTCCTGCTGCGCCAACTCCATTGTCTGGCTTCGCAATCATCGGAAGTCCAATTTTACTGACAGCCATGTCAACTGCCTGCAAGGTTTTTACAATTTGACCAGGAACGACAGGAACTCCAGCCTTTTTAAAGAGTTTCTTCATTTCAGACTTAAATTTTGTCTTTTTCAAGTCTTTTGGCTTTGGTCCTACAACATTAAATTGTTCACGCAATTTTGCGTCTTGGTCCAACCAATATTCATTGTGTGACTCAATGCGGTCAATTGGTCCGTGCTTGTAAAAAAGGAAGGCTACAGCACGTTTCACTTCATCAAGATTTTCTAAATTTTCCACACGAAAATATTCTGTTAAAGCATTTTTCAACGGTTGATCTAGTTGATCATAAGGTTCTTGCCCGATGCCCAAAACAGTAATTCCTTTATTTGCAAGTTCAACAGTAAATTGTTGAAAATTTTGCGGATAATAAGGTGAAATAACGATATAGTTCATAATAGTGTTTCCTTTCTAATCATAGGTTTAATTGATTGAGAAAATAAGGCATTTGCTTGCGCCACCAAATCCAGTCATGCGAAACATCATATCCCCATTCAGCAAACCATGCTGGAATGTTCTTATGTTCAAAGGCTTCTTTTAAGGTGTAGAAAGAAGGTAGTCCGTCCTGTTCCCATGCACCAAGTCCTGTACAGACAATGATATCAGCATTGCGATAGCGGTCAATAAACCAACCATCGTTTTGATTCCAAATGTAATCTGCTGGTGAATTTTGATAAATTGCTTCATCATCTAAACAATCACCGACAAAGAAGCGGGCATCGTAAACTCCGCTGAGGGCGATGACCTTGTTAAAGACATCGGGGTGCTGGAGAAAGAAATTAACAGCGTGATAGGCTCCCATAGAACAACCTGTCGTCATCATTGGATCAAACCAACCTGTTTTATGCTTGATAAAAGGAATGGCTTCCTCAATGACATAGCGCTCATAAGCTCGGTGCATTTCCGCGCGGTCGTGAGGAGCTTTCCAATCAGCCAGCCAGCTTTCACTATCTACACTACTCAAAGTGAAGAATTGAATTTTTCCTGTTTCGATAAACCATGAACAAGCCTCAATCATACCAAAATCTGCATATTCATTGTGACTGCCACCAGACGAAGCAAAAACGACTACAGGTATTCCAGCGTGCCCGTAACGATTCACATACATTTCACGATTTAAATGACCACTCCAATGACTTAAAAATTCAACGTGCATATAAATTCTCTCCTCATATTCTTAATTAATTTATTTACCATTTTTCGCTAAAGAAGCGAAGACAATCAGGTAAATGCTCAGCCCAAGCCATTTCATTGTGTTCTGCACCGGCTTGGATATAAAACAATAGATTTTCCAAATCTAAACCGCCCGCAATTAACTGACGAAAGTAGGTTAATGACGAATCAATATAAGCTTGCTTGATATTGCCAGCCATTAAGGTTTTATCGGTGTCATCTGCTTCTTCTGTTCCAACATAAATATAAATCCGCTGATCTGCTAATAAGTTATGGCGTTCTATATAACGATTGAACGCTTCCTGATGCAGCCAGTTTGCAGATGAGAAAACACCCAAGCAGCCAATTTGCTCTTGGTATTCAATTCCCATAAACTGTGTAATGTTTCCGCCTAAAGAAGAACCAACCATAGCCGTGTGCGCTCGGTCTGACTTGGTACGATAATACTCGTCAACAAAGGGTTTAACAACTTCCATGACAAACTCCGCATACTCTGTCCCCTTGCCGCCAAATTGCATACCTGGAATAGTTGATTCTTGATATTTCCATGCAGAATACTCATTCATTCGATTAAAACCGTCATTGTCAATCGCCACCACAATCATTTTTTCAATGTCGGGATTTCTCTTAATCGTTGGAATGATTTTCCAAGAATGTCCACTAAAAGACTCTTTACTATAAAGGACATTTTGACCGTCGTGAAAATAAACTACAGGATAGGATTTCTGAGTATCTTGCTCATAATTTCTAGGAAGTAGCACTCGAACACGACGCTTTTGTTTGCTATAAGGCACTTCTAATGCATGTTCCCTTACTTCAAGGTAAAAATAGGATTGATTCATTGTCAGAAAACTTTCTATTTTCAAAATTCTTATCTATTATATCATAAAATATGCAAAAAAGTTAGGGAATTCCTAACTTTTTTAATACTTTTATAACAAATCATCATTATTTCTATCTTTTCCAAAAGAAAACTAGAGATTTTGATAATTTTTGATAGCTTGTAGCGCTCGTTTTGCTATTTTTTCATAGCGTTCTTTTTTGTCTCGAATGCGTGAACCGTCCAACTCCTTGATAATTCCAAAATTGACATTCATTGGCTGGAAATGTTTGCTATCAGCATGCGTGATATAATGAGGTAAGCTTCCAATAGCAGTTGTTTCTGGAAAGACCAGAGCTTCTTCTCCATTGAAAAGTCTAGTTGCATTGATACCGGCTACCAGCCCAGATGCAGCGGATTCCACATACCCTTCTACACCGGTCATCTGACCTGCAAAAAAGATATTCTCTTGTTTTTTAGACTGGAACGTCTGTGTCAGGAGATTTGGTGAATCCATGTAAGAATTGCGGTGCATAACTCCATAGCGGACAAATTCTGCATTTTCTAATCCCGGAATCATCCGAAAAACGCGCTTCTGTTCACCCCATTTTAGGTGTGTTTGGAAACCAACAATATTATAAAGGCTTCCAGCTGCATTGTCTTGACGAAGCTGAACGACTGCATAGGGTGTCTTAAATCCACCGTCACGAGGTCCTTTATAGTCATCTGGGTATTCCAAACCAACTGGCTTCATAGGACCGTAGAGCATGGTTTTTATTCCTCTTTTTGCCATCACCTCAATCGGCATACAGCCTTCAAAGTATTTTTCTTTTTCAAAGCTATTTAACGGTGCTTCCTCGGCATTTACCAAAGCGTCATGAAAAGCCATAAACTCATTCTTAGTCATAGGAGCATTGAGATAAGCAGCCTCTCCCTTGTCATAGCGAGATTTGAGGTAAACTTTCTCCATGTCAATTGTATTGATATCTACAATCGGTGCTGCTGCATCATAAAAGTAAAATCCAGCTCCACCATTTAGCGCGTGAATCTTTTCAGCAAGTGTATCACTTGTCAAAGGTCCCGTCGCAATAACAGTAATCGTATCATCAGGAATTTTGGTGATTTCCTCACGAATAACTTCGATTAAAGGGTGGTTTGTCACCTCATCAGTCACCATTTGTGAAAAACCGTCACGGTCAACTGCTAATGCTCCTCCAGCAGGAACACGCGTAGCTTCTGCTGCTCTCATAATGATGGAATCCAAACAGCGCATTTCTTCTTTTAAGAGACCAACCGCATTCGTTAGCGAATCCCCCCGTAGAGAGTTAGAACAGACTAGCTCTGCAAAATCACTAGTCTTATGCTGAGGAGTGGATTTCATTCCGCGCATTTCGTACAGTTTAACAGGAATACCACGTTTAGCAATCTGATAAGCTGCTTCGCTGCCAGCCAGACCAGCTCCTATGACATTGATGTAAGATTGAGACATGAAACAAATACCTCTTTGGGAGGAGACTCCCACAAATCTTTCTAATTATTCTTAACCATTATAACAGAAAAAGCCCCTACTGACGAGTGAGACTTTTTAGAACGTAAATACACTAACTTATTAGTATCCATCCTCAAACATTGGTGTAAAGAATATAATGATTGGTCATGTATCTATTTCTTTAACATTTTTTCCAGATAAGCAATTTTAACAAAATCCTTATCATTATTTTGGTCATTTCGATAGGAATCTTGCGAAGATGCTGTGTAAATCTTAAGATATTGTTCAGCATCAGGAAGAAAATAAATTACCCCTGCTGTTTCATGTTTTACCAATTCATCTAAAGGAATCCCAGCAAAGTTTTCCAAAGTATTCATGCTACCAAACTCAACCGATAGATTTCCTTTTTGAAATTCGTGCTCGTGCAAATCTACTAATTGGTAGTCAAGCCGGTTCATAATCGTTTCAATCTTTTTAAAATCATAAATTCGTACCTCATCAGGTGCGTCCCATCCCCTAGGATCTCCTGGAACATGGATATCAATATCTCGTGCTTGCCAGTCGTGGCCAGTTACCTGTTCAAGCCCTAGTGAACCCATAAGCAAGGGAGTGATTCCAATTCCGTTCAATTCCTTTGCAATCTTTAAAAATTCATCAAATTTCTCTTTCATACAGTTTCCTTTGCTATATATAAAGAAAGTTTACATAAAATAAATTACGTAAACATCTTTAACTTATTTTACTTTTTCTTCTTCGTAATCCCCATTGCTGCAGACAACTTGCTTGCCTCCACCACGAACTTTCTTTTCTACAAGATACTGACCGCATTTCGGACAAGAGCGACCAACCGGTTTATCCCAAGAAGTAAAGTCACAATCTGGGTAGCGATTGCAGCCATAGAAAAGGCGATTGCGTTTGGTTTTGCGCTCAATGATTTGCCCTTTGTGACACTTAGGACACTCTACACCGATTTCTTTGACAATCGCTTGAGTATGACGACAGTCAGGAAAATTGCTACATGCATAGAATTTACCATAGCGGCCTAATTTGATAACCATAGGACTTCCACAGACTTCACAGTCAAATCCAGCAGGTTCATCTTTGATTTGAATTTTTTCCATTTCAGTTTCTGCTTTTGCAACTTCTTTTTCAAATGGCTTATAAAATTCATCAATGACCTTTTGCCATTGCTCTTTTCCTACTTCTACATCATCTAGCTTAGCTTCCATATCAGCGGTAAATTTCACGTTGACAATATCGGGGAAAAATTCAACAATCAGAGAATTCACGATTTCTCCCAGTTCAGTTGGCTCAAAGCGCTTAGAAACTAATTTGACATAGTAGCGTTTTTGAATAGTTTCGATTGTTGGTGCATAAGTTGATGGACGTCCGACACCATTTTCTTCCAATGTCTTAATCAAGGTCGCTTCAGAGTAACGAGCAGGTGGTTGTGTGAAATGCTGTTCAGGATTGATATTGACCCGTTTCACTATGTCACCCTTTTCCATATCAGGCAACATTTTATTCTTATCAGAATCATTGTAAATAGCTAGATAACCGTCAAATTTAACTTGACTACCATTTGCAGCAAATTGAACACCGTTTTGCTCCAACTTCACACTCATAGTGTCAAATACTGCTGCAGTCATTTGACTCGCCACGAAACGATTCCAAATCAACGTATACAATTTCAATTGATCTTTATCTAGATATTTCGCGATATTTTCAGGTGTGTTGAATACACTGGACGGACGAATCGCTTCATGGGCGTCTTGTGCGCCAGAAGCATTTCGGACTCTACTGCCGTGTTTAGAATATTTCTCACCAAAACGATCTGTAATGAAGGTTGCAGCTTCATTTTGAGCTACCGGACTAATTCGAGTGGAATCTGTACGCATATAGGTAATCAAACCTTGCACACCAGATCCGATATTAATTCCTTCATAAAGCTGCTGAGCAACCATCATCGTCTTACGAGTTCGGAAATTAATTTTATTGGCAGCGTCCTGCTGCATAGATGATGTGGTATAAGGCAGCGGAGCATTGCGCTTGCGTTCCTTTTTCTCAACGCTTTCGACAGTAAATTCATCGCCTTCAATATGAGAAAGAACATTTTTTACATCATCGTTGGTAGCAAGCTTCATCTTCTTGCCATTCATGCCATAAAAGCTGGCTTGAAATTGACGAGTTCCTTTTTTGAAAGTTCCGTCAATCGTCCAATACTCTTTCGGCTTAAAAGCATTGATTTCATTTTCACGGTCAATGATGAGTTTCAAGGCAACAGATTGCACACGTCCAGCTGACAATCCCTTTTTGACTTTTTTCCAGAGAATTGGAGAGATAGAGTACCCCACAATACGGTCAAGGACACGACGCGCTTGTTGAGCATCTACCAAATCCATGTCAATCTGGCGCGGTTCTTTAAAAGCATTTTTTACTGCATCTTTCGTGATTTCGTTGAAAACAACACGATTTTTATCTGTCTCGTCCAGATTTAAGATATGAGCCAAATGCCAAGAAATAGCTTCTCCTTCACGGTCCGGGTCACTTGCAAGATAGACTTGTTTCGCTTTTTTAGCTTCTTTTTTCAAATCATTGATAAGAGGCCCTTTCCCGCGAATATTGATATATTCTGGCTCATAGTTGTTTTCAAAATCGATGGACATGGTAGACTTTTTCAAATCGCGAATATGTCCAACGCTGGCTAAAACTTTGTAGTTCCGCCCTAAATATTTTTCAATTGTTTTTGCTTTAGCTGGCGACTCTACAATCACCAGATTTTTTTTCATTGCTATTTTTTTCTTTGTTTTTGTTGCCAATCTAAACACCTTCTAAAAGTAATAAACCTCATAGAGTTTAAACTATTTTTTTCAAGATGTCAACTAGTAGCATTCTCTTATAGGAGAACTTGTTTTAAAATTGGAATTCAGAAAGTACGTCAGCCCCTGATGTGATGCATTTCGCTCCCTCCTGAATCAAATGATGACAGCCATCACTTCTTCCATCTAAAATTGACCCTGGAATAGCAAATACATCTCGCCCTTCTTCCATTGCTCGCTCACAAGTAATAAGGCTGCCTGAGCGCATTTTGGCTTCAGCAACAATAACCCCTCTGCACAATCCTGCTATAATCCGATTACGCTCTGGAAAATGAAATTTTAATGGCTCTGCTTCAGAACCATATTCACTAAGTACTAGATGATGTTCTCCCAAATACGATTGGAGTTTTTTATTCGCCCTTGGATAAAAAACGTCTAGACCCGTTCCGATAACTGCAATTGTTCGACCACCATTTTGCAATGCTGCCATGTGAGCCGAGGTATCAATTCCGCGTGCTAAACCACTCACGATAACCAATTCATTGCTTAGCTCTTTAATAATCTTTTGAACGGATTGACTGCCTACTCGGCTACTATTCCGACTTCCTACAACAGCTACTTTAGGTAATTTTAGCAAATCCAAATTACCTTTATAAAAAAGAAGAACGGGTGGATTGTAAATTTCGCTCAAATCCCAAGGATACACATCATCCAAGATAGAAAAGGATGAGAACTTTTCAAATTCTTGACGTAATAAATCATCATCTAGCTGCAGATATTTTTCAATGAAAAGAGCAGGATTACGGCATTCCGAAACAACTGCCATATCTTTTACCGATAATTTTTTTTCTTGTATCTCAGCATACGAGAGAACATTGATGACCTGCTGATTGGTCAAGCCAGCTTCTTTTAATTTATAAATATCAAAATTATCCATTTTACCATTCCTTTTACTTTTTAATTACACTTCACTTATATTATTCGTAAAAGGAATTAAAAAAACGAGAATTTCTCGCTTTTCACATTTTATCTAATTCTTTAATAATTCGAGCCGGGTTTCCAGCCAAAACAACATTATCACCATAAGATTTGGTAACAACCGAGCCTGCTCCAACGACGACATTGTCTCCCAATGTTACTCCAGGCAAAATCGTTACACCGCCACCCGCCCAGAAATTATCGCCAATGGTAATTGGTGCACCGTACTCTACGCCTGATATGCGCTCTTGTGCATCTAAAGGATGAAGAGGAGTCAGAAGTTGACAATTTGGTCCAAACAATGCATTTTTTCCAATAATAATCGGACAAACATCAAGCATGGTCAAATTCCAATTAGAATAGAAATTTTCTCCTAAGTGAATGTTGATACCATAATCGCAGACAAAGTTTGGTTTCATCGAAATGTTCTCACCAGTTGAGCCGAACCATTCTTTTACGAGTTTACTTCTTTTTTTACCGTCCTGTTCTGCATTAAATGCGTATTGAAATTGACGAGAACGTGTTACCAATTTTCGTAATTCGGGATCTTGCGGATTGTATAATTCTCCTGCAATCATTTTTTCATATTCAGTTTTCATTGACTTTTCTTTTCATTCTTGATAAGTGAATAGTTAGATACATTTGTTCATCATCAGACGTCTGATAATTGCGCGTCTGCTTGAGATATTGGGTAATCTTTGTTGTCGTTTCATAAGCTGATGAATACTTAATTTTCAGTAAATCAAACATATCGTTGTCATCTAACTCCTGATGTCCGGTGTCCGTTAAAACACGTTCGCAAAAAAATTTCAGATGCGTAATAAAGCGTTGAACATAAATATCCTCGTCATCTAATGAGATCTCTAAGCTGTATTTGACGATTGTCATGATTTCTTCCATTAGTTGCGTCAAATCTTGAGCGGCTACATTGCCATTATCTAATTCAGCATTGATAATGGTCAAAGCTATAAAACCTGCTTCGTCCAAAGGTAAATCTTGTCCTAAATAGTCACCCAACAATTGATTGGCATACTTGCCAACTTCAAATTCGTCAGGAAAAAATCGCTTAATGTCCCACATCAGAAAATTTTTCATGAAGAATTGATCTTTTGTCCGCAGAATAACACCATACATATGGTCAGCCATTGCTAAAAAAGCACCATCTTGCAATTTTTTATTTATTTTTGCATGTGCGTAAGTGATAATTTTATCAGCTATTTCTATGATGTCAGCAGGTAATTCTAACAATAATTCACGCTTGTTTTCTGACAAAACATATTTTTTCTCAATCAGATTATCCCGAATATCATCTCCTGCTTTACATCCAAAAGCCAGTCCACGTCCCATCAACACTACTTCTTGGTGGTTTTCTTCAGAAATGACCACATTATTATTTAAAACTTTAGTAATAATCATCTCTTGTCCTCGACTTCTTCAAGCATGGATTTAATTGGTTCAAAGGTTGTCCGATGAATAGGAGTGATTCCCTTTCGTTTCAATCCTTCTAAATGATGCTGAGTTCCATAACCAACATTGTGTGCAAAGTCATAACCTGGATAAGTAAGCTCATAATTTGTCATCATGCGATCTCTAGTCACCTTGGCTACGATTGAAGCGGCCGCAATAGACAGCGAATTGGCATCTCCTTTGATGATAGACGTTTGCGAAACTTGAACATCTAACTGCATGGCATCAATCAAGAGATGTTGCGGAGAGATTTCAAGATTTCCCACAGCTTCTAACATGGCTAATTTCGTCGCTTCATAGATATTCACCTTATCAATCACTTGATTATCCTTGACACCAATACCAACTGCAACGGCTTGTTTTAGTACTTCTTGATAGATTTCTTCATGCTTTTTCTTGGGAATTTTCTTGCTATCGTTGAGACCTTTGATTTTACAGTTTTTAGGTAAAATAACTGCCGCTGCCACAACAGGACCTGCTAAGGGACCACGCCCAACCTCATCAATCCCAGCGATATATTGGCAACCAGTAGCATAAAGCTCCTTTTCATATCGTAACATTTGCTCCAAACGACGGTCTTCGTCCAATTCAGCTTGGATTTGTTTTTTACGCTTCATAATGAGCTTGTGGACACCAACCCGACTATCATCTCGAAATTGCTCAAAAACAGGACTCTCTATGTCTGTTATTTCAGATAAGATTTCTTGAATCTCTTTAATTGTTGCCATGTATCTCACCTAAAGTATCCAAAGTATAACGTCCCAATTTACCGTCACGAATGTCTTTGATAAAAAGACGATAAAAACGATCATAATCATCTCGAAAGCCTAATTTTTGTGTCATATCCATAATGATTTCCGGTGCTTCTTCTTCCAAGTCCATTTGCTTGAACCGTTCTTGAAGTCCCTTTGGATAATGTTCTTTGAAATAATTGATTCCAAAAATAGTAACCTCATCCATTGGAAGCAAATCGTCTTTAATCGCTCCTGTTAAAGCGAGTTTCAAAGCAACTTTTTCATCTTCAAACTTAGGCCAGAGAATCCCTGGAGTATCTAAAATTTCCAAGTTCCTATTAGATTTGAGCCACTGCTGCCCTTTGGTAACACCTGGTTTATTTCCAGTCACAGCAATTTTTTTCCCAGCTAAACGATTCATTAGTGTGGATTTTCCGGCATTAGGAATCCCGATAATCATGGTTCGCAATGTTTCAATTTGGATTCCGCGCTCTTTTTGCCGAGCGATTTTCTCTTTCATCAATGACTTAGCTGCTTCTGTGACTTTTTTAACAGTTGATTGTTCTTTAGAATTGATTGCCAAGGTCTTGATACCTTGACTTTCAAAATATCTTCGCCACTCTTTCGTCAGATCAGAATCAGCTAAATCCCCCTTATTTAAAATAAGAAGCTTGGGTTTCTCTCCCACGATTTTAGTTAGCATAGGATTTTGACTAGATAATGGCAAACGCGCATCTACTAAAATTGTCACAAAATCCACAAATTTGATATTTTCTTGTACTTGTCTCCTAGCTTTTGACATGTGTCCTGGAAACCATTGAATTGTTGCCATGAAAACCTCTTTCTTACAGTATTCTAACATTTTCATTATATCAGAATTTTAAATAATCCGCATTGATAAATCATGCAACAAAAAATCACCTTTCAAAAACAAAAGGCAATTTTCGAATTTTTGAATTTTAATGATACAAAGCAGGCTTTCTATCCTGTTTATCGGTAAACGGAAGTCTTGGTTCGCGAATCCGTTTCACATAATCAACAATTTCTTTCCCTTCATGGTCAAATTCTACAACAGCAAAAAATTGATCGTGGTAAAAGAAAAATTTATAATGATTTTCAAATGCTTCTTTGAGCCATTTTTCTTTTACAATAATGGAACGCATGGGGTAATCATCTACAGCAGCGACCCATACAGGCTTGCGATGCGCGTGAGTTAAAAGCAAGTCCGCCATATGAATCATGGTTTCATTTCCTTGTTTCAACAAAATGATACTATGACCATTGCTATGACCACCGGTATGAACCATTTGAATTTCCGGTATGACATTTAAGTATTCCGTAAATGTCTCCACTTGATGTTGAATAGGTTCCCAATTTTCTCTGAGATAAGTCCCTTTAGTCCGATTATTTGGGTTCATCATCTCGTACCATTCAATATCATTTACAAAAATCTTAGCATTGGGAAAAGTTGAAACCAACTGATGATTTTCATTTAATTTTGTCAATCCACCAGAGTGATCGTGATGCATGTGAGTCATCAACACATAAGAAATATCTTCAGGAGTCAAACCTAAAAGTTCCAAGCTCTCTTCAATTCTGCTTTCAGATAAAATCCCTAAATTTCGTCTTTGTTTATCAGATAGTTTCGCAGTGTTAAAACTTGCATCAATTAAATAATTTTTATTTTTGTATTGAATCAATATTGGATCGGTTAATTCAACCATCATATTTTCTTCAGTTGTTGGATAATAGCGTGACCAAACAACTTTTGGTACAGGACCAAATAAAGTGCCTGCATCTGTCATTTTGTCAACTCCACGTAACCAAATTAATTTCATGTTTCCAAATTGATACTCTTGTAGAGCGAGTTCTGTCATTTCTTACTCCTTTAGCCACCTTTCGGCAATTTCTCTTCTGATAGAATTTCCAGATCTTCCATAGTTTTCAATAGTTTCTGCATCCTTTAAATAACGTTTGATATTAACCTTGTCGAATTTTTGTAAAGGACCAATTAGTCGAAGGATTTCATCGGATATCTCAATAGCAACTTTCGTCGTGTACAGTTTTATTCGAGAAACAAATTTCGCATCTTCTTCAATTTGACTAGGATAAGAATCAAAATAAGCTTCTGCAGAGCATAATTTATTGTATAAATCAGCAAATTTATTTTGATGAATTTCCACATCAATCAAACGCTTTCCAAATCCTCTCTTCACCTTTGCAAATTCAATACCTTTATTGAAAGCCCCCTCAGCAACACCTAATGCAATAGCACTTAAGCCAAGTTGCATATTTTTAATGATGTTAGCAAATTGGACATCCCCAGCTAATTCGTCTCCCAATAAGGCGTTTTCCGGGAGCAAGACATTTTTCAGCGTGACTGAACTCAAAGGAAGACCTATCAAGCCCGGTTTTTCAATCTGTTCACCAATTAGCACATCCGAATCTTTTGGATCAACAATAAAGAGTCCGTACTTCTCCATCTTACCTTGTTCTTTTACTTTCGCCAAAACCAGTAGTATATCTGCAACGCTGCTATTGGAAATCATCGCCTTTTTCCCTGAGAGACACCATCCCTGCTCAGTCTTTGTTGCATACGTTTCAAGATCTTCTAGCCCCTTTAGATGTTTATACTCGCAAAATCCTAATCCAGCTATGTACTGACCTTTTAGTAACTTTTCAAGATATAATTCCTTTTGCTCTGCTGTCCCAAAATTCAAAATAGAATAAATTCCATAGCAACCTTGTGTTAATAAAATAGCTGAAAGAGCAGCAAATTCATTAGCAATTTTTCGGATAAATGTGATGAAATCAGAACTTAAAGTGTGATTCTCTTCAGATAAAATGGGCAAAAATATATCCATTTCGTTCGTCAACTCATCCCATATTTCCTTTGGAAAATAAGTTGATTCATCATGTGATTTTACATAGTTTTTGATTGCTGTATTCGTATATGAATCAATCATAGCTGCTATAGTGCTAATTTTTGACATCGATTTGCTCCTTTGTTAGGTATCAAGGCTCGAAATAGGCTGATAGTAACCTTTCAAAAGTTCTTCATAAACGTATGCTTCAACTTCATTATAATTTGCTTTATACGACCTACAGAACCAGATATTAAATGGAATCGGATCTTTAAAACGAACAGCTTTAAACTTATTTTTATCCACAAAATATTCTACTGGACGAGGTAAAATAGCAATCATATCATTCTTATACGTAGACTCTGTTAAAAAATCCCATGCTGATGATAAATATGTAAAATTTGTCTCTATCTTTTTATTTTTTAATTTTTCAGCTACTAATTCATAAGTAGTAAATGATTTATTAAATGTTGCTAAATCATAAGCAGCGATGTCTTTCCATTCAAGAAATTCTTTATCTGCTAAAGGATGATTTTTATCCATATAAGCTGCATATTCATCGGCTTGTATAATATATTGCTCGTACTTTTTAGCATCTAAATTAGTCGGCTCAATCAATAAAACAAAATTTAAATCACCTTCAAGAAATTTTTGGCATAAATCCTTACTGCCTCCCTCTACGACTTGAATATTAATGTGCGGATTATCCTTGAAAAATTTAGGAAGAGCACTAGCAAAATAAACACGCAAAATCAGAGAAGGAATGCCTAAATTAATAGTTCCTTTTTGTTTTTGCGCTTCCATATGAATCATGGATTGCATTTCTTCATGACGATTGACAATTTCCGTAGCAAAACGATAAATTTTCCCACCAGCTTCTGTCAGACTTTCTAATCTTCCATTTCTACGATTAAAAAGCTGCAATCCTTCAGTCGCTTCAAAATTTGTGACAAATTGACTCAAAGCAGATTGACTAATATGAATTTTTTTAGCAGCAATCGAAAGATTACATCCACATTCGACGATATTGATAAAGTAAGTCATTTGAATAATATCCATGTTCATCGTCTCCTATCTTTCAATATTTGTAATATAATTTGTCAGGAATAAAATAGCAACTGATCTTTTTAATATAGATGATCAGTTGCTAATAGGTTGATTAAAAACTTATCATCGATAAAGTTCGTTATAAGCATATAGTAACACACTTTATGGCAAACAGTAGCTATATTTGCTTGATAATTTAACTAGATAGACATTGTTTTTAAGTCATCTGATACGATTACTTCGCCCTCTGTCTTTTCAAGAACTTCTTCCAAAGAGACACCGGGAGCTAATTCTTTCAAAAGGAATTTCCCATCTTGAAAACCGAATACCGCTAGTTCTGTGATGACTAAATCCAAAACTCCTTTAGCTGATAGAGGCAATGTGCACTCTTTCAGCAGTTTTGACTGTCCATCAACAGTAGTATGTTGGATAGCAGCGATAACCCTTTTAGCACCAACTAGAAGATCCATAGCACCTCCCATCCCTGGAGCAAACTTGTCTGGGATAATCCAATTTGCAATACTGCCATCTTGGCTGACTTCTAACGCTCCTAAAACTGTAGCGTCAACGTGGCCTCCACGAATAATGGCAAACGACGTTTGAAGGTCAAATAAAGATGCTCCCGGTAAAAGAGTAATGGGGGCTCCACCAGAGTTGGCCAGATTCGCATTGTAGTTTTCTTTTGTTGGTGTCTCACCAAAACGAAGAGCACCATTTTCTGCTTGAAGGATAACATTCACGCCTTCAGGAATGTAATCAGCAGAAGCGTTCGGAATCCCAAAACCAAGGTTGATGACATCTCCATCTTTAAATTCAAGAGCTACACGTCTTGCAATAATTTCTTTTGATTTCATATTAATTTACCCCTGCCAATTTTTTAGTCTCTATCCAGAGGTCGCCCATCATTTTATGATGTTCTTTAGAAGTCAAGCTTTTAACAACATAGTCTACAAGAATTCCGGGAATATATACATCGTTAGGATCAATTTCCCCAACTTCAACAATTTCATTAGCTTCAACAATCACTGTATCTGCTGCAAGAGCCAGCTGCAATGAAATATTTTTAGTTGTCCCATCAATGTATAAATTGCCATATTTATCTGACTTGGTAGCCTTAATCAAAGCAACATCAATTTTCAAAGGGTCATAAACAAGATATTCTCTGCCGTTGCGAGCTACTTTTTCATAATCTTTTTCCAAAATAGTCCCAACGCCAGTCGGAGTCAAAACAGCTCCCAAACCAGCACCCGCAGCATGAAGTCGTTCAACCACGGTTCCCATTGGTGTGAATTCAACTTCCATATCGCCACTAAAATATTCATGTTGTACGGCAGCGGAAGTTCCCACATGAGCTGCGATATATTTTTTAACTTGGTGATTTTCACACAAGCGACCAACGCCAATCTCTTTACCCGGTTGTGAGGTAACAACAGATACTATTGTTAAGTTCTGTTGATTTTGTCGAACCAATTCTTCAATGAGTTCAAACGGCTCACCCACTCCAAGAAAACCTGAGATACCTACAATATCTTCAGATTTAATGTTAGAAATTGCTTCTGATAATGTTACAATTTGCATACCAATATCTCCACTTATTTACTTACGATTGAAAACAGGCTTGCGCTTTTCTACAAAAGCACGCATCCCTTCTACTTTGTCCTCTGTAGAGAATAATAATGCTTCTGCTTCAGTTTCGAGCCTGATAGCATTTTTAAGTGGAAGTTCAGAACCAACCTGAATAACATGTTTAGCTTTCTCTACTGCTAACGGTGCATTTTTCATAATTGCAGCAGCCATTTCTTCAGCTGAAGTTAACAGTTCTTCAGCTGAAACCAACTTGTTAAGAATTCCCAGTTCGTAGGCTTCTTGACCTTTCACTGTACGAGCAGTGAAAATCAATTCTTTCGTACGGCTTGTTCCAATCAAACGAGACATACGTTGAGTACCAGCGAATCCCGGAATAATGCCCAAGCCAACTTCTGGAAAGCCAACAACTGTCTTTTCAAATCCAATACGGATATCTGTCGAAAGTGCTAATTCCATTCCTCCGCCAAGTGCATACCCATTGAGCACTGCAATTGTTGGTTGACGTAAGTCAGAAAGTCGAGTAAAAGTATTGTTTGCAAATGTCATATATTCAAAAGCTTGAATTGGCGACATCACGTCCATTTCTTTAATATCAGCTCCAGCTACAAATGCCTTTTCTCCTGCCCCTGTTACAATCACAACACGGATTTCTTCACTTTGTTCAACTTGATCAAGAACATCATTCAGATCAGTTAATACTTGAGAACTCAAAGCATTTAATGCTTCAGGACGATTGATCGTAATGTAGCCGATGCTGTTTTTTACTTCTAGTAAAACAGTTTTACTCATTTTAATGCTCCTACTTATAAAATTTGAATTATTAAGTATAATGTCAACAAATACTTGAACCCAAAATGTAAGAGCTTACAATGCTATGATATCTCATTTTTCTACTCTCGTCTACTTAATCTTAATTTATAACTCTATAAGTTTAACTTATAGAATTATAAAAAATACTAAGACTTTTTGATTTTCAAAATAAAAAAACAAATTCTACTAAGAATCATTTAAGATAAACGTCTTAGATAGAATTTGTTTTACAGAGTAAAAAAATCAAATTGTAAATTAAATTTAGTAGGTAATTATTTTTAACGTTCTACAATGACTGCTGTGCCCATTCCGCCTCCGATACAAAGAGTTGCAAGACCACGTTTAACATCGCGTTTTTCCATTTCATGCAACAAAGTAACCAGAATACGGCAGCCTGATGCTCCAATTGGATGACCAAGTGCAATGGCTCCGCCATTGACGTTTACTTTTTCTGGGTCAAAATTCAACTCTTTTCCAACAGCACACGCTTGAGCTGCAAAGGCTTCATTGGATTCAATCAAATCAAGGTCTTCAACTGTAAAACCACCTTTTTCAAGTGCTTTACGAGAGGCATAAATTGGCCCACAACCCATGATTTTTGGATCTAAGCCCGCACTAGCATATGATTTAATAGTTGCTAAAACGAGGATGTCTAATTCTTTTGCTTTTTCTGAACTCATGACAACAACTGCTGCTGCTCCGTCATTGATACCAGAAGCATTACCAGCCGTGACAGTTCCACCTTCTTTAAAGACAGAACGCAATTTAGCCAAACCTTCTAACGAGGCATCTTTTCTTGGAAATTCATCCGTATCAAAAATAATTGGCTCACCTTTTCTTTGTGGAATAACCACTGGAACAATTTCTTCTTTGAAACGTCCAGCTTCAATAGCTGCCACAGCACGTTGTTGAGATTGCACAGCAAAAGCATCTTGAACTTCACGAGAAATATCATACTGTGCAGCAACATTTTCAGCTGTGATTCCCATGTGGAAATCATTAAAGGCGTCAGTCAGACCGTCGCGCAACATAGTATCAACAACTTTAGAGTCTCCCATACGAGAGCCCCAACGTTGATTTTGCAGCACATATGGTGCTTGGCTCATATTTTCAGCACCACCCGCTACGATGATATCAGCATCTCCACAAAGGATAGCTTGTGCAGCCAACTGAACAGTTTTAAGCCCTGAACCACATACTTTATTGACTGTGAATGCTGGAGAAGATACAGGGATACCTGCATTGACACTCATTTGACGTGCCACATTCTGACCAAGTCCTGCCCCTAAAACATTTCCCATAATCACTTCATCAACTTGTTCAGCCTTCAAATTTGCTCGTTCCAGCGCGCTTTTGATAACCAAACTTCCCAAATCAACAGCTGAAATATTTTTCAAACTTCCACCAAAAGAACCTAATGGTGTACGAACTGCTGATACAATAACTGCTTCTTTCATTTCTTGCTCCTTACCTTAGTATTTAAAGAAACCTTCCTTGGTCTTACGACCAAGTTTATTAGCTTCAACCATTTTTTTCAACAATGGAGCAGGACGATATTTCGGATCACCAAATCCATTATTCAACACTCCCATAATAGCCAAGCAAACATCCAAACCAATTAAATCTGCTAAAGCCAAAGGACCAATCGGATGATTAGCTCCTAGCTTCATCGCTTCATCAATTTCTTCAGCTGATGCTACTCCTTCTCCAAGAATGAAAATCGCTTCATTAATCATCGGAATCAACACTCGATTTACAACAAAACCATAAGAATCTCTAACATCAACTGCTGTTTTACCGATTTTTTCAGTCAATTCACGAACAGTTTTGACTACTTCTTCTGATGTTTGAAGTGCTTTGATCACTTCGACCAATTTCATAACGGGAGCAGGATTAAAGAAATGCATACCAATAACTCGTTCTTGATGTACAGTTGCAGCTGCAATATCTGTAATGGACAAAGATGATGTATTTGACGCTAAAATTGTTTCTGGTGTTGTTAATTCATCTAATTGTTTAAAAATACTCAACTTAATGTCTCGGTTTTCAGTAGCAGCTTCAATAACTAACTGAACATTTTTTGCATCTTCGTATGAGGTTGAGGGAATCAACTTACTCAAGATGCTATTTTTATCAGATTCTGATAGACGACCTTTCTCTACAGAACGTGTCAATTGCTTGGTAATATTCCCGATTCCTCTTTCAACGAATTCGTCTTTAATATCATTCAAATACACTGTAAAGCCTGATTGGGCAAAGACTTGTGCAATACCGCTTCCCATCTGACCTGATCCAATGATCATCACTTTTGAAATATTCAATTTTTTCTCCTATTCAATATTAACATTAAAAAAACTAAAATGAAAGAATAGGAACGATTGATGATCACATTCTCCAATCGCTCCTGATTCGTCATTATACAAATGCACCTAATCCAGTGATTTCACGACCAACAATCAAAGCGTTGACTTCATGAGAACCTTCATAAGTATAAACAGCCTCAGCGTCTGCAAAGAAACGGGCAACATCTGTTTCAAGAGTGATTCCATCCCCTCCGCCTACTTCACGAGCAAGGGCAACAGTTTCGCGCATAACGAGTGAATTATGCATTTTAGCAAGGGCAGAATTTAACATTAATTCATTGCCAGCTTCTTGCATTTCAGCAAGACGAACTGAGTAAGCAATAGCTGCCACAGCATTCGCTTGCATTCTAGCCAACTTTTCTTGAATAATTTGGAATTTAGCAACTGGACGTTTAAATTGTTGACGGTTTGTAGTATATTTCAATGCTGCAACAAACGAACCGCAAGTTATACCCATGGCAATATGAGCAACATCTGCGCGAGTAAATGTAAGAATACGAGCTACATCTTCAAAACCATTGATGTTTACCAAACGGTCTGAGTCTGGAACTTCAACATTTGTCATTGTGATATGACCATTTCGAACACAACGAAGTGCAATTTTATGTTGAATAACTTCTACATCGTAACCAGGAGCCCCTTTGCGAACGATAAAGCATTTAATTTTGCCATCTGCAACGTCACGAGCAAATACTGGAATAACATCAGCTGTATCTGAACCACCAATCCAACGTTTTTCACCGTTAATAATCCACTTGTCTCCTACACGTTCAGCAGTTGTTGCAAGCCCACCTGCAATGTCTGAACCAGAAAGTGGTTCTGTCAAAGCAAAACATCCTTGCCAATCAAACGCTGCTAATTTAGGAAGAAATTCTTTTTGTTGGCGTTCATCACCACCGAGTAAAATTGTGTTATAGCAAAGTCCACCATGCACAGTATAGAATGTAGCCATTGATGTATCAAAGCGAGCCAATTCCAAGTAAAGGAATGCGATATAAAGTTCTGATGGTTTGTAGCTGCCTTCACGTCCCTCAAACAATTTAGGATTGTTCATAATTTGAGCACCTTTGGCAACTGCGTAAAATTGTTCAAATGGAAAATCAGGTTTTTCCCAATGTTCATTGATCACAGGACGAAGATGTTTTTCAATCAAACGACGAGTTTCTTGTAAGACTTCTGCTTCTCCTAGTGTCAAACCGTCTGCATAGTGAAAAAGATCTTCAGGATATAATTCACGTAAAATTTCTTCTTTAGTTGCCATAGTATGGACTCCTTTATAATAATGTTATAAGAGCGCTTTCATTTCAAGGCTCAGTATTTGTTGACGCTTACATTTTATATCAGATATGATCTTGTGTCTACTTAAGAAAAATTAATCGTCCCATAAGTTTCTATTATACATATTGATTTTACTGACTTTTCAAAGGATAAAGACAAGATTTTACAAATAAAATTTTTGCAAAATCTAAAAATTTATTTGTAAAATGATTGAATTTCTAAAAATATTTTCTCTAATTTCAAAGAAATTCTTTTCCCCAATCCTTTACCAATCCTCCAGAGCAAAATGCAAGCATTTGCAAAATGAATATGTTACAATGCTTATAAAAACGGAGGAAAAATCATGTTAACATACGATTTAATTGTTATTGGTTTTGGTAAAGCTGGTAAAACATTAGCAGCAAAAATGGCAACCCAAGGAAAAAAGGTTGCTTTAATTGAACGAAGCAAAGCTATGTACGGTGGTACTTGTATCAATATCGCTTGTATTCCAACCAAAACCTTATTAGTCGCCGCAGAAAAAGAACTATCATTTGAAGAAGTAATGGCTGAGAAAAATGCGGTTACTAGCAGACTTAATGGGAAAAATTACGCAGCCATTAGTAGTGCTGGAGTGGATATTATTGATGCAGAAGCTCATTTTCTGTCTAACAAAATAATTGAAATTGTAGCAGGCGACGAAAAGCAAGAGCTAACAGCTGAAAATATCGTCATCAATACGGGCGCTGTCTCAAATGTTTTACCAATTCCAGGACTTACTACAACAAAAAATGTTTATGACTCAACAGGCATTCAAAATCTTGCTACATTACCTAAACGTCTTGGTATCCTTGGTGGTGGAAATATCGGTCTTGAATTTGCCGGACTTTTCAATAAGCTAGGAAGTAAGGTTACTGTCCTTGACGCTGCTGATACTTTTTTGCCACGTGTAGAGCCCTCAATTGCCACTTTGGCTAAACAATATATGACGGAAGACGGTATTGAAATTCTTCAAAATATTTACACTCAAGAAGTGAAAAATGATGGTGAAGAGGTGCTTGTCATTGCTAAAAACGAAACATTTCGCTTTGACGCTTTGCTTTATGCTATCGGTCGTAAACCAAATATCGAACCATTAAAACTTGAAAATACAGATATCCAAGTTACAGACCGCGGTGCTATCCAAGTAGATAAGCATTGCCAAACAACTGTTCCTGGCGTTTTTGCTGTTGGTGATGTCAATGGTGGACTACAATTTACTTATGTTTCGCTAGATGATTTTCGTGTCGTTTTCAATTACTTAGCTGGTGATGGCTCCTACACACTTGAAAATCGCAAACATGTACCGACTACTATGTTCATCACTCCTCCACTGGCACAAATTGGTTTGACAGAAGCTCAAGCTAAAGAACAAGGCCTGCCTTATGCAACCAAAGAAATTCCAGTTGCAGCCATGCCACGCGGACATGTCAATGCGGATCTTAGAGGGGCCTTTAAAGCAGTTGTTAATACCGAAACCAAAGAAATTCTAGGTGCTACTATCTTTTCACAAGGTGCTCAAGAAATCATTAACATTCTAACTGTAGCTATGGACAATAAGATTCCTTATACTTATTTCACAAAACAAATCTTTACTCATCCAACTCTAGCTGAAAATCTTAATGATTTATTTGCGATTTAGTCACGACTTCTGTATTTTGACAAAAATATTGTCATAAACCATTTTGATTTCATTCAACAAAAAAAATAAAAGTGGGATAGGACTGAAAACTAAAAATTTTTAGCCCGTTCTCTCACTCTTGCAAAGCTTGCTCAAGTATCGCGTGACTATTTATTTCCATCATAAAAACGAGGCTGGGATATTATCGTCCCCACCTCGTTTTTATTATAGCTGCATTTGATTATACGTTTTACTAAATGCATTCAAAATTTCTTTTGGTGCGTCTTTATAAGAAGTCTCTCCTTCTAGCGTTCCTTTAACAATCGTTCGTGACGTAGCTGCAGCATCTTCACAAGTCACCAAAGTCACTTCATTGACACCTTCGCGGTCATTAATCACATCTACTCTATCAGGTGCTACATTCTCAACTGAAGTAATGGAGTAAGTATAAATTTTTTCCTTATCTGTCAGATAAATTTTCATTCCGGCTTTAGCACGATCTAAAGGAGAAAAGAGCATATTGCTTGCACCTGTAATCCCAAATACATGGTGACTAGCCAATGCGTAATTCCCTTTCCCCATTTGCTGCGTTTCTTTCATCGTACCTGCGCCATAATAAAGACCCACATTGTCTAAGCCCTTGAAAATCGGCAAATTCATCGAAAGTTCAGGAATAGCAATTCCACCAATAACTGGTAATTGCTGTGCTTTCCATTGCGCGTTAATCACATCTTCGGTAGACAGCGATTTAACTTTATCGAAATTAAAGCTAGTTTTGGCTTTTTTATTTTGAGTGATTTTATCTTTTGAAACATTGCTCACTTGATATCGATTGGTATGCCAAACCATGATCATATTCCGAATAGAAGAGTTGAAAATAAGTGCAAGTGCAACAATGATTAACAATGTCGCAATAATGTTAATCAGAATATTTTTTCTTTTATTATGTTTTTTTCTTGTTGATGACATAACATTTCCTTTTATTTAGTTTATTCTTCATCCACTTCTTTTTCATTCTCTGCTACAACGCTTGTAAAAGTAACAATCTGTGCTCCCTTATCTAGCCGCATCACTTTAACACCCAAAGTTGCGCGCCCTGTTTGAGAAATATTAGCAACATTTGTCCGAATAATGACCCCTGTATTTGTGATAATCATCAAATCTTCATCACCATTCACAGCCATCAAACCTGCTAATGAACCATTTTTTTCAGTAATATTAGCTGTTTTCATTCCTTTTCCACCACGACTTTTCGTAGCGTATTCACTAGCTAAAGTACGCTTACCATAGCCTTTTTCAGTAATGACTAACACTTCTTGATCGTCTGAAATGACACTTGCTCCTACAACATGGTCACCCGCACGCAAATTCACTCCGCGCACGCCGGTCGCAGCCCGTCCCATGTTTCGGACTTGGTTTTCGTTAAAACGTACAGCATAACCCATTTTTGTTCCAATGATGATATCTGCTTGACCATTTGTCAAAAAGACATTGATGAGTTCATCCTCATCTTTTAAATTCAGAGCTTTCAGACCGTTTTGACGAATATTAGCGAACTCTGTTACGCTTGTCCGTTTCACAACACCATAGCGCGTTGTAAAGAAAAGGTAGGAATTATCATCATGCTCGGCTTGAACATTGATAATCGTTTGGATTGTTTCGCCTTCGTCCAATTTCAATAAATTAACAATCGGCAAACCTTTCGCTGTACGACCGTATTCAGGAATTTCATAGCCTTTCAAACGATAAACGCGACCTTTATTGGTAAAGAAGAGCAAATGATCATGTGTGCTGGTAGAAACTAGTTCACGGACAAAATCGTCATCTTTTACACCTGTTCCTTGAATACCACGACCACCACGTCTTTGCGCAGTGAATTCATCTTGGTTCAACCGTTTGATGTAACCTTTATTGGAAAGTGTAATCAAAACATCTGCTTCCTCAATGAGATCCTCATCTTCCAGAGACAGTACTTCACCAATCATTAGTTCAGTACGACGTTCATCAGAAAACTTACGTTTAATCTCTTCTAATTCTTCCTTGATAATCGCAACAACTCGTTCTGGTTTTGCCAAAATATCTGCTAAATCAGCTATCAATTTCATCAAGTCGTCATATTCAGATTGAATCTTATCCCGTTCCAATCCCGTTAAACGACGCAAACGCATATCCAGAATCGCCTGACTTTGACGTTCGGACAATTTATAGCGTGCCATCAATTCTGCTTGCGCTTCTGCATCTGTCTCGCTGTTTCGGATGATGCGAATCACTTCATCAATGTGATCTAGTGCAATCAGCAAACCAGCTAAAATATGTGCACGAGCTTCCGCCTTTTCCTTATCAAAAACTGTCCGGCGTGTCACTACTTCTTTTTGGTGTTCAATATAAGCAAGCAAAATCTCGCGTAAAGACAGAATCTTTGGCACTCCATTTTGAATCGCCAGCATATTGAAGCTAAAATTCGTCTGCATTTGCGTTAATTTGAATAAATTGTTCAAGATAACATGCGCACTTGCATCCCGCTTCACTTCAATGATAAAACGAACCCCTTCACGGTTAGATTCGTCACGAACCGCTGTAATTCCGTCAATACGTTTTTCTTGGACTAACCGCACAATATGTTCGTGAACTTTGGTTTTATTGACCATATACGGAAATTCAGTAACCACAATTCGTTCACGACCAGATTTTGTTTCTTCGATTTCCGTCCGAGCACGTAGAACAATGGAACCTTTCCCAGTTTCATAAGCGCGATGAATGCCTGATTTCCCCATAACCAAAGCGCCTGTCGGGAAGTCTGGACCAGGCAACACTTCCATAAGGTCATGTGTGGTCACATCTGGATTATCCATGACTAATTTTACAGCATCAATGGTCTCACCAAGATTGTGAGGAGGAATGTTTGTTGCCATTCCCACAGCAATACCTGTCGCCCCATTGACCAGCAAATTAGGAAAACGTGACGGTAAAACTAATGGCTCACGCTCACTGCTATCATAGTTATCTGCAAAATCAACTGTATTTTTGTTGATATCGCGTAACATTTCAAGCGATATTTTGCTCATCCGAGCTTCTGTATACCGTTGTGCCGCAGGACCGTCTCCGTCCATAGAACCAAAGTTTCCGTGACCATCTACTAACATGTGGCGGTAAGACCACCATTGCGCCATCCGCACCATAGCTTCATAGATAGAGGAATCTCCGTGCGGGTGATATTTACCCATAACATCACCCGTGATACGAGCAGATTTCTTATGTGGTTTGTCAGGAGTCACCCCCAGCTCATTCATCCCATACAATATTCTACGATGAACAGGCTTTAAACCGTCTCGAACATCCGGAAGAGCACGAGCAACAATGACACTCATGGCATAATCGATGAAACTCGTCTTCATTTCGCTCGTTAAATTCACATTTACTAAATTATTATCCTGCATTAAAAAATGCCTCTCTTCAATTTATATGACCATATCATTATAACATAAATTGGGATTTTTTTCAGTAAACACCTTCTATTGTAAAAACGTTTACATAAGATGATATGTATTATATTCGTGACAAAATGTTACAAAAGTGATAGAATAGATGTGTAAAGGGAAAACGTTCCCCAATAAAATAAAGGAGATGTTTAGCAAAATGACTCTTACTAAACAACATAAAAAAGTCATCCTTGTTGGTGACGGTGCTGTAGGTTCTTCTTACGCATTTGCTCTTGTCAACCAAGGAATCGCCCAAGAACTTGGTATTGTTGATATTTTCAAAGAAAAAACAGAAGGGGATGCTGAAGACCTTAGCCATGCCTTGGCTTTCACTTCACCTAAGAAAATTTATTCAGCAGAATATGCTGATGCACACGATGCAGATCTTGTCGTTTTGACTGCTGGTGCACCACAAAAACCAGGTGAAACTCGTCTTCAATTGGTTGAAAAAAACCTTCGTATCAACAAAGATGTTGTTACTAAAATTGTTGCTTCAGGATTCAACGGTATCTTCCTCGTAGCTGCTAACCCTGTTGACATTTTGACTTACTCAACTTGGAAATTCTCTGGATTCCCTAAAGAACGTGTCATTGGTTCAGGTACTTCTCTTGACTCAGCACGTTTCCGTCAAGCACTTGCTGAAAAATTAGATGTAGATGCTCGCTCTGTCCATGCTTACATCATGGGAGAACATGGTGATTCAGAATTCGCTGTTTGGTCACATGCCAACGTTGCAGGTGTCAACCTTGAAAATTATCTTCAAGACGTAGAAAACTTCAATGCTGCTGAATTAGTTGATCTGTTTGAAGGTGTCCGTGATGCTGCATACTCAATCATCAATAAAAAAGGTGCAACTTTCTATGGTATCGCAGTTGCTTTAGCTCGTATCACAAAAGCTATCCTTGATGACGAAAATTCAGTTCTTCCACTTTCAGTATTCCAAGAAGGCCAATATCCTGGCGTTACAGACTGCTACATTGGACAACCAGCTATTGTTGGCGCACATGGTATCGTACGTCCAGTAAACATCCCGTTGAATGATGCTGAAAAACAAAAAATGCAAGCTTCTGCTAAACAATTAAAAGATATCATCAACGATGCTTTTTCTAAAGAAGAATTTGCTTCAGCAGCTAAAAACTAAAGAATTTCCTTTCTTACTCCTTGTTTTATCAAGGAGTTTTTTATATCTAAAATGGATACGATAAAGTCATGATGCCGTCAAATCAACTTTATCGTATCCATTTATTTTATATAATCTTACTTTATCAAACATATTTATCAATTTATTTCAATATATCTTTTAAATAAGGAACAATCTTTTCATCCTTCATATCTGGCAGCGCCCGAATCCAGCGAAACGCTGTGTGCTCTTCCAAATCAAGTTTAACCTCTCTATATTCCAGCAATTTTGCCTTGTACACTAGACGCGTAAAAACGATGCCCTTTGTATCATCATAACAGCTATCCTCATGAAGAATCGAACTTAATTGTATCTTTTGATTAACTTCTTCCATTGTTTCACGCACAGCTCCTTCTCGTGGTAATTCGTCTTCTTCCACGCTACCTCCTGGAATGTCCCAATATTCTGGGTACATATTTGGCAAACCACGTTTTATTTTACTTCGTTTGATGAGCAGATATTTTCCATTTTTTTCAATTAGAGCATGAGCAATCAATTTCACAGGCATTGGTAATCTCCCTTGTAAAAATAAAAAATCTTGCATATAACAAGATTTATAAGCAGATAACAATTATCCACCCTGAGGGAATCGAACCCCCATCTCAAGAACCGGAATCTTACGTGATATCCATTACACTAAGAGTGGCAACGACTATTATTATACCATGTTAACTGAGATATTGCTATAGGAAAATCCAAGATTTTCAGGCAAGGCGGAAATTCCAAAGGCCCGTTTGAAAAGCCATTTCTGGGCCTCACTTGGACATCAAATATCGAAGTATAGAAACTGGCCTGTCGAAAATCACAGATAGGTGTCCATAATCTATGAGCCGACACCAATACGTTTAAGCCTCATAGATAGCCGTTTAAATTGCAAAAAAAACAGCCCAAGAGCTGTTCTTAATCTTATAATTCGATATCTCCAAAGAGATCTGCCATTGAGAAACCTGTTTGAGTTTCTGGCAATTCGTAATCGCGTTTTTCACGTTTTTGACGACGTGGACGTGATTGACGTTTTTCACCTTGGTTTTGGCCTTCAGCATCAGCTGGGCGTTCTTGAAGTGCCTTAATAGACAAGGATACACGTTCTGCATCAGCATCTACTGACAAGACCTTAACTTGAACATCTTGACCTACTGAAAGGACATCTTTTGGATTTTCAACACGTTTGTGAGAAATTTGTGAGATGTGAACAAGTCCATCGATACCAGGAAGAACCTCAACAAAGGCACCGAAGTCAGTTAAGCGTTTAACTTTACCGTCGATAACATCACCGGCAGCCAATTTTTGTTCAACACCGTCCCATGGTCCAGGGGTTGTTGCTTTCAACGACAATGAAATACGTCCTGCTTCTTCGTCGATAGCAAGTACCTTAACATCGATTTCATCACCAACAGAAACCACTGACTTAGGTGAGACGTTACGTTCGTGAGACAATTCAGTCACGTGAACAAGTCCATCAACACCGCCAAGGTCAACGAAGGCACCGAAGCTTGTCAAACGAGCAACTTTACCCTTAACGATTGAGCCAACTTCAAGTTTAGAGAAGATTTCTTGACGAGCTGCTGCATTCTTTTCTTCTACAACTTCACGACGTGACAGGATGAAACGGTTCTCAGCTGGATCAACTTCTTTGATTTTAGCTTCGATATCTTGACCAACAAATTGTTCAGTATTACGAACAAAGCGAGTATCAAGCATTGAAGCTGGAATAAATCCACGAAGTCCTTCAAATTCAACTGAAAGGCCGCCCTTAACAGCGCGAGTTCCCTTAACGGTTACAACTTCACCTTCACGACCGACAAGTTTGTCCCAAGCCTTACGTGCTTCCAAGCGTTTTTTAGAGACAAGATAAGTAACGGTATCTGTATCTTTTCCGACAACTTGGCGAAGGACAAGAACTTCAATTTTATCGCCAGCATTGACAAAATCATTAATGTCAGCTTCACGATTGTTAGTCAATTCACGAAGAGTCAATACACCTTCGATACCAGTACCTTCTATGATTACGTTTGCTTGACCATTATCAACTGTCAAAACTTCAGCAGTGACAACATCACCAGGGTTAACTTCACTAACACTGTTTAGCAAATCTTCAAATTCGTTCATTCTAAAAAAACCTCCAGCAAGAACTGGCCTAGCCAGCTCTTGACAACACTATATTTTCTTAAGGCAACCCGCAAGGACTCCTTGACGGTTTGAGGGCAGACCTCATAACCTCAGACTGGGGTAGCTGGATTCGAACCAACGCATGAGGGAGTCAAAGTCCCTTGCCTTA
>ERZ773269.349-NODE-349-length-55685-cov-22.031997_pt1 | contig 55685 bp, 43 predicted proteins | sample MGYA00511958_ERZ773269 | MGnify/ENA primary metagenome ERZ773269 (study PRJEB29015, sample SAMEA2737761) | human gut metagenome | biome: human gut; feature: human-associated habitat; material: faeces | place: China | collected 2012 ... | reverse complement strand
AACCGGTGTTGGCGCCGTGAGAGGGCGTAGTCCTAGACCGCTAGACGATGGGGGCTTGAGTTATCCGCTGTGCGGCGTGCCGCGCAACAGATGAAAACTATACGGCAATATCCAGCCCACCGCAACTCACGGCGTGTCGCTAGGATTTCCAACGGTTTTGGGACAGGCTCTTGACCACCGACGAAATCCGATAGACTCCAAAATATCCCAACCAATCTAGTCAACAAAAGCGTTATGCGGTAACATCGAACGAGACGGCACGACGCAGATACGTTAGGCTGCATCTCCACCGACCATCATCGAGGATGGCGAAACGGCTCACGTCAATTGAGCCACAAAGACTGTCAAAAAAACCTTATATTGCAACGATATAAGACATGCACTGACGGATTATCACGAATCCTACTGATGAATTTGCATGAATCCTATTGATGAATTATCAGACACTGTATTGATGAAATTGCAAATGAGACAATGATGATACCACGGACCATCGCGCAAGAGCTCATCCCGATGCTGTCATGGTTCCCGGTCGTCTCAGTGACAGGACCACATCAAAGCGGCAAAATCCACGCTCATCAAAAACATGCTGCCCGATTACGAATACGTCAATCTTGAAGACGAAACCACTCGCATCAGCGCCATCGATGACCCGGTCGGGTTCATTCGATCACACGGCGCGAAACTCATCATCGACGAGGCGCAACATGCTCCGGGACTGTTCTCGCAGATCCAGGTCGCGGCCGACGAACGAGGCGGCATGGGGCAATACGTGCTGTCCGGCTCGCAAAACTTCCTCATGGAGAAGCGCATTAGGCCAATCTCTGGCGGGGCGCGTGGGCATGCTTCAACTGCCGCCCCTCTCGCATGAGGAGGCGATTCAGCCGGAACCCGACCTCACCGCGGACGAATTCATGTTCCGCGGCGGCTATCCTCACCTCTATGACGCGTCAACGCCGAACGACATCTATTTCCACGACAATGGCCTGCTCAACTATCTTCTCGGGATTCATTCTGCGGAAGAGCTGCTGAACGACCCCAAGCGCGGTGATGTGTTCGAGAATCTCATCATTTCGCAAACCGTGAAGCGATACCTCAACAAGAACAAAGACGGCGAGCTGTACTTCTACCGCGATACCAACCAGAGCGAAATCGACCTCGTAGACGCTACGCAGCGCCGTAGCCCCACCCTCATAGAGATCAAATCGAGAATGACTCCGCGACCAGATTTCTTCAGGCATCTCGCCACCGTCGAGGAAGAACTGGGCATGCCGGTCGATCGCAGAATCGTCGTGTATCGAGGAACAGAAAACTTCACGGGTAAGAACGGGAGGTATGTTACGGCGGAGCGTTATTTGGGGCGGTAAATCAGCGGAGGAGTTCTGCCCGCCTGATCGGCGGAGACTCCCCCAGTCGCTTCGTGACACCCCTGCGGGGGCAGTATTGTCTACTCGTATGTCGGCTCGCCTTCGATTACGAACGACACCTCCGTTCGCTTCACGGCTCAGCCCGCCAGCGGAGGCGCAAACTCCGCAGATAGCAGACGGCGGGCGGCGTCTTGCGACAGCCGCCCGCCGGATTCCGCATGCGCACAAGCGCTGCGTTACATCACAGGTGCTCGCGCAGGCCCTTCAGTCGAGCGATGGTGAGCGGCTTGCCGACGATCTCCATCGACTCGAACAGCGGCGGGGAGACGCGACGGCCGGATATGGCCACGCGAACCGGGCCGAAGGCGAGACGCGGCTTGTACCCGCCATCCTCCACGAGTGCCTTGTTCAGGGTCTCGTGCAGGTTGTCGGTCTTCCAATCGGCCTCGTCCACGCCCTCAAGCGCGGCGACGGCGGCATCGAGCACGTCGGCGGCGGAGTCCTTGAGCTGCTTCCTGGCATCGTCCGCAGGCTCCAGGTACTCCTCGGTGGACAGCAGGGAGCCGACCATGCCGGCGACCTCGCCCAGCAGGCGCACGCGCGGCTGGATCAGCGGAGCGGAGGCGGTCAGGACGACCTTCTCGCGGTCGGTCAGCGCATCCCAATTGTCGGCCGAGACCACACCGTCGCGGTGCAGGTACGGCACGGAACGGTTGAGGAAGTCCTGCGGCTCAAGCATGCGGATGTGCTCGGCGTTGATGGAGATGGCCTTGTCGATGTCGAAGCGGGCCGGGTTGGCCTTCACGTCGCGCACGTCGAACTTGGCGATCATCTCGTCCATGGAGAACACGTCACGGTCGGGGGCGATGGACCAGCCGAGCAGAGCCAAGTAGTTGAGCAGACCCTCGCGGATGAAACCGTTGTCGCGGTGGTTGAACAGGTTGGACTCCGGGTCGCGCTTGGAGAGCTTCTTGTTGCCCTGGCCCATCACGTACGGCATGTGGCCGAACAGCGGCATCTGCTTGGCGATGCCGAGCTCCATCAGGTAGCGGTACAGCACGATCTGACGCGGGGTGGAGCTGAGCAGGTCCTCGCCGCGCAGCACGACGTTGACGTCCATCATCGCGTCGTCGACCGGGTTGGTGAGCGTGTACAGCGGATCGCCGTTCGGGCGCATGATGACATAGTCCGGCACGGAACCGGCCTTGAATTCGATGGTGCCGCGGATGAGGTCGTCGAAGGCGATGTCCTCGTCGGGCATGCGGATGCGCAGCGCGGGCTTGCGGCCCTCGGCGCGGAAGGCGGCCTTCTGCTCCTCGGTGAGGTCGCGGTCGTAACCGTCATAGCCGAATTCGGCCGGGCGGCCGGCGGCGAGGTTGCGCTCCTTGATCTCGTCCGGAGTGGAGAAGGACTCATAGGCGTAGCCGGCTTCGAGCAGCTTTGCGGCCACATCCTTGTAAATGTCGCTGCGCTCGGACTGGCGGTACGGGCCGTGGGGGCCGCCCACGTCGATGCCCTCGTCCCAGTCGATGCCCAGCCAGCGCAGGGATTCGAGAATCTGGTTGTAGCTTTCCTCGGAGTCGCGCACGGCGTCGGTGTCTTCGATGCGGAAGATCAGCTTGCCGCCGGTGGCGCGGGCTTCGGCCCAGTTGAACAACGCCGTACGGATCATGCCGACATGCGGCGTGCCGGTCGGCGATGGGCAGAAGCGCACGCGAACATGAGCCGGAAGTTCTGGTTTGGTGTCTTTTGAATGTTCAGCTTCAGTCATACGTTCCATTGTGCCGCGCCAACGGGACGTGAGCCGGTTCACTCACTTTTGGTCAATCGGTCTCACGGTCGCGCCGTCGATGGCAGAAAGAACGGCTGCTGGTATGGCGGTCGAAGCGCCGGCTTTGATGGCGGCTTCGACGGCGTTGCGCATGAAGGTTGCTGCGTCGTCCTGCCGATGGGTGACTGTCGGATTCCATGTACGGCGATGTATCGTCAATCCGGCAAGTGCACCTCGGTCAGGATATTTCGGCGCGCTCAGGCGGCGAGACCGGCGAACAGCGTCGCCCAATCCTGCGACTCGTCCTCGCGGGTCTCGCGCTGGTCCATGACCTTGTTCTGATCGTTGTTCATGATCGTTCCCTTGTATTGCTACTTATACAGCTCCAATTGCTTGTTTCGATTCCATCACCGCAACCGAAATTATCGTTGATACTCATATATCGCAACCACTGGCAAAACGCAAATCGTGTTAGCGCGCACAGCGAGTCGTCACACAATCCCTACACTCATGCATGTAAACGGTCACACGCGGCACTCCCCGTTGCCTTGTTTACACCCCTTTCATTCCGCCGCTCGCTCCCGACAGTCAATGCGGTGCGCCAACTCCTTCCATGCTGGTTCGCCTCGCAAGCCCGCCCCTCCTACTTGTCAGCGCGCTGGATCCTTCCAACCATTCCCGCCCGAGACGCACCGTTTCTGCTGATTGCGCATTGCCCACCTACCCCGTGTTCGTACATGCCGCGCCCATTCACACCGCTACCTTCACCCGGTTTCTTTGGGACTGCCCCATATCTTTGCTGCGCCGCAAGACCCACATACATGCCTACACTCCCGTCACTCCCCGAGTTACGTCCTTAAGTGCGCGCCGAAACGACAAGCGCGCGAACATAAGGACGCAAATGCCCCTGTTTGCGTCCCTATGTGCGCACGGTCATCGTTTCGGCGCGCACTTAGGGACGCAAACGAGCGGATTCGTGCTCGTACACTGGAGATTCCACGCTTGACGAGCTTCATATCATCGAATGGCATCCCCACCGCCATTCACTCATCATCGACAGTGCACTCGCAATATGTCGTAGCCAAGCCACAACATAATCAAGCGCCACCACACGAAAGAGTCCGCAACACCACTTTCTCGGTTTCAAGGGGTTGATCGCAGCCCTCGCAGACATCTATCTGCATTTCAAGGGGTTGCTTTTCGTCAATCCTCCCTATATTGATGGCGATATTCCGCCCCTCATACTTCGTATACTGGCAGACAGCAACCCCTCGAAACGTAGATAGATGTTTGGGCGAGACGAAATCACCCCCTCGAAACGCAGATGCCGCTTTCGCACCGAAGGATGAAGTTCCTGTTATCCGACCGAGTCGCGCGAAGCCCAAACACGTGCGAATATGAGGGAACAACCCATGAAACCGTTGCAACGCCACGACAATCTGGCTGGCACATCACATCCAGCCGGCCAAATCGGCGATGGTCAGCCCGCGATAGTCAACGATTGCCTCATCGCACAGCCCACTGTCGCTCATATCCACACGAGCATGACCGGTGACCGCGACCACCGTCGCGCCCGACGCCCGAGCCGCCGTCAACCCGGGCTTGGAATCCTCGAAAACCAGACACTGACCAGCACCCGACGCATCGGCCGGCAGCCCGACCATCGACGCCGCACGCCAATACGGCGCCGGATCGGGCTTCGGCGTCACATCGTCGTTGCCGCACACATAGCCGACGAACGCGCCCTTAGGCGCCTGCGCCATCACATTCTCGACGATCTCGCGCGGGGAGCCGGTCACCAGCACGGCCGGAACGTGCGCCGCCGCCAGACCGGACAGCACATCGCGAACGCCCTCAATCCACGGCAGACGCTCCTTTTCCATGCGCAGCACCTCATCGGACAGGTGCCGCACGATTGCATCGCCATCCCAATCGACCCCCGCACCGCGCAGCAGACGCACGGTCTCGGGGAAGGCCGCCCCCTGCAGCGCATCGGCGAGCGTGTCGCTCCATTCCCCGCCACAGGAGCGCACCAAGGTCTCCTGAGAGCGCACCCAATACGGATCGGAATCGATCAGCGTCCCGTCCAAGTCGAAGAACACGGCCTTCATCATCGGCATCCTCCTTGATTTCACAAGCCATTTCACGAGCCACTAGCATCGTAGCCCATGAACCCGGCGGGGAAACGGTCCGCCCCGAGAACAGCAGAAAACAGCAATGCCCCGGCAATCCGGCAAACACATGTCCACCGGCGGGAGACATGCCATGGCGGCCCGATGCCGCGCCGTCACACCGACTCCTGCGCGAAGCCGCCCGTCGAGACATACCACGATCCCCCGCATACCGCTATACTGGAGAACGTTCGCGCGGTTGGTGGCAGCAGCCGTGCCAGACATCAGAGAAGTAAACGCATTGCAAGGCGATATGTGTCGCGCTGCGATGCGACGGGTCTGATTCATGTCGCGCGGGCTCCTCACCTTCCCGCCCGGCGTGTGTCAGCCGGCAGGCGCACGATGTGCGCAGAAGGCAAGGAGACAGAAGATGAAGACAGTCAAGGGCTTCAGCAAGATCGTGGCGATGGTTGGGGCCGTCGCGCTCGGCCTGACGCTCAGCGCCTGCGGAAACACCAATTCCGCGAGCAACACCGATTCCAAGAACTCCGGCTCCACGCCGACCGTGTCGTTCATGCTCGACTGGACGCCGAACACGAACCACATCGGTCTGTACGTGGCTCAGAAGCTCGGCTATTACAAGGATGCCGACGTCAACGTAAAGATCCTGCCGACCGCCCAGGCCGGAGCTGAAACCAGCGTCGAGAACGGCGTGGCCAACGTGGGCTTCACCACGCTGAGCAACGTCGCCGCGTTCAACTCGCAGGGCGCTGACCTGAAGTTCGTGTTCGACCTGACGCAGAAGCCGGTCGCCCGTTGGTGCGCGCTGGCGTCCCGCACCGACATCAAGACACCCAAGGACCTTTCCGGCAAGACCTTCGTCAGCTTCGGCTCCGCCGAGCAGACCGCGGTCGTCCGCCAGATGATCAAGTACGCTGGCGGCACCGGCGACATCAAGACCGCGACGGCCGGCACCAACACCTTCGAGACGCTGACCAGCGGCAAGGGTGATTTCGGCGGCTTCTACGTGACCTGGGAAGGCGTGGAAAGCGAGCTGAACGGCCCGAAGCTCAACTGCTTCGTCGCCTCCGACTGGGGCGTGCCCGGCAACCCCGACCAGCTGGGATTCGCCGTCAAGGGCTCCTGGCTCAAGGACTCCGCCAACGCGGATGCGCTGAAGAAGTTCATCGCCGCCACCAAGAAGGGCTACGACTACGCGCTCGCCAACCCGGACAAGGCCGCCGACATCCTGGTCGAACAGGCCAAGGAGGCGCAGCTCGACTCCAAGCTGACCCGCACCTCGATGGAGGAGATCGCCAAGAACAACTACTGGACGACCGACGATCCGAAGTCGCTGCCCGGCACCACGAACTTCGATGACGCGCAGCCGTACCTGGAGTTCCAGTACAAGGCCGGCACCTACAAGGACCAGGACGGCAACGATCCCGCGTCCGCGCCGCAGGCCAAGGACCTCGCGACCAACGAGTACGTGGGCTGAGCCGGCCGCAGCCAGTCCGGCCGCAGCCAGTCCGGCCGCAGCCAATCTAGCTACAGTTCAGCGAATCCGCGAGCACAGGTTCGTCACAGCCGGCCGGGCCAACCTCCACTCCCCTTCGGTCCGTCACGAGACGGGACGGAGGGGAGTTTTCCGACTCTCGTAACGATTCCGGGGCTCTTCTCCCTCCTACCCGGCCCATCTCCCTCCGTCAGCCCGTCAACCCGTCAGCCCCCATCAATCCCATCCCTAAGGTTTCACATTGTCCGAAGATCACGCCATGCGCACACTGAAATCCCTGTTCGCACGCGCCGCGCCGCCGGCGGTCACGGTCGGCGGGCTGCTCATCGTATGGGAGATCGCCGTGGACGCGGGCCACATCTCCCAACGCGCGCTCGCCTCCCCCAGCCAGATCGCCGCATCGATCATCAAGACTTGGCCCGACCTGTGGGAGGCGACCGCCATCACCACATACGAGGCAATCACCGGCTTTCTCATCGCAGCGGTGGCCGGGGTGCTCATCGGCATCGGCCTGTACGTGTCCAAAACCCTGTATCGCGGTATCTATCCGCTGCTCGCCGCCGCGCAGACCATCCCGCTCATCACCATCGCCCCGCTGTTCATGATCTGGTTCGGGTTCGAGCCGCTCGGCAAAATCGTGATCGTCGCCGTATTCGGCGTGTTCCCCGTCGCCGTGCAGACGTGCCGCGGCATGCTCGCCGTACCGCAGTTCTACGAGGACGTGGCGCTCACCTGCGGCGCCACCCGCGCATGGGCGCTGTGGCATGTGAAGCTGCGCGTCGCCGCCCGCCAGGTGTTCGGCGGCCTGCGTATCAGCGCCGCCTATGTGTTCGGCACCGCGGTGACGGCGGAATATCTGGGCGCGATGAACGGCCTGGGCATCTGGCTGCAGGCCGCTTTCAACTCGTTCCGCACCCCGCTGATCTTCTCCGCAACGATCATGGTGGTCGCACTGACCGCACTGCTGCTGACCATCATCAGTCTCGCGGAACGCCTGCTCCTCGGCCCGGACGACACCATCGCGTTCAACGACGACGGCGAATAGAGCCGGCGCCGCACCACAGCAGCCATATACGGCCGCGCCGGCGTACGGCGGCAACAGTCCTTACGCCGGCCCCTCTCAGTTCGGCACAGGCGAGCCACCGCTGGACAAACCCTACTACGGGTGCTCGTTCGGCAAGGCGTTCCTCAGGTTCTGGAAGAAGTACGCCACATTCAGCGGGCGCGCCGCAAGCAGGTCGGCACGATTCCGAGCAGTCAGCGGTGAATCGCATATATTTCAGGTCTCCGCCCCGTCCCATCAGACGTCAGGCGGCAGCCGTCACAGCTCCACGGGTGGCTTGGACGGATCGTCGCTCACGTGCGCGAACTTGGCGGCGAGCGCCTCCTTGTTGCGGCGCTCGTCCTCCTCTTTCGCGAGCCGCTTCGCCTCGGCGGCATCCCACAGCACGTCGTCATGGTGACGTTTCCACTCACTCGCCGCGACCATAGTAAACAATTTCACCGTTTCGGCTAGGGCGGCCTCGTCGTCGTTAGTCAGCGATCGGGCGGTCATCAGCGACGACAGCTGCTCGGCCTTGAAGCACAGCCGCGGCACCGACAGGCGCTCGCACAGTTCGTTGACATAGAACATCACCGGCACCGCGCGCGACGGCTTGCGCAGATCGATCAGGCGCAGCAACCCGTCGGCCGCCACCGTCACCGCGGCGAATCGCTGCGCGATGGCTTCGACATCGGCACTGGGCGCAGCATTCGCAGGCGCGGCGGCACCGGCGGCGTCGGCACCACCGGCGGCACCATCGCCCACGCCGATGGCCTGTTCGATTGCCTCCAACGCTTCGGCGATGGCGTGCACGGTGTCATCATCCCAATCGACGCCCAACTGGCCGGCGCCTCTCATGATCAGCCTCGTGTCGCCGGTTTCGGAGTAGTCGCCCATCTCGTCATAAGCGTCATTCGCGGCGAGCAACGCATCGACGACTCGCTGCGGACGACCGGGAATCTCGTCCGCACCCTCATACACGAACTCCGCATCGGGGACCGTCACGTCGTCGCCGGTCATGACCCGCGCGGCCATGCGGGTCATCCGCACCTGCAGGTTCTCACCATATTTCGTGTCATTGTCCATCTGCTTGGCGTCGGTCAGCGGCCACAGTTCGATCAGTCCGGCGCCGACGGCCGCCGCATCGCGTACCGCGGGATTCATCGACACATGGGCGATCGCCGTCGCGTCAAGTTGGAATGCCATATCGCTCCTTCGCTTTCATTGTCCGCCGACGCGCGGAACCTTCCGCCGTGCCGGGTGCCGGCACCGCGGGCCACCGCGTCACAGCACCGCCGGCCACTCGCCGCCTGCCGTTACGCGGCGTCGTCACAAGTGACCGCTACGCGGCCGCCGTCAGTCCCGGCCCGCGCCGCATGCGCACCTTTTCGCGGGCGAGCCCGCAGCCGTCCTCTCTGTGTATTGTACGGCCGGCGCACGCCGCACTCACTCGACTTGCGCCGCAGGGTCGGCATATGTGATGGACATCACCTTGCCCGTATCGCTGTCGTAGGTGATCGAGGTGATCGACGCGAGCGCGGTCTTGCGTAGGAACATCCAATGCTCGGGGCGGCCGGTCTCCAGCAGGTGCCGGTAGCTCCAGATCGGCGACTCGTGGCTGACGACGATGATCTGCCGTCCGGCATACTCGCGGATCTTCTCGTTCGCGAACGCGCCCACGCGTTCGGCGATGTGCCGGTACGGCTCGCCCCAGCTCGGCTTCCACAGGTTGAGCACGAGCTTCCAGTTGCCGTCGCGCCACAGCGCGCCCTTGCCATGTCCGATGCGCTTGCCGCGGAACTCGTTGCCCGCTTCGATCACACGCGGGTCGGTGATGAGTTCCAGCGGCTCCTCCCCACGCCCGGCGCGTACCGGGTTGAGCGCGTCGAGAATGGCGCCGGCGGTTTCGCGGGTGCGTTCCAGCGGGGACGAATACACCGCGGCGACCGTGTTGAGCTTGGGGTCGGCTGCGATGTATGCGCCCGTCGCCTGCGCCATGCGCATGCCGCGGTCGGACAGGTGGAATCCGGGCAGCCGCTCGTACAACAGATGGTTGGGATTGTATACCTTGCCATGGCGGACGAAATGTATGGTGGTTGTCGGCATATGCGGCCTTCCTGCGGGACTCGTGATGTCTGTCTTTCATTGTCCCACATTCACCGGCCGTCCGGCGATGCCGCGTCCGCGGCGGCGTTTGCCCGACGAACATCGCCCCGGCACGGCCCAGCCCCACCCGATATCGTCCCGGCACCACCCGACTCCGGCTCGTCACCCCATCTGATACACCGATATATCACCGTCGTTTATGAACGTTATGAAAATTGATGCGTTCGTGATATCAACACCGCGTGTCGCGCCCCGACGCGCGATTAAAGTTGCCGTGACGCAAACATGCAAAGCATCCTTTGCGCGACCAACAGGACAACACATCAATACGATGAGGGCTCCGCCGGCAACGCCACGCCGACGGGGGACATCCAATCGGGAGCGGAAAGGAGATGCTGTCATGTCCAATAACGCCAATGTCGCGGCTGCAATCAAGGAAGTCGCCCATAAGGTATTCGGCGGATACGCGGAACTGCTGCGTATGCCGCACACCGCAAGGTTCTCCATCGGCTCGGTGATCGCCTGCATGCCGTTCCCCATGGTCGGCATGACCATCACCATCTCCGTGCAGCATTACTACGGCAACTACTCGCTGGCCGGCGTGCTCACCGCCATCCAGGCGATCGCGCTGGCGGTCTCCAGCCCGCTGCTCGGCAAGCTGGTCGACAAGTTCGGCCAGCGGCAGGTGTCGATTCCGACGATCCTGGTCTGGATCGTCGCCGCCATCGCCCTGACCACCAGCATCACCAACCGCGCCCCGGTATGGGTGCTGTACTGCCTGACGCCGTTCCTCGCCGCGATTCCGCCGTGGGGCGCGATGAGCCGCGCCCGCTGGACGACCATGCTCAAGGGAGACCGGGAGCGCACCGACCGCGCGCTCTCGCTGTCCGGTGTGTTCGATGAATGCATGTGGATCATCGGCAATCCGCTGGCTTCTACGCTGGCGGTGATTTCTGGCCTGCTGGCGTTCTCGTTCACCGGCGTGTGCGTCGTCATCGGCGCGCTGATGTTCCTGACCGAGCTGACGACCGAGCCGAAATCACAGACCCAGCTGGCCCGAGAGGCCGGTCTGACCCGCGAGGAGTACCGCAAGCGCGAGGCCGCCAAGGCGCAGAGGATGCGCGAGAGGGACGCCGCCGACCGCGCCCGCCGAGAGGCCGAGGCCCGCGGCGACGATGAGCAGGCCGTGCAGGCCGCCGTCGACCGAGCCATCGCCGATTCCCGCGCCGGCAAGAAGGAGTCGATCTGGGGGCCGGGCCTGATCGCCGTGTGCGTAACCTGGTTCAGTCTTGGCGCGTTCCAGTCGGCGTCGAACATCTCGATCATCGCGTTCGCCACCGAAGCGAACATGAAGCAATACACCGGTTTCGTGTTCGCATGCTTCTCGTTCAGCTCGCTATGCGGCGCACTGGTGTACGGCGCGAAGAACTGGACCATCCCGCTGTGGAAGCGCTTCTACTTCTGCCTCATCGTGGTGAATCTCGGCGTGGGCACATTCATGTTCGCCAAGCATCTGTGGGTGATCATGATCATCTACCTGCTGATCGGCGTCTGCCAAGCACCCACGTGGATCAACGGCAATCAGCTGATGCTGCATCTGGTGCCTCCCACGCGATTCACCGAAGGCGTGGCGTGGATGGGCGCGATGAACTCGATCGGCTCGTCAGCCGGCTCAGCCATCGCGGGTGTCTTCATCGATCACATGGGATCGCATGGAGGCTTCCTGATGGCGACCGTGCTGGCGATCACCTCGCTTGCCATCGCCTTCGTCGGCTTCCGGCAGATCAAATCCAGCACCGAAACCCCGACTCTGACCGAAGTCAGCGTGTGATACGCCGGATGCCGCTCCCAAAACTCGCAGATACAAGGCATTTTTGAAGGAAAACACACTCTATCTGCGAGTTTTGAGAGCGCATACCGCGCTACTTCGGCCAGCCCTCCGGCGTATGCGCGAGCGACCACAGGCCAAGCCGATGCGAGAAGCTGTTCTCCCACTTCGCTTCGAGCTCTTCCTGACTCAAACGGTTCTCGGACTTCCTCAAACGGTTCATCGCATTGGTATGCGTATCGTCAAGCAGCCACTTGCGGATCACGAAGTTCCAGATCATCACCACTACCGTGGCTACCAGCTTGCCGACATTCGTCCACAGCACGTACCGCGTGTGCATGGAATACATGGAATCATGCGGCATCCACGACGTGCTGGTCCACACGATCGCCTCGTTCATGAACCAGCCGATAAGCGCCGCCACGAAGAAAATCGCGATCTCCATCCAGCGCGCCATGTCCGGCCGGTGCTTGAACACGAATTTCATGCTCGCCAAGTAATTGAATATCAGCGAGACGAAGAACGAGATTGACGTGGCCAGCACGTTATGCATATGCGTCATCAGCAGAATGTTCATCAGTCCCCAGTCGATGATGAACGCGACCACACCGACAATACCGAACTTCATCAGCTGTTCAATCAATTTCCTCACATTGATTGTCTAATACATATCGCTGACTTCACACCGCGGTTTTCCTGAACCGCCACTGATTTCACACATGGCCGCACAGCCCGCGCCCGCCGCGGAACCGATTAGGATAGGGAACGAACCCAATCAAGGAGGAATCATGCCCGTTATCCACACTCACGTATCCGTCAAGACCACTCCCGAGCAGCGCGAGGCGCTGAAGGCCGCCTACGGCAAGGCGATCACGGCCGTCCCCGGCAAGTCCGAGGGCTGGCTGATGTGCCCATTCGAGGATGATATGCCGATCTACTTCGGCGGCAGCGACGATGCCCCGGCCGCATACGTCGAGGTCAATGTGTTCGGCCGTTCCGTGCCCGGTTCTGCGTGGGAGAAGCTGACCAGGTCGATCATGGCCGCGCTCAACAGCGAGCTCGGCATCCCCGAGGACCGCACCTACATCCGCTACACCGCCACCACCGACTGGGGCTGGAACGGCGGTAACTTCTGAGCTCAGGTGTGATGGTATCCGCCGCTATATTGTCGCGCATGGCGTCACTGTGTGCGACCACCGTCACGCTGCGAGCCCTCACACAGTGACGTAAATCGCAAAACCCTTATTTTGCAAGGGTTGCGGGGGTGCGTCACGGAGTGTGAGGACGCACACAGTGACGTAACCCTCACACAGTGACACCTTTTCTGCGGCACACAGGTTGCCGATATATAAATGAAAGAGCCCCTTGCGGCCAGTCGGCCCGTATGATCGGCCGACAATCCGAAAGGGGTTGTGATGATGCAGTCACGGTGTGCGGCCAGCGCGAGTGCGGCATGATTCCGCATGCCACGCCGCCGCACACTCTCACAGCACGCGTACCCCGGCACCCCGGCGGCACGCCTCTGCCGCAATCAGACGATCTTGGGCATCGGGGTGGTCAGGGACGTGGTGAGGTTCACGTGAACCAGCCCGGCGCCTGCGTGCACTTCGACCTTCTTCAGGGTGACCGTACGCTCGTCTTCCGGAGCGCGGTCATTGTCGGTCATCGTGGCCGGGGACTTGACGGCGACCAGCGCCAGATCGTCCAGCGACATGCCGGCGGCCTTGCACAGATCATCCGCAGCACCCAGGGAATCCAGGAAACCGTCCTTGAGCAGCACACGGCTGGCCGGCACGCCGTAGGCGTTCTCGGCCACCCACTTCACGTTCTCCAGCAGGGCCATGCCCTTGTGGCTGTCATGCTTGGACGGCATCGACGTGTTGGACAGCACATCGACGAATGCGTCGATCTGGTCGCTCAGGCCTTCGCCGCCGTCGCGATACAGGTTGCCGATGATGGGGTCGCGCAGCTCCAGACGGGCCGCGGTCTCGCGCAGTTCGGGAATCTGATCGTCCTCGCCGTCCCACAGGTTCACCAGCGGGAACGCCGGAATGTCGAGCTTCTCCAAGCGGTCCACGTGGAACGGGTAGCGCCACGCCAGCTCCGGGTCATCACGCCACGTCGAGGCGCGGGTCACGACGACCGCCGCGGACGGCCACTGCGCGCCATACTCGCGGCAGGCGATGTCGAGCCACTTCTGCGCTCCGGCGTCGGTGCCGTAACCGGCCTCGACGATGACCACATCGTGCAGGGCGCACGCCAGCTCCACGGAGACCAGCGTCGGGATGCCGATCGACACGTTGGCGAACGGGCCGCCATGCACATACACCGGCGAGCCGTTCACCGTCTCGGTGAGCGCCGGCTTGACCGCATCGGCGAGCATATCGGTGATACGCCACAGGTCGATGAAGTCGCCGAACTTGACTGGTTCGCCGTCCTTCGTGCCGGCGATCATCGCGGCCACGCGCTCGCCGATCTCATCCATCGAACGGGACAGCACGACGATCTGCATCAGCTCGGACGTCGGGGTGAGCACGACCTTCTCGGCGACGTTGTTCTTGCCCGCGTCCACGGTGATGGAACGCAGCGAGCGGGACGGCACTTCGGAGACGCGCGGCACGAGGATCGTGTCGATACGTCCCTCGTCCACAGCCTTCTCGGCGAAGGAGACGAGCAGGTTCTGCGCGGCGGCGATGGCGGCCATCTCACCGCACAGGCCCCAGTCGATGAGCTCGGGGTGGGTCAGCGAAGCCTTGCCGCCGCCCGAGGCACCGCCTTTGGAACCGGCGGCGGTGATGCCCATGCTCGGCTGGCGCAGCACGGCGGTCGCGTCGATGCCGCGAGCCCGCAGCGCATCGATCAGCGCGATCGTCGTCGTGGTCTTGCCCTCGCCGCGCGACGCCTTGAGCGGCGTATCGGCGGTGACGAGCACGACCTTGCCGTGCTTGCGCGGCGCGTCGGGATTGTCGTGCAGGTACTTCATAAACCCGAAGGCGTCGATCTTCTTGACCAGCCCGTACTGGCTGGTGAACTCCTCGATAGTAGTCATCAGTAGGTGAACCTTTCTGTAGATGTATGACGCTTGCTTACCGTCGAAGCGGCTGGCGGCCGAAAACGCTTGGCCGGGAGCCTCTCAGCGCATCAGTTGTCGGAGCGGTTGAAACCGTTCTTCATCTTCATGCTCACGGTGTAGAGCACGGTGTCGAGCAGCTGGTCGGTCTCGGTCTTGAGCTGGTCGGCCATGGTCTGGTTGGCGGCGGCGAGGATGTCGCGCACCTCGTCGTTACGGGTCGCGTCGATGATGTCCTCGGGATCCATCGGCTCGACGTCGCCGTCCGCGTTCGCCGCCTCCAACTCCGCGTCGGCCAAGGCGGCCGCGGCCTCGTCGGCACCGCCCAGACGCGCGACCTGCTCGTCGGTGGCGGCGATCAAACGGTGGCCCATCGCGCCGGTCTTCTCCTGATAGCGCTCGATGGCGTTGGAGGTCTCCGCGAACGCCGCGTCGCACAGCGCGGCGATGATGCGGTTCTCCCAGTAGAAGTTCTCGGAAGTCACGCGCGTGGTCGTGTCTTCCAGATACTTCGGCGTTTCGTTGACGTTCGGGTAGAACGGCACCAGCGTGTTGAACGGGTTGGAGCCGTAGGCGATCCACTGGATCGCGCGGTCCGACTGCGGACGGTACGGGCGAATCTGCATGACGGCCAGCTGGCTCTGGCGGTTGATGCCGATCGGGCGGTACATGTGGCGTGTGTGCTCGTCGCCGAGGTGGCCGTACGGGTCGAACGGCGTGCCCTGATAGTGCGAGCTGAGCACGTACTTTACGTCCTCGATCGTCACCTTGCGCTCGGGCTGACGGGCCCACGGGATGTCGTCACTGTCCGGGCGGTGGTCGGCCTCGGGGCCGTCCCACATCTCGTCGTACGGGTTGAGGAACCGCTGCATGACCCATGCGCGCGGCGTGTTGTACACGTGATCAGAGTCGGAGTGCGAGCCGAAGGCATCACGCGGGTTGAACGGCGACGTCGATTCGACGGCCAGATCAAGGTGATTGCGCTCGATGAATTCGACCAGATCCTCGGAGCACATGTGGTTCTCCTGCTCACCGAGGGCGTCATCGAGGTCGAATTCGTCGATGCCGAGCTGGTTCGGCATCGTCACATACGCTTCGTCGGGCACGCGCTTGGCGATCCAGTGATGGCCACCGACGGTTTCCATCCACCAAATCTCGTCGGCGTCCGAGAACGCGACACCGTTCATCTCATAGGTGCCGTATTCCTTAAGAAGGTCGCCAAGCCGCTGCACGCCCTCACGCGCGGTGGTGACGTACGGCAGCACGATGGTCAGGAAGTCCTCCTCGCCGATGCCGCCGGGCACGGCCGGCTCGTAATCCGAGTCACCTTCCCGCCCGCGTGCCGCCCGGTATTCCACAAACGGGTCGGCGCCGAGCACGCGCTCGTTGGTGGTCAGCGTTTCGGTGGCGCTCATGGCCACGTTCGCCTCGTTGACGCCGGCCTCGCCCCAGATGCCTTCCTTCAGGTCGGCGTTCGGCACTGCGGTGTACTGCAGCGGATCGTCGGGCAGGTCAATGGTCAGGTGGCTGATGACGCTGCGGTATTCGCGCGGCTGTTCATCGGGCTTGACGACGACGAACCGCTTCGGGTTGAATTCGCCGTTGGCGGAATCCTCGTTGCGGGCGATGATGGTCGAACCGTCATAGCTGGCGTCCTTGCCGACCAGAATCGTGGTGCATGCCATAGTATTCGGTACTGTCCTTTCTTGCTGTGCACACGCTGTCGCGCGCACGTTGCGGCGCGCATCTGCGGCGCGCCTCCTGTCACATGAGTGTATGACTCCGTACGGGAGTATACGGCATCAGCCCTCAGGCTTTTCCGGTGATGAACATCACACCCTGATCGGTGACGTGGTCGACGTCACGCAGCGCGTGGAACAGCTCGTTGAGCCAGAATCCTTGGTTCAGACCCGGCAACGGCTTCGCGGTGCCCCACACGTGCAGCGAATAGTCGTGGTCCTTGTCGGGCGGCTGGGGCCCGTTGTAGCGCATCGTCACCTGCGGATTCGTGCTGCCGACCAGCTTGCTCGCGGCCGACGTGCGGCCCTGCACGGTCTCGGGAATCATGGAGGGCAGCTGCCGGGAGAAGTCCGGCGGAATCTGCAGTGCATGGGAATCGTTGAAGTCGTACATCAGCGCGTCGATGGGCAGATTGGCGACCGTCCAGTGAATCCATTCGAATCCGCAGACCGGGATGGAGTCGGGGTCGGTGAACGCCCAGTGCAGGTACCGGGCGGCGGGATCGATCTCGTCGATATAGAACGGGAAGGAGATGACGGGCACGCCGTCGGTGCGGTATTCGGGCGCGGCGGCTTTGGCGAAGTCGTCGGGCATCACCGTGAAGTCAGCGGAAATCTTCATGTCTCCAGTATCGCGCATGAGCGTGACGTGCGGCACCCGGCTGCAGGCCACACCGCGCGCGACGGCAGACCGGCCGCAACAAGCCACCGTCCCCCGCCGGGGTTTATCCGACGGGGGACGGTGGAGAAAAGAGAGTCAGTCAGGCCGACCGGTCACGACTGGCCGGTCTGACTGGGGATCAGGCGGAGCGCTTGCGGCGAATCATCACCACGCTCACTCCGACGGCGAGCAGCATCAGGCCCAGGCCGGCGAGCGCGCCGACGGCGGCGCCGGTCTTCGCGACACCGTCGCCCTTGCCATCGCCGTCGTTCTTGCCGGTTTCGGCGGCCTTGACCGTGACGCTGTAGGTCACATCGATGACCGTGCCGTCGGCCATCGTGTACTGCACGACGAAGCTGTCGTCACCGGTCTTGTCGCCGGCCGCATACACGAGCGTGCCGTCGGCGATTTCGGCCTTGCCGAGCTTGCCTTGCTTGATGATGGAGCGGCTCTTCCAGCCCGCCACGTCCTTCGGCTCGGTGACCGTACCGGTCTTGCCGGCGGTCACGTCGCCGGTATCGGCCTTGACGGACTTGTGGTCGGGCGTCGGCTTGGTCTCATCCGCGACGGTGATCTCGACGCTGCCGGACTTGTCCGTGCCGTCGGCCGAGGTGGCCGTGATGACGACCTTGCCGGCCTTCTTCGCGGTGATGACGCCGTTGGCGTCGACCGTCGCGATGGATTCGTCGCTCGACTTCCACGTCACCTTCTTGTTGGTGGCGTTGCCGGGCTTGACGGTCGCGGTGGCCTGGAGTGTCTTGCCGACGGAGACGGTGGTGCCGGCCTCGACGGTGACCTCCACGCTGGTGACGGGGACGGTCTCGACGGGCTTGGCCGTCACGGTGATGTGGAGCGTGCCGGACACGCCACCGGCCGTGGCGGTGATGGTCACCGTGCCGGCCTTCTTGGCGGTCACGACGCCGTCCTTGTCGACCGTGGCGACGGACTCGTCGCTCGACTTCCACGTGACCGTCTTGTCGGTCGCGTCAGCCGGGGCGACGGTCGCCGTCAGGGTCGTGGAGGCGCCTTCGACGAGCTCCTGCTTGCCTGTCACGGTCACGGACTGGACCGGGATGACGGTCGGGGCCTTGTCGCTCACCGTGATCTTCAGCGTGCCGGACACGCCACCGGCCGTGGCGGTGATCGTCACTTCGCCGGCCTTCTTCGCGACGACCTTGCCGTTGGCGTCAACCGTCGCCACAGTGGCGTCGGAGGACTTCCACGTGACCGTCTTGTCGGTCGCATTGGCCGGGGCGACGGTCGCCGTCAGGGTCTGCTCTCCATCGACGGTCATCGCGGCGTCGCCGGCAACGGTGACGCTGGTGACGGGCACGGTCGCGGCGGAGACGGTGATCTCGATGGAACCGAACTTCGTCTTGTCGCCGTTCGACGTGGCGGTGATGGTCACCTTGCCGGCCTTCTTCGTGGTCACCACGCCGTTGGCGTTGACCGTAGCTACGGCGGCGTCGGAGGTCGACCAGGTGACGGACTTGTCGGTCGCATTGGCCGGGGCGACGGTCGCCGTCAGAGTGACGGTGTCGCCTGCGGTGGCGGTGTTGGCGCCGGTCACGGTCACGCCGGTGACGGGCACGTTGGCGCTCGCCTTCTTCGTGATCGTGTACGTGGTGCCTGCGGTGGTATCGAACACGAGCAGCGAGGCGCCGTCCGCGTTGGTCACGACCTTGGCGTTCACGGCGGTGTCACCGTTCTTGACCTCGTAGTTCTGGGCGCCGCCGGCGGTGATCTTGACGGCCGCCTGCTTGCCCTTGTTGGAGGTCAGCTTGACTTCGGTGGCCTTGCCGTTCTTCCAGGTCGTGCCGACGGTGAAGTTGCCGCGGGCCACGAGGCCGCTCACCGAGCCGTCCGCCCAGGCGTCGGGCAGGGCGGGCAGGATGTTCGTGTAGTTCACGTACTTCTTGCCGTCGGTGTCGGTGAAGGTGGAGTTGGACTGCAGCAGCATTTCGTCGACACCGGAGGTGTTGCCGAAGTTGCCGTCAATCTGGAACGGCGCATGGTAATCGAACAGGTTTGCATACATCGCGTTCTTGAGCTGCAGCTCGACCAGCTTGTACGTGGTGTTGCCGTCGCCGGTGCGAGCCCACGAATTGATGCGCTGGCCAATGGCCCAGCCGGTGTTGGACTGCAGCACGTTGCCCTTGAAGCAGCGGTACCTCAGCGAGGTCTTGGCCGCATCCATGTACTCGGAGTTGTCGATGGTGATCAAATCACCGGGGAACAGTCCGAGCAGGTGGGACATGTGACGGTGCTGGTTGTCCGCCTGGTAGCCGCTGATGGCGGATCCATCCTTCTTCTTGCCGAGCGCACCTTCGAAGTACCATTCCTTGATCTGGCCGGAGTTGCCGACCTCGATCGGCTTGAGCAGGCTCTTGGCGCAGCTCCAGGAACGGTTGGCGTTCGCATCGGTGAAGTTGCCGTTGTCGCCCTTGGCCCAGTTGTCGGCCGAGCAGTCGGTGGTATTGCCGACCAGACCGTCCGGATCTCCCTTGGCCTTGGCCGCCTCGATGGCGTCGTTGAGCATCTGCCACACGAGCGAGCTCTCGTACGTGTTGCCGTCGGTGCCCAGCGGGCCCTGTTCGGGCGAGTACGCGACGCCGGTAGTCAGGCGGTCACCGGAGCTGGAGCCAGCCTTGTGCAGCATGTAGTTGACGTAGAAGTGCGATTCCTCCTTGAGCAGCGCGTACACGCGATTAAGCAGGGCAGGGTCGCCGGAGTACTCGTACGCCTCGTACACGTTCTGCAGGATCCACGGCACGGCGGCCGGGCTCCAACCCCACGAGAACGATTGACCGGGTGCAGTCCAGCCGTAAGCGGTGTTCTCGGTGTGGGCCATGTAGCCCTCGCCCTCGCCGATCGGCGTGGTCTCGGGGTTCGTCGTCTCCGCGCCCGCGTAGACCTTGGCGGTCACACGGCCGGGCTTGACCAGACCCTCCACATACTCGATGAGCGGCTCGGCGAGCTCTCCCATGTTGGCCGAATAGGTCGGCCAGTAGTTCATCTGGAGGTTCACGTTCATGTGGAAGTCGGAGCCCCAAGGCGTGTTGCCGTGGGCGTTGTCGCCCGCGGTGACCGACCAGATGCCCTGCAGGTTGCTGGGCAGCTGACTGTTCTCACGGGAGGAGCCGATGGTCAGGTAGCGGCCGTACTTGTACACCAGCGTCTCCAGCTCGCGCTTCTGCGCGGTGGTTGCGGAGCCCCTCTGGTACGCCTTGAGCAGCGCGTCGGTGGCGACGGCGCCGTCGGAGCTGTGGCCGGACTGGCCCAAATCGATCTTCACGCGGTCGTAGATGGCGGAATGATCGTCGATGTGCGCTTTCTTGACGGCGGTGTAGCCCTTGTTGGCGGCGTCCTGCACGACCTTGGCGACGCGGGTGTTCACCTCGGCGGCGGTTTCGCCGGTGCGGTAGGACGGATACTTCTGCTTGTAGTCCGTCGCGGCGGCGATGTACAGCGTGACCGCCTTCGCGTCGGAGACCTTCAGCGAAGCGCCGTCGGCGCCTTCGGAGAGCGTGCCCTCACCGTTGTCGAGGACGACCTTGATCTGCGAGTTGTACAGCAGGCCGTTGTTGCCGAGAGCGCCCTTGACGGTGAGCGTGTCACCCTTGACCGTCGTGGTTTCGCCGGTCTTGGAGTAGTTCGTGTTGGTCGGCATGCTGACGTTGAAGTTCAGCTTGCCGGCTTTGCTGGCCGTGAGGCGGGCGACCATGACATTGTCGGGGTTCGACGCGAAGTATTCGCGTGTGTAGGTGACGCCGTCATGCTTGAACGTGACGTCGGCCTTGCCCTTGCTCAGGTTCAGGTCGCGGCGGTATTCGGTGACGGTCGTGTCGTTGAACCCGTAGTCGAGGTAGATGTCGCCCCAGTTCAGGTAGTTGCCCTGCTCGGCCGCGTTCTCGCCGCCGGTCAGGTTGCCGGGATTGACCGTCTCGGCGCCGTTCGCGAGCTGCTTGTTGAGCGCGCGCAGCGTGGCGCCGTTCTGACCCTTGGTCTCGTTGTTGCCGCCGTTGTAGCGGGTCGAGGATCCGGGGCCGCCGGTCCACAGCGTCTCCTCGTTGAAGGTGACGCGTTCACGGCTGACCTCGCCCCAGACGGTGCCGCCGATCTTGCCGTTGCCGAACGGCAAGGTGGTCTGCTGCCAACGGTTGTTGTCGGGGTTGCCGTAATTGCCGCCGGCGGTGGCGGTGGCGTCAGTCTGCGACGCGGGCTGCTTGTACCACAGCCAGTCGTCTTTGCTGGTGTCGCCGTCTCCACCGTCCTCGACACTGGCGATGACATAGGCGTTGAACGAAGCGGCGATTTCGGGGTCCTTGTTGTACTTCACGGTAATAGGGTATACGCCGATGCTGGCACTATCGAAAGCGCTGGTGTCGATGGTGTAGTTATCCTCACCGTTGCCTTCGGTCAGCGTCTTGACCGTGCCGTCGGCCGTGCTGGTGGCCTTGACCACGAGTCCGGCCTTGTTGAACGCCTCGCCCTTCTGGTACTTGACCTTGGTCGGGCCTTCGATGCTCAGCGTGTATGCCTTCGGCTTCTTGGTGACGGACAAGGTCGGCTGCATGGCCTCGGTGGCGCCGGTCAGCGATGTGACTTCCTTGCTGCCGAAACGCATGTCGGACTTGTTGAGCTCGCCCAGGGCCAGCGTGATCTTCTTCTCGGTGGCGTCGGTGCCGAACTTGGCGAACTCTGCCTTGATGACGTCGGACACGTCGAGCAGAACCTTCTTGGCGTTGCCCGATTCGACGGTCATGCCATCGGAATACTTCTTAGATCCATAAGCGAACGCATGGGACGTCGCGGTCTTCGTGGTATCGGTCACCTCGAAGTCCGGGCGGTTCGCCCACGTGGCATTGTTGGTGTCGCAGGGAGCGGTGCCGGTGCACCGCGACGTGTCAACAGCGACCACCTTGACCTTATCGGTGGCCGTGGCGGTCTTGTCTGCACCGGCGTAGCCCAGATACGTCAAGGTGAGGATGGAGTGCTCGGGCGCCGCGGTGTAATCGGACAGGTCGAACGTCATCAGACCCATCTTGGCGTCTGTGACATCGTGGACGTCGGTGGACTTGAACTTCTCACCGAAGTCGCCGTAATCGCCTTCCGGCTGCAGCGCGCCGACATAGGCCGCAGTGTTCTTCTTCTCGTTCTTCTCGCTGGCCCATGCCTGCAACGTGGTGTCGGCGGAGGGCTTGAGATCGTCCTTGGTGGACACGGAAACGGTCAGCTTCGGAGCCATGTCTGCGGTCGCGCCGTTCAGGGACGTCGTGCCTTCGGAACTGGCGAAACGAACCTCGGTCTTCTTGGTCTCGCCCACGGCCAGGGTGATGACCTTCTTGCCTTCGGCGAACTGCTGGCGCACGATTTCGGTCACATCTACGGTGACCTTCTTGGTATTGGCGGGAACCACGGTGATGGCGTCGCCCGCGTAAACCGTCGTACCGTACTTGAACGGCTTGGACTCGGCGACGAGTGAGGAGTCGTCGATGCTGAACTTCGGCTTGGTCGCGCCGGTCGCGACATTCGCGCCGCAGTCTGTGGCGTTATTGGTGCACACGGTGGTGTCGACGGGGGTCACCTTGATGGTGTCGGTGTCGGTGGCCGTCGGGTTGCCGCGGTAGCCGAGGTACGTCATCTCGAACGTTGCGGAATCGGGGGCATGGTCGTAGGCGCTCAGGTCGAACGTCAGCAGGCCGGTCTTCAGATCGGTGGTGTCCGCGGCATCCGCGGACTCGAACTTCTCGCCGAACACGCCTTGCGAGGGCCCTTGCAGTGCGCCGATGTACGGCTTGGACGCCATTGAGGAATTCTTCTCGCTCGTCCACGTCTGCAACGTGGTATCGGCGGAGGGGGTGATGGTTGCTGTGGTGGAGGACGAGGCGTCGGACGCTGCCGCTCTCGTCGTGCCGACCGCGACGGCCGACGCAGGTAGTCCGGCCAGCAGCATGCCGACCGTCGCGCAGGACGCCACCAGTGGCATCAGACGCGATGACATCGCTCTATGTTTCATATTTGGTTCTTTCTCCTATAGGGCAGCCAGCAACTTTGCCGGTTCATGTTAGTATATACATTGTTTACTAAAAGAATCAAGTCCGTCGGCGACTTGTGTCTTCAATTGGAATCACAGCTCTCAGAAAGTCCCTGGATACCGCCGTTCCCAGAATTACGTAACATTCTTGGCATTATTATCACAGGGTGCAGGGCCGCCGGCAAGACCGCCCCCAGCCTCGCTACGCTCGGCAGCTCCTGACAGCGGGAGCACACCATCCGCGCCATCGGCCGGCCAAGTCGTCAGCGCAGCCGGTCGCGTACCACACCAGCGCAAAATCACATCAAAATCGCATTGTGTGGCCAGCCAGTCTGCCTCACAATGAAATGTGAACCCTCACATCACGTGGTGTGGCACAACATGCACCGCAAAATCGCCATTTTTCAACGGCCCGAAACGACTCCTCCGATGCCCGCGTACCACACCAGCCCAAAAACCATCGAAAAACGCATTGTGTGGCAGACCGAGAGAGTGATACGCGCCGGACGTCCCTCTGCTCTCGTCACAATCATGTTCTATGGAAGCACACCGGCCATCTGCCGCACCAGCGCATCCGCTCTCAACAATCCTTCTACCGTTTGCGTCGCTATGTGCGCGCCGGAACGACGACCGTGCGCACATAGGGACGCGAACCACAGTCCCCGAACCCGTCGCACACCATATATAGGAAATTCTCCGCCCATCACTCGCCTACATAGCAAACAGCCCGGCGAGCCCACGCACGGCGCACTGCCATGCGTAAGTTCACCGGGCTGTCAGCCTCATCAATCCAGCGAGCGCAACGGGCGCTCCATCAATCGGTGAGTGTGAATTGGCTGTTGTAGAGGTCGGCGTAAAACCCTCCCGCCGCGAGCAGTTCCTCGTGGGTACCGCGCTCGATCACGTCGCCGTGGTTCATGACGAGAATCATGTCGGCGTCGCGGATGGTGGAGAGGCGGTGCGCGATGACGAAGCTCGTGCGCCCCACGGTCAACGCATCCATGGCCTTTTGGATGAGTTCTTCGGTGCGGGTGTCGACGGAGGAGGTGGCTTCGTCAAGGATGAGGATCGGAGCGTCCTGCACCATGGCGCGGGCGATGGTGAGCAACTGGCGCTGTCCTTGGGAGAGCGAGGTGTTGTCGTCGAGCACGGTGTCGTAGCCCTGCGGCAGAGAGCGCACGAAGTGGTCGAGTCCGACGGCCTTGCATGCGGAGACGATCTGCTCGTCGGTGACGCCGGGCTTGGAGTAGGCGATGTTTTCGCGCACGGTGCCACGGAACACCCATGTATCCTGCAGGACCATGGAGAACTGGTCGTGTACGTTCCAGCGCGGCACGGAAGTGGTGTCGATGCCGTCGATGGAGATGGAGCCGCCGGAGATCTCGTAGAAGCGCATCAGCAGGTTGACCATGGTGGTTTTGCCGGCGCCGGTCGGACCGACGATGGCGACTTTCTGGCCGGCGGAGACGCTTGCCGAGAAGTCGTGGATGATCGGCTTGTCGGGCTCATAGCCGAATCGCACGTGACTGAATTCGACGTCGCCGCACACGGTCCGGGGGTTGCCGGCCGCATCGTAGCCGAGCAGCTGCGAACGCTGCGAAGCCGTCATACCGGCGGTGGCATTCGCGCGAGTGCCGCGATGCGCCAGCTTGCCGCTGTCCGTCCGTGCCGTGCTCACAGCGGCATCAGCCACGCCGAGTTCGGCCTTGGTCGGTTCTGCATCCATCTCCGGCTCTTCGAGGAAGCCGAACACGCGCTCGGCGGCGGCCGCGCATCGCTGCAGGTTCTGGAACGCCTGCGCGAACTGGCTCAACGGCTGGGTGAACAGGCGGATGTACATCATGAACGCGACGATCACGCCGAATTCGATCTGCTCGTCCATAGCGAGCGCTGCACCGACCACGCACACGATCACGTAGCCGAAGTTGCCGACGAAGTTCATCAGCGGCATCATCAGGCCTGACAGGAACTGCGATTTCCAGCCGGATTCGTACAGGTCGGCGTTATACTTCTCGAAGCGGCGGATTGAGTCGGCCTCGCCGTTGTACGCCTTGACGATGAGGTGACCGGCGTACATCTCCTCGATGTGGCCGTTGACGTCGCCGAGCGCCATCTGCTGGCGGGCGAAGTATTTCTGCGAGGATTTCATGATGACCATCATGATGATGAGTCCCAGTATGCTCGCGCCGATCGCGCACAGGGTCATGATGACGTTGTTGTAGAACATCATGACGAGCGCGCCAACGAACAGCGTCGCCGAGGTGATGAGCGAGCCGAGGGACTGGCCGAGCGTCTGGCCGATGGCGTCGACGTCGTTGGTGATGCGGGAGAGTACGTCGCCGTAGCTGACCTTGTCGAAGTATTTGAGCGGCAGCTTGTTGATTTTGACCGAGATCGATTCGCGCAGGCGCTGGGCGGTGCGCTGGGTGACGTTCGCCATCATCCAGCTTTGCACGTAGCTGAGCACCGCGTAGCCGACGTACAGTGCGACGAGCAGCCAGGCGATGCGGCCGACGGCGTTGAAATCGACCGAGTTCATTACCGGCTTGCCGTTCACGACGGCCGGCAGTCCCTTGACGATCTCGTTGGTCATGTCCTTGAGCTTGTCCGGTCCGATGATCTGGCATATCGTGCCGGCCGCGCCCAGCACGAGCGCAATGATGATGACGGGCAGGTAGTTGCGGCAGTAGTGGACGAGCTTGCCCATCACGTTGCCGAAATTGGCAGGCTTTTCGACCGTGCGGCCGCCGCCCATTGGTCCTCTTGGTCCTGGCATTTGTTACTCCTTAAAAGTCCGTATTGATCTCACGCGGTCAGTTCCGACTGACTGAGCTGGGATTCGGCGATCTGACGGTAGACATCGCAGGTGTCGAGCAGTTCCTGATGGGTGCCTTGGCCGACGACCTTGCCGTCATCGAGCACGATGATGCGGTCGGCGTTCATGATCGTGCCGATGCGCTGGGCGACGATGAGCTTGGTGGATCCCTTGGCTTCTTTGGCGAGTGCGTCGCGAACTTCGCGGTCGGTCTTGAAGTCGAGCGCGGAGAACGAGTCGTCGAAGATCAGGATTTCGGGGTGGCGGTAGACGGCGCGCGCGATTGACAGGCGCTGCTTCTGGCCGCCGGAGATGTTGGACCCGCCTTGTGCGATCGGGGCGGTGTATGTGCCGTCCATGCGCTCGACGAACTCGGTGGCCTGAGCGACGCCGGCCGCCGCCTTGACCCGGTTCATCTGTTCAGCCGGCATTGCGGCGCCTTCCGCTCTCTTGCCCGCGGCGATGAGTTCGGCTTCGCGTTTGCGGCCGGCCGGAGTGGAGGTGTCGGCCATTTCGACGTCCGCGGAGCTTGCCCCGTTCACGTCGTCGCCGTAGCTCACGTTGGATGCGACCGTGCCCTTGAACAGCACGGACTGCTGCGGCACGTATCCGATCTTGTCACGAAGGGCTTTCAGATCGTATTCGCGCACGTCCACACCGTCGACGAGCACCTGCCCGGCCGACACGTCGTAGAAGCGCGGCACGAGGTTGATGAGGCTGGACTTGCCGGAGCCGGTGGAGCCGATGAACGCGACGGTCTGGCCCTTTTCGGCGGTGAAGTCGATGCCTTCGAGCGTCGCCTCGCGTGAGCCGGGGTAGGTGAAGCTCACATTGCGGAACTCGACGGTGCCGGTTTTCCCGCCGCCCAGACGCGCCACGTCGGCGGCGGTCTTGGTGCCGGTTTTGACGATCGGATCGGTATCGAGCACTTCGAGCACGCGCTGCGCGGACACGTCGGCGCGCGGCCAGAGCACGAATACCATGCTCATCAGCAGGAAGCTCATGATGACCTGCACGGAGTAGTTGGAGAAGACGACCATGTTGGAGAACACGTTGAGCTTGTCCGTCAGGCCGGCGGCGTCGATCAGATAGGCGCCGATCCAGTAGACGGCGAGCATCAGGCCGTTCAGGACGGTGTTCATCAGCGGCATCATGAACGCCATGACGCGGTTGGTGAACAGCTGCGTGTCGGTGAGGTCCTTGTTGGCCTTGGTGAACTTGGCCTCCTGGTAGTCCTCGGCGTTGTAGGCGCGCACGACGCGCAGGCCGGTGAGGTTTTCGCGGGCCACGAGGTTGATGTTGTCGGTGAGCTTCTGCATGGCCTTGAACTTGGGCATGACCATGGCCATCATGATGACGACGGCGACGAGCAGGATGACGACGGCGATGCCGGTGGCGAGAGTCCATTCGAAACCTTCGCCGGCGATCTTGCATATGGCCCATACGGCCATGATCGGCGACTTGACGATGAGCTGCAGGCCGATGGTGATGAACATCTGGATCTGCGTGATGTCGTTGGTGGAGCGGGTGATGAGGCTCGCGGTGGAGAATTTGCTCATTTCGGCGGGGCCATAGGATTCGACCTTGCGGAATTCGAGCGAGCGCAGGCGCTGGGTGAATGACGAGCCGACGCGTGCGGAGATGTAGCCGGTGACGATGGCACAGGCGACGGAGCCGAGGGAGATGAGCAGCATCTTGCCGCCGGCGATCCAGATGTCGCTCATCGCGCTGCCCGGCGTCTCGACGAGCGTGGTGATGTCTGACATGTAATCGGGCAGTTTGAGGTCGAAGAAGACCTGCCCGACGATGGTCACCAGGGCGATGAGCATCTGACCGATCTCCGCTTTGGAGAGGTATTTCAGGATGCGAAGCATTGGCTTTCCCCTTGTGTTTTGTTGGTGATTGGTTACGTTATTTGCCGCGGCATCGATATCCGATGCCCGAATTAGTTTCTGTTGTTAGATTACTTACAGTGTAAGATATTACGCACTATTCTGTGTATTCGCTGTGAATGGCGCGCTTTGCGCTGGCTGCGCACGAGAGACACGGCACGTCCGCCCCCACGTCATCCGCAGCCGGCGGAAGAAGCTACTCCTCGCCGGCCTTCGCGCGCTCGGTCCGCATATGATCGGCGACACGCCTGTCACGCTCGGCGAACGCGGCCCGCACCTCATCGGGGGTCGGGCGCGGAGCGCCGGGATGGCAGATGGCCATGTATGTCGAGAACTCCGACAGCAGATCAACGAACTCGCGCGTGCGCCGCTCCCCCATCTGCGAGAAGATCCAACAGATTGCCGAACGCATCTCCTCCAAGTCGCACTTGGACCGCTCTCGCCCGGCATCCGTAAGGTTCACGCGGATGATGCGGCGGTCGTCCGGGTCGATGTCTCGGGTGATCAACCCTTTTTTCTCCAGAGCGGCAAGCACTGTGGAGATGCGGCCGGAGCTGGCCTTCAGCGAACTGGCGAGCTGCGACGGCGTCATGGTGCCGCGCAGTGCGAGCTCGTGCAGAATGAATGGCTCGCCATGCGCGCCGCGCGCGAACTCCTTCTGCATCTTGGAACGGTTGCCCCACACGCTGGCGTACAGTTCGCTGAGCGCCTCCCGCTCAAAACCCATCTCGCGCCGCCTTCCGATTCGATCATTGCCGCACTACCGCGCTCCGCGGAGTACCGCCAATACATTCCAGCGGCATATACATCGTGCGAACATCTGTAATATTAGCTCACACCGTAAACAATTTACAGTATGTGATTATATGTCCGCGCCTTACTCCCCTGCTACTAAACTTGATCTGTACGCATTTTTTCCGTACAACCATTCTATGGCGACACTAACGAAGCAAACGGTATCGAAACAGAAAACGTCCCGGCTTGACATTCGACTGACGGATGCGCAATGGCAGCTCATCGAGCGTGCCGCCGAGCTGACCGGCAGCACGCTCACGCAATGGACCACTCGCCATCTCCTGGAATCAGCCCGTAAGGATATAGAAGAAGCGACCGTCCTGCATCTGGAATCACAGGCATTCGAAGATTTCATACAGGCATTGGATCAGCCGGTTCCGCCAGCAGCCGAAAAACTCACGGAAAGGGATCCGCAGTGGGCATGATCCATCATTTCCAACGTCCGCGCAAGCTCGGCCCGGAAGAGAGAATGGGGAAGTTCTCTTGTGGAGTACCGTTCATCGACAAATGGGCCGCACAACGCGCACCGTCATCGGCCCAGCATGGGACGGCCGTCGCGTACGTGTCATTCACTGCGTCAGGTGAACCGGCGGGATTCTACACGCTGAGTGCATATTCGGCACTGCGAGCACGATCCGTCAGCGGCGCACTAGGGTCACGTGCGCTCATTGTGGAACCTTACGACGATAAAGCACGCGCGTTCTATGCGCATTTCGGTTTTCAACCGATTCCCGGAACCACCAGCATGTATCTCAGGCTCGTTTGACGACGAGCCTGTTCCATATTTATGACGGTGACTCATAGCGTTAATTCACGGCAGCAAAGACAGCTCCTCAGGGGTGAGCGTGAGATTGACTGCGGCGAACGAGTCCCGGACCTCATGCGGGTTGCGGGCACTGGGAATGGTGAACAGACGGTCATATCTGGTCAGCTCCCACGCGAGCACCACACGCTGGTACGAGACGCCGCGGGCCGCTGCGACCGTGCGGAACGGATCATACGCATGACTGTCGAATGCGTCTAGGAACCCGCCGAGCGGCGACCAGCACACAAAATCAAGACCGAGATCGGCGCAGTGACCCATCGTATGCTCGGGGTCGGGATGCGATGGCGAGAACTGGTTCTGCACCGCAATCAGACGGTCGCCGAGAATCCCACGGGCGGTGTCAATCTGCGCATTGTCCACGCGCGAGATGCCGGCGAACCGAATCACGCCCTCATCCAGCAAGGTTTTCAGCGCGCCGACCGTATCCTCATACGGAACCGCGGGGTCAGGGCCATGCGAATACAACAAATCGAGCGCGTCGACGCCGAGGCGGAGAGCGGACTCCTTCGCGTCACGAATCATCGTCTCCGGGCGCGAGTCGGCCATCCACCCGTACCGGCTGCCGGCCGCCTGCAGGTGCTGTCGCTCGGATGCGGATGCGCTCGCGCCGCCTCCTGGGGATTGCTGAGGATCTTCCGCGTCGCGGTTCGTCACTTCCAGCGTTCGGCGATAACCAGTCTTCGTGGCGACCAGAACCTCATCGCGCGGACCGCTCCAGCTGGCGAGCGCCGCATGAACCAGCATCTCGCCGTACCCGAAATCACGCGGCACGCCTGTACCGTCAGGCCCCGGTTCGCTTGGCAGATAATACGACCATGCGGTGTCGAGATAACGCACTCCGGCGTCAAGCGCGGCATGGATCGTGCCGATGGCCGTCGCCCGGTCCGGGCGTCCCTCGATAGAGAGCGCCATCGTTCCCATGCCGAGGCGCGGCATGCGCGCTTTCCCCGCAAACTCCACAACGTTCGATGTCACCATGCCACCATCATCCCACGCGACACGAACACAGGGCCGACTGGCAATGCGCCAGCCCATGAGTCCCGGCCCGGTTCCGTTCGACTTGTTCCGGCGAAAGTCCCATCCGAAGACACTCAGATGGGACTTTGGCGGGATGGATGGACTTCACCTCCCGCGTGAGGCCCCGGCAGTCAACAAAAAGTCGGCCGGCCACCGAATAGGTGATCGACCGACTGCGAGCAGTGCCGCGAACGCGCCGAACACGCCGCTCACAGAGGCGCCGGTCTTCGACAGGCCGGGCTGCTTGTTGCCGGCATCCGGCTTGTTCGGCTTCACCGTGTCGCCGGATTTCGTCGGCTCAGTCGGCTTCGTCAGTTCGGTCGGTTCTGACTTCTCCTTGACGGTCACGACACGCTTGACCGTGTATGACGCACCTTCGGAGTCGGTCACCGAATACGTCAGCGTGTATTCGCCGTCCTTCTCGGTGTTCGCCGAACCTTCGACCAGGATCTTGTCGGTCAGATCGCCGTCCTCCTCATCGGAAGCGGCCGCACCGGCCTTCGGGTCGAACGCGTCGACGTTGATGTTCTGCTTCGCGGATGCGTTGAGCAGCTGGTAGGTGGCACCGTCGGACGTGTTGAAAATCCACCGGGCCGCGGGGTCGGACTTGGCGTCTTCCACCGACTCATCGCTGAAGGCGTTGGTTCCGTCCTTGGCGACGAGCACCTTGCAGTCCGTATTGGTGATGACGTAGGCCTTGAGGTCGGGGCGCTCGGTGTCGGACTGGTCGATCTGGGTGAACTTCCAGGCCTGCTTCTTGGCGTCGGTCAGGGTCTCGGGCGTGTCGGCGATGGACAGTGTGGAATCGCCGGAAGCCGTGGCGGACAGGTTCTTGCCGGACTGCACGCCGACAAGCTGGTAGGTGTGCCCGACCAGGCGATCACCGAGACGGGATGGAACGCCCACAAGGCGTTCCGCGCCATGCCGCACGACGCGCAGACCGCATTTGCCATCCGCATGCTGTTCACCCACCGCGACGCGGACCGCTACGGCGCCGACATGTTCCTGCACTACGAGCGCGGCTTCAACGTGCGCTTCGAGGGTGCCGGCTCGAACAACTACTGAATTCGGGCATCGGAGCGCCGGAGGGATCCCGGACGCGCGAGCCGCCAAGCGCGACACACGCACAACACGCGACGGTTTTGCTTGTCCGCGAGTCTGTGGTATTCTGTTTGAGTTGTCTGTTGAGGCCAAAAGGCCGCGGCAAACAGCGCAATGGAGGATTCGCCTAGTGGTCTATGGCGCACGCTTGGAAAGCGTGTTGGTGTAACAGCCTCACGAGTTCGAATCTCGTATCCTCCGCCTGGATTGGAACCCCGGAAACCGTTGAAATCATTCGGTTTCCGGGGTTTTGCTTTGGTTCCTTCCGATTGTCGGTTCCCTCCAGGTTCCCTCCGTTTCGACACCTTTGGCCCCCGACCCGCCGCGCGTGTCACATATCGGAACCGACGATTCCGAAAACGCCTTCGAGCCTTCACCCGCCATGTGTTCGTCATCGAAGTCCGACCGCGCCCCATGTGTCCCGTCAGTGGGCCGATTCGAATCCCTTCATGTTCTCCGCGCAGTTTTTTTCGTTTTGGTTCGCAACAATCCCAGCCTCCGTATCGCAAGCGCATCGCAGCGAATACCGGTGGTCGGCCCAGCGTGAAGGTTCCCCCTGACCCCCTCCGATGAACGCCACACGAACGCATACGGGTGCCATGAAAGCCCATTCGAACCGTCAATCAACTCCTTGATACATAGACAGGAAGCCAAGGAACGTTCGTCGGTCGGATGGGCCCGAGGAGAAAACGGCAAACCCCGCCGGCATCCCTCCCCCGGGTATTCGCCAGCGAACGGCACCGGCACCGCCATGACCGGCCAAGGAGAAGACATGAGCCCCGAACCCATCCACCGCAAAGGCAGGAAAACACTCGCCAAGGTATACGATTCCCTATCCGACCCGGAAGAGGCCGCGGACAGGTCGCGCATCATCGGGCTGCCCACCAAGAAGGAGGCGCGCGACATCCGGGACGAATTGACGGCGGCGGCGTGGGCTGGCGGCAAATCGGTGTCGCGCATACGGACGGCCAAGGAATACATCAGCATCGCCGAATCATTCTTCCGCAAGCTGCGGGCCATCAAAAACACGGAGACACGAACCCCGCAGACGGGTATTCCATCCCCGCGGGAGCTGCTGAGGGATACCCGCGTAACCAACCTTGACGAGTATGAAAGAATGGTTGAGATCTTAAGCGCGGATACGGCGATCCTGCTTGTCGGCAGGAAAGACCTCCGAGGCGAAGGAGCCCGGATACTGCTGACCCTGAACAAGATGCGACTCAAAATGGGAAAGGCAACAATCCTCCTGGCCCACGGAACGGAAAAAGACTACAAAGCCGTCCTGCCCGCGTACAAGCCCAGGTTCTACCGGCGATAGGCGAAGGCGTGAAGCGGCGTTCCAGCGGCTCCCCTTCGCCCCGGTCACGCACACGCCCGGCTGGCCGCCGTTCCCTCTTTCGCCCTGCCCTTGATCGTTCTTGCCGCCACCGGACCAGCCACCGGCATTCTGGCTTCCGCCGCCACCACCGGCATAGGCTGTGGAAGCCACCACACCGCCCGTGGCGAGGGTCGCCACAGCCGCGAGAAGGGCAACACCCCTCCTCAACCACTTCGGCCTCCCCTCGGGCGGAGTCTTAGAATTATGCTTCTTCAACTGCATAACGCTCCTTAATCTTGACTACACAGACAAGGCCGCACGAGCGGCCTGCCTACCGTCAAACAGGCAATCAAGAAGCGGGTATTACGCAGGGAGAATGAAGCGCTATTAACAGGGCTGCGATGCATATGAGAAACCCCACCTCAATGAAGAGGTGGGGTCAGACAAGGAGAAAAGGAAAGCAAAAAGGATGCTAATGTTCGATGGGAGAGTAGTCTGGCGTGCACGATGGGCAACCATGGGCTCCTGAAGCGGCACCGATCAGATCGGCAAGGCTGGAACCACCGGAGGAGCCGCCGTTGCTGGAGGGCGTGTAGGATTGCTGCGGGGTGGAATACCCACGGTTGGAGCCGCTGGAGGAATACCCTTGGCTGGAGCCGCCGTAACTGTTGTAGGACTGGGAGTAGGAGCGTTGCGACTGCGCGGCTGCCGCGGCTGCCTGCGCTTGGGCGGCCTGCGCCTGTGCTTGGGCTGCGGCCTCGGCGTCGGCCTGCTCCTTCGCGGCCTTCGAATCGGTCACCTGCCTGACGGCCTCGTCCAGCTTCGCCTTGGCGTCGGTGTACGTCTTCGGGTCGGTGACGCCCTTCTTGGAAAGGGTGTCGTTCGCCTCGTCGATGGCCTTCGCGAGGCTGTCGCGGGTGGCGTTGTCCGCCACCTTCCCGTCCGTGTCCTTGAGGGTCTGGCCCGCGCCGTCAATACCCTGCCTGAGCTGGTCCTTCGCGGTGTCCAGCTCCTTCGCCAGCTTGCTGTCCCTGACGGCCTTGAGCGCGGCCTTGAGCGCCTTCACCTGGGCATTGGCCTCGTCCGCGTCCGTGGCATTGGCCTTCCTCGCGGAGGCGAGCCGCCACGCCAGCCACTCGCCCGGCCGGTCTCCGGGGATGCCCTTGAGCGCCTTGGCCTTCCTGATGGCGCCGTCGAGCTTGTCCAGCAGCTTCGGCTCCTTGAGCTGATCCGCCTTGTACTCGGTCGCCGTGGCCTCGTCCACGGCGACCGAGAGCGCCTTGTCGGCCGCTTCCGCCTGCGCGACCGCCATATCCACCCACCGCACCGTGGACATAGGACCGCCCGACATTGGCATTTTCTCAAACACGGTAGCCCCGACGCACACATGAACGTCAACCACGACGGCAAAGACATCGTAGTGCCATCAGCAACGAATGGATCTAACACTTCCCATCCACGCTCCCTGAAATCGAAGGGATCCTCCACCTTACGGAAACTGAATGGGCCACCAACACGAACCTTCGCCATCAGGATGTCCCTCTATCATCTGTGCCAACGCAGCTCAACGGTTATTACGGTTGTTGTTGGTATACGGGTTTTGTGTATTGCCTGGTGTTACGGGTAGTTGGGCCGCCTGCTGCGGAGGCACCGAATACGGTACTGCCGGATACGGCGCTTGTTGCGGGAACGCTGAAGGGTATGGTGCCTGCTGTTGCGGCACGTATTGGCCTGCGGCCGGCGGCGGGATCATACCGTTATTGACACCGGGCACCTGAGGCGGATACGGGTTCGCCGGCGGCAACGGCCCCCTGCCCGACGCAGGGCCGCCATGCCGTGAACAGCCTTTCTTGCTGCGCTTCGACAACACCACCGCCAACACGATGCCACCAGCCACCACGGCGATACCCACGCCACCGGCGGCCAGCCACACCCACACCGGCACACCGGACGACTTCACGCCATCCTTCCCGTCACCGGTACCCGGCAGCACGGTCCTGCCGTCAGACTTGCCATCAGACTTGCCTTCAGTCTCGTCCGCGGTCGCGGTGGCGGAATACCTCATGCAATCCGAACCGCCATCAGACCTGCACTGCTCCACCTTCTTCCACGCCGCCTTCTGACGCTCATACTCCCGCCCCACCAGATCGGTGTTTTTGGTCGCGTTGATTCTCTCCCCGTCAGGCGAGAATGGGTCGGTTGCCCCGTAGTCATGTTTCCAATCGGAGTGGTCGGTGTACATGCCGCGGGTCTCCTCATGCTTCTCACTGGTCTCATACGCCCACGCTAGCAGAGGATTGATATCCGGGTACTGGGTGGGATCCACACTCAGCAGCTTGGCCACATCCACCTCGCCGAACCCACGCTTATGCTCAGGATCCAACCGGGGCTCACCCGACTCATTGCCCTTCGTGTTACGAATCAACGACTGGAGCACCTGATTGCCGGTAGCCTTGGGCCACTTCTGCAACACCAACGCCAAATACCCAGACAGAATGGCGGTCGCGGAAGACGTGCCACCATCACCGACTTCAGCATCCTTGCTGTCCCCCCAAGGATAAACCAGCATGTTCGTACCCGGAGAAAGAATGGCCACATTACCATCCATCACATCCGAAGTGGAGCTCAGCGACCCATCGGGATTAATCGAATTCACCGTTATCTCTCCCGGGAAATACGAATTATTCAAAGGCATGCCCACAAAATCATTGGTTCCCGGATCGGTGTCGTTGTCACGACCCGACACAAGGATAATACCCTTCCTCAACGCGGACACATACGCAGCCACATCATCGGGCCCGCCATCAATGGTACTGCCGAACGACATGTTGATTATTCGATAATCATGCCGAATCACTTCAGAGAACGTCAGATAAGGATACGCCACCACTTCCCCATCGTCATCCTTACACTTCTCATCCATTGCGGAACCGCCGAGACCGCTATCCACACCATCCGCGTACGCGGTGATCTCGGCCCCCGGAGCAACGCCCATAATCCCCGGCGAACCGTCATAGCCAGCTCCATTACCCACAATACGAGCCACCATCTCAGTGCCATGGGTCGCATATATACCACGCTCCCCCGCCTTCAACGAAGAATCCGACGCCTTCAATGTGGCGACCCCTTGATCGGTCTGAGCAGTGCACGATGCAAGCCCGTTTTCCAGCACCGCCTTATACGAAATGTTCGCATCAGCGAAACCCGGATAATCGGACACCACCTGGCTGTCAATAACCGCGACCTTCACACCTTTGCCGGTGATATCTTGCTTCCATGCGTCACGCACGCCCATGTTATCCACATACCAATAGCTGGCAGACGAATCAGCATCATCGGCCATCGCAACCGGCGTACACACCGTACCAGCCATCACCACAGTCACGGCAGCACCAATCAAACGCCGCGTGTACCGCTTCACAGACCAGCCCTTCACCATAAAAACATCTCCCAGCCGCAGGAAAATTAGACTCGTGCCGGAGGCAACGGGACCGACCCCAACCGGTATTCGACATTCGCGTCCGCATCCGACAACCCTGGATAATCCGAAACAACACGAGTGTCCAGCACACCGATCTTCACCCCAGAACCATCCAAACCAGACTCATGCGCCGAGACAACCGCACTGTCCTTCACCGGCCACAAGCCACCCATATCATCCGCATACGCGGACGGCGACAACACCAACAACAAAGAAGCCGCCAATACCCCTGAACACACGGAGAAGACAGGTCTATCTGTGGTCATTACTCCTCTTTTCACAGCGCTGCACAACGTCAGGATAACAGCAACTATTTAAATCTCATGTACTTCAAATGACTCAATCTCATTTTGCTTGTTTTGCAATTGAGTCTGAAAGCTTTCTTCGAATCTCGAGGTATGGGCAGTAGCATCCGCCAAACGCTTACCATAGTCAGCCATATTCTGCGAATAGCGCGTCCGGTCTTCACGAATTACTGCGACGCTGCGGGCCAAAAACTCATTGATTCGCTTGGTGTATGGATCTTTCCATCCTCCAGTCACCTTCACGCCATAAGTCTCACTCGCGGAATCGTTGACTGACTCCGATGCCGTTTCCAAGCGTGCCGGCTTCAGCGGAAATATGTTCTGCCATGGCCCATCTCCTTAACTCTTCCCGGCTCACGCCGTCATTGGTCAATTACGCCGAGGAGCTTCAATAAAAGAACCCCCTACAAGAAAATAAGCATACTCCCACATTCTGTTCAACAAAAGCCCAAAGCTGCAACAATTGGCTATTGCCCGTTCAAACCATGGTAATCAGCGAACGGGAGGGGCCGCCCGTCTGGCACCATGTGCGGCTCAAAAGTGGCATCAGTCCCCCGCCGCGAGGGGATGAATAAACCACGCATTGGTGAGTAAAGGACAACTCCACTCGGTTTACATGAATCGCTGGGGCGCTCCGCGCATCGCGCCGGAAACCACCTGCTGCACCAGCATGCGTGGGTAGATGTTCACCATCCACATTGCGGCACCGGCTGCGGCGAACCGCACCTGAAGCTGGTTGACGCCGCCATCCTCGCTGATGTACACGTATGGGGTCTCCCCCCGGTCTCGGCGCGGACAGCACGCGCACTGTACGCGCCACGCACGGGTTGAGCCGGTCGGCGAACTTCAGAACGCGCCGTTCCCGCACGCCCGGAGCAACGGCCGAAGGCTCATTGGCCGGTAATGATTCGTTCAGCGCCTGCGACCATCGGCCGCGCGTGGCCACGCTGGCCACAGGCGAGACGAACTGTACCACGTCCACGGCCACGTGGTTGCGTAACGACAGTATGCCCCCCCGAGCACAGCCTGCTCACATACGCCGGGACCCCGGTCTTGTTGAAGATATCGAGAATGAGCTGCACATTGCCGCTCGGCGCGACCGCCTCATGGTAGGCGTTGCCCTCGTGGTGCGTCCAGTAGGCGTATCCGCCGCCGATGCCCGCCAGCGCCACGACCACCACCGCGACGATGACGGCGGTGAGCTTGGCGGGCTTAATACCCTTGGCCGCGACGTCGGTTTCCTTGGTGGCCCCAGCCGTGGCTTCCACTTCCTCTGATGGCTTCGTCATTGCTCTTCCCTATGTCCTTATGCGCTGACACGTCGATTCGCCCATCGACATGGATATAACGGCGCGGAGGCCGTCAGGCCGAAGCTCCTTGTCCTGCGGGGGCATGGGAGACGGTCGCGCTTCCATATCATGCGAATTCAATACTACATTCGACCAAGAAATACAACCGAAGAAAGCGCCTTAGTTGAAGAGCTAATTCAAACGGTTGCTGAACGTCAAAGGCATGGTCGTCGAGGACGTGTCGGTGGACGATTCCCCGTTGCGTCCCGCTCCCGCGCTGGTGGTTCGGGTGCGGTGCCGGAAGGCGGCACTCAGGTGTTCGCGCTGCGGGCGCAAGTGCCCTTTCTGCCTACGAATAGAATCTGGTCAAATCAAGCAACGATGCTGTCCTCACTTTGCAAAAGCGCCGACCATAAGGCGCGAATTGATGCATCGTGTTCAATGGCGGACAGCCGATACCGCACCTCGCCATCAGCCGCCCGCCATCGTTCGCCACCGCCGCAGCCACTCACCGCTCACCCGAGCAGGCCAAGCTCCTTGAGCTTGTTCTGGATGTCCACGACGGACGGCTCGACCTGGAACGACCCGTCGCCATAGAGCACGACCGGGATGTGCTTTTGGCCGCTGATCTCAACGGCACGGTCGGCCGCGCCCTCCTCCTGCTCGATGTCGTGCCACGTGTAAGCGGCGCCGAACCGGTCGAGCGCGTTCTTGGCACGGTGGCAGTCGCCGCACCATGTTGCACCATATACATCAATCGCCATGGGAACTCCCCTCTCGTCATATGCTCTACGGCACATCTCATGAAAGACATGCACCTTGCGACCTGCGATGAAGCTCGCAGCCGTCTCATACGATATCGTATCCGGCAATGCTTGGTGCCAGTTACCCTGTCGGCTGACAGCGGCTGTAGCTAGCTCCGGCTCTCCCCGCCCCCCCCCGCCGGCACTCGGCGATGAACGCCGCGCAGATCATGATCACCTGCGCCACCAAGTTGAACCAGATGAGCACGCCGATGATGGCTGCGAACGGCGCCAGCATCGGGTTGCGCGACGCACCCGTCAACAGACGAGCGCCCAGCAGCTGCATCACCGCGACCGCCAGAGCCCCAAGCGCCGCCCCCGCCAGCGTGAATTTGCCCGCGCGTATGTGCGCGACCACGCGCAGCAGCAGCATGAACAACGCGAAATTCAGCAACACGCCGGTAGCGAAACCGGTCGATTCCAGCAACAGCGCGCCCGGCAGCGAATCGTCGGCGATGCCAAGCGCCCGCAACACCAGTCTCATCAGGCCGCCAGAGACGACGCCCGCCGCGGTCGACAATATGAACAGTACCGCCACCATGATCGCAGCGACCGTATCGCGCAATCGCGCCTTGACCACGTTCAGCTCCTGCGTGCAATCGTCGAACATGGTCGTCACTGCATTGCGCAGGGAATTCATCCAACCGGTGACCGTCCACCAGAACACCGCCAGCGTCACCAGACCGGTCCATGTCAGCGTATGCGAGATTCCACTCAGCATCGACGCGGAAAACAGCGAATCGGAAACGCTCGGAATCACCGTGCGCAGCATCGCGAGCAGCGCCTTCTGCATCTCCTCGCTCCCGGTCACCACCAGTCCGAGCGCGCTGACCACGATCCACACGCCGGCGAAGAACGCGAACAGTAGCCCATATGCCAGCCCGTTCGCCAGCAGCGGCCCGCGCCGCGACACATACCGGCCAATCACCCGCCCGATCAGCGAGCGCCGCCACCATGCAACCAGCGAATCAACTGTCTCGCCTATCCTGTGCAGCCATTGCATGATTCGACTATACGCGGTCGCGCGACTGTCCACCACGACGGCGATAGTGGTGGCACACATGGGCATCGAGGTAAAGGAGCACGCATCATGACAGAAAATCACGCAAGCGACCAATCACCGCAGCCCGGACAATCCAGCCAGCCCGCCCTTCCCACGCGACTCACCCCCGGCCAGCCCGCTCCCGATTTCACCCTGCCTGCGGTCAACCCGGACGGCGGTGAAACCTCCGTCACGCTGTCGCGGCTGCTGGCGCAGGGCAAGCGCGTGGTGCTGTACTTCTATCCGGCCGCGATGACGCCGGGCTGCACCACCGAGGCATGCGACTTCCGCGACAACATTGCCCGGCTCACCGCACTCGGTTTCACTGTGCTGGGCGTCTCCAAGGACCCAATCGACAAGCTGCAGCGTTTCCGCGAGCGCGACCACCTGTCGTTCCCGCTGCTGTCGGACGCGGACCTGACCGTGCATCGGCTTTACGGCGCGTACGGCGAAAAGAAGCTCTATGGGCGCACGCACATAGGCGTGATCCGCTCGACATTCGTCATCAGCGTGTCTGTTACAGGCGCAGCCGGCACGATAGAAATCGCCCGTTACAACGTCCGGGCAAAGGGTCATGTGGCTTCTTTGATGAAGGCTCTGCAATAGGCGCTCTCAGAACTCGCAGGTATAACGATTGACGCTCGAAAAAAGCCTTGTATCTGCGAGTTTTGAGAGCGCGATTATACGCGCATGGCCTCTTTGGTGGCCTCAACCTGTGCAGGACCGCCTTCGCCGGTGGCGATGAAGCGCCCGGAGGCCAGCACATAGTAGCGATCCGCCCGTTCGACGGCGAATTCCTTGAGCACCGGGAACATCGTCACGGCCTCGTCGTACCGCGCTTTCGCCTCGGACCCGTACCGGTCGGCGACCACATGCAGGTTCTCGTCGACGGTCATCGTGCCGAACGACTGCTGCCCCTGCGGCACGAACGCCATGCCTTTGCGGATGCGCTGGTTCGGCGCGGCCTTGGTGATATCGTCGCCGTCGAAACCGCCTTCGGCTCCTGCAGTCCGACCTCACTGCACATCTTGACCACTACGCCACATAAGCAACACGCTGCGTCCATCCAGAATGTGAGATAACCGGGTACGCTGGTACTCATGGAACTTCACGTACTCGACCACCCGCTGGTGGAACACAAGCTCACCGTCCTGCGCGACAAGAACACCTCATCCGCCACTTTCCGCGAGCTCGTCACCGAACTCGTCATGCTCGAAGCCTACGAGGCGACCCGCAACCTCGACATCGTCGACAAGCCCATCGAAACCCCCGTCGCCCCCATGGTCGGCAAGCACATCGCCAGCCCCGCCCCCATCATCGTTCCCGTCCTTCGCGCCGGACTCGGCATGCTCGACGGCATGACCAAAATGATCCCCACCGCCGAAGTCGGCTTCCTCGGCATGAAGCGCGACGAAGAGCACCCCACCCAGCAGATCACTTACGCCAACCGTCTCCCCGAAGACCTCACCGGCCGTCAGTGCTTCCTCATCGACCCCATGCTCGCCACCGGCGGCACCCTCGTCACCGCCACCCACTACCTCGCCGAGCGCGGTGCCAAAGACGTCACCGCCATCAACATCATCGCCGCCCCCGAAGGCATCCAATACGTCCAAGACCACATCGACCCCTCCATCGCCTTCAAGGTCGTCGTCTGCGCCGTCGATGAAAAACTCAACGAAAAGGCGTACATTGTGCCGGGGCTTGGCGACGCCGGCGACCGCCTCTACGGCGTCATTGATTGATGGAGCGTATACGGCCTTTCCTCAGCGCTCGACGTACGAAATATGCCTTCGGCTTCGAACGGCCGTATCCGCACACATCAACCAATGCCCTCGGTGGGTGGGGGCTTGACTGGCGGAGCGTCAGCCAATCCCCCACCGAGGGACTCTGAGAGTCGCGGTATCGTCGTGCCGTGACTCTCGGAGCAGTACGACGGCGTATCTTCCGTAATCCTCCGGGCAGATAGAAAGCAGGATAATGCGTATTAGCGTCATTTGCGTCGGCAGGGTCAAAGAGCAGTATCTGCGCGACGCCATCGCCGAATACAGCAAACGGCTCGGCCGCTACTGCAAGCTCGACATCATCGAGGTCGCCGACGAGAAGACCCCCGAACATGCCAGCGAAGGCGTGGAACGGCAGATTCGCGCCAAGGAAGGCGGGCGCATCGCCAAGCACATCCGTCCCGACGCCTATGTGATCGCGCTGGCGATCGACGGCACGATGCTCTCCTCCGAAGGGCTCGCCGCGCACATCAACCAGCTCGGATTGCACGGCGAAAGCCACATACAGCTCATCATCGGCGGCTCGATCGGCCTGGACGACGCGATCCTGCGCCGCGCCGACTACAGGCTCAGCTTCTCGAAGATGACGTTCCCGCATCAGCTGATGCGCGTGATCCTACTGGAGCAGCTGTACCGCGCCTACAAAATCAACACCGGCGAGCCATACCACAAGTAGGGCGGTGGCGGGCGGCTCACTCCACGGACTTGAGCGAGCTGACCGGATCGATGCGGTCGAGCACCGGATTGGTGAGCAGCTGCACGAGCAGCGCGAACGCCATCGTCGCCGCGGCGGCGATCGCATAGCTGTACCAGTGCACGCTCACCTCGAAATACAACGCGGGCATGTTGAGCGCCGCCGTAAGCAGCCCGCCGACCGCGCGCCCGAGCGGCAGACCGACGACGATGCCCATGCCGGCCAGTATCAGCATCTCCTTGTTGACATACCGGTGCACCTCGCGGTCGTAGAAGCCCAGTACCTTCAGCGTGGCCATTTCCCGCACGCGCTCAGACACGTTCGTGTTCGCCAGCGTGAACAGCACGACGAGCGCCAGCCCGCCCGCGAGCGCGATGATGAGCGCCACGACGGCGCTCATCAGGTCGAACGAGAAGCTGCGCTCGAGATCGTCGGTGCTGGTGGCGCTCACGACCGACGGATCGCGTGCGAGCCGATCCGCGTACGCGATGTTCTGGTCGGCGGTTCCGTCCAGTGTGGCGATCACGGCGTTGTGCGTCACCGCCGTCGACACGCCGAATGTTCTCTTGTACAGACTTTCGCTGACATACACGTTCGAGCCGATGAGGTTTCGCGTCACCGCGGAGACCTTCACTTCGCCGTGACGCATACTGCCGTCGCGTAGCGTGACGGTGTCGCCGGCCTTGACGCCGAGCGAGTTCGCCGCGGATTGCGCGACGATTATGCCATCGCCCCCAAGCTGCAGCTTGCCGTGCCCGCCGCTCGCGGACCGCAGCGTAATCATGTCTCCGAGCGCCCCTGCTGAATCATCCGGCACGATCATGAGCTGAATCGTCTCGCCTGCGTCGCCCGCGTCCATCTCGCCGCTGTCGAGCCGCAGATCGAGCGAACGTTCCACGCGCCCGTCCTTGTCGAGCCGGGCGCGCATCGCATCGACGCTGTCGTCGCCGCTGACGACGAGCAGGTCGTAATGGTAGATGTCCTCGTACTGCTTGGGTCCGAGCGTGGCGACGGTGTCGTTGATGGCGAAGCCGCACACAATCAGCGCCGTGCAGCCCGCCACCCCGCCGACGGTCATCAACAGGCGGCTTTTGAAGCGGAATATGTTGCGCGCGGTGACCTTGTTGAGGAAGCTGAGCCGCCGCCACAGCGGGCGGATGCGTTCGAGCAAGATGCGCGCGCCAGCCTTCGGCGCTTTCGGCTGCATGAGTTGCGCCGGGCTTTGCCGCAGAGCCCCGGCGCAGGCGACGACCGTTGCGACGACCACGCCGACGACGAACAGCGCGATGCCTGCCGACCCGTACAGCCAATCGTATTCGAGCTGTATGCCGGGCACCGTGTACAGTCCCTCGATCACCAGCAGCAGGAACGACGGAATGCCGAGGAAGCCGACCATCAGTCCCAGTCCGCCGCCGATTAGGCAGGCGAGCGCGGCGAACAGCACGTATCGCATCGCGATGGCCGCGTTCCCGTAACCGAGCCCGGTGTAGGTGCCAATCAGACCGCGTTCCTCCTCGACCATGCGGGTCATCGCGGTCAGGCTCATCAGCACCGCAACAATCAGGAATACGACCGGGAAGGCGTAGCCGATTGATTCGATTGAGCTGATGTCGGATTTGAGCGAGCTGAAGCCGCCGATTGACGAGCGCGTCTGCACGTACCAGCGGGCTGCGGCGATGTCGTCGATGCGTTGCTGCTGCTTGGCGAACTGACTGTCGGCATCCTTGCGCTTGGCGTCAAGCTGGTCTTGCGCGTCCTTGAGCTGCCGTTCGCCGGTGTCCATCTGCTCTTCGCCGGCGGCTATCTGCTTGAGTCCGTCGCGGATCTGCTGACGACCGCCGCGCAGCTGCTCGGTTTGCCGCTGCAAGGTGGCCGATTGCGCTTCGAGTTGGGCTATGGTGGCGTTGACCTGGCTCAGCTGGGATTGCAGTTGCGTGAGCCGTGCCGCGGATTCATCGGCTTTGGACCGTGCCTGTGTGGCGAGGTCGCGCGCGGTTTTCGCTGCCTTGCGCAATGGTTCGAGTACCGTCTCGGGCAGACCTTGCGCGCCGGCGACCGCCTGGTCTGCCGCGTCCGCGGCCTGCTCTGCGGCCCGCGCGCCCTGCGCGGCCAGGTCGTTCATCGTCTGCGCGGTGGTGATGCCCTGCTGCAGCTGCGATTGGCCCTGGCGGGCTTGGAGCAGTCCCACGTTGACCTGGTCTTTGCCGTCCTGCAGCTGCTCCGATTGGTCTTCAAGCTGTGTGAGCTTGTCTTCGAGGCTCTGCTTGGTGGTTTTCGCCTGCTCGCGCTGGGTTTTCAGCTCCTCCGTCTGCTCGGTGATCTGCATCTGCGCGTCGTCGAGCTGCCGGTAGGCGTCGGTCTTCGCCTGGTCGAGCTTCTTCTGCGCGGCGTCCACGAGAGTCTGCCGGCGTTCGTTCTGCCGCTTGGTCTGCACCGTGGCTTCGATGCGGTCGGCGACATCGCGGACCAGCGTGTCATAGTCGTCGCTGAACGCGTCCTCGTCGGTCGAGCCGCTCACGGTCAGGCTGATAGCGGTGTAGATGTCTCCTGTCACGCCGTCGCTCGGCGCGAAGAACGTGTAGTCGGACGCGAGCGAGTTGCGGAATGCCGTGGCGCCGCTGTATCCGTCCGGATTGCTCAGGTCCTTGGGGTCTATCACCGTGCCGGTGATGGTCAGTTCGGTCGGGAAGCTCGGCGCCGATTGCGATGCATCGGTTTGCTCGTCCGTCGGTTCCGTGCCGTTCGCGCCGCTGTCGGCGGAGTCCGTATCCGAAACGGTCGATGTCGCAGTACCGGTGTCGACCGGGGTGACGGTCAGCGAGTCGCCGACGGCCATGCCACTGTCGGCGAGGAACTTTTTGGTGACCGCGACCTCGCCAGCCTTGCTCGGAATGCGGCCGTCCTGTAGGTACGGCTGGTCGAGGCCATTCACGCCGATCTCGTTGATGGTGACGGTTTTGTCGGTGCCCTTGACGTCGGCTTCGACGCTCTGGCTGCGTTCCGGCTGCACGACATCGACTCCGCGGACCTGCTTCAAGGCCGCAACGTCATCATCGGTCAGGCCGTAGGTCGACAGCACCTGGATATCGTGCAACCGTTGCGCGTCGTAGAACCGGTTCGCGGCGCGGAACGTGTCACGACAACCGGCGTAGATGCCGGTCATCACCGCCACCCCAAGCAGCGAAATCACGGCGATGGACAGAAACCGTTTCCACCCGTGCAGCCACGAGCGCATCGTATCCTTGACGAACGCCCCCGACAGCGAGCGCCCACGAGACGGCCTGCCGCCCGTATCGGTGTCGGACGCCAAGTCGTAGATTCCGGGAATCACCTCGGTGGGCACATCGGACGCGGGCGACCACCCGGCAGAATCACCGTCCGCCCTCCGACCTTTGTTCCTATGCGCATGCCGTCCCATCACAGCACCTACCATTCGATGTCGGCGATCGGTGTCGGCGCGGGATTCACATCCTCGCCCACCACCTTGCCGGAGCGGAAGCGGACGACCTTGTGCGCCATCGGAGCGAGCGCGGAGTTGTGGGTGATGATGAGCACCGTCATGTTCTCGTCACGGCAGATGTCCTGCAGCAGTTGCAGGACCTCCTTGCCGGTCTCATAGTCGAGCGCGCCGGTCGGCTCGTCGCACAGCAGCAGCTTCGGCTTCTTGGCGATTGCGCGCGCAATGGACACGCGCTGCTGTTCGCCGCCGGACAGTTGCGCCGGGAAATTGCTCAGCCGGTCGCCCAGGCCGACCTTGTGCAGGGTGTCGGCCGGGTCGAAATGGTCGGGGCAGATCTGCGACGCGAGTTCGACGTTCTCCAATGCGGTCAGATTCGGCACGAGATTGTAGAACTGGAAGACGAATCCGATGTCCATCCGCCGGTAGGCTATGAGGTCGCGTTTGCGCAGTCCGGTGATGTCGCGGCCGCCGACGACCACGCGCCCGGAGGTGGCGGTGTCCATGCCGCCAAGGATGTTCAGCGCCGTGGTCTTACCCGCGCCCGACTGCCCGAGGATCACCGTCAGTTCGCCTCGGTCGGCGGTGAAACTGGCCTCGTCCAGTGCGCGGATCGTGGTGCGCCCGGACGGGTATTCCTTGACCACGCGGTCGAACTCGATATACGCCATCATGCACCTCCCCGCACACGCAACAGATGTTATACTCAAGTAAAACAACACTATGTCGGTTTCGCAACCAACAGTCGGATTGCCGAATGTCGGGCAGGAATCCGCCGGCGCGAGATCATACGAGGCAAGGACCAGCCATGGCCAAGGAACTGACCGAAAGCCGCCGCACCCGTTACACGCGGAAGGCGATGCAGGACGCGCTCATCGACCTGATGCGCGAACGGCCGCTCGGCAGCATCACCATCAAGGCGCTGTGCGAGCAGGCGGACGTCAACCGCTCCACGTTCTACGCGCACTACGACAGCATCGAGGAGCTGCTACACGACATCGAGGACGAAACGATGGCATGGGTCACGACCGCGCTCGACCAGCTGCTCATGCAGCCTGACGCGGCCGGCGTCGAGCACGTCATCGAGCACATCTGCCGCTATATCGCCGACAACCGCAACCATCTGCAGGTGCTGATGAGCCCTACCGCCGACCTGGATTTCCAGCAACAGCTGCTCGGCCTGATCTACAGCCGCCGTTCCGTCGCCGAACAGATGCAGCCCGCCTCCAGCGACCCGGCCGAAGCGCAGATGCGCATGCGGTTCGCCGTATCCGGCAGCATCGGACTGCTGCAGTACTGGCTCGCCACCGACCTCGCCGCCCCACCAGAAACCGTCGCCCACATCATCTTCACCATGGGCATGCCCGGCGCCCGGTGAGGCAGACGATTCCGGCCTCGACCCACCCGAAATCATACGGCCAGAGTGCCGCAGCGGCACTAGACGAATCGGAGATGCTGGTCACAAGGAATCGACGGGGCATGACATATTCTTCGCACCGGCACAGATCGTTTGCATAATCGCGATTTAGTAAATCACGATTATGCAAACGTGATGCTAGGCGCTCAATCGCAGACATGTTGCGGCAAAATTGGGCTATCTGCATCTCAAGGGGTTGATGGCGCTCTTCCGGAACATCTATCTGCGTTTCGAGGGGTTGGTAGCCGAGTATAAACACCCTCAAGACCGCATGATTCCAATGGCAATTGGTGCTCAATACTCCGGGTATCATGTTTTGGCAACCCCCTGAAACTCAGATAGATGTTCGGCGAACACGAAATCACCCCCTTGAAACGCAGATAGCCACGAAAAGTCGACGCCGCGACGATGAGGAAGGCTCAGACCGTGACCGTGGTGCCCACCGCGGCATGACGCACCCCGATGAGCCGATGCGGGAGACAAAACGGCGCACGGTGACGTCGACTCGTCAGCGGATGGCATAGAATGGCGGTCGTGCCGATATCGGCCTGCGTTGCGGCGGGTGCGGCGATCACGGCATCACGGCCCGGTCCCACCGGCGATGACGGCAATGTCGAAGACGGGCGCGAGCGGGTCAACGACGGGCAGACGGCCAATGCCGCGAGCAGTCGCCGGCGTGCGGCAACGATGGAGAGGAACCGATGAGCAAGAACACCATGCACGACAGCACGGCGACGGCCTCCCGCCCCGGCACCGGCAACACGCCGGCACCGGCGGCGTTGCGCAAATCGTTGAAGAACCGGCATGTCCAGCTGATCGCGCTGGGAGGGGCGATCGGCACCGGACTCTTCTATGGCTCCAGCGAGTCGATCGCGCTGGCAGGCCCGTCAATCCTGCTTGCCTATCTTGTGGGCGGGTTGGCTATCTTCATGATCGTGCGGGCGCTGGGCGAGATGTCGGTCGAAGACCCGAGGGCCGGTGCGTTCAGCTACTACGCGACCCGCTACTGGTCGAAGCGCGCCGGCTTCGTGAGCGGCTGGAACTACTGGTTCAATTACATTCTGGTGTCGATGGTGGAGCTGAGCGTGGTCGGCTCGTTCGTCAACTACTGGTTTCCCGCGATTCCGCAATGGGTGTCGGCCGCGGTGTTTCTCGTCGTGATTGCGGCGATGAACCTGCTGGGGGTGAGCAAGTTCGGCGAGTTCGAATTCTGGTTCGCGATCATCAAGATCGTCGCGGTGATAGCGATGATCGTCGGCGGGCTCGCGGTACTGATTGCCGGACTGCCAACGGATTCCGGCGTCAAGGCGAGCTTCTCGAACTGGTTCGCGCTCGATGGCGGCGTACTCCCCCACGGCCTGCTGCAGCAAAGTGCCGACGGCCAATGGACCGGACTGTTGATGGCGTTGGTCGTGGTGATGTTCAGTTTCGGCGGCACCGAGCTCATCGGCATCACGGCCGGCGAGACCGAAGATCCGCGCAGAACCATTCCCCGCGCGACGAATGGCATCATCTGGCGCATCCTGGTGTTTTACATCGGCGCACTCGGCGTGATCATGGCCGTGGTGCCGTGGAACACGATCGACGGCACGACCAGCCCGTTCGTGCAGATCTTCGACTCGGTGGGCGTGCACGCGGCCGCCGGCATCCTCAACTTCGTGTGTCTGACCGCGGTGATGAGCGTGTACAACTCCGGCCTGTACGCCAACTCCCGCATGTTGTACTCGTTGGCCAGGCAGGGCAACGCGCCCGAAATCCTCGGCAAGCTCAACTTCCACGGCGTACCGGTTGTCGGGGTGCTCGCTTCCGCGGCCATCACCGCGCTGGCCGTGGTGGTCGTGTTCCTGTGGCCCGATTTCGCGTTCAATTATCTGATGTCGATCGCCACGATTGCTGGCGTTATCAACTGGTCGATGATCATGGTCACCGAGATTCATTTCCGTCGCCGTGTGGCGGCCGGAGACGGGCCCGGCGAGCTGGCCGGGCTCACCGGAGACGAGGCTCTGGGACGCATCCATTTCAAGCTGCCGTTCGCCCGCGTGATGCCGTATGTAGTGCTTGCATTCCTGGCATTCGTCGTGGTGCTCATGTGCTTCTCGTCCAGCTATCGCGTCGCCGTCATCGCCGGTGTGGTGTGGCTTGCGATTCTGCTGACCGCATACCAGGTCACGCAGACGCGCAAGACCGTCCGCCCTTAGTCGCGCACATCCCGCGGATGGAGCCATGGCCACCGCACGCGCGAACAGAGCCGGAACGGCTCACGAGCGCACAGAGCCAGCCCACCATAATCCGACACGCCGAACACAAGTCACAACGAAGTCCCCACAAACCTTGCGATCCGCCATTTTCCTTGGTTTAGCGCGAGACCACCTTTCCAGGACCCGCGAATATCGCCGGAAGCCAGGCAAAGGCCTTACTTCTCGACCATGCTGACGCCGATAATGGTGTGCAGTGTCATCGCACTGGCACATGCACAACCAAGGAGGGCTCCATCATGTTCATTCCCCGGTACTACGAGAGTCTCGGCCATCTACATGTCGGCACGCAGCCGAACCGCGCGTATTACGTGCCCGCGTCCACGCCGATGGACACGGTCGGCGAGAATCGCGTGAATTCCGATCGTTTCATGCTGCTGAACGGCGACTGGGATTTCAAGTATTATGCGAGCATCTACGACTTGGACGCCGAGGTCTCCCGACTGCGCGCCGCCGGCCGCCCCGTGTTCTATGACGTGGATTTCGGCGGGGATGACGCACCGGAGAACGCCGATCCGCGCACTGCCGCCACGGGTGCGCTGGCGGCGGACGGCTTCACGACGACGCCGGTGCCGAGCGTGTGGCAGAACCATGGTTTCGACCGCCACCAGTACACGAATTTCGACTATCCGTTCCCGTTCGACCCGCCGTTCGTGCCGCAGGACAACCCGTGCGGCGTGTACCTGTGCGATTTCATGCATACGTCCGATCCTGACGCACCCTGCACGTACCTGAATTTCGAGGGCGTGGATTCGGCGTTCTATGCGTGGGTGAACGGCGAGTTCGTCGGGTATTCGCAGGTGTCGCATTCGACCAGCGAGTTCGATGTGACCGACGTGCTGGAGGACGGCGTGAACACGCTGGCCGTGCTGGTGCTGAAGTGGTGCGACGGCAGCTATCAGGAGGATCAGGACAAGTTCCGCATGAGCGGCATCTTCCGTGACGTGTATCTGCTGGACCGTCCCGAGTATGCGATTCGTGACATGTTCGTGCATACGTCGATTTGGCGCAATGTCGATTCCGCGCTGGTTGAGGCCGGCATCAGCGATGACGAATATGATGCGTCGCCGGTCGATCACGCGACGGTCGACGTGGATTTCGCGTTCTTCGACGATGCGGATGTGCCGGTCAAGGTGCAGCTGTTCGATGAGGATGGCGAGCTGGTGGCAGAGACGGCCTCGGAGCCGATCGATGATCCGATGGCCGGGGACGAGGACGACGTGACGGTTCGGACACAGCCCGACGCGAGCGAAGCCGACGACGCGACCGGCACTGGCAGCGACGACACCGCCGCGGACGACGAAGAAGAAGGCGTCATCGAGTCGACCGACGACGTGGCCGCCATCGACGATGACTCCACGGACGCACAGGCCGCACTGCGCATCGCGTCGGTGACCGGCACGCTCGCCGGCGGCGCGAACGGCACCGGATTCACCGGAGACAGCGCGTTCGCCCCGACCGCGCACGCATCCCTGGCGGTCGACGACCCGCATCTGTGGACCGCCGAGACGCCGTACCTGTACACCATCGTGTACACCACCGCGAACGAGGTCATCACCGCGCTCGTCGGCATCCGCGAGGTCAGCGTGGATGGCAATGTGGTCAAGGTCAACGGCAAGCCGATCAAGCTCCACGGCGTCAACCGGCACGACAGCGACCCGGTGACCGGCCCGGTCATCAGCGAGGAGCAGCTCATGCGCGACCTCACGCTGATGAAGGAGCACAACGTCAACGCGATCCGCACCAGCCATTACCCGAACGCGCCGCACTTCTACGACCTGTACGACCGTCTCGGCTTCTACGTGGTGGCCGAGGCTGACAACGAGAGCCACGGCGCGATGCGCGGCGTGCATCCGGACGAGAGCGACGCGGCTGTCAACAAGCGCTGGAACCGGCCTATCGCCGACAACCCCGCGTGGATCGCGCCGACCGTTGACCGCGCGCAGCGCAACGTGGAGCGCGACAAGAACCATGCGAGCATCATCTTCTGGTCGATGGGCAACGAGTGTGCGTACGGCTGTACGTTCGAGGCGGCGCTGCTGTGGACGCAGACCTTCGACCCGAGCCGCCTGACTCACTATGAGAGCGCCCGGTATGTGGATGAGGGACAGGAGTGCGATTACAGCTATCTTGACGTACACAGCCGCATGTACCCGTCCGTCGAGGAGATCGACCAGTACTTCTCCGAGGAGGGGCCGCGCACGCCGGACGGGCTGCGCGACGGCAGCAACGGCGATGACGGCGACAACGGCGTCAAGCCGTACGTGCTGTGCGAATTCTGCCATGCGATGGGCAACGGCCCGGGCGATCTGGAGGATTATTTCACGCGCATCCAGCGTTATGACGGCCTGGCCGGCGGCTTCATCTGGGAGTGGTGCGACCATGCGATCGACCGTGGCACGAACGCGGCCGGCAAGCGCGAGTACGCGTACGGCGGCGATTCGGGCGAGTACCCGCATTTCGGCAATTTCTGCATGGACGGCTTGGTGTACCCGGACCGCACGCCGCATACCGGGCTGCTGGAGTTCAAGAACGTGTATCGGCCGGTGCGCGTGACCGGTTTCGACGCGGCCGCGGGCACGGTGACGCTGCACAATTACCTGGACTTCCTGGATGTCGCCGACGCGGTGTTCATGACGTTCGAGCTGCTGGTGGATGGCGTGGAGACCGCATGGGCTGCGTGGGAGAGCGACCCTGCGGCGGGCGCGGCGTTCCGGGAGGAGCATCCCGGCAATTACACGCCGTCGATGCCATCGATCGCGCCGCATGGTGACGCGGTCGTCGACGTACCGGCTGAGATCCTTGATGCCATACCCGAGGCCGGGAACGTGACGATGCTGGTGAAGTACTATCAGGCGACGGACACCGAGACACTGCCGATCGGCTTCGAGCTCGGCTTCGACGAGGTCGCCGTGCCGACCGCGGATCCACGCAATCAGACGGTCGTCGCCGCGCTGGCCGATATCGCCGATGGCATCGGCTCGGATGACGATGTCGACGACGTTGCCGATGACGGCACCGATAGCGTAGAAGGCGCCGACGATGGAGCGAACGATGCCGCGGATGCCGGCTACGACGACGTCGTGCTGGCAGACCCGCTGACCGTCATGCAGACCGATGCCTCGATCACCGTGGAAGGCTCGACGTTCCGGTATGTGCTCGACCGCCGTACCGGCCTGTTCTCGTCGATGTCGTTCATGAACCGGTCGCTGCTTAACAGGCCGATGGAGCTGAACGTGTGGCGCGCTCCCACCGACAACGACCAGTACATCAAGGCCGATTGGATCCGCGCCCAGTATGACCGCGCTCAGGCGCGCGCGTACGAGGTCGGTGTACTGGTCGATGAGGATGACGTCATCGCCAAGCCCGAGTCGATTGAACTGCGTGCGGACGATGAGGATGCGCCGGTCGCCTCGTTTGGAGACGATGCGATCCTCGACGACGGCAACGTCGACGCCGGCGACGTGAGCGCCATAGCGACGTCCGAGGACGGCTCGGTGGTGGTCGACGGCCAGGTGACGATCCATGCGACGATGGCGCTGGTGGCGCCGATTGTGCAGCGCATCGCCGACATCGACGCCGACTGGACCATCGCGCCCGACGGTTCGGTGGCGCTGCGCATGCATGTGATGCGCGACACCGATTTCCCGTTCCTGCCGCGTTTCGGCCTGCGCCTGTTCGTGCCGAAGCCGATGCGGCAGATCGCCTATTGCGGTCTCGGCCCGAACGAAAGCTACATCGACAAGCGCCGGTCCAGCTATCATGGCGTGTTCTCCGGCACTCCCGAATCGCTGTTCGAGCCGTATATCAAGCCGCAGGAGAACGGCAACCATCACGACTGCGATTGGGCGAGCGTCGCCAGCGATGACACCGAGCTGCTGGTGCTCCGTGCCGGTGACCACGCCTTCGACTTCCAGGCGCTGCCTTACACCCAGGAGGAGCTGACCGCCAAGGCTCACAACAGCGAGCTGAAGCCGGCGGATTCGACGGTGGTGTGCGTGGATTACATGCAGTCCGGCGTCGGGTCCAACAGCTGCGGTCCCAAGCTGCACGAGAAATACCGCCTCGACGACGCGGAGTTCGATTTCGATCTCGTCCTGCGCCCGCAGGCGCTCTGAGGCGTTGGGTACGGGTATCGGATCAGTCACATGATCCGATACCCGTACCCGTGCACGGCGGAAGCCCGCAATACCGTCACTGTGTGCGGGTTGCGTCACCGTGTGCGCCCTCTCTCAGTGGCGCAACTCGCAGAACCGTTGAAAAATAAGGGATTTACATGGGCATCACTGTGTGCGAGGGCGCACAGAGTGACGCACCCCGCACACAGTGACGCGTTCCTCCATCCGCAGAGCAGCACCACACGCAGCATCTCCGCCAGTTACATATCCACATTCGCTACATCACTGTGGATAACCGATGAGTTATACACTTATCCACAGATTTGAGGCGGCCGGTGGCGCACTGCAGATTATCATGCTTACATTCAATCCATGAATACGAATCAGCACACCCCTGTCAGCTCCAGCGCAACAGTCGCGAACAACTATCTTGCGCGCTCACTGCACCAGCTGCAATCCACGACGTTCCTGCATTGCATGGAACACTCACGAAAAACCATCAACACCTCGCCACCGGTCTATACCGGTATGACCGCATTACGTCTGGCAGGCATAGAGACACCGCTATGTTCAAGATTTGAAGCCATGAAGTTCCAAGTACTGTACATTGGGGAGCCAACCAAGAGATCCGGACGGAAAGATACGTCCTACCTGAAATGCCCGCCATCGTTGACGGGCATCGCCCACCTCACATGGACTCACGACAACATCACCATCGTCTACACGCACCCGCTGATGACATGGGCACTGCTGGCGCCGTATCTCACGCAAATCGAGGTAATCGTTCTGGCGGATGCCATACTGCGCGCGTCATCAGGCTCCATGACGGTCGCCAATATCTCGCGGTTCCTTGATGGAGCAGACGCGTTCCCGGGCAGAAGGAAATGCATTGATGCTCTCGTTTTCCTCGATGCCGTGACTGACTCCACCATGGAATGCCGCTGCACTCTCGTGATGTTGCGACATGGATTGCCGCAGCCGGTCAAACACTGGAAGATACTCATTCCGGAGTTGGCTCACGAGGCGACAGTCGATATCGCATACCCCAAACAACGGGTCATCATCGAATACGATGGAGACGCGCATCGCCGCGACAAACGACAATACCGATGGGATGAACGCAAGAGGCAGGCTTTGCGGGCGATGGGATATACAGTCATCGTCGTCTTTGCCGATGATATATTGACCTCGCAGGGGCGGCGACGATTCGCGCAAAGGGTGACGAAAGCCCTTGACACCACCTGTCGGAATAGACCACACCCGAAATTCCGGGCACTGCTGGCAGATGATCGTGCTGAGACGGCCCGTCAGCGGCAACGTAGGTACCGCGCCAGAGAACGCCGCAAAGGGCGCCGCGTATGAGTCGGGCATCGCGGAAGACGACAGCGAACGAGCCTCGGCGCTGATACCACCAGCGTCGGATCCTGCAACTCGCACGTGATCATACGAAACATGCGAATCGTGCGACACAACCATGGTTATCGACCGTCACTGTGCGCGGATTGCGTCACTGTGCGCGACCTCTCTCAGTGACGCAATCTGCAGAACCGTTGAAAAATAAAGGGTTTACACAGGCGTCACTGTGTGCGAGGGCGCACACAGTGACGCAATTTGGCGTGATAGCAACCCTTGATACTCGTAATGTGTTCGTAAGCACATTGCTTACGAACACATTAATAGGACCAGATAAACGAAAGGTCGTCGTCTTCGGCGATGAACGACGAAGACAACGACCTGAGTCATGCGGTAAGGCCTGGCTTTACAGCTCTACGGTCTTACGGCCTCACAGCTTCAGAAATCACTGCACCTGGGCGCGGGCGATCTTGCCGGTGAAGGAGTTGGCCTCGTCGGCGTCCTTCACGGCGTCCTTGTTCCAAGAGAACATGGCGCGCAGCTTCGGGCCGACGGTCTCGATGCGCACGTTGGAGTACTCCTCCTGCAGCGCCTTGAACTTCGGAGCGCCGGCGTCCTGGTCGTCGATGAACTCCTTGGCGAAGGAGCCGTCCTGGATGCGCTTGAGGTGGTACTGCA